>JRHI01000127.1_pt1 | contig 81243 bp, 71 predicted proteins | sample 215371 | NCBI WGS metagenome assembly JRHI01 (sample SAMN02929681, study PRJNA255918) | sediment metagenome | biome: cave system; feature: Ice Cave; material: Sediment; isolation source: sediment from deep within a dark volcanic ice cave with no known source of... ... | reverse complement strand
ATGGTCGGGGCGAAAGGATTTGAACCTTCGACCTCCTGGTCCCGAACCAGGCGCGCTAGCCAGGCTGCGCTACGCCCCGACCGATGTGCTCAGGCGTCATCCTCACTGAGCGCAAACCCTAGATTAACATAGCCGTCCATCCGCGGATACCGCTGCTCTCGCCCACACAAAAACAAAACCGCCGGGAAGTTTGCGCTCCCCGGCGGCCAATTTTGCAAACGAATTATTTAGAATTCGTAGCGCAACGCGAACTGCATCACGCGCGGATTCGTCAGCAATCCCGTGTAGTTTCCAAATGTGGATGAAATGTCCAATTCCGGCTTGATGGATTGCACGTCGAAACGCGTCGTGTTCGTGACGTTGAAAACTTCCCAGCGCAGCTGCAGGCTTTGCTTTTCCGACCATGGCATGCGCCACCGCTTGGCCAACCCGAGATCGACGTTGAAGAATCCATCGCCGCGAAGTTGGTTGCGCGCGCCGGAGTCGCCCGGAAACGGATTGGTAAATTCCGTAATTGCGCCGTTCGGCCCCGATCCCTGCTTAAACACGTTCACCGTCAGATTGCCGGAGGAATCCGCCCCCTTAAAAGTTCCGGTATGCAGTGGTCCAGTCAGGAACGCGTTTCCGCCGAGCTGCCAGTTCGTCGGCCACTGAAAACCGTTGAACACATTGAACGGCAGGCCGCTGGTTAGATGAAAGAGTCCCGACAGTTGCCAGCCGCCGACGATGGCATCCAGCAAACCGTGCGCATTTCCTGCCACTAGTTTGCCTTTACCGAATGGAAGCTCAGCAACCCAGTTGGCGTTGAATTGATGTTTGGCGTCGTAGTCTGAAACGCCGCGCATCGCATTTGGACTCCATGAATTGATGATTTGCCCGCCGAGCCCGCCCCACGCTCCGATGCGCGTGGCATCGGACATGATGTCGATGGATTTGGAGAACGTGTAATTAAAATCAAACTGCAAGCCGTGTTCCATGCGGTGTCGCACGTTCACTTGCATAGCGTGATAGTTCGCTTTGGTGTTGGAGCGCCACGCATACAGCGACGAATACTGCGGGTTAAAAAATGTATTGCCGCCCGTCGATGGCAGGTACGATACGCACGGTGGATTTCCCGCTGTCCCGCAGTTCAAGACGTTGTTCGCATCGGAAATTCCGAAGTAGTCCAGCACAAACAACGGTGTGGTTTCGTTCAAATTGCCGCCACAGAATAGATCGTAGATAGCAGTTACGGGACTGGATACCCCAAGCACAATTTGTTTGCCGCTATTATCATGGCCGGTGCACGAACTGACCTGATAGGCTCCACCCAATCCACCATTTGACGGATTAGGTCCTTGAAGTGGCTGCAGCACGTCTGTCCAGTACTGTTGCACGTTCGCCGGAAGACTCGCAGGATTGAAACTCTGAGTAGACACTCCAGTTCGGTAAATTTTTGCCAAAGCGGTAATTGCTTTAAAATAATCAATCCCCGATTTCTTATCGAAGAAATCAAGCGGCATCGCCAGATCCGACTGCGCTAGCAACCGGTGGGACAGTCGGCCAACATACGAAATTTCAAACGTGAATCCTTTCGGCAGTTCACGCCCCACCGAAAAGTCCAGCGTGTACGAATAGGGCGTCTTGATGCTGTTATCGAGACCCCAGGTAATGGCAAATCCTCCTGTGCCCAGACTGCTTGGGAACGTTTGAGGAAACTTTCCCGGGGGCGCGTTCAGAAGGATTTGCTGCGGCGCGCCGCCATTGGACGGGCAACCCAGGTCGGCCGTAGGTATGGTGTGCAAATCCGTCAGGCGAGGCGCGCACGCATCCGTCTCAATACCCGCTGGATTCGATAAAGTTGTCGCTAGACCAAATGATCCGCTGGTGTCGAACGTATCCAGCAACCCGGACCCGATGCGGTCGTAAACGGTGCTGAACCCGGCGCGAACGGTGGTCTTGCCCCCTTCTCCAAATAAAGCCCTCCACAGCCCGCCGTCTCCTTTTGGCGACCAGGCTATCGCCAACCGCGGTCCGAAATCGTGATAATCCCAGTTGTAATAACCGGGCTTGCCCCCGTTGGCCGGGCCGCCCAAGTCGAATGAGACGAGCGGATCCTGGTTAGAAGGCACGCCGTTTTGCATATTCTTGGCACGCTGATTGAACCAGTTCGAAAGACCGCCCGTGCCCGCTTGTGCCGACACTTGCAGGCCCTTCGTTTCCCAGGGAGGGGAGAATAGCGAATACCGCAGACCGAACGTTACCGTCAGATTCGACTTTACCTTCCACGAATCCTGCCCGTAGATCTCGTAGCCGTCGAAAGCGAAGTGCCGCTGCACCGGGGCGCCCTGCGCCAGCACGCTTCCATCCTTCAGGTAGTTGTACGTTGCGTCAGCCTCCGTCACCATTCCGAGAAGTGCAATCATCGGAAAGTCATACGAGTTGGCAAAAGACGAGTCCCCCGCGGGGAAACCATTATTCGAAGGATTGAAATCCGATCCGGATTTGACCAGCATTCCAGACACGTCCAGCCAGGACGCGTTGGCGATGCCATCGCTGAACGAATTCAAAGTGTTGTTACGCGGATTACGAATGAACGTGGCTGACCCGCCAAACTGCAACGTATGTCTGCCGCGGTTCCACACCAAATCGTCGGCAAAAACGTGATCCGGACGCTGAAACGCCGATGTGCGCGTCACGCCTTGACTGAGGCCACGGAGAATAATGTACGGCTGGTTGGAATCGCCAATGTTTCCAATGCTCTCTCGCACGTACCCGTAGCGGAAATTATTCACAAGGTGCTGCGTGATGACGCCCGAATAATTGATGACAAACCCTTTGTTGTAATTAACCAGGCTGTGAGTTGGCGCGGTGTAATCGAAAAGACTCCCGGTCGGCGACGCCGGCAAGTATTGCTCCTGCGGATTCGCCTCGTTGGCTAAAGCGCCACTCCACGAAATGCGGTGCTTCGCGTCCCTGGTGATGTTGAAGTCCACCTTCGCGATGTACCAATTCTTCGTGTCCTTGATCGGCGAGCGGAATCGGAAGCCGGAATAATTCAAACCATCGCCGACGCTGCCATCGTTGGCGTGCGGGAAACTGTTGAAGTACGCGAGGGTCGCGGGATTAGGACCAAGTCCCAGCGGATCCATCCCGGTTATATCTGCAGGTGACAGCGCTCGGTATCCCGGCTGCGCGGTGTAAGACGCTCCACTCACCCCAGCCACGGTATTGCCGGGGCACGTCGCGGTATCAAAACTGCCGTCCGGCTTGGTCTGGCATAGATACTGCACCACGCCGTCGCGAAGCGAATCAGTCGGAATGGTGCGCACCGCGCTCGTCTCTTCCAACCGCCGCGTACCCTCATAGTTCGCGAAGAAGTATAAACGGTCCTTGATGAACGGTCCGCCCACCGACGCTCCGAAAATATTTCGTATAAGTTTCGGCGCCTGGTTACATTGCTTGTCGCTCAGCGGAGTCGCGTTCGCGATGCAATTCTGAATCTGCGCACCTTTCACAAAATAATCGTTGGCGCTGGTGAATGTATTACGGTTGTACTCGTAGGCCGAACCATGAAGGCTGTTCGTGCCGCTCTTGGTGATCAGCGCCACCTGTGCCCCCGAAGAACTGCCCTGATCGGCGTTGTAGTTCGTGGTAGTGACGCGGAATTCCTGCACGGAGTCCAGCGTGACCGGCAGCACCGACGTGAACGCATGCCCGCCGGAATCGTTCACCGGAATGCCGTCGAGCGTCACGTTGCTTTGATCGCTCCGTGCGCCGTTCACTGCGCCACTTCGCGTATCGACGCCCGTGTCGATGTCCGCACGGTTCCCCGTATAAACCACGCCCGCCTGCAAACTCAGCAAATCCGGAACGTTGCGGCCGTCCAGCGGGAGTTGTTTCACTTGATTCTCATTGAACGCGTTGCCCAGCGAAGCATCTGTTGTGTTGAGAGTCACCGTCTGCGCCGACACTTCGACCGTTTCGGTGGCGATACCGATTTCCAGCGTCACGTTCACGGTCGCTGGCGAGTTAACCAGCAATTGCAAATTTTTTTGTTCAAACGAGCGGAAGTTGACCATCTCCACCGTGAGCGAGTAGGTGCCAGGAGGAAGGACCAGGAATTCATATTCTCCGCTACCGCTGGACTTCGTTTCCCGCTGCAGTCCCTGGCTTGAATTCGCCAGCGTGACTTGCGCTCCGGCGATGGTCGCGCCGCTTTTATCCGCGACCGTTCCGCGCAGCGAAGTGGTTCCCACCTGCGCCGACGCGGTCGTAACCGCCACGATGAAAAACAGCAAAGTCGCAATGAAATTGCGTTGCCAAGAATGTAAAGAAGAAGAGCAGATCATGGACTGTTCCTTTTGTACCAATTTATGTTCAACATCTACCGCTGAACGCGCCACAGAGAGCCTCGCCGCTGGCCACCGACAGCGCAGTTAGTATTTTTTGAGAGGTGAACAAGGTGGTCTTGATGGCCCGCTTTCATTTTTAATATAGCGATTCAATACGGGGGAGAATATTCGATTTGGCCAAACCCGTTCAGCCCATGACCAGCCAACTGCTTATCGGAATGAAAATGGCTGCAAATCCACAGCGCAAACCACCCCGCAGCTTTGTGGGACTATTTCTAGGACACCCCAACGTGCTTGTCAATAAATCTTTTCTAAAGATCCGAGTGATTTTTTGAATTGATCTAAATCGTTCTATGCGGAGAGATCGGCCAGCAATCCTGTTGACAATTTATTGCGAAGTTATGTGCAGGCAATTCAAACGTGTTCGCACGATGCCACCATCGTCGGAGACATATAATTCGTTGACGTTTATTTCAGCTTAATTTATGTGCAGAAGTTTCGCTTCGGTGATCGCCGAGATCCCCCGGATCGGTTCGAGAATGGAATTGAATACATCCCCGTCCAGGCGAACCAGAGAAACTGCCTGCGCTCCGCGGTTGGCTTCCCGGCGTCCCAGCGCAAATGTGGCGATGTTCACGCCATATTTACCAAGCATCGTTCCGACCTGGCCAATTACTCCGGGCTCGTCGCGGTTTCTCAAGTACAGAATCGTGCCTTCCAGTTGCGCCTCAAGCGGGATCCCTTCGATTTGCAGGACTCGTGGCGATCCGTCGTGCAGCACTGTGCCTTCCGCGGTGAAGCCTTCCTGCGAACCGCTGCTCTCCGGCAGCGCGGATACTTCCAGAGTATTCGGGAATCCGTGCTCGCGCCGCCGAGTTTCTTCCTCCACTTTCAATCCGCGCGCCGCGGCAATCGCTGGAGCATTCACTACGTTCACTTTTTCGTCCAGCACGGCATTCAACACTCCCGCCAGTACTGCACTGCGCAAAAGATGCGTGCCCACTTCGGCAACTTCTCCCGCGTACCGGATACGAATGCGCGCCGGACGCGTCGCGGCAGCCTGCGACACCAGCGAGCCTAAGCGCGTCGCCAGTTCCAGATATGGCCGCACGCGGCGGTATTGTTCCGCGGACAACGCGGGCAGGTTCACCGCATTGCGGATAATTCCGTCCGCCAGATAATCCTTCACCTGCACGGCCACCTGCGTTCCCACCTCTTCTTGCGCTTCCGTGGTGGAGCCCGCAATGTGCGGCGTCCCGATAACGTTCGCCAGCGTCGCCAGCGGTGAATTCTTTGGCGGCTCAATCGCAAACACATCGAGTCCCGCGCCCGCGAGGTGCCCGCTTTTCAACGCATCGGCCAATGCGGCTTCTTCAATCAATTCCCCGCGCGCCGCGTTGATGATAAAAGATCCCTTTTTCATCTTTGCGATCGTCGTCGCATTAATCAAATTCTGCGTCGCGGCGCTCAGTGCCGTGTGCAGAGAAACAAAATCGCTCTCCGCCAGCAATTGATCCAGCGGCACCAGTTCCACGGAAAATTCCCGCGCCGCGGCTTCGCTGATGAACGGGTCGTATCCCAGCACACGCATATCAAACGCTTCCGCGCGCAACGCCACTTCGCTGCCAATACGGCCAAGCCCGATCAACCCAAGAGTCTTCCCGCGAACTTCCGTTCCTGCCGCGCTCGATTTTTCCCAGCGTCCCTCATGAAACGCCTTGTCCAGTTTCGGCACTTGCCGCGCGAGGGACAGCATCAGCGCGAACGTATGCTCCGCAACGCTCACCGCGTTTCCGCCCGGAGTGCTCATAACCAGCACACCGCGCTTGGTCGCCGCTTCCAGATCGATGTTGTCCACGCCTACTCCAGCGCGGCCCACGCATTTCAGCTGCGGCGCTTTATCCAGCAATTCCGCGGTGACTTTTGTCGCACTGCGTACGATCAGCGCCTGCGCGTCCGCTATTTCCGCGATCAGGTTGTCTTTATTCGTCAGCACCACGTTCCAGCCGGCCTGCTCTTTCAACAGTTTTACGCCGCGCTCGCTGATCTTGTCCGCAACAATAACTTTCATTCGCTTGGTCTCCATCTGTCTGCAGGTATTTTATGTGGTCTGTAAACTATCAACGGTAGCGAGCCCCTACTCCACTGTCAATGTAAGGCGTGAACAATCTGTGATATTTTCCCTATCGACAAATGACTGCCGTCTTCGATCTATACGAAATCTTTGAAGCGGGAAGAGAAATGAGGACCTTGCTATGAGTTTGGCCGAACGCATTCAGAAGGATCTGGTGGAAGCCATGCGCGCGAAAGACGAGCTGCGCTTAAGCGTCGTGCGCGGCATCAAAGCCGCCATCAAGCACAAAGAAATCGAAAAGATTCGCGCGCTGGACGAAACTGAATCCATGCAAATTCTTCAGACCCTGGTGAAGCAGCGCAAGGAATCCATTGAGCAATTCACCAAGGGCAATCGGCCGGAGCTCGCCGAGAAAGAAACCAAGGAACTGGCTATTTTGGAAACCTACTTACCCGCCGGCGCCACCGAAGCCGAAATGAACGCCGCCATCGAAAAAGCCATCGCCGACACCGGCGCCAACTCCATGAAGCAAATGGGCGCGGTAGTGAAAGCGGCCAAGTCTGCCCTCGAAGGTAAAAACGTCGATGGCAAAGCCTTAAGCGACCTGGTGCGCGCCCGCTTGGCGAAATTCGCCTGACCCGCGCATCGCTTGGCGTAAAAATGGAAGCCCGGACAAAATCATTCGAATGACTCGTGCATGGAAGTCGTTGTTTATTAAAGCATTAGCTTTATATTAAAGTAACACTTTAATTGTCGGGCCACCGACATCTGAAGTACTACTTGAATTGTCGGAGTGCCGACATTTTTGTTTGAAGTTAAAGCTTCCGGGTGCGGCCAGAATTACGGGGTTTCTATAGAATCTTCTATTGCACGGTCGGCTTGAGCACCGCGGTGTTTCGCTCATCATTGGCGATGACCCGATACAAGGTCTTCAATTCATCCACTTTGCTTACCGGCACGCTCAATTCCTTGATCTCAAAGGTCCGCGTGTACTTTATCGTCTTCCCTGCCGCCACCACCTTGCTGTGGTAACTCGCAAAACTGTAGTCCGCGTTTACCGCGGGAGGCAGGTCGTCCACCTCGTATCCCGCAGGCAAGGCAATCTCGAACGTATCGGAGTTGCGCCAGGGCCCGGCAAATTCCACCGGATATTTTCGCGGCTCCTTTGTCTCCAACAGATCACGCGATTCGTATCCAATCACCCGCGGACGCACCAACAGCAGGTCGCCAGCCAACTTGGCGTAATTTTCCGCTACCAGCGAGTAGTCGTACACGAACGGCAAATTTGTCTGTGCCAGATTTCCGATGCTCGCCTTGGTGATGCGAAATGTTCCCAGGGAATGCGACAGCACCGTCTCGATAGGCTTGATTCTATCGGCATCTTTGGAAGTTGCCTGCAGTACATAACGCTGGTGTACCGCCGGATCGCCGTGGCGAACTTCCTGGATATCTCCACTGAGCGTGCCCTTGCTATCCAGCTTCAATTTCGCGGTGCGCTCCGTGCGGTTTAACAACGCCGGCAGTTGCGGCAGTTCCGTCAATTCTCCTCCCGAAGGCGTCACTAACAATCCGTAATTGGCTTGCAACGCGCCGCGCAATTGCCCGAACGGCGTCATCTCATCGGTCGGATCGAAAATCAGCAACTTGCCGAGTTTGGGATGGTTGATGATCGCCACCAGCGAAGGGTCCGTAACTCCCTGCGGCAATTTAATCGCTAAGACGGCGTGGTTAAAAATATTGATGTGCGGCGGCATCGCGGGAGTAACCGCGTCGCGCTCGGAATTAATGATGATGTAGTAGGACTCCACGCCGATCTCCGCGAACATCGCGCTCACCAGTGTGGCTTTATCTTTGCAGTCGCCGTAACGATGGGCAAAAACTTCCGCCGCGGCATGCGGCTGGAAGCCTCCAATTCCCAGTTCGATGGCGACGTAGCGAATTTCGCGCTGCACAAAGGCCGCCAGTGCGCGCATCTTTTCCAGCGGCGTCGCGGCCGATGCCGTCAACGTCGCGACTTTCTGTTTCATCTCCGGAGACACGTCGCGCCGGCCGCGCGCCAAACCGGCTTGCCAATTTCCCATGTCATCCCAGTTTTGAAATCCCCTATTTTGCGTGCCGCCCGCCGGAATCAAAGACACCACCATCTGCGACGCAACGCCTCGCCATGGCGGCATCTCATTTTCACCTTTGACGGCCGGAACTCCTTTCACTACCCACTGCCACTGATTATTTCCGATCGACGCGGGTTTGATCTCGTCATGGTTGAACCACGCCGCCTTGTATTCCCAGCCTGGCGGAAGTTGCAGCGTGTAGCGTGCCTCCACAGTCGGAATGGACCCTTGAAACATCCATTCATCTTCCAGAACGTAGGGCCGCAAATCTTGTTCGACCTCGTATCCCACGATGTTGCCGGGATCAGACGCCGGAATTTGCAAAAGCTTGGTGCGCACATCGCTGACGAGTTCGCCGTTGGCTACGCCATAGAGCGAAGTTTCGATGGCGTCTTTTTCTTTAACCTCATAATCCTTACCTTGCGCGGGAATGCACCATCCGCGGATACCGGAAACGCGCGTGTCGGACGCGAAGTCCACCCGCACCAATCCGTATCTCTTGCCGCCAACGCGAAGAATCTTGTAAGCGCCGCGATCCAGTCCCTTGATTTTACCGTTGGGCTGAACGCTAAGAATGTGTTCGGAGTAAAGGAGCACCGCGTCCGTCTTGTCGTCATGAACGGGAAGCGGGGCATTTACGAGACTGCGCATCCAGCCTGGAGCGTCCGCCGCCGAGGAGGAGCGAACACCCAGGAGCGAGCAGACCATCAGCATGAGCGCGATGGAACAGCTAGTCCGAGCCTGCGGTAACTTAATTGGCCGCCGCAGCCGAGCCAGGTTGCAGAACGATTTGCTGTTCATCACCAGTCCTCACTACCTGGAAAAATTTCCGCAGCGCCAGATAATATTTAGTTTCAAGGGTGATGGTATCGATCATCAAACGCCGCGAAAGATGGAGCGTGCCGTTATTGTTTTCCACTTTTGTGTTGTACGCGCATACCCTGCCTTCATCCGTGCGCCCTGCCGGCATGCTGTTCACTTTCCAGTCCAGCGGCAGTTGGATACTCACATCGTCATCGCTGGTGGCGGGAAATTCAAAGTAGATGGGGTGAACGCGTGACGCGTGTTCAAAAACGTGCTTCTCGGGCGCGCCAAAAAGTCCGACAGGAATTAGCGCGCGATGTCCGGCCGCGGAAGCCCATCCGGGCACTTTAAGATCAAATTCGCCCACAAGCGTTACCGCCGAGCTGGTCCAATCAGGTTTATTCGTAAGCTCCACTTCGATGCCCGTGGGAATCGACTCGCGCACCTGATTTTCCATAAATATTTTGCGGGAGGCTTCGTCTTCGTTCCGCTCTTCAAGCCTTCTCTTCAGCGCCTCGAGCCCCGAAAATGTGACCGTGAGCTTGCCTTCCAGCGAACCTTCGGACGTCAACTTCAGGTCTGCTTTTCGAGAAATCCGCGAAGTGGTGCTGTCCGGCACGTAGGTGTCGACCCAACTGCCGCCGTCTTTATCCAGCCGCAAGCCATGCACCGAGGTTTCCTGCCATGGCAACATTCCGAATGGCGTGAACGCAGTTCCCGGATCGTAGAACGAATCTTTGCCATTCAGTTTGACCAGCACGACGTTGTCATTCAGGCGGTTAGGATCCATCGAGTTGGGATGAAAGAAGTATTCGCTGCGGCGAGACACCAGTACGGGATAAGCCTCCAGCCCCGCTGCCCGCGCCAGCGCCAGAAAAAGCCAGGTAATCTCCCGGCCGGTCGCGTGGCCGTTTTTCCACACGTCCTCGACGTTATTGATATTTTTTTCTTTGTCCCGCTTCTTTTCCTGCTCGGTTTTTTCCACTTCGTAACCGGTATTCCGAATTTGCTGCACCCGCGCATAAATTTTCTGCAGCTTGACCTCGGGCGTGTCGCCCGGTGAAACGATTTGCGCGACCGCCTGCTCCATGGCCTTGCGCTTCCCTACAAAACTTTCCACTCTCTCGTTCTGCTTCTTGCCTTCTTTTTTCCAGAATTTCTCAGGCTGTATTTCATCATTTTCCGAGTACACAAAGTCGACGCGGGACTTCAATTCGTTCGCCGGCGGCATATAGTCTTCCGTCTGGAACGCCGGAACGTTGTTGGTCTGCAGCTGCACCAGGCCCGCTTCGTTTTTTGGCGCCTGCGTTCCCGAGGGCAAGCCTTGCCAGGTCCAGCGCACCGGGAAATAAGTGCTCGGTTTCAGCGAAAACTTCGCCTGCCGGGTGAATAGCTCTTCGCTCAAAATCCATTGAGAATCGAAAACGTAATGCTCCTGCAATTGCCTTACGTAGCGATATTCGATAATGCTGCCCACCTGCACGTCCGGCAGCGTGACCATCTTCGCCAGATATTTCACGTTCTTCGCTTTCACGATCATTTTTTCGAAGGGCTTGCCTTCAAAATTCACCACGCTGCCGTCCGGCCGGATGGTTCGCGCCTTAATGCCGTGGATGTCTTCTCTCCCTTTGAAAAAAGGAATTTCCACGTCCGCAAACTTTCGCCCGKCTTCGGTAAGGATCTTGATGCGTAGATAGTTGTATTCCACGTTTTTCACGTCGTCGCGATCCACCTGGCGGTACAGGTAGACAGCGGGGGCGCCCGGCGCCTCGGCAAGACGGGTCATGCTCAACTCCGCCGGTGTAATCGGTTGCCATTCATCGGCAAATACCGGACGTGAGGTAAGCGCGAATGCGCCGACATAGAAGACGAGAGAGAGAAAGGCGCGACGAGACGACATCGGTAACCTCCAGGGACGGGTTCTGGAAGCATGCTCACTGGGTGCGAGAGTGGGCTTCCCTCACATCTCTAGAATCGGAGAGAGATGTTTATAACGTGTGGCCTTATTGAACCGGACAATATAAGTACATGACGGACCTGTCAAGAGACCGCGAGGACCAGTTGTGTCCACCTCGGCAGGGCAAGATTCTCTTCCCGCATCAGCTTTCGTGCGGCATAATCCCGCACGCTGGCAATTAAGCGCGATCAGGATTGTCCCGAGGAGGGTTTAGGTGAGCGAACGTCGATGGAGTTCCACGGCACCGCCAAGTGAATTCCGGCCATTTGTGCCTGCCGAGGAAAGTCCCAAAGAATTCACGCTGCGCGCCGTCATTCTTGGCGCGCTCTTCGGGCTGCTGTTCGGCGCCGTCACCGTGTACGTGGGATTGCGCGCGGGGCTAACCGTATCCGCTTCGATACCGATTTCCGTTTTGTCCATCAGCATTCTTCGCGCGTTCGGGCGCTCGACCATTCTGGAAAACAACATTGTGCAAACGACCGGGTCGGCCGGCGAATCGGTTGCCGCGGGCGTGCTTTTTTCACTGCCCGCGCTGATTTTTCTGGGATACGGATCGGAATTTACCTACTGGCGAATTTTTCCATTGGCGCTGCTTGGCGGATGGCTCGGCGTTTTGTTTATGATTCCGCTTCGGCGCCAGCTGATCGTTAAAGAACACGGCAATCTGACTTTTCCGGAAGGCACGGCGTGCGCGGATGTTCTGGTCGCGGGCGAACGCGGCGGCTCCTTTGCCGGACGCGTTTTCTGGGGCCTGGGCCTCGGTGGGATTTATACCTTATTGATGAACACTGTTCAGGCCTGGCCATCACAACCTGAACATCGCCCAAACTGGTTTCCCGGAGCGTCTTTTCGCGCGGCAATCACTTCCGAATATTTGGGCGTCGGTTACATCATCGGGCCGAAAGTTTCCGGCATTCTGTTCGCGGGCGGCATCGTTTCCTGGCTGCTGATCATGCCCGCGATCAAGTTTTTCGGTCAGCTCGCCGGCGACACGCCGATTTATCCCGCTACGATTCCAATCCCGCTGATGACTCCGGATCAATTGTGGGGAAGTTATATTCGGCCGATGGGTGCTGGCGCCGTGGCTGCGGCCGGATTGATTACTTTGCTGCGCACGATTCCCACCATCGTTTCGGCGCTGCGGTCCGGGCTGAAAGATTTGCGCGCGGAAGGCGGCGCTTCCGCGGGTTCGGAGCGCACCGATAAAGACTTGCCGATCATCTCGGTGGTCGTGGGCTCGGCGGTGATCGTGGCGATGATGTGGGTGTTGCTTACTTTCCGGCCTATCCCGGGAGCGCAGACGCTCTGGTACCAGAATATTTTTGCCGCGGTGTTCGTGGTGGTTTTCGGGTTTTTGTTTGTAACCGTGGCCTCGCGCATCAGTGGATTGCTGGGAAATTCTTCCAACCCAATCAGCGGCATGACCATCGCAACGCTGATGGCCACGTGCGCGGTGTTTCTGGTGTCCGGGTGGACCGCGCCAAACTACGCGGTGCTCGCGCTGACCATCGGCGGCGTGGTTTGCATCGCGTCGGCAATCGCCGGCGCTACTTCGCAGGATTTGAAGACCGGATATCTTGTTGGTGCAACTCCGGCATGGCAGCAATTCGGCTTGCTGGTTGGCGTAACCGTTTCCACGATTGCCGTAGGCGGAACGTTGACGTTAATGGATCGCGGGCTGCAAAAATATAATCCCATCGAAATCCCGCTGAATATTTCCTCGCTGCCGTCCGGTGTGCGCGTGGAGCAGAACAGCTACACGTATCAGGGGAAAAATTATGTGCTGGTGAACGCGATTGGCTCGCACGAAATTCCCGACGGCGAATATCTTTACGACGACGCCACGCACCAGATTCAGGTGCAGTGGGTGCATGGCATCGGCAGCGACCAGGCGGCCGCGCCCCAGGCGAAATTAATGGCCACGGTGATCAGCGGCATTTTGAATCAGCGCCTGCCGTGGAGGCTGGTGCTGATGGGCGTGGCGTTGGTGATTGCGGTCGAAATTCTCGGCGTGCGGTCGCTGGCGTTCGCGGTAGGTTCGTACCTGTCCATCGCCACAACTGCCGCCATGTTCGCGGGCGGGCTGGTGCGATGGGCCGTAGAACGCGGCACGAAAGAGGCCCAAACGGACAGCGAGGCCAGTCCGGGCGCGCTTTATTCCAGCGGGCTTATCGCCGCGGGCGGCGTCTTTGGACTACTCGCGATCATCATCAATATTTTGCAGGATCCGCAGATTGCCACGCGAGTGCCGGGATGGTTCGCGGCAATTTTACGATTGCCGTGGCGGCCGGATTTATTCGCATTTGGGCCAAGATTATTCGGATCGGTGACGCACAGCAATTTGACCGGAATTGTGATGTTCGTGCTTTTGGCGGGAACGTTATTTTATTTTGCGAAAAAGAAACTCGACTGATGTACTGCGTGTAATGTTTCGTCGCGGTACACAGCACTAACGACTGTAGAACACTCGCTTTGACGCCATAACCGCCGGGCCGTACACTGCGTTTATGGCCAAGTCTTTCAGCGCGCGCCGCATGAATTTCGATTGGCGCGGCTTCATCACGCCGGGCGTTAAATTATTGGTGCTGATTTGTTCCGGCGTTTTTCTGGTACAGACGCTGGCGGACATTCTTCTAGGCCCGGCACGCGCGTACCACCTTATCACCCTCAACTTTGGCTTGATTCCCGATGCGGTGATTCATGGCCTGCGCATCTGGCAACCGTTCACATACATGTTTCTGCACGGCGGTCTTTTCCACCTGCTGATCAACATGCTGCTGCTGTGGATGTTCGGACGCGAACTGGAACAGGTGTGGGGCAAGCGGCGTTTCCTGAATTATTTTTTCTTGTGCGGCGTGGGCGCGGGACTTATTGAAGTGACCATCAAGATGGTGCCCATTCTCATGGGCAGGCAGGGGTCGCTGGTTCCGACCATTGGGGCGTCTGGCGCGATTTTCGGAATATTGATCGCGAATGCGATTCTATTTCCCGACCGGCGGATCTGGCTGATTCCTCTTCCGGTGACCATACCGATGCGGCCGTACGTGGCGGTAATGGCCGCGATAGAATTTTTCAGCACCCTGAGTTCCGGCGGCGATGGCGTGAGCCATCTGTGCCACCTCGGCGGCATGCTGGTCGGCTACATTTATTTGCGTCGCGGGTCTTTTCTTTACAATGTGCGGAACAGCGTCAGTGATTGGAAAGTACAGCGAAACAAGAAAAAATTTGAAGTGTTCATGAACAAGCACAAGGACGAGCCGCCCTCGCGGCCAGATCGCTGGGTCAACTAGCTCTTCGGCACTTCGCCTAGGATTCCCCGCCAATTACGTGGAATTTCATGAAGTTCGTGGTGCCGCGGATGCCCATGGGTGTGCCCGCCACGATGCCGATCACGTCGCCCTTGCGCACTAATTTTTCTTCCAACAAACGTTTTTCAGAAATTGCCGCGAGGCTGTCGATTTTGTGCGGATCCGTAATTTCCGCGGGCTTCACGCCCCAGATTAACGCCATGCGGCGGCGCGTGTGAGCTTCGGGAGAGAAGGCGATAATCGGCACCAGCGGGCGGTAGCGTGAAACCAGCCGCGCCGTAAAACCGCTGTGCGTAAAAACCGCGATTAGTTTCATGTGCAACTCGCGCGAAGCATGGCAGACCAGTTCGGCAACGGTTTCCGCGACCTTGAGCTGTTCCTGCATGGAAGGCCGCGGAAATTCGCTGATGCTTTTTTCCGCTTCCTCAATAATGCGCGACATCATCTGCACGGTTTCCACCGGATATTTGCCGGAAGCCGTTTCTGCGCTGAGCATCACGGCGTCCGAGCCGTCAAATATGGCGTTGGCAACGTCGGAAGCTTCCGCGCGCGTGGGACGCGGATTTTCCGTCATGGATTCGAGCATTTGCGTGGCGGTGATGACCGGGCGGCGAAATTCGCGCGCTTTGGCGATGATGGTTTTTTGCACCACGGGCACGCGTTCGGGCCGCATTTCCACGCCCAGATCGCCGCGCGCAACCATGACGCCATCAGCGACACGCAAAATAGCGTCCAAGTTCTCGATAGCTTCCGGTTTTTCCAGCTTGGCGATTACCGGCGTGTCTTTGCCGGCCTTGCGGATCAAAGCTTTGGCCTGCAAAACATCTTTCGGGCGGCGTACAAAACTGACCGCGATGTAATCGGCGTCGTGCTTCAGCGCGAAAATTAAATCTTTTTTGTCCTTAGGAGTGAGGGCGGGCACTCGCAATTGCACACCCGGCAAATTGATGCCTTTATTCTGGCCCAGCGCGCCGCCATTCACGACTTTGCAGATCACTTCGCGGCCTCGCACCTGCATCACGCGCAACTCAATCAATCCGTCGGAAAGTAAAATGCGGTTACCGCGATGAACCTCGCGCGGCAGCGGGGAGAAGGTGGTGTTCACGCGCGTGGAATCGCCCAGAATATGCGCAGTGGTGATTACAAATTGTTGCCCGGCGTTCAGTTGAACGGGCTTGCCGCCGGCTAAAACGCCGGTGCGAATTTTTGGCCCCTGAAGATCGGCGAGGATGGAAATAGTTTTGCCGCGTTCCAGTGAAATCGCGCGCAGCAGCGCAATGTTCGCGGCGTGATCTTCGTGCGTACCGTGCGAAAAATTCAGGCGGGCAACGTCCATGCCCGCGTCCAGCAACCGTTCCAGAACGCGGCGCGAGCGGCTTGCGGGGCCGATAGTGCAGACTATTTTTGAGTGGCGAAAGTTCATGAGTGCGGATTGTTTACGTACTGCACGATTGTTTTATAAAAAACGCCGGTCATCTGGCGGCCGCGAATTCCGCGACAATGCGCGCCAAAACATCGATACCTTTCGTAAAGGATTGCAGAGGAATCCGTTCGTCGTCCCCATGCATGCGCTGGTAGTCCTCTTCCGCAAGTGGAAACGGCAAAAATCCGTACGCCTGCACATTATGCAGTCTAAGCTGCGCGGAGTCGGTCGCGCCAGTGGATTGGAAAGGCACTACCGGCGCGTTGGCGAATTGCGCGGTGGCCACTTTCGAGATCGTGGTGTAGAAATCCGATTCCAGCGAAGAGGGCGGCGCGGCAAGCCCTCCGTCCGGTTGCATTTCAAATTTAATTTGCGGGTCGTTCACCAGCTTGGTCAGGTCGGCGAGCAAGACGTTGACGGTGTCTCCCGGGAGCAAGCGAATATTCAGATTGGCGCGCGCTTCTCCGGGAATTACGTTGTTGCGCACGCCGGCGGAAAGCATCGTAGGCACAACGGTATCGCGCATCATGGAATTCCACAGTGGACTGGCTTCGGAAATAACTTTCTGCGCGTGCTCGCCGCGCTCCGTCGTGTCCAGCGCGCGCATCCACTTGCCCAGATCATCGGATTCGATGGTGGCCAATTGCTCGAAATACCTCCGAACGATGGTGGTGAAGTGAACGGGAGCGGAATACGTTCCGATTTTGCCAACGGCGGAGGCAAGATGCACGACGGCATTGTCTTTTGTCGGACGCGAAGCGTGCCCGGAAGTTCCACGCGCTACGACCGCGACATTCATGGCTACTTTTTCGCTGGCCTGAATGGCCACGTACTGAACCTTGCCGTTTTTCACGAACACTTCGCCGCCCTCGTTGATTGCGTAGCCGGCGGCGAATTTGTCCCAATACTTGGAGATCAAAATCTTGATGCTGGCGTCGCCACCTTGTTCCTCGTCGGCGGTGGCCAGGAAAATAACGTCGCGATTTAAATGCACGTTGGAGCGCTTCAGCGCGATAAAGGCGGCAAGATTTGCGGCGAGCATACCCTTGTCATCGATGGCGCCGCGACCGTAGAGGTAGCCATCCTTTACTACTCCGCCGAACGGATCGACGGTCCATTTCGGGCGGTCGACGCCAACAACATCCATGTGCGCGACGAGCAACAGCGATTTGGAGGGGTCAGCCATCGCCGTGCTACGCAGGCGCGCGACCACCGCGCTGCGTCCCGGGGCCACCTCGAGAAGTTCCGTAGGGATGCCATTTTTGTCCAGGAGATTGGCAAGATAATTTGCGGTGGTTTGCTCGTTGCCCGGCGGATTCGTGGTGTTGGTGCGGATGAGATCGATCAGCCAGCCCTGCGCTTCTTTGGCCAATGCCGAAGTATCGCCAACTGGAGAAGGAGCCGGCATTGGGCCAGTCGTGGCCGCAGGGGTGGGTTGCGAGGTATTTTGCGCGCTTAATGGCCAACCGCCGGTCAGGAACAACCCCGCCAGACTCAACGCGATCCGCACTGTTCGATTCCCGCTCACGAAAGACCCTCCATCTAAAATTATCGCCTGCAACACTTTGCTGAGATTGCGCTTCATACTAACATGCAGGTGTCCGTGCTACGCCGTTCCGTACAAGTGGGTTGCGTAGTTTCAACTGCGTCCGGTGAAGTATCGAGCGCGCGAAAATGAGGTCCAGGTATGAAGGTTGTCTCTAAAATTCTGACCGCAGCTCTGGCGGGATTGTTATGGTGCTCGCTCGCTGAACAATCAGCATTTGCGCAAGCTCCCGACGGGCCGCAAGGTGGCCAGCCGCAGCAGGCGCCACCGCCGCCCGTTCCCGCGCAGGATCCTGCCGGGAAACCGCCGGCGCAACAGCCTGCTCCGCAGGCCGGCGTGACCATCGCAGTGGATGTGCCGGTGGTAACGCTGGACGTGATCGCCACCACCAAAAATGGCGACATCCTGACTGGGCTGAAAAAAGAAAATTTCCGGGTGCTCGATGACGGCGCGCCACAAACGATTACCAACTTCGCGCCCACGGACGCTCCGATCACCATCGTCATCCTGATGGAATTCAGCGGCCGCGCGTATGGGTGGTTCGCGGCGTATGCAAAATATTGGGCGGACGCGCTTTTTCCGAACCTGCAGCAGAAAGACTGGGTGGCGCTGGAAACTTTCGATATGAGGACGCGGCTGGAAGTGGACTTCACGCAGAATAAAGATGAAGTGCGCGCGGCGATCAATCGCTTGTACTTTCCGGGATTCAGCGAGTCCAACGTTTTTGACGCGATACTGGAAACCAACGAACGCTTGAAGGACGTAAAAGGGAAAAAATCGATTCTGTTGCTGGCCAGCGGGGTGGATACATTTTCGAAGCACACGCTGGACCAAACGATGAAACAGTTGCGCCAGAGCGACGTGACGATTTTTGCGGTGGGGCTGGACAAAACCTTTACGAATTTTCTCGATTCACGCGGCTCGCGTAGTTCGCACATGGACTATCTGCAGGCGGAAAATCAATTGAAGACCTTCGCTCTGGAGACCGGCGGTTTTTCGTGGTTCCCGCAATTTGACGGGGAGGTACCTGGCATATTTCAACAAGTCGCTTCGCTGCTACGCCATCAATACAGCATTTCCTACAGCCCCGGGAGCGGCGCGAAGGACGGCAAATTTCACAAAGTGAAGGTGGAGCTGGTAGCGCCGGATGGCAGTCCGTTGACCGTGCTCGATCAAAAGGGCAAAAAGCAAAAGTATGTTGTGTACGCGCGTGAGGGATACCAGGCTACGAAGGGCGGCGTGGGGGACTGATTATTTGCGGCGGAAATTATGCAGATGCTTTGCAGAGCGGAACTTTCGTCACGCAACTTCCACTAGGCAACTTTCGCTTCGCAACGACCTTAAACGCAGCTACCGTTACGCACCTGTGATTAGTATCCTCGCGCGAAATCGACGCGATTCAGCAATTCGCGGCCAGAGAACCATCGTTCCAGCAATTCCATAAGCAACGCCGTTTCTCGCTCCCACAATCTGTCACTCACCGCGCTGGTATGCGGAGTGATAAAAATATTTGGCGCGTGCCACAGCGGGCTCGTCGATGGCAACGGCTCGGTCTCGGCTACGTCGAGCGCGGCGCCGCCCAGCGCTCCACTTTCCAACGCACGAATCAATGCTGTTTCGTCAAGGAGAGAACCGCGGCCGACGTTGATGAGACGCGCGCCGGGTTTCATGTGCTGAATTTGTTGCTGGCCGATCAGGTATTTGGTCTCAGCGGTTTCGGGAGCGGAAATCAAAACGTAATCCGCGTCTGGTAAAACGGTATTCAGTGCGGAAACCGGAACAATCTTTTCCGCGTAGGCCAGGTCGCCTTTGCCGGACCGGGTTACGCCCCACACCCGCATGCCGAAGGCGCCCGCTCGTTTGGCAACTTCCCTGCCGATGGAACCGTATCCCACGATGAGCAGCAATTTTTCGTTAAGCTCGGTGAGATGCTGCGGTTTGTCCCACAACTTCTGCTGCGACCACGTGGCGCTATCCTGCTGGCGCAATGAATCGGGAAAATTACGCGCCAGGGCCAGCAACAAACCGATGGTGTGTTCCGCCATGGGGAGGGAAAAAACTCCGCCGGCGTTGGTAACCGCAATTCCCGACGCTTGCAATTCGGGATACATGAGTTGCGCGACACCTGTCGCCGTGGAATGCAGCCACTTGAGTTTTGTGGCTCCCGCAAGTTGTTCCGCTCGCAATGAGTAGCCGACAAAAATATCACTGTCGGGCAATTCATCGGGAAGACGATCGTAGTTGGGAAGATGGACGACATTTATTTCCGGCCAGCGCTTGCGAATGGATTCGGACATGATCGGTTTGGGCCGCCATTCGGTGAATGGATGCCACACGCAAATCACAATTTTGGTATGGGCGGGATCGTTTTTACCGCTCACGCTGGCCTCTTGCGCATCATTCATTGAGAAAAGATCGGTGACGAAAATAGGTTCGCCAGGAGTTTATGGCTTTAGCCGCAAATCCGTTCCGGTCATATCGGACGGTTGATGCTGGCCCAGCACACCGAGCATGGTCGGAGCGATATCGCGCAGCGAACCATTGGGCTTCAGCCGCAAGTGCTGATCTTCGGTGACCAAAATAAACGGTGCCGGATTCGTGGTGTGGTACGTGTGCGCGCCACCGGTTGTGGGATCGACCATAGTTTCGGCGTTGCCGTGGTCCGCGGTGATAATCCAGGTGCCACCGCGTGATTGCAACGTCTGATAAATCCTGGCGAGGCCGGCATCCACGGCTTCGACGGCCTGAATGGTGGCTTCGAGTTTTCCGGAATGGCCGACCATGTCGGCGTTCGCATAATTCATGATGATGGCGTCGAATTCGCCCTTCTCGATGGCGTTCACGACGGTGTCGGTAATACCGGCGGCGGACATTTCGGGCTTGAGGTCGTACGTCGCTACCTTTGGCGAAGGCACCAGGATGCGCTCTTCTCCGGTGAACGGTTTTTCAACGCCGCCATTAAAAAAATAGGTGACGTGCGCATACTTTTCCGTTTCCGCGCAGCGCAGATTCTTGTATTGGATTTCGGCGAAGACCTGCGCAAGGATCTGCTCCAGCTTTTCGGGCGAAATTACGAATTTGAGCCACGGCCAATTTTTGTCGTACTGCGTCATGGCCACATAAAAAAGATTTTTGGGCCGCCTGGAATCCACAAATTTGTCGAAATCCGGCGCGGCCAGCGCGTAGGTCATCTGCCGGGCGCGATCGGCGCGGAAATTGAAAAAGATCACGGCATCGTCGTCGCGGATCAAGCCGACTGGCACGGCGGAATCTACTGCGCCCTTCGCCACAACAATGGGTTGCACAAATTCATCGGTGACGCCCTGCTCGTAGCTTTTCTGCAGCGCGGCAAGCGGATCGTTTGTTTTTGTCGCGGCTTCGCCGTGCGCGAGCGCGCGATAGGCGAGTTCCATGCGCTCCCAGCGATTGTCGCGGTCCATCGCGTAGTAGCGGCCTACGAGAGTGGCAATTTCTCCCACGCCGAGGTCGCGCATCTTTTTTTGCAACTGCTGCACGAAGTCGCGGCCGCTGTGCGGTGGCGTGTCACGCCCATCCATGAAGCAATGAACAAAAACTTTTTCCACTTTTTGCTGGCGAGCCATTTCCAGCAAGGCGAAGAGATGCTGGATGTGGGAGTGCACGCCGCCATCGCTCAACAATCCAATAAAATGCAGCTGGCGGCCGCGGCCGCGCTCCATGGCCTGCTGAAACAGCGAGACGTTTTGCAGCTGTTTATTGGCAATCAGCAAATCGAGCCGGGTGATGTCCATGTGCACGATGCGACCCGCGCCGATATTCATGTGGCCGACTTCGCTGTTGCCCATCTGACCTTCAGGAAGGCCGACGAACGGTCCGGAGGTGTGAATCAAAGTGTTGGGGAACTTGCGCAGCAGTTCGTCGTAGGCAGGTTTGCGCGCTAGGGCGATGGCGTTGCCTTTGCTTTCCGCGCGATAGCCCCAGCCATCGAGCACCGTCAGTACAATCGGTTTCGGTTTTTTAGTCATAGCGAGTAGTGATTAAGACTTCCCTTTGTTAGCGATTGCACTCGTGAGAAATTGTTTAAAACAATTTGCAGTCGAAACAAAATTAACGCGCGGCGAACTCGCGCAGCCCGGTCAGGAGCCGCTCTACTTCTTCCGCGGTGTTGTAATGCACCAGACCGATGCGCAGTAGGCCGCCTTGGTCTTGAACGCCGAGGCGCTCGGTCAGATTCAGCGCGTAAAAGCAGCCGTCCCAGGTGAAAATCCCACGTTCACCAAGAAATGTAGCTATCTCCGTGGGAGTGCGCCCATCTAAACGAATGGATACGGTCGAACAACGCTCCTGAAATCGACTGAACTCTTTTATGCCGAAGAATTGCAATTTCGGAATTGCCAGCAAGCCTTCCATGAGTCTCGAGAGCAAAGCCATTTCATGTTCACGGGTGACGCGATAAGCAGCGAGCAAAGCGCTGCGGCGGTCTTTCACCGAAGGATCATGCCGCCGGCCGAGTTCGGCGAGGTAATCTACTGCCGCGGCAATCCCGGCGATTAATTCCTGCACTTGCGTACCGGTTTCCCAGCGATCGGGAAGAGTGTCTGGCGCGGGACGCACCTTATATGGCGCAAATCGCAACAGGTGTTCGCGTTTTCCGTACAGCGTTCCCATGTGTGGCCCAAAAAATTTGTACGGCGAGCAGGCCAGGAAATCGCAATCTAGCGCCTGCACGTCGATGGGACCGTGCGGAGCGTAATGCACGGCATCGACGAAAATCAGCGCGCCAACCGCGTGAGCTAATTTTGCAATCTCTTGAACGGGATTGATGGTGCCGACGGCATTGGAAGCGTATCCGACCGCGACGAGCCTGGTTTTATTGGTGATTTTGCGCTTCAGGTCTTCGAGATCGAGGGTGCAATCGGAATCGCGAATATCGACCTGGCGAACGACCACGCCTTTTTCTTCCAGCGCGCGCCACGGCGCCACGTTGGCGTCGTGATCCAGAGTGGTCACCACGATTTCATCGCCTGCTTTCAGCTCGCGGCCAATCGCACGCGAAAGCGCAAACGTGATGGTGGTCATATTTTGACCAAAACTGATTTCGTCCGCTACGCAATTGAAAAAGTCCGCCATAGTCTGGCGCGCGGCGGCGAGCATGGTATCGGTTCCGCGGCTGGTGGCAAATGCTCCGCAGGTATTGGCGTTCTCATGCAGCAGATAATTCTGAATGGCGTCGACTACCTGCTTCGGCACCTGTGTCCCGGCCGGGCCGTCCAAAAAAGCCGCGGTGTGACCGTTCACTTGCGTTCGCAGCGAGGGAAACTGTTCACGCACCCAGGCGATATCAAGTGTTTTAGGACCGGTGCTGTGCAAAACTGTTGAGCTCATGCGATTCTCCGGGCCGCTAGTTTCTCATAAAGGAATAACGCACACACACTCAAGAACTGCGTGCGTCGCACAACATCGTGTTAGCATTTAAACGGTTGTTCCTCACTCATGCCGCTTTGACGCCGGCTATCAACTCTGCGTCACGTTTTCTCATAGAGGTGCATCTTGCCAGAAATTTTTCCGCCAACCGAGCGCACGCGCGTGGTGCGCGAGCCGCATCGCGGGTCTTTTGACCGCGAAGTCATTTTCAAAATACTGGATGAAGGATTTGTTTGTCACGTGGGATTCGCCATGGACGGGCAACCGTACGTAATACCGACGATGTTCGCGCGCGTCGGCGAGGCGATTTATTTTCATGGCTCGGCGGCGAGCCGCATGCTGCGCGGGGTGAGCTCGGGGCTGGCAGTGTGCGTCACGGTCACGCTGGTCGATGCACTGGTGCTGGCGCGCTCGGTGTTCAATCATTCCATGAATTACCGCTCCGTCGTTGCGCTGGGAAAGGCGACGCTGGTCGACGAACCCGAAGAAAAACTTGCGGCGTTGCGCGCCTTTACGGAAAAAATTCTGCCGGGACGATGGGCCGATGCCCGCCAGCCTAATGATAAAGAATTGAAATCCACGAGCATCCTGCGGCTACCGCTCACGGAAGTCTCCGCGAAGATGCGCGTCGGACCGGCAGAAGACGATGCAGATGATTACGCGATCCCTGTTTGGGCGGGCGTGCTTCCGCTGGGGATTACCGCCAGCGCGCCAATTCGTGACGAGCGTTGCGATCCCGGGCTGGCCGTTCCGGCGTGCGTTGCGGATTTCGGGCGGCGCGCGGGTGAAAAGTAAGTTTTTGGTGGGTAATCGTTCTTCCGCGTATTATTTCGGTAGTTTTTTATTGCACAGCTCGAACAAAATCCGCGAGCAGGCCATAACCGGTGGCTTCGATCCCCGGATTGTGTTCGACAATCGAGAGCCCAAACACATCCATATCGAACCGGATCGCGGAACTTGACCCTTCCAGATTGGCGAGCGGGTCCGCAGCCAGCAACAGTTCCGGTGCCACGCTGCATTGCACCGCGTCTCCGCGGCGTTCGGCGCGACAGACAAGTTTGTAGCGCATTCCCGCTTCGCGAACGGAACGAATCTTTTTATCATTCAACTCGCGAATTCCGCTGCGGCGAACTTGTTCGAGTTTCAATTGCGCGCCCATCAAGACAATCGCCAGCGCCGCGACCTTGACGGCGGCATCCCAGCCATCGAGATCCGCTGCAGGATCCGTCTCGGCGATGCCCACGGCCTGCGCGCGCTTTACGGCGTCGTCAAAACTCAAGCCTTTTTCGATTTCCGTCAGCACCACGTTAGTGGTGGAATTGAGCACGCCGTAAAATCCACGCAAATCGACGGCCGGCAAACCCAGGGGAAACATCGAAAAAATCGGGACGCCGTCCATTACCGTGGATTCGTAGAGAAATTTCTTATTTTTCTGCTTAGCCAGCGCGGTCAACTCGGAAAACGCAAAGACGATTGGTCCTTTATTCGCGGTGATCGCGTGCGCGCCGAATTCCAGCGCGGCCTTCAAATGCTCAACAGCCGGTTCTCCCGACTTTAAATTCAGAGAGCTGGCTTCGAACAAAAGGTCGGCTTGCGCTTCCTCCAGCCAGTCTCGGACGTCGCGTGGCTCCGGCTTGTGCATCGCGGGCCAGTAACCATTTAAAATAGCAATGGGATTCAGACCACGGGGATCGGCCACCCAGCCGGCGCGCCTCGTTGCCAGGCCAGTGAGCCGCCAACTGAGGTCATAACGTCTGCGCAACTCTACTTCTTTTTGGATGAGCGTACGCAAAAACGCACGGCCCACATTGCCAAAACCGATCAGCGCCAGATTGTACGAAGGAATAGCGGGTGCTCCACAAACGAGATATTTTACGAATATTTAAAATGAAAACGCGTTCGACGAATTTCGGCAGTAGCCGGCAAATCAGCAAATCAACGAACCAAGTCTAGTGGGCCGCTGCGGTGAGTTTCGCGGCAGCCGCCGAAATCAAGGTGGCCTCATCTTCCAGCACACGCGACACGACGACAATGCCCTCCTCGGCTTGTTTCCATTGTTTCTGCTCGATCGCTTCGCGCACCGCGGGCATGGTTTTTGCCGAATACCCAGTATAAAAACCCGGGGCGTAAATCTGGTGCTTGAACCAGGGGCGATTCGGCAATCCTTCGGCGTTGGCAAGCTTACGCTCGCTCTCCATCAGCAGTTTATTGACTTCGGCGAGCGACGCCGAGGCCAGCGCGCTGCCACCATTGCCATTAATTTTCTCGGAAGCTTTGCGGTACTCCGCCGCGCTGCGATTCAGCGCTCCGGAAGCGTTATCCAGCGGCGCGAAATTCAGATAGGGCGGAACTTTTTCCACGACCGGTGCAACCAGAGGTTTTTTGGGATCGTCGGTGGCCTGGAAAACACCTTCTTCAATTTCGCGATTGCGCTCCTGAATATCGGTTTGCGTTTTCTGCGCGAGGGTCTTGAGTTCTTTCACATAGGTATCCATGGTGTCGGCAAAATTTCCGAATTCGAAGGGTAGTAGCTCCGCGTCCGCGAGACGCAAGACCGCTGTGCCGCCCGTTTGCGCCAGCGCGCGCCCGTACCTGAAATCGGTGTCACTGAAATGCGTGTACCAATAGAAATCGTCGTAAATGGAATGATAGATACCGTTGCCATCTTCGCCGCCGAATCCGATATTCAACGAGGCGATGCCATCGTGTTGCAGGAAGGCCGTAAAATCCGAACCGGAACCGAGGGCATCGATGCGGCCATCGGGACGCTGGCGAATTTTTTCGCGTTCTTCGGCGGATTTTGCTCCCGCGATTTCATGCAGGCGATTGCGTTTCCAGGCGGAGAGTTTTGTTTCCGGGTCGGCAATTTCTCCGGCAATATCGTTGCTGAATTTTTCCAGCGTGTGCGAACCGGCGATCTCCAGATAACCGCGGCCATTGCTGTCGGAGTTGATGTAGGCGACAGCGTGGGCGCGCAATTCATCGTAATGCGTTTCCGCCCATTCGGTGGAGCCGAGCAGACCCGGCTCTTCGCCGTCCCAGGCGCACAGAACAATGGTGCGTTTGGGCTTCCAGCCGGATTTCAGCAGTTCGCCAAGAGCGCGACCTTCCTCCAACAGCGCGACCATTCCGGACGTCGGATCTTCCGCGCCGTTTACCCAGGCGTCGTGGTGATTCCCGCGCAGCACCCATTCGTCAGGCAAAGTTGCGCCGGGAATTTTCGCGATCACGTCGTAGACGGGTTTAATGTCCCAGCTGGATTTCACTTTCAGGTGCACTTTTGCGGCACCTGGCCCGACGTGATAGGTGATGCCCAGTCCGCCACGCCACTGCTCTGGAGCAACGCGCCCGGTGAGCGCTTCGAGCAACGGTTGCGCATCGCCGTAAGAAATGGGAAGGACAGGAATTTTAGTAATGGTGGCGGCGTCGGCAATTTTCAGGCGCTTAGCGTCTTTGGTCGCGCCCACTCCCGGGGTAAGCGGATCGCCAGGATAAAACGGCATGTCCGCCACGCTGCCTCGCTGCGCGCCATCCTTGGGACGCCACAGCCCGGCAGGAAATGTTTCGCCTTCCACGAAACCGTCTTCGTGGGGATCGGAATAAATCAGGCACCCGACGGCGCCGTGTTCGGCGGCAACTTTCGGCTTGATGCCGCGCCACGAATGGTAATAGCGAGCGATTACAATTTTGCCAGCCACGGAAACACCCATGCGCTCGAGTTGCTCGTAATCTTCGGGAATTCCGTAATTCACATATACGAGCGGCGCGGTGACGTCGCCGTCTTTTGAGTAGGCGTTGTAGGTGGGAAGCTGCTCGGATTGCTGGCTGGAGGTGGGATCCTGTGGGAGCGGCGGCTCCTGAAGCTTGGCGGAAAATTTCGGGCCGCCCTCGACGAGTTCCACGACGCGTTCCTTGGGCGTGGGAAACAGCACGTCAAATTGCTCGATGTGCGTCTCCAGCCCAAATTCTTTAAATTTTGCGGCGATCCATTCGGCGTTGTCCTTGTCATAGGGCGAACCCACGTGATGCGGACGCGCGGACAGGCGCTGCATGTAGGCGCGAAGATTTTCTGGCGTGGGAATGGCACGCATCTTTTCTTCCCATTGGCGCTCGGTGCGGGAAGATTCCGCGGAGTAACCTGCCAGCGATTGTTCGTCGGCCGAGACGTGCTCGGAGACGTGCGCGAGATTAGAAATGCCGACCACCGCGAGCAAGATGCTGGTTAGCCAAACCGACGCTGCCAAAATACTGCGACTCATACGCGCTCCATAAAAGAGGAAGACATTCTGCCTGAAGAACGCAGCGTTTGGAATGCCCAGATCGCGAAGGCGGTGTGAAAAGCCGGTTATTTTTTGTGCGTGGTGTTCAGGATGGAATCGGAAATGACGAGGCGAGCGACTGGATGGCCACCCACGATGTGGGACTCGATAATTTCGTCAACATCTTCGGGCTTTACGTTTCCATACCAAACCGCTTCCGGATAGACCACGACCGTGGGGCCGAGCTCACATTGATCGAGGCAGCCGGATTTATTTGCGCGCACGGATTTCAGACCGCGCTGCGCCAGCTTGGTTTTGAAAAGGCGCTGTAGTTCGCCCTCGCCGGTGGGATTACAGCAACCCCGCGGGTGTCCGGCTTCGCGCTGATTCATGCAGATAAAAATGTGCTTGTCGAATTTCGGCACGGCGTTTGACCCACGGGCATTTTAACCCATCGCCGCGCGGAGATCCGAATTCACAAAGTAATCAGGAAGGATCTTTCTGACGCGTGCTTTGTACGCCGGTGACAATGCCGATGCCCAAGAGCACAATCGCGCCTACCGCGATCCAGTGCGGCGGGACGTGCATCAGGTGGGCGCCGTAGATCAGTCCGCCAATTAAAATCAAAAATCCGAGGGCGTACAGTCCAAAGGACATGATGAATTTCCTTTCCGATCGTATCTGATCGTGCAGGGACGGCCGTGCAGGCTAGTATGCGGAAACGCGCCAGACAGACCATACAGTAGTAGCTGTATTCCGGATGGCCGACTCGTAAGAAAATGCTAAGCCGTTTTTGATCACCGGAAGAGAGAGCTTCCAGGGAATCTGGCCGCGGCGCCGAGTTCTTCCTCGATGCGCAACAGCTGATTGTATTTGGCGATGCGATCGGTACGGCTTGCGGAACCTGTCTTGATTTGTCCCGCGGCGGTGGCCACGGCGAGGTCCGCGATGAAGGTGTCTTCGGTTTCGCCGGACCGGTGAGAAATGATGGAATTGTATCCCGCCTTGCGCGCCAGCTCGATGGCATCGATGGTTTCCGTGACGCTGCCGATTTGATTGAGCTTGATCAAAATGGCGTTGGCCACGCCTTCCGTAATTCCGCGGCCCAGGCGTTCGGTATTGGTGACGAAGAGATCGTCCCCAACCAGTTGGATGGACTTCTTCGATGAATTGCTCTTATTGCCGGAATTTCCGGCGCCCACACTTTCCGTCAATTCTTTCCATCCGGCCCAATCGTCTTCGGCCATACCGTCTTCGATGGACACGATAGGATATTTCCCGACCCACTTTGTCCAGTACGCAGCCATTTCACTGCTGGTGTGGGAAGACTTGTCGGACTTTTTGAAAACATAAGCGCCGCTGGATTTGTCGTAGAACTCGCTCGATGCCGGATCGAGGGCGATGCGAACTTGCTCCCCGGGTTTATATCCGGCAGCTTCGATGGCTTCCAGCACGATCTGGATGGCTTCCTCGTTGGATTTGCAGCTGGGCGCGAAGCCACCTTCGTCGCCAACGGCGGTGGAATAACCGCGCTTTTTCAGCGCCGCTTTTAACGCGTGGAAAATTTCCACGCCCCAGCGCAGCGCTTCCGAAAAATTCGGCGCGCCGACGGGCATCACCATGAATTCCTGGAAGTCCACGGAGCTGTCGGCGTGCGCGCCACCATTCAGAATGTTCATCATCGGCACGGGCAACAGATTCGCGGAGGAATCCGTGGAATAGCGCGAAAGATATTTATAGAGCGGCTGCTTCAACGCGAGGGAGGCTGCGCGGGCGGCGGCCATGGAGACCGCGAGGATGGCGTTGGCCCCGAGTCGGGATTTCGTGGGTGTGCCGTCGAGCGAAATCATTTTGTGGTCGAGAGCACGCTGATCGGCGGCGTCCAGACCGGTGATGGACCGGGCGATCTCGGCGTTAACATTCGCAACCGCCTTCAGAACGCCTTTGCCCAGATAACGCGATTTATCGCCGTCGCGCAATTCCAGGGCTTCGTGTTCGCCGGTGGAGGCTCCCGAAGGTACGGCGGCGCGTCCGACTGCGCCCGACGTAAGGGCTACGTCGGCTTCCACCGTGGGATTGCCGCGCGAATCGATAATTTGCCGCGCGTGAACTCGGGTAATTTTCGTGGACATTACTGGTCAATTCTCCTGTGATGCGAGTAGTGATTTTACAGAAAAAGATTCAAACGTGGAAACAATAGCGAAGGCAGAAGAGGATCGGTCCCTTCGGTCGGGATGACAGGGTTTTCTCTGACGACAATTTTAAGTTGCTGGTTATGCCGATTCGGGCTCTTCGATCAGCGATTCCTGCCGGACCACGACGACAATTCCAGAGTCCGTAACATGGAAGCGGCGGCGATCGGCTTCCAGGTCATAACCGATCTCCGTATGCTCTGGCAGGCTGACGTGGCGATCAATGATGGCGCGGCGGATGCGCGAGTGCCGGCCGACGTTCACGTGATTGTAGATGATGGAGTCGGAAACTTCCGAGTAACTGTTCACGCGAACGTCCGCGCCCAACACAGATTTGGTTACGCGTCCGCCGGAAACGATGGAGCCGCCGGCGACGATGGAATCGAGACCGACTCCCATGCGGCCGGGATCCGCGAATACAAATTTCGCGGGCGGATACTGGTGAATCCAGGTACGCAGAGGCCACGACGTGTCGTACAGGTTGAAAACCGGGGAGACGCTGACCAGGTCCATGTTCGCTTCGTAGTAGGCGTCCAGCGTTCCGACATCGCGCCAGTACAAGGCATCCTTGCGATTCTCGTCGACGAAGTTGTAGGCGAAGACGCGATGCTTGGAAATAATTTTGGGAAGAATATCCTTGCCGAAGTCGTGGTGCGATTTGGAATCTTCAGAATCGGCAAGCAGAATCGGAATCATCAGGTGGGTGTTGAAAATGTAGATGCCCATGGACGCGCTGCAGTATCCAGCGGCATGCGGGGATTGCTTCGGCGCAGCGGGTTTCTCTTCGAAGCCGACGATGCGCCAGTCCTTGTCCGTTTCGATCACGCCGAACTGGCCGGCGGCTTCCTGCACGGGGATCTGAATCGTAGCGACAGTTACGTCCGCGGCGGAATCGACATGCTGCTTGAGCATGCGGCTGTAATTCATTTTGTAGATGTGGTCGCCGGAAAGAATGAAAACGTATTTGGAGCGCTCGCTGCCGATGGAATAAATGTTCTGGTACACCGCGTCGGCGGTGCCTTGATACCACTGTTGCGAGACACGCATCTGCGGCGGCAGCACTTCGATGTATTCGCCGAGTCCCGCGAGCGGAGACCAGCCAGCACGAATGTGGCGGTTCAGGCTGAGCGCTTTGTACTGCGTAAGGACGAAGACGCGGCGCAAATCGGAATTGATGCAGTTGGAAAGCGTGATGTCGATGATGCGGTACAGCCCGCCAAACGGAACGGCGGGCTTGGCGCGGTCACGAGTGAGCGGCCAGAGACGTTCACCCTGGCCTCCTGCAAGGAGTACTCCGATGGCATCGCGCATTGCGGACATGGACTTGCCCCCCGACGCGTATGTACGAGCGGATGGATTCTAACAGCAACCGCGAGCCAGAGTACAAGGGTGGTTCGGTTTGGGGTCCGTGCTGACGGGCGCAGAATGCGAACGGCTGCGCTTTCGAGCTCTCATTACTTTCTGCTTACTACAGTACTGAGTCCCAAATAAGAGCGGCCAGGAGGAAGAGCGTTCCGCGCAGAAAGATTCCTTGACTTGGAGGCCTCCAATTGATTAGAAGATGCCAACGGCCTCGTGAGACAATCTAGACAGGGCGGCACCGTGTACAGGCGCCGCTAGAAACCAATCCTACCGGATTGGGGGTGAATTTAATTGGCAGAAGTAATTATCCAGGAGAGTGAATCTCTGGAAAATGCCTTGCGCCGTTTCAAGCGCAAAGTGCAACAGGAAGACATCATCAAGGAAATAAAGAAGCACAGCTTCTATATGAAGCCCGGCGAGAAGCGCCGGACCAAAGAAGCGCTTTCGCGGAAGCGACTGCGTAAGAAGCAGCGACGGGAAGCGGATTAACACTTCCCGCAGCTGGCTCGGCGCGGCACTTCCGAGAATTAGGCCCCAGTAGGCAGATGCGTTTGGGTTAGACAGGCTTCACGCTAGCAGGCCCTTGGGATCCAGCCCGGTATCCCCGTATACCGGCACGCCCTCGCAGTGGGATTCTCCACGAAGTCAGGCCTCTCGACGCAAGCTGCTGACCTATCCCCTGACCTCTCTCGGGCTAAGGGGAGCGCCTCATGGAATATCACGATCGGGTCCTGAAGTGTTCGGAGTGCAGCGCCGAGTTTATATTTACCGCCGGCGAACAGATGTTTTTCGCCGACAAAGGTTTTAAGAACGAACCGAAGAGATGCAAAGGCTGCAAGGCCAGACGTTCCGAGGGAGTTGGCGGAGGCGGCGGCCTGCAGATGCGCTCGGAAACGAAAACGAACTGCTCGCAGTGCGGCAAAGAAACTACCGTGCCGTTCCGCCCAACGCAGGGCCGACCAGTATTTTGCCGGGAATGCTTCCAGCAGCGCCGGTCGATGGGCGCGGCGTAATCGATTCTTTTGGCCTATTCGCGGAGGCTAATTCCCGCGAAATACAACACAACCGGGGACAGTGAGCCATCTCTGTCCTCATTATCTAACTCCCACGCACGTCTCGTTCTGCACCGCTACGCTATCCTTATATACCCAACATTTCTGCTGAATGCGCTGCGCGTTCCGGTGTAATTTTCGGAATGACAAGGGTATGATACCCACCTTAAGTCGACCGCGAACCACCGGCCAAACCGGAAGGCCACCTCTTGGTCCACCGCTTTACCATCGGCGTCGAAGAAGAATTCCAGATTATTGATCCGGTAACCTGCGAGCTTCGTTCGCACGTGATGCAGCTGGTGTCCGCGGCTTCGCCTGGCATCGTGGAGCAGGTGAAGCATGAAATGCACCAGTCCATCGTCGAGACGGGGACAAATATTTGCGACAGCGTGCACGAGCTGCGCATCGAAATGCACCGCACGCGAGGCGAATTGGTGGCCGCGGCGGAGCGCGCCGGGCTGCAGGTGGCGGCTGCGGGAACGCATCCTTTTTCCAGCTGGATCGATCAGGTCATCACGCCCGGCGAACGCTACCAGAATATTATTGAAGAGCTGCAGCAATTGGCGCGGTCCCTGCTGATTTTCGGCATGCACGTGCACGTGGCCATGCCGGACAAGCAAACCACCATCGACATGATGAACATGGTGCGTTATTTTTTGCCTCACCTGCTGGCGCTTTCCACCAGTTCTCCGTTCTGGATGGGCCGCAACACCGGGCTGAAATCTTTTCGCACCACGGTGTTTCGCCGTTTTCCGCGCACCGGTGTGCCGGAACAATTCGAATCGTGGAGCGCCTACGAAAACTTCGTGAACCTACTGGTGAAACTGAACTGCATCGACAATGGAAAAAAGATCTGGTGGGATGTGCGGCCGCATCCGACATTCGGCACGCTGGAATTCCGCATGTGCGACGTCACCACAAAAGTGGAAGAAGCCGTGGCCATCGCCGCGCTGACTCAAGCCATCGTGGTCAAACTGCATCGCCTGTACACCCGCAACATCAGCTTCCGCCTGTACCGCCGCGCTTTGATCGAAGAAAATAAATGGCGCGCGGCGCGTTATGGCATCGAAGGCAAGCTCATCGATTTCGGCAAGGAAACCGAAGTGCCAATGCGTGAATTGATTCCGGAGCTGCTGGAGTTTGTGGACGATGTGCTGGACGAACTGGGCAGCCGCAGCGCCGTGGAATACGTGCACACCATCATGAATGAAGGCACCAGCGCCGAGCGGCAACTGCGCGTGTACCGGGAAACCGGAGACCTGAAAGCGGTGGTGCGGCATCTGGTGAACGAGACGCGCGGCGGTGTGACGCAATCCGAGGCGCCCTCGGTCCACGCGGTGAACTGAAAAATTCAACTACGTTCAGCGTTTCTTTTGAAGCCTGCGCCTATTCATGGCAGCTCGAAACCGATGGATACAATAGTAGAGCAAGTTTTTGAAGGAGCAAGGAAATGAAGAAGGTCGGCCTGCTGTGCGGGCGGGAATTCAGCTTTCCGCCGGCGTTCATCGAACGCGTAAAAGTATTGGGCGCAAAAGATGGCGTCACCGCGGAATTTGTAAAACTCGGCGGCACGCGCATGGACGAGAAGGCCAGGTACAACCTGATCGTCGACCGCATTTCGCACGAAGTTGAATATTACCGCGGATATTTAAAACAGGCGGCATTGCAGGGAACGTACGTTATCAACAATCCGTTCTGGTGGACGGCAGACGATAAATATTTTAATTACTCTGTGGCGGCGAAACTGGGTGTGGCGATTCCAAAGACAGTGCTGCTGCCGCAAAAAGGCTATCCCGGCACCGTGGATATCACCTCTGAATCGCTGCACAACCTGGAATACCCCATCCATTGGGACGCGTTGCTCGATTACGTGGGACGTCCAGCAATTCTGAAACCCTATTCCGGCGGCGGCTGGAAACACGTTTATAAAGTTCACACCAAAGAAGAATTGCTGGCCGCGTACGACCAGACCTCGCCGTACTGCATGTCGCTGCAGCAATTTATAAATTTTAAGCAATACGTGCGGTGCTTTACTTTCGGCAAGACGGATATTTTGCCGGTGCACTACGATCCGAAAGACCGGCGCTACCTTGTGGATCACAAATATCTGAGTTCGGAGCTGGGCGAGCGCGTGGTCAAGGATGCGCAAACCATCAACCAGGCGCTGGGCTATGAAATGAACACCATCGAGTTTGCGATTCAAGATGGCGTGCCCTACGCGATTGATTTCCTGAATCCGGCGCCGGATTTCGAGCGCGACCGCATTACGGAATTTTATTTCGAGCAAGTCGTGGAGAAAATGGCTCGCCTGGTAATCGATCGGTGCCTGAATGGGGACGCTTCGAATTCATGGCCGCGATGGGAAGAAATGCTCGATAAGGGTGCGGCCAGTCGATCGTCGGGTCCGGCGGGCTTTACTGGCGCGCCAAAACCGAAAGTGGCGCAGCTTGCCGCGGGACAAAATAATCCCCAACCCGTGAGTTCTGCGCAAACTCCTTCGCCGGTTCCCACACAAAAAAACGCGCAGGTTCCTGCGCAACAAACCGCCGAGCCGGTTCCTGCTGCGCCTCCACCAAGGCCGAAAACAAAATGAACGCCGCTTCGCCGAAGCCGTCGGACACGAATGCTGCGGAATATTGGCACGCGCTGCTGCATCCGGCGATGCAGGAAAAGCCCCGCCTCGCTGACGATTTCGTAAAAAAGCTGCAGGCCGGGAAACTGACCTTTGGCGATCGCATTCATTGCCCTTTCCTGCGTCCCTTTTTTCTTTCTCCGGAAGATGAAAAACGTGTGCGGCCCGTAGCTGAAACGATTGCGGAGCTGGGCGAACGCGTAGCCACGGCAGCGCTGTCGGATAAAAATCTTCTAGCGCAATTTCATCTGCGCCCCGAAGAAGAACGGCTGGCGCGTTTGCCCACGGGATATGGCCGGGTCAGCACCGCGTCGCGGCTGGATGCTTTTTTGCTACCGGAGTCGCTGAAATTCGCGGAGTACAACGGCGAATCGCCGGCAGGTGCGGGATATTCGGAAACGCTGGCGGATATTTTCAGCGAGATGCCGCTGATGACGCAGTTTGCGAAGCGATATGAGGTGCACGGCTACCCGCTGATCGCCAAGCTGCTTGATGCGCTAGTGATGAGCTATCTGGATTGGGGCGGCATTTCCAAACGGCCGCAGATTGCCATCGTTGATTTTAAGGGCGTGCCCACCTGGAGAGAGTTCGAAATTCTGAAAACCCGGTTTGAAAAAATGGGCGTGCCGACGGTAGTGGCCGACCCGCGCGATCTGCTGTTTGACGGGAAGCACTTGACCGCGCACGGGAAAAAGATCGATCTGGTGTACCGCCGCGCGCTGATGAACGACATCGTGGCGCGGCCCGCAGAATGTGCGGCGCTGGTGAAGGCGTATGCGGCAAATGCGGTGTGCGTGGCAAATTCTTTCCGCTGCAAAATTCCCCATGTGAAGACGTTCTTCGCGGTGCTTACGGATGAACGCAACGGCGCACTTTTTACTCTCGGTGAACGAGAAATCATCAAGCGGCATGTGCCGTGGACGCGAGTGGTCGGGGATGTGCGCACCGCGCATTACGACGCATCCGTCGATCTGCTCGGCTTCATTCGCAGGGACCGCCAGAACTTTGTACTGAAACCCAGCGATGAATACGGCGGCATCGGGGTGACGCTGGGCTGGGAGACGAGTGAGAGCGCGTGGGATGCCGCGATTGAATCGGCGATTTCGGGCTCGGGCCAGGAGGCCGGGGGCAATTGCTGGATCGTGCAGGAACGCATCCAGATCAGGCGCGAAGTGTTTCCGTATATTTCCGCAGGTGGGAACGTGGAGTTTCGCGACATGCTGGTGGATTTCGCTCCATATTTGTTTAGAGGCAAATTGAGTGGCTACCTTACGCGGCTGAGCGCGACGGGTCTTGCAAACGTCACCAGCGGGGGCGGACAAGTGCCGGCGTTCCGTGTGTCGCGGAAAGCGAATTGAAATTACCGGTGGGATGTGGGTTTGAATACTATTTGTGAATTCGCCGCCGGCCATAAACAAATTTTGCCACCACGGTTAACTCTCCACTGCAAATTGGCTAAAATATAATAATGCGAAATCCTTTCGGGACAGCGCCCCCCGAGCTGATGCCCGGCGCGAAAAACGCCGTCGAGACGTGCTTGTCCATTCGCGCAGGCGAACACGTAGCCTTGATCGCGGACGAACTGAGCAAGCCGGTGGCTGCGAGCCTGACGGCGGCAGTTCAAGAACGCGGCGCAAATTACAGCGCATTTTTACTGGAAGATTTTGGACCGCGCCCGATGCGTGAAGCTCCCGCCGAGATATTGGGCGCGCTGGAAAAGGCGGACGTGGGAATACTGTGCATGACGCCGCAGACCGGCGAGCTGGGCGCGCGCATGGCCATTGTAAAAATTGTCGAGCGGCGGCAGATCCGTTATGCCCACATGGTGGGCGTGACGGCCGAAATCATGCAGCAGGGCATGCGCGCGGACTACCAGATGGTCGACCGGCTGAGCGACAAACTGCGCGAGCGCATGCAGCGCGCGGAAACTCTTACCGTGAAAACCGAAGCCGGCACAAACATCGCCGCGCATTTCGATCGCGGCCTTGACTGGGTAAAGACCAGCGGGTTGATCAGCCCGCGATACTGGTCGAATTTGCCGGCCGGGGAAGTTTTTACTACTCCCGCCACGGTGGACGGCACATTTGTGTGCGACGCGACGGCCGGCGATCACTTCAATGGTAAATACGGGGATTTGCAGTCGACTCCGCTGATTCTGGAAATTAAATCCGCGCGGCTGGTTCACGCGGAATGCGCGCGGAAAGATCTGCAGCAGGAATTCTGGGAGTATTGCCACACCGACGAGAACAGCGATCGCGTGGGGGAGCTGGCGTTCGGCACCAATCTGGGACTTTCGCGCATGATCGGAGTTTTGTTGCAGGACGAAAAATTTCCCGGCGTGCATCTGGCGTTTGGCGACCCGTATGGCAGCCAGACGCATGCCGACTGGGAATCGAAAACGCATGTCGATGTGCTGACGCGGAAATGCGATGTGTGGATCGATGACGATCAGGTCATCGAGCGCGGCCGATACCAGCTCGACCATCTGGGACTTTCCTGAGCGAGTGCGGAAAATCCGCGGCCAGGAATTTAATTTTAGAAAAGGCGCGAAACATATTCGCGCATCTGATGCTTCCAGTAAGGCCAATCGTGGCCGCCCTGCGCTCCCCAATCATCCAGAGAGTGGCGAATGCCTTTGCCGGCAAGAATTGCCGATAGCCGGTAAGTCGGGCCGCTTTTTTCCCATGATCCCGTTCCAGTGCTGAGGTGAATGTCGCAGGAAGAAAGCTGCTCCAGCAACCACTGGTCGTTTAGATTGGCCAGATAATCGACCGGATTGTTGAAATAAAGATTTTCGTCGTACATACCATCCAAAAAATTCCGCACGTCATAGACACCCGATAGGGCAAAGCAGCGTTTGATCACGTCGGGATGCTTGAACAAAGTGTTTGCGGCGTGGTACGCGCCGAAGGATGCGCCCATGGTGGAAATGGGAAGACGCGATTGGCAATTGTCCCAGACGAAAGGCACGACTTCTTCGAGCAGATACGCGTCGAACATCGACTGCATGTAACTGCGATGAAAAGGGTGCGCGGCTTTGTTGTACAGGCCGTAGCCGTTGGCCGAATTCACGGAGAACAATTTTATTTTGCCGGCGTCGATGAATTCACCGAGCGCGCCGACCATTCCCTGATTCTCGAGTTCCCATTCGTCGCCCGCGCTGGTGGGAAAGCCCAACAGCGGTGGTCCCCAGTGGCCGTAAACCACCACGCCAAGCTCAATACCCATCCGTGAAGAATGCCAGCGATGAACTTCGCGTTCCATGGGTGGCGCCTCTTTGCGCCGCGAGGGAGCAGAATTATGCCAGCCGTGCAGTGGTGAAGCAATGCCGGCAGAAGCAAATCGCAGAGATCAGACCGAGCGGTTAAAGACGTTTTCTCGTGCTACTATCCGGCAATTCGGACTCCCCAAAGGAGGCATCAACCATGGCCACACCAGCCGGAACCACCCGGCCTTCGCCGGAACATATTTTCAATACGTTAAATGCCTATCAGCAAGCTCATGCGCTTCGGACCGCGATCGACCTGGACATTTTTTCGGTGATTGCGGACGGTGCCAATGACGTCGCTTCCCTTGCAAAAACAACAGGCGCTGCCGAGCGTGGCGTCCAGTCTCTTTGCAATTACCTGACTGTGCTTGGTTTCCTGACAAAACAATCCGGCCATTACGCTCTGACTCAAGAATCGAGCATTTTTCTGAGCCGTCGCTCCCCGGCGTACATGGGTTCGATATGTGGATTTCTGTCCGGCGAGCACATCACGAAAAGATTTTCCGGCTTAACGGATGCGGTTAAAAAAGGCGGTACCACGTTGGCGCAGGGTGATAATCAAACGCCGAACGACGATGCGTGGGTGCCCTTTGCGCGCTCCATGGCACCGCTCACTATGCTGCCGGCGGCGTTCATCGCGCAGGTTACGGGAATGCCGCAAGGAAAAGCGTGCAAGGTTCTGGATATCGCCGCGGGTCATGGAATGTACGGGATCACCATGGCGCGGCAAAATCCGAACGCGCAAATCATGGCGGTCGACTGGCCCAAGGTGCTGGAAGTTGCGAAAGAAAACGCCCGCGCCGCCGGAGTCAGCGAACGATACACGACGCGGGCCGGCAGCGCGTTTGAGACCGACCTCGGCAGCGGATACGATTACGTGCTGTTGACCAATATTTTTCACCACTTCGATCCGAGTACCTGCGAGAAATTAATGAAGCGCGTGCACGCGGCCTTGAATGCCGGGGGCCAGGCCATCACGCTGGAGTTTGTACCCAACGAGGATCGCGTCAGTCCGCCGACGGCGGCCATGTTCAGCCTGATTATGCTGGCGACCACCGACTCGGGTGACGCCTATACCTTCACGGAGTACGAAAAGATGTTTCGCAATGCCGGCTTTGGTAAAACCACGATGCATGAAATTCCCGACATGCCGCAGCGGTTGCTGGTTTCCGAAAAATAGGGAGCCCGAATAACGTCTGCACCAAGCTTGCAAGAATTGGGAATGGCAGTAGGATGAAGAATCGCGAACAAAGTTAGTGCTGCTACGCGCAAGTAAATGGGAGACAGGATGAAGCGTCTTGACCATATTTCCGTAAACACTCTCGAGTCGGCCGATCGAAGAGGATTCCTGAAAGGAATGCTCGGCGCGGGCGCGTTGGTGCTGACCGTTCGATGGTTACCGGGAACCGTTATGGCCGCAGGGAGTTTGCCTGTCGATCCGACTTCCTCGATGGCGAATGCGCCGTTACATCCCAACGTGTACCTGGCCATCGATACCGACGGTACCGTGTACATCGTCGCGCATCGTTCGGAAATGGGCAGCGGCAGCAAAACGGCGCTGCCACGAATCGTGGCCGACGAACTGGATGCCGACTGGGCGCGCGTAAAAATTGTGCAAGCCACCGGAGACGAAAAATATGGCGATCAGGATACGGACGGCTCGCATTCCGTGCGCAGTTTCTTTGAACCTTTGCGCCAGGCAGGCGCGACGGCTCGGCTGATGCTGGTCCGCGCAGCCGCCGCGCAGTGGGACAAACCAGAGTCGGAATGCCGCGCCGGATTGCACGAAGTGGTGCATACGCCGTCGGGGAAAAAACTTGGATATGGTGAGTTGGCGGCCGCGGCGGCAAAACTGGACGTGCCGAAGAAGGAAGAAATAAAACTTAAAGCGCGCAACGAGTGGCGGTACATCGGCAAAGACACCGCGAGCTACGACTTGCGGGACATGTGCTCCGGCAAAGCGATTTATGGGCAAGACACGCGCATGGACGGAATGTTGTATGCGAGCGTTGCGCATCCCCCGGTGCTGGGCAGCAGGGCGAAGGTCATCGACGACAAGGCCGCGCTGGCGGTTCCCGGCGTGAAGCAAACCGTATCGATCGATGGGTACAAACCGCCTGTGGGGTATCAAGCGTTAGGCGGCGTAGCGGTGCTGGCGGATAACACCTGGGCCGCGATGCAGGGAAAGAAAAAACTAAAGATTGAATGGGAAAAAAGCCCGCACAGCGTTTACAACTCCGAGGCGTATAAAAAAGAGCTGCAGGAAACGGCACGCAAGCCCGGAAAAGTAGCGCGCGAGAACGGCAACGTAGACGCGATTTTTGCGAAGGGCGGCAAGATTATCGAAGCGGAATATTATGCTCCGTTGCTGGCGCACGCTTCCATGGAACCGCCCGCGGCGCTGGCAAATTTTCGCGATGGCAGAATGGAAGTGTGGGCGCCAAGCCAGAACCCGCAGGGCGCGAAAGAAGCCATCGCAACCGCAGTGGGACTGAAGAAAGAAGACGTTACCGTTCACGTTACGCTGCTGGGTGGAGCCTTCGGCCGCAAATCGTTTCCGGACTTCGCCATAGAAGCCGCGGTGCTGGCGAAAAAAACCGGCAAGCCGGTAAAAGTGGTGTGGAGCCGCGAAGACGACATCAAATTCGATACCTACCATTCCGTGGCGGCAATGTACATGAAGGCTGCGCTGGATGCCGATGGCAAACCCGAGGCGTGGCTGCAACGCACGGTGTTCCCGCCCATCGGCTCAACGTTTGATCCAAAAACAAATTATTCCGCGGCGGACGAGCTTGGCCTGGGATTTACGGATTTACCTTTCGTCTTGCCGAATCACCGCGTAGAGAATGGCCCCGCTACGGCGCACGTACGCATCGGCTGGCTGCGGTCGGTGGCCAACATTTACCATGCGTTCGCAGAGCATTCTTTCGCGGATGAGTTGGCGCATGCAGCGGGGCGCGACCCAGTGGAATATCTGCTGCAACTTCTGGGGCCGGACCGGATTATTCCCAAAAGTGAATTGCCCAAGGATTACACGAATTATGACGGCGAGTACGAACAGTATCCCATCGATACGGGAAGATTCAGGCGGGTATTGTCGTTGGCAGCGGAAAAGTCCGGATGGGGAAAACAGAATTCGGGTAATGGATTCGGGATGGGCGTGGCGATGCACCGAAGTTTTCTGACATACGTCGCAAGCGTCGTGCAAGTGCAGGTTGACGACGCCGGTCACGTACAGATCATGCGGGTGGATACGGCGCTGGATGCAGGCACGGTGGTAAACCCCGAAATGGTGCGGCAACAATTTGAAGGCGCAGCGGTGATGGGCACGAGCCTGGCGTTTTATGGCGAGATTACCGCAAGCAATGGCGCGATCGATCAATCCAATTTCAACGACTACCAGATGGCGCGCATGAAGGAGTCGCCGCGAGACACGCACGTGCACATCGTGGCGAGCGAGGCGCCACCGGCAGGAGTTGGCGAACCTGGATTGCCGCCGTTTGCCCCGGCATTGTGCAACGCGATTTTTGCAGCGACGGGAAAGCGCGTGCGGGAAATGCCGCTGAGCCGCTTAGGATTCGTGTGATAAGGTTCAAATCGTGGCGGTAGCCAGGTATGAAGTGACGCTTGCAGCCGCGTGTAATTTCCGCGGGCCTATTAATCCCGCGAATTATTCCCTATAAAACATAAGCAGTAATCCCAGAAAAATCATGATGGCAGGCCAGAGCTTTGCGAAAAGCGACTGCCAGTCCGTCCTGATCTCCGACAAACCTTTGCTCAGGCCAATGCCCAATCCCGCGGCAGTATACACGTGATGCTGAGTCTGAATACGCACCATGCGTTCCATATGACCCGCGCCGCGCATGCCGCCGCGATGTTCGTGGAACAGAAGAATGACGGAGCCTGCCGTGGCCAGAACGGGGAAAAACCATGCAGCCCAGGCGGCTTTCAAACGGCCGCGCGCGCGCAGAACTTCGATTACCCCCAAGCCAAGAAGAATGATGGCGAACGATTTATGCTGCCGTACTTCCGCATGCTCGCGTAAACCGTAAAGCCATGATTGCGGTCCGAACGGCCATAATTCCGTATCGCTAAAAATAAGTAAGAAAATTCCTGCCAGCAGAAAACAAGCTGGCCACGCGTAGCGAACCTTCGGCCAGCGAACGCGAAGGCGTTCCTCGGCTAAAATAAATACTCCCGCTAAAACCACCAGAAATCCCGTGAGGTGATGATTGAACTCGCTCTCGCGCTTGTCGGCGAGAAGTTTTGCCGGCGAAGGACCGTGGACCGGCGGATCCATGGACATGCCTTCGTGACCTGCCATGCCCTCGTGACCTTCATGATCAGCGTGCGTGGCATGATCTTGTGCGTTCAGCAGGCACTGATGAGAGAAGAGGAGAAACATAAAAATCAGACCGGCGCGCACGAGTCTCGGACCAGCGCCAAATACGAAACTCCTGAAATGGGACATCCCACACTCCAAATAATGAGTACTAAAGATGCCGGAATTTGGCACGCAAGTAAAATCGGGGATTTTCGTAAGCACGAAGCGCCACGCCCAGACCACCTCGGAGCGGCAATCGTGAAGTCACAGCGGCTCTTATCGAATGGGTATGTCTCGAGAGGTGATGGTGGGCCCGCCAGGATTTGAACCTGGGACCAACGGATTATGAGTCCGCTGCTCTAACCGCTGAGCTACGGGCCCCTCATTGATTAGAAAGAAGATAGCGCAGTGCTGTGGGAATCACATTCGCGTTTTGCGTCAAACTTGCGTTGTAATTTCCGTTCACTTTGCCACCTTCCTCTTCGACGTGACCTTCTCCATAGCTTCGTGGAGCTGACCTGTCGAAATGATATTGTACCGCATGAAGATATGTAGCGTGCGATGTCCCGTAATCTTCATGGCCGTGGCTGTATCCACACCCGCGTTGACGAGGTTGCGAACGGCGGAGCGACGGAAATCGTGGGGGACAAGGCCCTTGTACTGATACCACGCTTTGCCCGTCTTTTCTCCGAGTCCACACTTAACACATGCCTTGATCCACTCACGCCGGAAGCTTTTTGTTTCGAATACCGGGCCCTTGCCTTGGAATTTCTTTTTGAGCATAGCTACGAGTTCAACCGAGAGAGGGACAATCAGCGCCTTGCGGTTTTTGATGATACCTGGCGGCAAACTCATTTCTCGCTTGGCGAGGTTCACCCACGGCCAGATGACCTTAGCCATTGCTCCCGTGCGGCACCCCGTCTCATAGCAAAAGGTCAAGGCCGCTCGTAGGTGCTGTGGCATTGCCATGCGGAGTTTCTCGAACTCAGGGCGCTCTAAGAATCCCTCACGCGGCTCCGACTCTTGCTGCATCGGGAAGTACGGAACGTTCGAGACCTTGCTTTCGCGTTGTGCGAGTTTGAACATTCTGCGAAGCATGGCTAGATTGCGATTGACTGTTGGACCGGCAATTCCGTCCTCCATCCGCTTCGCGGAAAAGTTCCGCAGCATATCCGTCGTGATGCTGGCGACGTTCATCCCCCCGAAGTAGTCATCGAGAGGCTTCAGGAGTCCACGGCGACCGGAGATCACAACTTCCTCACCATCGATGATGGCCTTCCCGGATGAAAGATAATCGGCAACGAGGGTCGCGCGGATTTCCTCATACTTCGTCTTGCGTGCCGTCGATGGCTCGACTCCCTTCCGCAACTCCTCTTGCGCCTGCTGGAGCATTTCGATTGCAACCGACTTGAGCTTGGACTTCGAGCTCCGGCGCACCTGTTTTCCTTTTAGGTTGTAAAACGTGAAGTACCAGATGTCGCCGATTTTTTCGAGTCCGCCTTCACCGCGAGTTCGCATAAGCTTACCCCCTCAAACACCATGCTTCTTCAAGTCTAGTACATCGTTGTCTCAGATAAACTTCTTCTTATGTTCGAACCACCTCGTCAGATCGGCAATAGCGATGCTGTAGGATTTGCCGAGACGGACTGCCTGGAGTTCGCGGGCGTAGATTGCCCGGCGAATCTGTTTATCATTGGTGCCGATGAGTTTCGCGGCCTGTTCGATTGTGACCGCGATTGGTTGGATCGGCGGAACCTGGATAGCAGCCATCCAACAGTCCAGTTCACTCGCATAGAAATACCAGCGACCAAAACGGAAATGCCCTGGCACCTTGCCCGCACGTGCCATACGCTTGACGGTCCTCGGGTGAACCTTCACAAAGGCCGCTGCTTCTACGCACGTCAAAGTGCGTTCGACAGTTGGTTGCTTGCCGTCCCAGAGCGGCTCTGATGTGGTAGTCCTGCTTTCCCCTCCCCCTGTGGCCTCTTTACCTGATTCCGGTTCCGTGAGCGACAACTCGAATGTCTCTCTGGTTGGCTGTACCAGCTCATCCGTGCTCCCATCGGGCCGCCGCTCAGTCGCAGACAACAGATCGGACTGTAGAATAGATGTATTCATTGCAAGGCGCGGGGCATGCTGTCGTGAGGACGCTGTATTCTCGCGCACACCGAATTGGGTTCGACGGAGTTTCATGTTTGTTACACAGTCTTTGCGAGGACCTCTCCTTTGATCTGTTCTTGGTTCTGGTCGTTGGTGTGTTGGCTTAGCCAGGCTTTGAACTCGTCATCACGCTTGAACAGTACTTTCAGGGCTTCCGTAATGACGTAGGACGGAGTGGAGTCGATGAATTTTGCGTATTGATCGAGCTGTGTTTTCACCGACTCCTCGACTCGCGCCTGGATCGTCACTGACTTGGGTTGTTTGGGTGGTGCCTTGATGATTGCCATGGGTTCCTTCTGTTCCTCCTCTTCGGTTTTGTCATACATCCTGTCTTACAGACTTGCTACTCCCCTTCTCCTGCGCGGCCAAACACGAGCTGCGTTTTCCAGCAGCAAGAGGCGGGAGTGACCCCCCGAAGCCCGAAGGGATCGGGCCGCGATTTTGCGGCACGATGGGGTCGCTCCCGCCTCTGGTCGTGTTTTGGCCGCGCTCCGTTTTCTTGCCGTCTCTGTCGCATCTGCCTGCTCTTTCTGTCTCTTATCTCCATGCCAAGGTGATCTCGGGAGTGAAGTCTCCCGGGAAAGATGTCTCCTCTGAACTTTTCACGGTCGCATTCACTTGCTGACGCGGGTGCCGCTCGAACAATGCAGCTTGTCCGTTCACGGTCGCGCAAATAAAGCTGACTTGCGAAGGCATCTGAAACTTCACCGATTCAGCGCGCACCGTGTTCTCGGTTATCTCTCCGGCACGCCATCTCTGGTAGAGATTCTCTAGGCCGGGATTGCCAATCCAAGTGGCGCTGCCGGGTTCGAAAGGTTCTGAAACACCCCCTTGAACAGTTTCTCGGCGCGCTTGAAGTTCGTGTCTTGGGTCGCAACGTGGTAGAAACGGACTTGCGGGAGCTTCGTGAAAAGCATCAGGTATGCGTCCAGATGAGTCTTGAAGCTATCCATGCTTTCAAACCCCGGATCGATAAAACTGAATGTCAGCAAGTCGAAGGGCGCAAACGCGCGGTTGTAGAACATCGGGAATTTATCCACAAAATAGCGGTCGGTATGGTTGTCCTTGATGGCCCCGGAGTAGCGCCTATGTGGCAGGATTTTCCTGTCGATCCCCATCTGATCGCAGAAGAAGGAGAGCTTCTGCTCCTCGGATTCGAGGTAGCTGAAGTCCTGATTTCGGAGGATGAAGTCGAGTGCGATGAGCCGCGTTCGAACATATTCCGTCGAGTGAACACGACGAAAGCGGACGTTCTCCCTGCCGATGGCCTCATAGAGATTCCGGGAGAAGAGATGAAAGACTCGGCCATGCCGGAGATATTCATGTGAGCTGGCGTGGTTTTTCTCCACGACCTTTCGGGCAAAAGCAACGCTGCGCTTGCCGGGTTTCGCCTTGATGAACTGTAGAAACTGCTGGCATGTGAAGTAGCCCGAATGCGTAGCCACAAGGTAGAGGAACCGGGCCTCCTCCTCCGTGTAGCCGAAGTACCGGAGTGCTTCCGTGTGGATGGGAAGGAATTTCATAGGGCGAAGATCCTTGCGCTGATTTCTTGCGTATCGAGAACGCGGCGCAATTTGGCTTGGTCTTGCTGCCGAGCGAACATGTGAAAACCTGCCTTGGCCTTTTCTCCAAGTCCTTGAGGCCGGTAGTCACGGGTGGCGACTTCGAGGTCGATGCGGCGGACGTCGCGGCAATCGTCCTCGTACTCGATGCGCAGGTCGGGGATCGGAATCTTGTCGTTCACGACTTTCAGGTCGAACTGGTTCGCAATGAAGATGCGTTCGTACCCTGGGTCTTTGTCGGGCCGCATTCGGGAAAGGGCTTGGTAGAGGTCCTTCTTCAACTCGAAGTCGAGGACGACGCGGCAAACCGTTCCTCCTGAGCGTTCGATTTCTTTCGCGACTTTCTGATACAGCCGGTAAAGATTGGCGTCGTGTCGGGTTTCCTTGGGTTTCACAAAGCCGTGATAAGTAGCTTGCCGGCTGGAGACGAGTTGCCCGCGCACAAGTAGCCGATGACCTTCCTTCGTTAGCGTCAGTACCTTCGTCGAATACGACGAACGACCTTCAATGGGTCGCTGTTCAATGAGGGCTTGCCGGGTGAGGCTACGGACATCGCTTTCCATCCGAGACCGGTCGCCTTGGTAGCCAAAATTGGCAAGATCATCTGTCGGAACAACACGGAACTTCCCGATGTCGGTAAGCGTTCGGACTTCGGAGGAGCGTAAAGAATGTTCCCTGTCCCGGCCGCGATAGATCGTTCTTGAGCGGTCGAGCCTTTGACGAGAGCGGCTTGAACTCGCGTCCGTTTGGTCGTGGCCTCCGTTGTTGTTTGAACCTCGCCCGGCTTTATCCAAGTCGGGGCCGGATTCCCGGTCCCATCGAGTTGGGAATGCGAAGTCGGAAATGCCATACGGACGTTCCATGGAGAGATTCCTTTCGGTTCACCTTGGCGAAGAGACGGGGATAGACTTCGAGCGATATGCGGAGAGAAAAGTCCGGGACTGTGAACTGCTGAACATCGTCTTGCTCTTACTTGAGGCGCGGCTCAGACCTGCGGGGATGCTGTCTGGTCTTGCTCCTCGGGATACAGAAAAACTTCTTCTACATTCTTTGCAAAAGCACGTGCGATCTTGAAGGCCAGCGGCAAACTTGGATCGTACTTGCCGGTTTCAATGGCGTTGATCGTGCCGCGCGCGACGCCGACTTGGGCTGCAAGCTCGGCTTGCGACCATTCCTTTTCCGCTCGCAACACGCGTAGCCGGGTCTTCATCGATACCGCCAGGAATAAAGAATTAGTCCAATGCTCCAGAGAATGATCATGAGTGCGGGAATGCCAAGCCACGAGACGGGATGAAAGCCGAAGCTCTGGAGAAAGCCGATAGCGACAGAAAAAACCAATGTTCCTGTAAATGCGAAGGTCAGAGCACGGTAGTTGATCTGGCGTTCGTGCTCATCGTTCGACCGGAGAAAGCGCAACAGGAATAGAATCGCCACGACTGCCGCCGCGACGACTAGAGAAAGCAGGGGCGTGCGGAGAGAGGGAACCCTCCCGACGAAACTGATGGCGATTACGGAGAGGATCGAAGCGAGATAGAACAGAACGAGCGTGCTTCTACGGCGATGGGCCAATTCATCTCGAAAGGGTTGCTGGGGCACGGTGACCTCCCAGAAAACACCCCTGTTGTATGTCATAACAGTCTGTATGTAACGTATAGATTACTTTCTGTAGCGCGATGCTGGCTTTGCCAGGGGCAGTACCGGGGACAGGTACGCAGCAAGGACAACCTAAGGCCTACCGGCTTGCAATCTTTGCCTGTCTCACCTTCCGCAGCCGCCGTGTGCTTTGTCTGAAGCCGGGATTCTTCTTTTCTTCCGCCGCGACGCTCACCGTGTATCGTTTGATTTTGATGTAGCAATTTTCCAGCTTGGCCTTCAACCGGCGTGCCATCTCACCCAGTTTCTCAATCTCCGCTCCGAATCTTTCCGTACGGATCGCCTGTTGTCTGTCAGCGGCACTGAGGTTTCTTCGAAGGGCCGTGTTCTTATCTTCAAACGCCATGGAGTCCGAAAAGAAAAGTTTTCGGATCTTCCCCGTGTTCCCACGGGTGAGCGCGAGAACCCTACCACAATGCAGGGCACTTGCCCCGCTATCGATCATCCACGCGGCTCTATGGACTCGGTGTGCTGCATGTCTCAGATGCACCGTCAATGATTGAGGTTTGCGTTTCATGTGCTGTCTCCTTTCGTTTAGTCACCGCGACTTCTATTCGATACGCGCGAGTGTCTCTACCTTGGAATCGGCTTCATGTATTCGCGAATCATTTCGTAGTCCCCGGTCTTCCAATCGCTGATGTCGGCGGTGACGAGGAACATGTCACAGGCGAAGCGGAGCGAGAACAGAGTTTTGTCCTTGAAGGAGACATTCACGCAAAGCGTCCCGTCCTCAATGGAATGGCTGATGTAATCCACAACCTTGCCGTGGACGCCGGGATAACGCTACCCGGCATGCGCTTCTGTGGATGCCGTCTCGCCGACGCTCTGGGCTTTATCATTGGTTGACCTGCCCTTCCGGCGCCTGCTCGACTCGGGGTAAAGCGCGGTCAGGTGTCTTGACGGAGCCTGATTTCCGTTTCTTTGGTAACTTTCGACGCTTGCTGGCACTACGTTTTCCGTTTCTTTGCTCGCTCCTCGTCGTGGCGTTCCTCGTCGGACATGTCCCAACCGGGCAGGATTACTAAGCGCGGAGGCAATCCCTTTTTCTTGCGTCGCTCCTCAGAATCCTTAATTTCGAGATAGATGTCGTCCGGGTTCTTGATCTTCCGGTTGTAATCGCGCTGAAACTTATACGCCCAGACCGCATCTTTCTCCACAATGTCGTCGAAGTTGTCGAAGAACTCGCGGTTGGCGTCCACGCGCGCGCTTTCGACATCGGCGCGTGCGTATCGGATGATTTCGCTGTTGAAGAACCGCACCTTCTCCAAACGTTGAAGGCCGTGAATGACCCGCTCAAATGCCAGATTCAAATCCATGAGTCCTGGAAGAGGCGAAGATTCATCGTTGCTCTCCCTCGCGACGCTGCATTTCGATCCCCGCATCGACGGGAGGTTTCGGGTACTGCCGCTCCCACGCTTGTTGCTCCTCGACACTGAGGAACCGCACCTTAGGCGCTCTTCCCTCAATGCGTCGATTTTCTTCCATCGCCTTTACGTCCTGATAGACCTGCACTTCATCCAGCATTCTTTTCTCATGTTCGCGGTGTCTCTTAGCAAAACGCGCTTCGTCCCGCAGCTCGACGCCCTCGACGTTGTTGCAGAAGTAGCTGTTGAGCAGGGCGCGATGTACTTCAAAAAGCGTCAACTTTTCGTCGAAATAGGCCGGGTTCAGTCCTAAGTCTCTGGCGCGCTTGAGACGTTCCAGTCCTCGAACTGCATCGTCTATCCCTCGGTTGAGTAAGAGAATTGCTTCGTACAGATGGGCCTTTGGCATTTGAACATCCTGTATTCCTCGCGGCGGAAACGCCGCAGTCCGGCAGTTGATAGAAGCGCCGGGACACACTTTTCCGCTGGAGTCGTGTGCCGACTCGAATGGCCCAATGAACTCAGTTGGACCGGACTACGGAGGCGGATGCGCAACGCGCAAAGGTATTGAGCGTGGGATGAAAACGAAACAGAAATGGGCGGGTTGCACCCAAAGGGGGAGCCCGTTACCTTTTGTGACAGCCATGTTCGCCTCTTAACCAGGCGGCTTGGTCAGGGGCGCGTTCGGTGCTCAAACACTGACGCGTCCCGCTCTGAAATCAAAAACCGTGCGTTGGGGCACAAGCTACATGCCACTAGCGCAAGTGGCATGAAGTATTGCAAAGCTGAGCGTACGTGTCAATGCCCAAAAGTGGCGCGTAACACTTATTCCCCATAAGATAAAATTATGAGACGCGACCTTATTTCCAAAGTCATGCGTGAGATGGGCAGAAAAGGCGGGAAGGCAGCCGGCGGCAAGGGCGGAAAAGCACGCATGGCAGCTCTTACGTCAGAGCAACGGAAAGAACTTGCGAGGAAGGCCGCGCAAGCGCGATGGGCGAAGACAAAGAAGGGCGGCAAAGCCTCAGCTAAGAAAAAATGAAACTGAATTTACCTCCTCGAACTGAATCTGCGTTGATAAGTAGTTCGTTAGCGAGCATCTTTGCATGTCGTCAATTGCCACTTAGCGGCTCTGTTCCCTCGCTCAGGATGTGCAAATAACGAGGATAAGCAAACAGGCGATCTCTCCGTTTGCCCGTAACTTCTTTCGCGATTTTAAGTTTTGCGAGGCTCTCAAGCGCACCAGTGATGGTGGGAACTGTCAGTTTGAGAGCCTGGGCTGTGGGACCAATCTTGATCAGCGGGTGTCCTTGCATGTACTCGTGAACGCGCAGGGCCGATGCGGTCTTGCGGCCCAATGATTGGATCTTCTTCCGATCACCTTCGAAAAGATGGAGAATCTGAACGGCTGCGCTGGCCGCTTGACGCGCTGTGGTCTCTGTTCCTTCAAGAAAAAATCCGAGCCATTCTTCCCAAACACCCTCCGTGCGAACGCGCTGAAGCAGATCATAGTAGCGTTGGCGGTGGGCCTTGAAGTAAAGACTCAAATAGAGAAGAGGCTCACGTAAAGTGCCTTTGGCGCAAAGCAGCAACGTAATGAGCAAACGGCCCAGACGACCGTTGCCATCGAGAAAGGGATGAATGGTTTCGAATTGCACGTGAATGAGTCCAGCCTCTACGAGGACCGGTAGTTTGTACTCTTCATCATGAAGAAAATGCTCGAAGCGATCCAAACACTCCATCATGCGTTCCGGCGGAGGGGGAACAAATGCGGCATTTCCGGGACGGCTACCGCCAATCCAATTCTGTGAGCGGCGAAATTCGCCGGGCGTTTTGTTCGCCCCGCGTCCCCCTCGAAGCAAAATTCCGTGAATCTCCCGAATGAGCCGCAGCGAGAGCGGAAAGCCCCCTTTGATGCGACGAAGACCGTGCTGCATCGCAGCGACGTAATTAGAGACTTCCTCGACATCGTCGATGGGAACGCCGGGTAAGGCTTCGTTTTCAAACAGGAGCAAGTCGGAGAAGGAAGACTTGGTGCCTTCGATCTGTGAAGAAAGAAGAGCTTCCTTGCGGACATAGAGGTACAGAAAGAGTTGGGTGTCCGGCAGGAGTGTGGTCAAGCCATCTAGCCGGCCGAGAGCCTGATTTGCCCGGTCAAGCTGTTGGTAAAGCCCGCTAAGATCGATGGGTGGCTCTGGAGGCAAGGGTGGAGGCACAAAAGCCCTTACAGTCTCACCCGCCGTGGTTGTAGAGACGTAAGTGCCCAGCCTTGAGTGTTTTTCCTCAGCCATTAGTGCTATGCAAGCTCGCTTTAATAAGTCTTATCCCTATTAAAACATACGCCACATTTCTTTAATAGCTCATTTTGGAGAAACCTGCACTTTAGAGAGTGTCGGGGGCGTTCTGGGATTTCACTTATTTTGATGCGCTCTCCGTAGCTTTCTCTGCCTGGGTCGCACGCAGCAGGCTGAGAGCTAGCAGCGTGTGAAACACGCGGTCGGCTACGGCTTTGTTGAACATCTTCGAAGCCAGAAGTCCGTGCGCCAAATCATTCCGCAAATTCATGCCACGCCTGTCGATATAAACAAGTGTCAGGTACCGCCAGAGATTCTCAGTTAGAACTTCACGCATGCGATCGTCACTGAGTACATCGTTCATGCTCTTTGCGTCCATGACTCCCAGGTTTCGAACAGTCTTGAGGGTCGGAATCCCGAGAACGCCCAAGAAGTTTCGCAGAACGTGTTCGACCTGTGGGACTAATACATGAATGGCTTTTATAGAATCGCCCTCAAAATACGCTTCTAGCCCTTCCTTCAGCAATCCGGCTGCTTCCTTTTTGAAAAGCGGTGACAGGCTGAGAAATTCAAGAACTTGATCCACACTCGGCGAATATTTCTCCCTGAGTCTCGTAAGAGTGTCCATTAGAAAGGGTTGATAGAAATCGATCGTCTGATTCAACTGTTGATAGAGACGGCCCTCTTCATCTTCTTCCACAGAACCGATCCGCGCGGTCGTTCTTCCATCCCGGTTCACCATGACAATCGGAATCATGCTCAGCAAGGGAGCTGATTCCTTCAACGTATCCAACAGCTTTCTGGCGGTTTGAGCTTTCGGAACATAGTAGATGGCAGTGCGAGTGAGTGCCGCGTGCAAGTCATTCCCGCCGATGAGTTCTTCATTCAGTTTCTCTATTTCTTCGGGCTTTATCTCCGTCTTTACTTCCACCCTCTTTAGGTCGGCCGCAATTCCCTTGGATTTTTCCTCAGACAGCAATTGCAACTCCTCCGCATCTTTCTTGAGCCCCTCCTGTTGAAGCCGCTCAATAACAGGCTGCAACCACGCCATCGCGAGGAGTGAATTCGCCCCTTTGGATATTCGCTCGAATGCGGCTGCGTGGGTCTTGATGACTCGTTCTGCGTTAGCCGTATCGCCCTTGGGCTTGTAGTGGCGTGATAGTCGGTTGGCAGCCGCCTCGGCTCCGTACGGATCAAACTCTTCGTCTTTCCCTGCGCCAGAAGTTAGCGCGAGCATCTTTTCTAAGTCGTCGATGAGTCGAGCTTCTTGCTCAGGCGTAAGCAGTTGTCGATGCTCGTAGAGAACATCAAAAGGAACAATCCACACTCCGATTCGCTTTGGCTGAGCCACAGCATCGTAGAAGCTAAACATGGCTGCAATGATCCGTATTGAACGTTGCACTGCGGAGTCATGTTTTGATCTGAAATGTTTCAAGTGCACTCACAGTGACCACTTCTACTAAAGAGACTTCGATAAAATTCAGATCGTTTTGCGAACCAGATCTCGTGCGGGCCGGGCGACTAGCCAGACCGCGTCCGCAAGTGACCTTTTCTTTCGATTATGGTCGGATTTTTGCAAATGAGTATTGCCAACATATTTGAATGAGAAAGGCACAAGTGGTTTTGCATCTAATCGAGAAGCTGATGTCCCGAGGTCCAGGGCTGGCATTGGAGAAGGGCGATGAAGGCAGTAGTACTGCATGAGTATGGTGGTCCTGAGAAGCTGAAGTTTGAAGACAAGGTTCCCGATCCGCAGGTAAGCGGCGACACAGTGTTGATCGCGGCGGTCGCTGCGAGTGTGAATCCGATTGACTGGAAGGTTCGTTCCGGTGCGAGACAAAAGGATTTTCCGCTCACGTTCCCGGCAATTCTTGGCCGCGATGTGAGTGGAGTGGTGCTCGTTGTCGGCTCTAATGTGAAGCACTTCAAACCCGGTGATCGCGTGCTCGCGTTTTCGAATAAGACCTATGCCGAACTGGTGGCAGTACCCAGTCGGGCGTGACACACCTACCCGATGGAGTTGACTTGGCGGATTCGGCGGCGATTCCGCTGATAGCCTTGACAGGAGATCAATTGGTCCGCCATGCGGCGAATCTGAGGAAGGGAAACACAGTATTGGTGACTGGTGTGCTGGGCAGCGTGGAACGAGCTGCAGTGCATGCGGCAAAGAAGATGGGTGCGCAGGTGATTGCGGGCGTTCGCAAGAAGCAATTAGTGGACGCTCGCTCTCTGAACGTTGCTGACGTGCTAGCAATCGATGACGACGAAGCAATTGGAAAGCTCGGCATTGTGGATGCGATTGCCGATACGGTTGGCGGAGAAGTTGCAGCGAAGTTAGTTACAAAAGTGAAGCCGGGAGGATCATTTGGGTATACCTCTTTCCTACCGGAGATTACAGCGGAGTTGCACCCTTCGGTGAAGATCACGCGCGTGTTAGCGCAGCCTGATCCATCTAAGGTACGCGAATTTGCCGATGACGTGCGCGATGGCAAGTTCGTTCTCCCGATCGGTCGCCGTCTTCCTTTGCGCGAAGCGGCTGAGGCACATGTACTAGCCGAAACGGGAGGCCTTGGCAAAGTCATCCTGCTGGTGCCTGGTCCCCAAGACTGATCTTTCAGGGCTCCCACAATGTGAACGTGTTCACCTGCGATTGCGCCCATGGAGGCGTTTAGGTCGTCTGCCGAGGCCGAAGGGACAATTGCGCGAATCATTTAGGAACGTGACAAATCCCAGCGCACCAAAACGCTTTGCCGCCCCTGGGTTATCCAAGTAGATCCAGGAAGTGAACGCAGGCGATGTGCCCTCGTGATGCGCACTGTCCGAAATTATACGGAAGTTATTCTAGGAAGAAGTCCGGTTCGGGAAAGCGAAGTTTCATGAACGTCGTTTCCATTTTCATCTCCCCGTACGCCGTTTCTAGATAACTTCCGTATAGTCGACAATGCACTAATGACTATCGGGGCCCTCTGGCGCATCACGTACTATGCGCTGAGCGGTTCACGGAAAAGAGGTCCTGGGTTGGCAGCCACCTCCTGATCGTCGTGCCGATGAAGTGAATTCATCCGCCGGGTGGAGCGTGTAGGATGTGCGCGTTGTGTTCTTTGTGGAGAAGGTTATGACTCTCGATCAAGACATAGAATATATCGCCCTTCAGGAGAAGCGGCTCAGATTTGAGCATTTCGACGCAGAAGTAGCGTGGACTCTGGGCACGAGGCTGAAAGCTGCCGCCGAAGAACGCGGAAAAGCAGTGGCGATTGATATTCACCTGAACGGACAGCCGCTGTTTTTCTGCGCCATGCGCGGCACGACTCCAGACAATGTGGATTGGATTCGTCGCAAGCGAAACGTCGTGGCGCGCTTCCACCGAAGTTCGTATTCGCTGGGGCTGTCGCTCCAGCGTCAACAGACCACGTTGGAAGCGAAATACGGTTTGGACCTCAGAGACTACGCTGCGCACGGAGGCGGATTCCCTATATTGCTTGCTGGATCGTCATGCATCGGAAGCATCATCGTATCGGGTCTTCCACAGCGCGAAGACCACGAGCTGGTTGTTGCCGTGCTCGCGGATTATCTGCGCATCACCCGCGAAGAAGTTGCTCTGGATCCTACCGCGCCCTAACCATCGGAACGGGCGCGGTCGAAACCATCAATAGAAGAATCTTTCTGTCTCCCTCAGCCATCCGTCCGAGCAATTCTCGCAACCTGCGGAGAATGCGTGCGTCTCTTCCACACTACCACCACACCTTCTCCTCTCAACCTCTGCTGTCGCTTTCTTCTCGCTCGAAATGAGCCGAGCCAGCTTCTGCTTCGAATGATATGCCGCGAGGCTAGAGTCGATAATCACCGCCTGCGTTGTGGAAGACTCGAATCCGATGAACTGAAGAGAATTGTGTTGGCCATGGCCCGTGTGAATGCGATGCCGCTCTGGATCGATGATACTGCGGCCTTGCGAGCTTCTGGATTGCGGTGGCGGCTCCACTCCCTCTCCAGGTGTCACCAGATCAAACTCGCTGTGGTTGAATATGTACAACTTCCGCGCTCGCCCGGTAAAGACAGATTCGAAGCCGTCACCAATTCATCCATCGAACTGAAGGCTACCGCCAAGAAAATCGGACACATCAGTGGCGGAACACTGCTCGCACTGGCCCAACTGAACCGTGCTAGTGTCGGTGAACGCCCTGGGCTCGAACACTTGAGGGAATCGGGACAATTGGAGCAAGACGGCGACGTCGTTTTTCTATTGTCGGATGCCGAGCGCGCAGAAAATGGTCAAGTGCAACCCAGTACCAAGATCCTCGACATTGCAAAACAACGGAATGGCGCGTGCCAGGACCTCAGCTCATATTTCTTCCGGCAGTTGGCGGATTTGAGTAGGCGGCACCCAACACTTCTACTTTAAGCGATTGGCGAAGGAAGTAAGAACTTGAACCTGGATCCCCGTCGCGCGCCCGGGCCGGATTGATTCAACCTTGAAGGCGCTCATCATGTATGTGGTGAGCCGGTCGGCTGGCTGCCAGTATTGTGTTGCGCATTCGGCGAATCTCGCGGCGTCGCGTGGTATTCCTGCGCACAAAGTTCAACAGGTGTGGCAGTACGAGACCAGCCCGGAATTTAACGAGGCCGAACGCGCGGCCCTGCGGTTCGTCCAAACCGCCGGGAAGATGCCGAACGCCGTGAGCGATGCTCATTTCACAGAGTTGCGGTGCCACTTCGATGAGGATGAAATCATCGAGATCGTCGCGCCATTGCCTTCCTCGGGTTTCTCAATCGCTGGAATGATACGCTCGCCACTCCGCTCGAAGCGGCGCCAAGGGATTTTGCCGAGCGGCACTTAGCGGCCGCGGGCTGGGCCCTCGGAAAACACTCCGGCGGGACCGTTGCGGATCCACTGCCGCGACGCTCCGTCCCGCTCAAGATCCGCGTCTCCCTCTGGCTCCTCAAGCGCTGGGGCCCGAAACCACGCCGACCATAGTCGGTCGTAGTTAGAGCACGATAAGGTGCGCTGATGAAGCGACACGGGATCGCTGGCGATGCTTTCGGACGGTTAGATCGCAATTGCGCGGACGAAGCTAGAATGATCAATTAGAAGAAGCCGGGAAAAGACGTTTATAGCGATTCGCGACCTGCATTTCTGAGCCTAACGGCCGACAATCGGTGGAATCGCGCTGAAAACCTCATTTGCGCATGGGTCAGATGACTTGCCTTGTGCATCAGTATTACGCACAATCATCCAATCGCGAAGTTTCTGATTGAGCTAAACTATTCCCAATCCAAACCTCTAATTCTTCGATGTGCGAATACGCCACCAACGTACAATTTGGATGAGTAATGCCCGTTATAATGAGCGATATCTTACTCTCTGCGTCCCGTCGATAGAACAAGACTACTTTCTTGTCGGTTGCTCCCAAAAGGTAGCCAGTCTCAAAACCCAGCCCAAAGGAAGAACCGGAAACGTCCCCCATAAAGAGGTCGCACGCTTCAAGCCATCTCATATCCCGAAGGTAGACTTCGTGAGGTGTGATAAGCCGGTCTACCTCCCAGGCATCATCCCTGACCGGATGACTTGTGAGCACTTCGTGGCCCATCTCCGCAAGCAGCTCCACAATTTTCCTTGCGGCCTCCAGGGAGGAGCGGTCCCCTGCTCTTAGCCCATTTCGTTCAAGCACGCCTACGATTGCGAGCGCCCTCTTTGACGGGTAGCTTTCTGCAACTCGGCAACGAAGATGACATCATTCGTAGGATTTACATCAATTCCTCGCTCAAGCACGGAGGGTAGCGAGTCCAGCGGAATTGATCTGAAATCACAATCGAAATAATCACGCATAAGCGCGTTTTCAAACGGGATCATTGCCAACGGAGAATCAACTTCAGGCGAACATTTAATAAGAAAGATGTCGCATGGAGTTTGTGTCAGCACCTCATATGATTCGGTATTCATTCTCTTCCCCCGCTGTAGATGACTGTTCGAGCTCACACAACCCGAAGGTCGTTAGGTAAGGAAGGCTTACAACGAAAAAGGAGCGCAAAATCGGGCGACCATTCTTGAATTGAACAGTCCAACTTCGGTCCAGTTCCAGGGCGAGATAAGTGACGCGCTTCCCCGTAAGCGACATTAGAAGCGGCACTTAGAGTTTTGTAATGCAAACCTTCTAAATAGAGGATCACGTGTTTCGACAGAGAATTCAGTTCCCTTCTGCATGCAGCATTACGTCATAGCGTCGGGCCAATCCGTCCGCCCAGTTGGTTTCGGAGTTCCGACGCTTAAATGGACTGCACCCTTGAAATGAGACAGGCGGGATGGGCACAGTTTGCAGGGAAAGGACTGCAAAGTGAAGCGGAAGCGATACTCACGGAAGTTTCAACGGATAGCCGTCGAGCGCATGCGGAGCAGCGATAACATTGGCGATCTGGCGGAAGAACTGGGAGTAACCCGACGATGTCTCTACAAGTGGCGCAGCAAACTCGATCACATCGAGCCGGGAGAGGAGGTGCCACGGACGAACTCGCATGAATCGTCTCCCCGGCAGCAAGTCCATCAGTTGAAGCGGCTGCTGGCGGAAAAGGCGATGGAGGTGGATTTTTTCAAAGGTGTCGGTTAGGGCCTTTGGCCCGCGAAAGCCCATGAAAATTGGTCCGAGTTTAAGATAGCGGTGGCCGGAAGCGGTGAGATCGAGCAAGGAGTGGAGAAGTAGAAGCCGTAAAGGTGTCTGATCCGGAGCGTGCGTGTTGAGCGAATAATTGGGCGTCGTCTCCTTCCATTGGAGCGCCGATAGCCTGTGACCCTGCTTAAGGTAACTAAGGCACGCTCTCCGCTCCCGCCGAGAGGAGCGACCAATGCCTTACAAGATAGCAGGAATTGACGTGCATAAACGGATGCTGGCCGTGGTGGTGTGTGACGTGGAAGTGGAAGGTGAGTACCACTTTGAGCGGCGCCAGTTTGGCGCTAATCCGGCGCAGTTGCGATCGCTGGCTGAGTGGCTCATCGGGCAACCAGTTGAGGAAGTCGTGATGGAATCGACGGCGCAGTATTGGAAACCGGTGTGGGGCGTGCTGGAACGATACTGGAAGCCGATTTGTCTGAAGCGTGATGGCGCCGGTCCGATGTCAGGAACGCTGCATTTGGCACAGGCGCAGTCGAACCGAGCACCGCGGGGGCGCAAGAATGACTTTGCCGATGCTGAACGTTTGGTGAAGCGTCTGGTCGCGCATGAGTTGGTTCTGAGCTTTGTACCTGATCCCGGGCAACGCCTGTGGCGGACGGTGATGCGCACCAAGTACCAACTGACGCGCAACCGGGTGCAATTACAGAACCGCTTGGAAGCTCTGTTGGAAGAGGCCCACATCAAGCTGTCCAGTTTAGTTTCCGATCTGCTGGGCGTCAGCGCGCGGCGGATGCTGCATGCACTGGCTGAAGGTGAGACCGACTCGGCGGTGCTGGCCGCGCGGGCTGATGGTCGTTTGCGCGCCACACCGGAGCAGTTGTGCGACGCCCTCGGCGCATGTCACGAACTGAATCCCATCTACCGCAGACTCCTGAAAATGGCGCTGGAAGACCTACACATGATTGAGCAGCAGATTGGCCAGCTCGACCAGGAGATGGCTGAGTTGCTCCGTCCCCATCAGGATCAAGTGCAGCGGTTAGCGGAGGTGCCCGGTCTGGGAGTGGATTCGGCGCAGCAAATTATTGCCGAAGTCGGCGTGACGGCAGCGACCTTTCCTTCCGAACGAAATCTGTCTTCATGGGTTGGCGCCTGCCCTGGCGACAACGAGAGCGCGGGAGTTAGCCATGGGCACCGGTCCCCGAAAGGCAACCGTCAAATGCGTCGCATTCTCAATCAGGCAGCCAACGCAGCGGTCAAATACAAAGGAAGTATCTTCCAGATCCTCTACCGACGCTATGTCCCGCGCCTGGGACACAATCAAACGATTGGGGTGATTGCCCATCGTCTTTGTCGACTCATCTGGAAAATTCTAAATCGAGGAGTCCGTTATGAGGAACGCGGGCCCAGCGTTAGCCAAAGGTCACAACACCAACGCGCTGGCCGAATGATCCGTGAACTCCGCAGCCTCGGCTATCGGATCGAAGCGCCAAATCCGCAACCCAGCCCAGCACAAGCGTAGTGATTTTCGACCCTGCCTTGCAAAAAGTCGAGGCTCGACGCCAGCAGCGCGGCGGCTCTGGCGAGACGGCATCTACGACCAGATCCGAGAAATGATGCCACTGCAAGGCAGTCTGAGTATCGAGCGCATGTGCGAGTTGGCCCAAGTCAGTCGGGCAAGCTTCTACCGTTCTTTTCGAGAGCAGCACCCCGTCGAAGAGGAGATGGAAGTGCGCTCGGCGATTCAGCAGATCGCTGTCGAACACCGTCGACGCTACGGTTACCGGCGTATTTCAGCTGAACTGCGGCGCAGGGGCATGCGGGTGAATCACAAACGAGTGATGCGGATCATGGCGGAGGACAACCTGCTTGCCGTACGAGCTCGGGCCTTTGTGGTGACTACAAATGGCAACCACGAATTTGAGGTTCATCTGAACTTGGCCGGCCGCATGAAGTTGACGGGGATTAATCAGCTGTGGGTGGCGGACATCACCTACATTCGATTGCAGCGGGAGTTTGTGTACTTGGCCGTAGTTCTGGATGCCTTTTCGCGGAAAGTGGTGGGGTGGGAATTGGACAAGACGCTGGCGGTGCGGTTGCCGCTAACGGCGCTGCTGCGGGCTCTCGCGGAAAGAAAACCAGGACCAGGCTTGGTGCATCATTCGGACCGTGGCCTGCAATACGCGTCCCGTGAATACGTGAACGTGCTGCGGGAGCACCAAATGATCCCGAGCATGAGTCGGCCCGCCAACCCGTATGACAATGCCAGTTGCGAGAGCTTCATGAAAACATTGAAACGCGAAGAAATCTACGCGAACAGGTATGAAGACTTAGGGCACATGCATGTGAACATCGAAGAGTTCATCGAGCAGTATTACAATCGACAGCGGCTGCACTCGGCGCTCGGCTACCGTTCTCCGGAAGAATTCGAACAGCAATCCGAAGATCCGAGCGTAGTGAAAAAATCTGCGAGTGCAACTCTGGTGTTTTTCAGCGCATGAGGAAGATGTGCGCAAAACTTTCTTGGGAAGGGGCGATGTCGCCCCCTTCCCAAGATCCCGTGGCTCCTTGAGAGACATGGAGAAAACTCGAACAACAGCAAGTGTGCCCATCAAAAACTGTCTCATCCGAGGGGTGCAGTCGATAAATTTGGGAACAATGTGGGAACATTAAGCGTTCTTTTGCGTTCCTTGAAGTGTTTTTGTGTGTCTTCAGATGCCCGTAAGTGCTTGAAATTCCAAATCAAGGTGCTCTGTCACGGAAGAGGTCGCGAGTTCGAGTCTCGTCGTCCCCGCCATTCTTTCTTGTTCTCATACAATCGGGTTCTGGCATCAGCTGATGCCGGAAGCTCGTGAACGTTGCCTCCACAAAACATTTCACTAGTGGCTCGCGTTTCAGTTTGCCGACTACCCATCAAAGTGGATTGGTCAGCGCTACGCTGTTTTGCTGGAGTTGTCGTCACGTTGCCTCGTTTTGGTGCGTGATTGTTTCGCCGCATGTGATACGGTGGCCGTCGGGCGTGCGAAGTGTAAATTCTCTCAGACCCCAGGGTTTATTCGACGGTTGGGATGTGACGAGGGCCCCTCTGGTCGCGATCTCTCGATAGAACTCGTCGATACCGTCAATGTTCCAATACGCGAAGTATGAGTGATTTCCCAGTTCGCTAGCCGGCTTTTCGTCATGGCACTCGCCGAGCATCACTCTGAACTTGTCGCGTGTCAGAAAGCTCCATCCCTCAGCATCGATTGGATTCTTGGTGAAGCCCAAAACCTCCACGTAGTAGCGTGTCGAGACCCGCAAGTCACGCACCGCCAAGACGGACCAGAAATTAACAATCTGAGACACGTTCTGCTCCTCTCAATTCATGACATACAATTTGGACGGCTCCTCGCCGTCTCTGGCCATGATGAGAATGTAATGCTACGGTATCTTCCATGTCGTTGAAAGTACTTGTAACCCTCTAACTGTCAGGGCAGAGGTCGCGAGTTCGAGTACCCTTCACTTCGTTCAGGGCAAGTCGTCGTCCCCGCCATTCTTTTTTTGCGTTTGCTGATGGGCAAACGTACTTTCGCCGATTTATCCCAGAAAAATTTTTAATACTTCAGAAATGCATTAGGTATTTACGTTGACTCGCATTTTGTACAGAATCGTTGTTGAGGCTCTTTACCAGCGACAGCCGGTACTGCGGAAGAGGAGATGCCTGTGATGGCGAGTGCCGGTGCAAAGCGCGCCGAAAAACCCCAAGCCGACAGGGTCGATCAGGTCCGGTCGGTCTTCGACCGTCGCGAGAACTACCTGAATAAGCGGCAGCTGGATATTCGCCTGCGCGCGGAAACCGTCAGTACACTTGTCGACGGAAAGGCATACACGAACATACTGGACATCGGGTGCGGTGATGGATCTGTGTCAGTTCCCCTTTTGACTTCCAATTGAGACCTAACGCTGCTTGATAACTCCACGGAAATGCTGTCGTTTCCGCGCGCGCGGGTGCCCGCCGAATTGCTGTCCCGGGTGAGATTCGTGAATCAGGATTTTATGCAAGTCCAATTTGAAAAACATTTTGACCTGGTGATTTGTCTGGGCGTGCTGGCGCACGTGGCGTCTCCCTCTGAAGTGATTGCTAAAATTGTTTCGGTCCTTAAGCCTGGCGGGATGTTGGTACTGGAGTGTACAGATGGCTTCCACATACTGGGCTTAATCAATCGCCTGCGCAACGAAGCCGCCTGGATTTTTCACCCACCGAAATACAAGTTAAACACACTGTCTGGTGGAGAGGTTCTCAATACGGCGAAGAAACAAGGATTAAAGGCGACCGCAGTATTTCGCTACGGCTTGCCATTGCCGGGAATGGGACGCTTTTTTTCTCACGACGGCATTTACCGGCTAACCCGCTCCATGTTTGGCGATGTGACTAACAATCGCAATCGATGGCTGGAAAACCAATTTATTTTTTGCCTCGTTCGCCCCGCCAACAATTAACGAGCGACATGGACCGTTGTTTGTTAACTTGTAGCCCATGAACAGGAACAGACGAACATGGCTATTAACGATTTTGCTGGCTGCGGTGTGGCCGGCCGCCATTTACGCGCAGACCGCTATCGCCAACAAGTGGGAGAGCGAAATTGCGCAGTTTGAAGCATCGGACCGGCAGAACCCGCCAGCTAAGGGCGCGGTCCTTTTCATTGGCAGTTCGTCCATCGCATTTTGGAAGAGCCTGGCGGAAGATTTTCCAGGCGTAAACGTTATCAATCGTGGATTTGGCGGATCCGAGATTGCCGACTCCACTTTTTACGTTGATCGCATCGTGGTTCCGTACCAGCCGAGAATGATTGTCTTTTACGCGGGAGACAATGATTTGGCGGATAACCGGACACCGCAGCAAGTCTTCGACGATTATGTGGCGTTCGTCAACCAGGTTCATCGTGTGCTGCCAGAAACTAAAATTGCGTTTATTTCCATCAAGCCGAGCCCTTCGCGTGCGTCGTTGATACCGATGATGAAAAAGGCCAACAAGATGATCAAAGCTTACGATTCTCGCGACAAGAGCCTGATCTATATCGATGTGTTCACCGCGATGCTCGACAAAGATGGAAATCCGCGCGGCGACTTATTTGGTCCGGACAGATTACACATGAACAGGGACGGATATAATTTGTGGAAGTCGCTCATCACTCCTTACGTACAGTAGGATCCGCACTTAATATCTTCTGAAGATCTTCGTGTTCACTTCGTAACCTTACGACTGCACCGTGAATTTATGCGAACACGAAGACCGCTTCAAATGGACGCGCGGTTCACAAATCTCGCGGACCTTCGGAAGAAGTTATCTCGGGGCTGGCTTCGTTGAAGAGGGCGCTTAGATCGATGGGACGCGTGTACATGGCCAAGTTGCCGGCGGCATCGCGGGGCCACTGCTCTTTGGGTTTGTCGAAATATAATTCAACTCCGTTGTCGTCGGGATCGCGCAGGTAAATGGATTCGCTCACGCCGTGATCGGCGGCGCCTTCGAGCGGAATCTTCGCGGATAGCACCCGGCGCAAAGCTGCGGCAAGCGCCGCGCGATTCGGATAAACGATGGCAGCGTGGTAAAGCCCAGTTGTGCCGGGAGGCGGGGGAGAGCCACCATGGCTTTCCCAAGTGTTCAGGGCGATGTGGTGGTGGTAGCCGCCAGCGGAGAGAAAAACCGCGCTGTTGCCGAGGCGCTGCATGATTTGAAATCCCAGCACGCCGCGGTAAAAAGCGAGTGCACGCTCAAGGTTTGCAACCTTGAGGTGAACGTGTCCAATGCGAACGCCCGGGTCTACGGCGTATGCAACACCTTTTTGTTGAGAGTTTTTCCCGTTGGGTGTGAGAGGAGGCATGGGCACCCGCCGATTATTTCTGCGGCGTTCTCTAGGGGATACTTGTCAATTTAGGATGGTAATTCAAGGTGATGTTTTTTGTTACGCCTTCACGCCTTTTGGGGCTAATGGGAGTGTGTTGAGGCGGACGCTGGTGGCGTCGAAGATGGCATTGCCGATGGCGGGCGCGATGGCCATGATGGGCGTTTCGCCAGCGCCGGCTGACGCGAGGTCTTTGCGGTCGATGAGAATTGCTTCGATTTCGGGAACGTCGCGGAAGCGCGGCACGCGATAGTTCGCGAAGTGCGGATTCGTGATTTTGCCATTTTCGAATTGGATAACTTCGAACAGAGCCCCACCTAGACCCTGGATGATTGCACCGACTACTTGATTGCGCAGGCCATCGGGATTGATGATGGCGCCGCATTCGAAAGCCTCAACAATGCGCACAACTTTGACCGCACCGGACTGCTGATCGACGGCGATTTCAGCACAGGTCGCCACGTAACTTCCCTTCTCGTTGCCAATAGCGAGGCCAAAGCCCCGGCCTTTCTGAGATTTCCTGCCGGGCCAGCCGAAAGATTTTGCGGCGGCTTCCAGCACGGCGCGCATCCGAATATCGGAAAGATTCTTTAGTCGAAATGCGAGCGGATCGATTTGCGCAACGCGGGCAAGTGCATCAATGTGCGTTTCTCGCGCGAAGTGATTAGCCGTGGCAGCGAGACCACGATACGAACCGCTGCGCAATAGCAACGGCACCGCGTGATACTCGATGCGCTGATTCGCGACCACATATGGGGTGTCAATGCCGGACATGCCCGCATGGTAGTTGTCGAATTCCCAGGCGGTGAGCTTACCGTCCACGTCGATGGCGCTTTTGACTTCGATCAGGCCTGCGGGTCGGAAGTACGCCCAGGTAAATTCCTCTTCGCGAGTCCAAACAAGTTTCACGGGATGTCCAGAAGCGCGCGCGAGGCGCGTGGCTTCAAGTGCGGCATCGCTGGTGTGCTTGCCGCCATAGGCGGAGCCCATGTCGGGAACGATAACGCGCACGCTGCTTTCCGGGAGGTGAACCACAGCCGCAAGCTCGTCGCGCACGGCAAACGGACGCTGCGTGCCGGTCCAAACGGTGAGCTTGCCTTCACCCCATTGCGCAAGCGCGGCGCGCGGCTCGAGCGGCGCGTGGGCGATGTATTCGACGGTGTACGCCGCGTCGAGACGATGGGCAGCGTGAGAGTATCCGTCCTCGAGCGAGCCTTCCTTGATGGGATTGTGTTTGGCGGAGCCCGGGACGCCATTCTTTTTGAGGTACGAAAATAATTCGCGGTTGGAAATCTGCGGCACTTCTTTCCACGTTACTTTGATAGCGTTCAGAGCTTCCTGTGCTTCGGCGACGGTTGGTGCGGCCGCGCCAATAAAATCTCCGTCACGGACAATCACTGCGCCGGAATGAGTTTTCGCCGCTCCGTCATCGTAAGAGGCAATGGTTGCACCGAATGACGGCGGGCGCAGCACCTTGCCGTACAACATTCCGGGCGGCCGCAAATCGGGCGTGTACTGGTGCGCTCCAGTGACGAATGTGCGAGCGTTTACTTTGGCGATTTCTTTTCCGGCGATGGTCCATTGCGCGGCGGGCGTCGTGTGATCTTCGGCAGGCAAAACCTGCGAAAGCGTTTTGCCTTTCGCGAGTTCGGCGTAGCGAGCGGAGCGTCCCGAAGCTGGATCGGTAATTTTTGCGTCGGTGACAACCAAGCCTGTGGGCGCGACGTTCCACTGCTTAGCGGCTTCTGCGACGAGCAGTTGACGCGCCGCGGCAGCGACGCGCCGGAATTGCGGCGTCATGGTTGGAGTGGAGCGACTGCCAAATGTGCCGGCGTCAAAGGGAGACAACGTCGTATCCGCGGTGACCATGCGCACGCTTTCAAAGAGAACATGCAATTCATCGGCAATGGTTTGCGCCAAGGATGTACGAATGTTCTGGCCGATCTCGGCCTTGCCCGTGAAACCGGTGACGACACCGTCTTCGCCAATGTGCAGCCACGCGCTGATGTCTTCCGGCAGGTCTTCTTTGTGGAACGATTTGGATTGCGGCGCGAGTTCCTGCGCACCAGAGGCGTTTTTGGAGGAAGCAAATATGGCGATGCCCGCACCGAGCAGATGAAAGAAATCACGCCGGGCCAGTTCAAATTTATGAATAGGCGCGGCGCGGAATTCGAAGCGTTCAGGTTCAGGGACGAACTTTTCTTTCGAGCGAGCCGCGTGGTTGCTCATCGCGCCTGCTCCTTCGACACTTTGGCCGCGTTTAACACCGCGTCGATAATGCGTGGATGGGTGCCGCAGCGGCAGATATTGCCCTGTAAACCCTGCACAATGTCGGCGCGGCTGGGATTTGGATTTGTCTTCAGCAATCCGACACTGCTCATGATCATTCCGGAGGTGCAGTAAGCGCATTGAAATGCGCCAGCATCCAGAAATGCCTGTTGCACGGGATGCAACTGGCCGTTTTTTTCAAGGCCTTCGATGGTGGTGATGGAGCGACCTGCCGCAGCGGCCACAGGTATCTGGCAAGAACGACGCGGCGCTCCGCCGAGCAGTACGGTGCACGCGCCACACTGTCCTTCTCCACAGCCGTACTTGGTGCCGGTTAATCCCAATTCATCACGAAGGACGTAAAGCAGCGGCGTATCCGGGGGATACTTCACCGGATAGCGTTTGCCATTCACTTCGAGCTCCATCAACTTGGGCATAATGTCGTCTCGCCTTTAGACTTTTGAAATGGTCAACGCTTGTGGCACGTCTCGCACGTGGTTTTCACATGATCCATTTCGTGACAGCTCAAGCAGCTATACATGGTCACAACGCTGGTGACTTCCGACATGCCGGCCAACTGTTTGACGTCGCCGTGACACGTTTCGCACTTCACGCCTGCCGCGAGATGCGGGCTATGACTCCACGATACTCCCGGCAGCACCTTGTAGACGCGCACCCACTGGATCTCCTGCTTGGATGCGGAATACTGGGCAATCTTTTGTATGGATGGTTTGTCTTTGGCGATGGTGACGTGGCACTGCATGCACTTGGCGGTATCGGGGAAGGTCATCAACTTGCCGGGTTCCGGATTGGTGTGGCAATCCTTGCATTGCAGGCCGAAAGCCAAGTGCTGCTTGTGGCTGTACGGAATGGGTTGCTCCGGCGCGGGATGCGGACTGGGATTATCAGGCACCAGGTGATTCGCTGCGCTCGCGGTCATGCTTCGGGCCGGCCGCTTTGTTGCGTTTGCAGTAGCATGGGAGGCCGGCGGTTGCTGTTGCGCGGTGACACGCGTGCCAATGGCAAGAAGTCCTGCCACTGAAAAAATCGCGATCAGCAGAACTGTGGATCTTTTGGTTTTCATCTTTCCACTCCCCCTCACGGATGAACTCTTGCTAGGCACCGCGCCTGGTATTTCGATATCGCTAACTAGCTTTTCTTGCTGACCACTTCTTCAATGCTGGTGCCAAAATCTTTGAGCATGACGGTGGCCGCATTTCGTCCCGGCCCGCCGGTTACTGAGCCACCCGGATGCGTGGTCGCACCTGTCTGATAAAGCCCCGGAATAGGCATATTGTGGTGTGCCCACCCGGGCATAGGCCGCATGGCTCCGGATTGCGAAGCAGTTTGCGACCCGGCGTGAGCGCTGCCGTGCCAGAAATGCGGATTCATGCGCTCAAGATCCAACGGACTTTCGATAAATTGCGCGAGAATTTTGTCGTCGGTAATATTCGGCGCAAAGCGCCGAACAAATTTCAGGTTCGCGGCGGAAACTTCTTTTTTAATGTTGTCCCAATGCTCGGGACCTTCTTTCAATGCGTACGGTTGCCAGCCGGTAATTTTGAGCGTGTGTATTCCGGCGGGTGCACGCGACGGATCGGCAGCAGTGCAGCAAATCAATTGCAGCGGCGGATCCTTCAGATTCACGACTCCGGTGGCATCGTCGTAGCCAAAACGCAGCGCGCGCTCAGAATTCACCAGCAATCCGGATTCGCACGGAGACAGCGTGCCACCATCAACTTTGAATTTTGGCGGCTCGGTCAACGCGTAGTGGGTGACGAACATGGCGTCCTCGGCCTGCCAGGTATCGACACCGTCAACGAAATCCTGGCCCCAGAGTTCGTGGGGCGCCATGTCGACGAGTTGCTTGATGTGGATCGTAGAGACCACGGCCTTATCGGCGCGATACGAAGTTCCATCGCTGCATTCGACACCGGTACATTTTCCATTTTCGATGATTAGCTGCTTCACCCATTTGTTCGTCAGCAGAACGCCGTTGTGCGCTTCGATATACGCGGCGAGCGCTTTGGTCAAGGCGCCCGACCCGCCTTTGGGAATCGGACGGCCAGAATGTTGCTGGCGCGCGGTGGCGTACGCGAGACGACCGGTGCCGGGAGCGTCTGGCGGTTCGGAGGCAAGGTGGGACATGTAGAGCATGAACGCGCGATTGTGATCGTCCTCGAAGGTGTCGCGAATAATTTCCCATGCGGACATGGCGAGGCGGCGCTGCCAGAGTTTGCCGCGCGGCTGCGTTGCGAGCTGATCGTTCAGCGGTTTCCCGAACCCGATTGGCGTAAATGCGGCGGCCACGAGCACCGGCTTAATGGCATCGAACTCCGCGAGCATCTTGCGATAGGCATCGGAATCTTTTTTTGAAAACTTGGCGAACTCCGCGCAAGTGCGGTCGAGGTCACGCCATTGCGTGAGATAGCTGCCGTCGGGAAATGGAACGTGAAAGACGGGATCGGGATCGATGTACTCTAATCCATAATCGCCGAGACGCAACTCGTTGTTGCGCATCATGGGGTTGTCCATCAAAAAGGTGTGCGCGGAAGAGCAGACGTCGTCTTGAACGCCCTTTAGCATAAGCTCCGCGGTTTTGACACCGCCGCCGATGATGGGCCGTCCTTCGAGCACGATGCAGCGATAGCCGGCCTTCGAGAGATACGCGGCGGTGACGAGGCTGTTGTGCCCTCCGCCGGCCACAACGATATCGAAGCGGTCGGACGGCATCGCGCGTGCGCCAAGCGATAAATGCGAGACGGCGAGCGGTGCGACCGCCGCTCCCTTTACGAATCCGCGTCTGGTCATGGTGCTCATGTGTTGCCTCCCGCTAAAACGTATCGGCGCGTTGAACGATTGCGCGCCAAAATCTTTGTGTCTGAAATAAGACTACGTTTTCTTCTTCACGACTTCAGCGATGCTGGTGCCAAAATCCTTGAGCATGACAGTTGCGGCATTGCGGCCCGGCCCACCCGTGACCGACCCGTCCGGGTGGGTATCCGCGCAGTGTTAATTCGGCGCTCTTGACGCCGCCGCCGGCAATGGGCCGGCCTTCCAGTACAAGACAACGAAAACCAGCTTTGGCAAGGTAGGCCGCAGCCACCGGCTGTTATGCCCGGCGCCCGCTACCACGATGTCAAACTGATCAGCCATGGCTGCTTGTATTCTCTTCTCACTTTCGCGAAATGGTGCAGCACGCAAACGAGCCGTCGACTTTTTAATTCTTCTTCATATGCCGGTCGAAATACTCAATGGAATCCTTGACGATCTGCTTCTGAACGGCGTCGGGTTCATACAGCCCTTCGGCGTTGCGCTTCACAAAAATAAATCCATGTTCCTCATGGTCGTAGGATTTCCACTCGACGTCTTTGCCGGCGTCGCGGAGCAGTTCGTAGTTCAGCCGGAAAATGTCCTGATGGTGATCGCGCTCGCGGCCTTGTACGAGAATGGGCATCCGGACCGCGTTGATGCGCGGCATCGCCGCGCTGGTGTCGATCCGGCTACGCGATTCTTCTACCGCCCTGCGCTGCATTTCTTCGCTGTCCACCTTCATGGTTTCTGGCGGTGGCGGCGCATGGGGATCTTTTGGTAGCGGCTTCCGCGCCAGGAAATCCATGGACGCCGGTTCGCTCGCGATTCCCGCTCGCAATCCGTTGTACTCCGAGGCGATTTTCATCAGCATCTCGCCGGCATGGCTTACACCCAAGTAACCAACGCGGTTCGCGTCGATATAAGAAAGTGTTTTCACGAACTTGATGATGGAGATCGCGTCCTCGTATTCGAACGGTCCGCGGTTGAAGATCTGGCGCCCTTCCTGTTTACCTTCAACAAGACGAATGCCGTAACCTTCCTCGACTTCCGCGCGGTAGCGCATCCAGGCCACCGCATATCCTGCCTTGAGAAATTGTTCCAGGGTCCAGCTACCGTTTTGAGTCCACTCCCGAATCCATTGCGTGCCCTGGCCACCATTCATGTGGGCGAACAAAATTATGGGGAATGGACCCTTTCCCGAGGGTTTACGCAGGCCAATAGGGGTGTACAAGCCGTCGACGGTCTCGACGTATATCAAGTGCATCGGGATGTCGGAGCCCTGTACCAGCTCGACGACTTCGGTAGTGGAATTTTTGATTGGGTGGCCGATAAATATATGCGCAGGGTCGATGCTGGCATTCGCAGGCGTTTCCTGAGCTTTGGTCGCGGGCTGGCAAAGAACGATTACCGATATAAAAATAAGAAAAATGATTTTTTTAGCGTTCATTCCATTTTCCTCCGCTAGAGCTGCGCCGCCAGATTTTGCTCCAGAATCTTGCCTTCTACTTCCTTTTCCCAGCGCGATACCACCAAAGTTGCCACGCCATTTCCAATCATGTTGACAATGGCGCGCGCGGTACTCATGAAGCGATCGATTCCCAGGAGTAACGCCATACCGGCAACCGGGATTGTGGGGATAACGGTTAACGTACCGACCAGCGCGATAAATGCCGCACCCGACACGCCGCTCGCACCTTTGGACGTCAAGGTGGCGACTGCAAAAATCGTTAACTGTTGAGTGAGAGTCAAATGCGTGTTGGTCGCCTGGGCCACGAAAAGTGCCGCGAGCGTCATATACAGGCTGGTGCCATCGGTATTGAAGGTGTAACCCGTGGGCAACACCAATCCTACGAGACCTTTGGAACAGCCGAGCCTTTCCATTTTTTCCATCAAGGTGGGTAGCGCCGCTTCGGAGGAAGCTACGCCGAGAACGATCATTATTTCGTCTTTGATATAACGAAGGAATTTGAAAATGTTGAAACCGGCAAGACGCGCAATTACGCCGAGCACCACGCACACAAATAAGACGCAGGTTAAGTAAAAAACTCCGATTAACTGCAGCAATGGGCCTAAAGCGGCGATTCCGTACTTCCCCACCGTGAAGGCCATTGCGCCAAAGGCCCCGATGGGAGCGAAACGCATCACAATTTTGACCACGCCAAATACTGCCTGCGTTAAACCGTTCAAAAAATCCAACAGGGGTTTACAACGCGGCCCGGCTACGGAGATCGCGAAGCCGAATAACACGGAGATAAACAAAACCTGGAGGATGTCGCCCCTGGCGAACGCGTCCGTAACAGTATTGGGAATAATGTGAAGAATAAAATCGGACACGCTTTGCGCTTTGGCCTGTCCGGCGTAATCGGCGACGGCTTTGGGGTCGAGTGTTGCGGGATTGACGTTCCAGCCATTGCCAGGATGGATGACGTTGCCGACGATCAAGCCGATCAGTAGCGCCAGCGTGGATACTGCTTCGAAATAGAGCAGCGCTTTTCCGCCCACGCGGCCGACCTTTTTCATGCTTTCCATGCCGGCGATGCCGGTCACCACGGTGCAGAAAATAATCAACGTGATGATCATGGTGATCAGGCGGATAAATGCGTCGCCAAGCGGCTTCAACGCGATAGCCTTCGTGGGGCTGAGGTAACCGACAACGATAGCGGCGGCAATCGCCACGAGAACCTGGAACGACAAATCGGAGTAAAAGGGCGGTTTGCGCGATTCGGGGATGGTCATAGGGCGGGTCGGCCGCGACGCAGCATTTGAAACGGAGATTTCTCTTGCTTTGAGTTTTTCGCGATGCTCACCCGAGCCATCCTTCGGGCTTTTGAAGCGCGTCAGACAACGTAGTGAGAAATTCCGCAGCGCGCGCACCGTCTACGACACGATGATCGCTGGACAGCGTTATGGTCATCATCGGGCGAATTGCTGGCTTGCCGGACACGGGAACAACGCGGTCCGCGATACTTCCCACAGCGAGGGTAGCGGCTTGTGGCGGCGTGATAATCGCCACGAACGCGTCCACTTTGTACATGCCAAGATTTGAAATCGTGAAGGTGCCGCCGGAAATATCCGCGGGACGCAAGCGATTGGCGCGCGCGCGATCGGTCAATTCGCGACGCTGTGTGGAAATGTCGGCGAGCTTCGCGGTATCGGCTTTGTGAATCACGGCTCCGACGACGCCGTCTTTTACCGCCATCGCCACACTGATATTTACTTCTGGATTTTGCCGGATGCCCGCGCCAGTCCAGCTCGCGTTCATCACCGGATGCTTGGCCAAGACGCGTGCCACCAGGGCGATCAGGAGATCCGTAATTGTCAGGTGTGTGCCATCACCTTTTTCTACCGATAGCGAGAGTTTTTTCTGCGCAGCCACCAACTCGGTGCAATCCACATCGCGCGTCAGGAAGAAATGCGGTACAGTCGTCCAGCTTTGTGTGGTTCGCTCCGCCATGAGTCGGGCGATTTGACTGAGCAGTTCCGTTGCTGGTGCTGCGGCGGTCGTTCCTGTTGAAGCGGCGGAGGATTGTCTCGCGGCCGCCGCAGCCTGCACATCTTCGGCGGTAATTGTGCCGTCAGGGCCCGTTCCTCTCAATCCACTGGGGTCGACGCCTAATTCTTTCGCGAGTCGGCGCGCCTTCGGGGAAATTTGTGAGGAGGTAATCGCAGGAGAGGCCGCACTACTTGCAGTACCGGTTGCGGTGCGCCCGGCGGCCGTTGCGGTGCTGGCGGCAGACGTAGCAGTCGTCGCCCTCGCCGAGGGAGCCGTCGAGGCTTTCTGGACCGGGGGTTTTTCGCCCACCGCTACAAGCCAGGCTATCGTTTCGCCCACCGGAATGACCGCACCTTCATGCGCGACCACGCCCGCAAGGATACCGTCGCCGGGCGCCTCGATCTCCACCACCGCCTTATCGGTTTCAATTTCTAGCAGTGGCTCACCTTTTTTTACGGTGTCGCCTTCTTTTTTTCGCCACGCCAGCAACTTGCCGGTTTCCTGCGCCATTTCCAGCGCAGGCATTACCACACTGATCGCCATAGTTATTTCGGCAGCCTGGACGTTGCTTAGTCCGTAGCGGCGACGCCCTCCCGTTTTGCGCTGGCTTCCACCATCTTCACAACATCTTTACTGGGCGCAGCCTCATGCTCGCGTGTCGTGGCAAGCGGACCATCGACGGTGAAATAATGCGCGCCGGCCACCATCAATTTTTCCGCAGGAAAGCGCGTAATGACTTCGTGGCCGGTTTCCGTCACCACAATTTCTTCCTCGATACGCGCCGCGCTCCAGCCATCTTTCGAAGGCCAGAAGGTTTCTAGAGCGAATACCATGCCGGGCTTGATTTCGTGTGAATGCTCCAGGGAAACCATGCGGCTGATCACCGGCTTTTCCCAAATCGCCAGGCCGATGCCGTGGCCAAACTGCAGCGCGAACGCAGCTTCCTCGTCGGGAAAACCAAACTCCTCAGCTTTCGGCCACACAGAAGCAATTTCCGCGGTCGTGCGGCCCGGCTGAATCAAAGAAATCGCCGCGTCCAGATAATCGCGGCAACGTTTATAGGCGTCGATCATCGCGTGCGAGGCGTACCCAATGGTGAAGCAGCGGTAGTAGCAGGTGCGGTAGCCCATGTAGGAATGCAGAATGTCGTAATAAACAGGGTCGCCGGGACGGAGCACGCGATCAGAAAAAACGTGCGGGTGCGGATTGCAACGCTCGCCGGAAATGGCATTCACGGCTTCTACATATTCGGAACCAAGGTCGTACAACACTTTGCTGGCCAAGCCGACGGCCTGGTTTTCGCTCATGCCCGGCTTCATAGCGCGGTAAAGTTCGTCGTACGCGGCGTCCACCATCATCGCGGAATGATTAAGGAGAGAAATTTCGTCTTGCGTCTTGATTACCCGCGCGTCGGACATCAACTGTTGGCCGTCGACGATGGTGATACCTTCTTTTTGCAACGCAAACAGAATCGGAGGCTCCACGACGTCAATGCCGAGGGGCTGCTTGTGCAGCCCACGCATCTCGAGCTCAACTTTTATTTTCTTGGCGACGTTTTCGGCGCGTCCCATCTCCGGCGACATGGCGCCGCGAAGAAGCGGGATGCCCGGTCTGGAACGTTCGCCCAGCCACGGACAATTCTGCTGGTGATGGCGGGCGGCGGATCCGAAATCCCAGAGAATCGGTTCGTCATTCTGTGGCAATAAAGCGAAGCGGCTGATCTTGTCCTGCGCCCAGCTTCCGATGTGCGTGGAGGTGAGATAACGCACGTTGTTCATGTCGAAGCACAGGAGCGCACCCATCTCGGATTTAGCAAGGAGATTTTTAGCGCGCGCCAAACGCTCCGTGCGCAGTCGCTCTAAGTCGATGCGATTTTCCCAATCCACTGCCATGGGCCCGTACGTTTTCAGCGCCACGATATGCCTCCTGTACTGCTGCCCTCAGGCTTTGCCGCAGAGTTTACGCGCAGCTTCAAATACCGTTTGTTCGGTAGGAACGGTTACGTCTTCCAGGGGAGGAGAGAACGGAATCGGAACGTGCATGGCGCCCATGCGCTTCACTGGCGCTTCCAGATTGAAAAATGCTCCCTCGGCAATCACCGAAGCAATTTCGGCGGTCACGCCGTAACGGCCGTAACCTTCATCCACGATGATGGCGCGCGAAGTTTTCTTCGCGGAGGCAATCAGCGTGGCTTCGTCGAGCGGCCAGGTAGTGCGCGGATCGATCACCTCGGCGCTAATGCCAATCTCTTCAAGCATGGCGGCTGCGCCCAACGCCACCTGCACCATGCTGCTGGTTCCCACGATGGTGATGTCTTCACCAGCGCGTTTGATGTCCGCGACGCCAAAAGGGATGGTGTAGTCGGACTCAGGCACCGGGCCCTTGGATTTGTACATCATTTTGTCTTCGAAAAAGATCACGGGATTGTCGTCGCGGATGGCGGTCTTGAGTAAACCTTTTGCGTCGTACGGCGTCGAGGGCAGAACGACCTTCAATCCAGGCACGTGGCTGAACCACGCATGCAGCGATTGTGAATGTTGCGCCGCCGAGCGCCGCGTCGCGCCCAAAGTAGTTCGCAGCACCATGGGCACTTTCCATTTGCCGCCGGACATGTAGTGAACTTTTGCGGCCTGGTTCACCATCTGATCCATCGTCAACGTCAAAAAATCACCGAACATGATGTCCACGACCGGACGCATGCCGGTCATCGCCGCGCCCACCCCGACACCGGTGAATCCAGCTTCGGAAATCGGCGTATCGAGCACGCGCTCTTTGCCAAATTCTTCGACCAGCCCTGACAGCACTTTGAAGGGCGTCCCCGCTTCGGCTACGTCCTCACCGATGATGCACACGGCCGGGTCGCGGCGCATCTCTTCGGCAAGCGCTTCGCGCACGGCCTGCGCAAAAGTCAGTTCACGCTGCACGGCGTCAGGCATAAACGTCTTGCTCCACTTTGTCGGCGTTCGGGTACGGAGCGGCGATGGCAAAATCCACGGCCGATTTCATTTCCGCACGCACTTCATCTTCCAGCTTCACCAGCGCAGCGGCATCGGTGAGCTTTTGACCAATTAATTTTTCGGCGAGCAATTTGAGCGGATCGCGCTCAGTCTTCCAGTGATGCTCTTCCTGCTTGGAGCGATAATATTCGCGACTGATATCGCCAACATGGTGGCCGGTGTAGCGGTAGGTGTTGCACATCAGGAACGAGGGACCCTGGCCATCGCGCGCGCGTTGCACCATTCGGCTGGCCACTTCGTAGACGGCGCGGGCGTCTTGTCCATCCACGCTTTCCGAGGGAACACCGAATGCGGGGCCGCGGCTCAATATGTCGCCCGCGGTGGTTTCCAAAAAATGCGTGTATTCGTTGTACATATTATTTTCGCAGACGTAAATTACGGGAAGCTTCCACAACGCCGCGAGATTCATCACTTCATAGACCACACCCTGGCCCAACGCGCCTTCGCCAAAAAAACAGACCGCAACTTGACCTTTACCCTTGTGCTTGGCGGAGAAAGCCGCTCCAGTGGCGATTCCAGCGCTTCCGGCGACGATGGCGTTAGCGCCGAGATTTCCGGTGGCAGGATCGGCGATGTGCATCGATCCGCCTTTACCTTTGCAATATCCGGCTTCCTTGCCTAGCAATTCCGCGAACATGCGATCCGGCGACGCGCCCTTCGCGACACAGTGACCATGGCCGCGATGCGTGCTGGTAATGTAATCGTCGTCGCGCAACGCTTCGCAAATGCCGACCGCCACCGCTTCTTCCCCGACATACAAGTGCGCTAGACCGGGCATCAGGGCGCGGGTATACAGTTCGTTTACCTGCTCTTCAAACAGGCGAATCATCAGCATGCGGCGATACATGCGCAGCGATCTCTCGCCGGCAACACTGGTTTCCTTTTTCGACGGTTCCTTTTTCGGTTTTTCCTTTTTCGATTTGTCGGTCGCCGTGGTCATCGCTTCACTCCGGACATGTGCGCAAGAACGTCAAAAACCACCGCGAAATCCTGCTCGACCAATCCCATCCCTCTTGCCGCGGTCAAATATTCGTTAGTGATTGCCGTCGTTGGCATTGGCACATCCACCTGCCGCCCAAGTTCGAGCGCCAGGAGCATGTCTTTCTGCATCATGTTGACGTTGAACCACGCCTCGGCGGGCAATTCCAAAACAAAAGGACCGCGATACTTCACCATGGGGGAAGCGATAACGCTGTTGACGAGCACGTCGACGGCAACCTCGCGCTTGATACCGCTCTTTTCCGCGAGTAGCAGTCCTTCGGAGAACGCCAACATCTGCACCGCCAGGCTCAGGTTCGTAGCGATTTTAATCACCAGAGCGAGGCCGTTGTCCCCGACATGCGTAACTTTTGGGCCGATGTCCAACAGCAACGGTTTCAGGCGCTCGAATGTTTCGGCGCGCCCGCCAACCATTACGGAAAGTTTTCCTTCCTGCAGCGTGATGACGCTACCGGAAACCGGACAGTCCACCATGTCGCAGCCTTTGGCGCGTACTTTGGCAGCTGTTTCCCGGCTGAACGCCGGGCTGACTGTGCTGATGTCCGCGAAGATTTTCCCAGGAGTGAGGCCGGCGAGAATTCCGTCAGGGCCTTCGGTGATGGCCGCCAACGCTGCAGAATTCGTCACCATCGAAAAAATCACGTTGGAGGCGGCGGCAACTGCGCGCGGTGAGTCGGCCCACTTCATGCCCTTCTTCACCAGCCACTCGGATTTTGAACGCGTGCGGTTGTAACCGGTGACGACGTGGCCCTTGCTAAGCAGCCGGTCCACCATCTCGCCGCCCATGATGCCCAGCCCAATGAATCCTACGTTGGCCATGAATCCCGATCTCCCCTTACAAGGAAAGCTTTGTGAAATTGGAATCGTCGCCCCGTGGAGAGCGCGAGGAATCTTCTCGCACCTGCCGAAGGTGCGCGCGCATGGAATCGCGTGCGCCAGTAGAATCGCGATGCTCCACGGCTTCCAGAATTTTCTTGTGGTGATACTGCCCGCGGTCCGCTCCGCCTTCCACGGCGAAGATGCCCATGCGCTGTTCACGCAAAACACCCACAATGGAATCGATCAACGACAGGATGAGCGGGTTGGACGCCGCCTCAGCGAGGGCCAAATGAAAATCGAGATCGGCTTCGATGAACGTTTCCGGATCGCGTTTTGAGTTATCCATCACTTCCACGGCTTCGCGCATCGCGACGATATCGTCTTTCTCGGACCTCTGCGCCGCCAGGGATGCGATTTCTGGTTCGAGTATTTCGCGCACTTCCACCAGGTGCACCATCGCTTCCGGCTGACCATCGCGAATCATGCGATCGAGCGAATGCCAGATGGAGTGCGTACTCCCATTTGTGATGAACGTGCCCCGGCCGGGATACGCTTCGACCAATCCTTTTTCGCGGAGAGTCTTGACGGCCTCGCGAACCGCGGTGCGGCTGACGCCGAACTGATGGGCTAGTTCGCGCTCAGCAGGCAATTGGTCGCCGATCTTCAGCTGACCACTGTTTATGGACTCTTCAATCTGCTGGACTATCTGCTGATACAGTCGCGAAGTTTGAACAAGTTTGTACATGGACATGAGCAGTCTCCTGCAAAAGTTTCCTCAGCACGCTGCCTGGTACTAATGTCGGACCAAGTATTCAACTGCTGTTATCCGCTACCAGACCATTCTGTTTCTGATTCGCTACTTCACCCAGACGGTCTTTACGTTGGCAAATTCGCGAATTCCGTAGGTGCTCAGCTCCCTGCCTACCCCGGAGCGCTTCACTCCACCGAACGGGACTCGCGGGTCGGAAGCCACCATCTGGTTGATGAAGACCATGCCGGCTTCCAGTTCGTTAATGAACCGCTCCTGTTCGCCGGTGTCGGTGGTCCAGGCGCTCGCGCCCAACCCGAAGCGGGTGTCGTTGGCAATTTTAATCGCTTCAGCAATATTTTTTACGCGGAAGATCGACGCCACCGGGCCGAAAAATTCTTCCGAATATGCGGGCGAATCTTTAGGAATGTTCGTCAAGACCGTCGGCAGATAAAAATTTCCGGTCATGTTCGCGGGCTTCCCGCCAGTAAGCACACGCGCTCCAGCCTTCACACTTTTGTCGACGTCCTCTTGCAGCGTGGTCACCGCATCTTCGGTTGCGAGCGGGCCTACGTCAGTCTTTTCGTCGAAGGGATCGCCAAGCTTCAACGCCTCCATGCGCGACACGAATTCCTTTTCAAATTTGTCGGCAATCGATTCCGCTACAATAAAGCGCTTCGCGGCGATGCAAGACTGCCCGTTGTTCAACGTGCGAGCTTTAACGGCGGTCGCCACCGCGTCGGAAAAATTTGCGCTCTCCATCACAATGAACGGGTCGCTGCCGCCAAGTTCCAACACGACTTTTTTGATTCTTTTCGCGGCGCCTTCGCCGACCTTCACACCGGCGCCTTCGCTGCCTGTCAGCGTGGCTGCGGCTACGCGCGGGTCCGCCAAAATGCGATCCACTTTTTCCGATCCAATCAACAATGTTTGGAAGGCGCCATCCGGAAATCCCGCGCGTCGAAGAATGTCTTCGATTTTGAGGGCGCATTGCGGAACGTTGGACGCGTGCTTTAAAAGGCCCACGTTGCCCGCCATCAGGCCGGGAGCGATAAAACGGAACACCTGCCAGAAGGGATAATTCCACGGCATGACGACGAGAATTACGCCCATAGGCTGGTGACGAATATAGCTCTTACTCGCTGTGGTTTCGATCACCTCGTCAGCGAGAAAGCGCTCGGCATTTTCCGCGTAATAGCGGCATCCCCACGCGCACTTAGCAGCCTCGTCGACTGCCGAGCGCAAGGTCTTCCCCATCTCGAGCGTCATCAGATGGGCTAATTCGTTCTTTTCTTGGTCCAGAATTTCCGCGGCCTTCAGCATCATGCGGGCGCGTTCCGTAAACGTGAGCAGCCGAAATTTCTCAAAGGTCTCGACCGCCAACTTAATTTTTGCATCGACCTGCGCATCGGAAAGCGCCTCGAATGTCTTGAGGACTTCTCCAGTCGCGGGATTTGTCGTTGAGATCGCCATTGCGTTTTTCACTCCTGGGAAATTGGCGCGTCGAATTTGCCCGACGTATTCGCCGTCAGAAGTTTACATATAGCGATTCCGGAGTGGTTAGCAATAAGAATGCGTGCTTTGGGGTGCGCAGATACGGCGTGCGCCTCACCGGTCGCTGCACGATTGGATTCGGGTATATGCGTGAAGGCAGGCACTTGGGCCTCGACCGACATAAGGTCCGACCACTATACCCTAAAGAGTGTTATCGGGTAAACGCTATATTTGTTTATTTGATGTTAACGATGAAAGTTCTTGACCGCAACACTTTAAAAGTGGTACAGCGGTCCAACCTAATATCCAAGGCAAGGAGTAATCAGGATGAAACGCACTGTGCCGAGACCAAACGATCCGCGAGCCGCTGGACGAAAAAAGCACACACAAGACAGCCTACAACCCACCCGTCGTCAATTTATTCGTGGCGCCGCTGGGGCGGGAATGGTTCTGGCTGGTTCAGGACTAGGTGCATTTGCGGATCACCACGGACATCCTACTCCGCAAAGCCTTTCTTATCTTGATCGTAGAATGTATATCCGAAATATGGAGATCCTCACTCACTACATGCCGGGCCAAGTGCGAAACGGCAAAATGCAGCTTATGTCGATAGGAGACCGGCGCTATATGTTTCAGCAAGGCGACGTCATCGACCTGAGCGATGTCCGGAAGCCGACGTTGTACAACAAAGGGGGATTTCAGGACGGCCAGGTCCAAGTTGCTTATAACAAGGACCTTAAAAAATGGCTTCTGATGACCGGCTCGCAAACTCCGATCACCGACTCCACTCCCGAAGCGCCAAACGGCAAGTATGACGATCCGCACCTGGACGACAAGCGAAAGAACTTTAAAGGATTGCGCGGTGTGCGTTTTTACGATGTCAGCGATCCTGCGAAAATAGTTAAATTGTCTGAGTTCAGCACGGGGGCCACCGGCCAAGGCACGCACCGCAACTACTACGACGGTGGCAAGTACGCCTATCTAGATACTGCTCCCGATGAATCCTTCAGCCATCAGCCAGGATATTTTAGGCAGTTGGTCAACGGAAACATGATTGTCGATGCGTCCGACCCGAGCAAAGTGTCGGAAGTGTCCATGTGGTGGGTGCCTGGATCGCGAAAAGGCGAGGAAGCGGAGTACAAAAAGTGGATCTGGTCGAAACTGGTTCCACCGAAGGTCGCCCCGGATCAGACACCTTTTGCCGGACTGCATGGTCCGGTTTACGTGCCCAAAAAGTTGGAGGATGGGGGCAAGCGGGGCTATGGCGCGTTCGGGTGCAATGGTTTCATTATCCTGGACCTGAGCGATCCCAAAAAGCAAAGGGAGATCGGCCGGTTCGAGCCGCCCGCGCAATACTCAGGCATGGGCATTGCGTTCCACACTATTTACTGCGGAATACTAGACCGCGGATTCGTGATCACCAACGGGGAGACAACCAATTCGGATTGCAATCAGATCTTCTTGCCGAATTGGGTTATCGATATTCGCGATGAAGAGCATCCCGTGCCGGTCGCGCAGCTTCCCAGACCGATTCCGCCTCCTGAAGCGCCTTACCGGGATTTCTGTTTCAAGCGAGGGCGTTTCGGCGCGCATAACCCGCCGCATCTGAAAGCGCCGGGCAAGCCGCGTCAGGAATTTATCGCCTACTCCTATTTCATCGCAGGATTGCGTTGCTATGACATCGGAGATCTCTACCACCCGGAAGAAGTGGCGTACTTCGTTCCACCCCAAGGCGGCGACCTGGCGAAATTCGGGAGCTACGATCGCACCGTCGATAACGTGTTCATCGAGTGGGACCGCAACATTATCTGGGCGGCCACAGACACTGGGTTGTATGCGCTGAGCTGTCCGAGTCTTGGCAAGCCGATCCTCGATCCAATGCCGGTGAGCGAGTGGTCGCTGGACAAGCTGAACGAAGGAGCGCCATGAGCGTGGTCTGTTGCGCGGACCTCGCGTTGCATAATTCCTTTGCGGTCGACTGTAAAACTAGAGTCGGAGTAGGGATCGTGATTGCTCACGACCCCCTCC
>JRHI01000126.1_pt1 | contig 81591 bp, 69 predicted proteins | sample 215371 | NCBI WGS metagenome assembly JRHI01 (sample SAMN02929681, study PRJNA255918) | sediment metagenome | biome: cave system; feature: Ice Cave; material: Sediment; isolation source: sediment from deep within a dark volcanic ice cave with no known source of... ... | reverse complement strand
ACCCTATCCGGGTCGCAACAACCGAAAGGTTGACCTATGAGCGAGCAACACGAGCTGCAGCCGCGCGGCCGGTTTTCCCTGAGGTCCGCGGCCGAGTTCGGCTTTGGGCCGAACGCCGGCCGACCGCCTGAGTTCGACGGGGCGATGCGCCTCGCCTTCGCCGTCGACGGCGGCCGCGGCTACGCGGGCGTCGTGCTCCGCCAACCCTCACCGGACGCCGAGGTCAGCGTCGAGATCCACACGACTGAGCGCGCCGACCCACAGCGCGCTCTCAGCCAGGCCGCACGCATCGTGTCGCTCGACCACGACGGCGCGGCGTTCGCCGCCGCGGGCGAGCGCGACCCGGTGCTCGGAGCGCTGCAGGCTGCCCATCCTGGGCAACGTCCGGTGTTGTTCCACTCGCCCTACGAAGGCGCGGCATGGTCGATCATCTCGGCCCGGCGTCCGGCCGCGCAGGCCGCACGCGTGCGGTCGGAGCTCTCCACGCGGTTCGGAGCCACCTTCGAGCTGGCGGGACAGACCCTCCACGCGTTCCCCCAGCCCGATCGGCTGGTCGAGCTCGCTGAAGACTTCGACGGGCTGAACCCGGAGAAGGTCGCGCGCCTGCACGGCGTGGCCCGCGCCGCCCTGGCCGGCGAGTTGGACCCGGACCATCTTCACACGCTGGGGCCGGAGCGAGCCTACGAAGAGGTGCAGCGCCTGAAGGGGCTCGGGCCGTTCTACGCCGGGCTCGTCGTGCTCAGGGCCAGCGGCTTCGCTGACGCGCCGCTGATGGCTCCGGAGCCCAAGGTCCTGGCCCATGTCGCCCGCTTCTACGGTCTGGGGGAACCGCCGACGCTCGAGCGCTTCAGCGAGCTCGCCGAGACCTGGCGTCCGTTTCGAACCTGGGCGACGGTGCTGGTCCGACTGGCCGGCGATCGAGGGACGGCGGTGGCGGACGCTCGCTGGCCTGCGGTCCCGGACGGCCGCTGAGGCCGGCCCTCAGGCCCTCAGGCCCCGACGGCTTCGGGCTCTTCCAGCTTCTGCTCCAGCGCGCGCTTGTAGTCCCGGGGCATCACCTTGACGAACCGCTCCCGCGCGCCCCGGTCCCAGGAGGCGAGCAGGTTGCGCGCGACGAGCGAGCCGGTGCGCTGTGCGTGCTCCGCGATCAGCGCCTTGACCTCGTCGGCATCGGCGTCGCCAAGCCCCTCGAGGTCGACCAGCTCGGGGTTGCAGCGCGTGGCGAAGCGACGATCGACGTCGTAGACGTAGGCGACCCCGCCACTCATTCCGGCGGCGAAGTTCCGGCCCGTGGGGCCGAGCACGACGACCCGGCCGCCGGTCATGTACTCGCAGCCGTGATCGCCCACCCCCTCAACCACCGCGCGCGCCCCGGAGTTGCGGACCGCGAATCGCTCACCGGCGAGTCCGCGGAAGAACGCCCGGCCGGCGGTGGCGCCGTAGAGCACCGTGTTGCCGACGATCATGTTCTCCTCGGCGCGGAACAGCGCGGCCTCCGGTGGGCGCACCGAGATGATCCCGCCGGACAGGCCCTTGCCGGTGTAGTCGTTGGTCTCTCCGCGCAATGAGAAGGTGACGCCGGGAGCGAGCCAGCCCCCGAAGCTCTGCCCGGCCGATCCGGAGAAGGAGATTTCGATGGCGCCCTCCGGTAGCCCGTTCAGTCCATGCCGGCGAGCGATCTCGCCCGACAGGATTCCGCCCACGGTGCGATTGACGTTGCGTACGGGAACCGGCCCGAACCGCACCGACTCACCGTCCTTGATCGCCGGCGCACACTTGCGGACGAGTTCCCAGTCGAGGGCATCGTCGAGCACCGGGACCTGAGCACGCGTGCGGCAGCGAGGGGCATCCTGCGGAAGATCGGGCGTCTTCAGCACCATCGAGAGATCGACGTGCTTGGCCTTCCAGTGCTTGATCGCGGGATCCATGTCCAGCATCTCGGTGTGGCCGATCATGTCCTGGAAGCGGCGGACGCCGAGCGAGGCCATGATCTGGCGGATCTCTTCCGCGACGAACATCAGGTAGTTGACGACTTGGTCGGGGGTGCCCTCGAAGCGCTTGCGCAGCTCGGGATCCTGAGTGGCGATTCCCACAGGGCACGTGTTCAGGTGGCAGACGCGCATCATGATGCAGCCCATCGCGATCATCGGGGCGGTCGAGAACCCAAATTCGTCAGCGCCTAGCAGAGCGCCGATCACGACGTCGCGGCCGGTCTTCATCTGGCCATCGACCTCGACGGTGATGCGCGAGCGCAGATCGTTGAGCAGCAGCGTCTGCTGGGTCTCTGCGAGGCCGATCTCCCACGGCACGCCAGCCGACTGAACTGACGATTGCGGCGAGGCACCCGTACCGCCTTCGTAACCGGAGATCGTGACGTGATCAGCGTTGGCTTTGGCGACGCCTGAGGCGACGGTGCCGACGCCCACTTCGGAGACGAGCTTGACCGACACGGACGCAGCTGGGTTGGCGCAACGCAGGTCGTAGATCAGTTGCTTGAGGTCCTCGATCGAGTAGATGTCGTGGTGCGGGGGTGGTGAGATCAATCCGACGCCGGGGGTGGAGCTGCGGATGTGCGCGATGTATTCGTCGACCTTGTGCCCGGGGAGCTGCCCGCCCTCGCCCGGCTTCGCGCCCTGCGCCATTTTGATCTGGAGCTGGTCAGCATTGACGAGATAGTGGATCGTCACCCCGAAGCGGCCGGAGGCGATCTGCTTGATCGCCGAGCGGCGCGAGTCTCCGTTCGCATCCCGGGTGTAGCGCGAGGGATCCTCTCCCCCCTCCCCGGTGTTCGACTTCGCCCCCATCCGGTTCATCGCGACCGCGAGGGTCTCGTGTGCCTCCCGGGAGAGCGCTCCGAGGCTCATCGCGCCCGTGTTGAAGCGCTTGACGATTTCGGTGGCCGGCTCGACCTGGTCGAGCGACAGCGGGTGGGGCGCCTTGCGGAGCTTCATCAGGCCCCGCAAGGCGGCCTTGGTCGTGGACTCCTCGTTGACTAACCGGGCGAACTCCCGGTAGGTCTCCGACGCATCTCCGTTCTGTCCGCGCACCGCGTGCTGGAGCTTGGCCACGGTGTCCGGATTCCACACGTGGATCTCACCGTCTCGGCGCCACTGCAGCACGCCGCCGACCGGCAGCAGGTCGCGGGCCGTGCGTGGGTAGGCACGGTAATGGCGCTCCATCGCCTCGCTGGAGAGCTGGTCCAGACCGATGCCGCCGATCCGCGAGGCGGTGCCGGTGAAATGGGTGTCGATCACGTCACGGTTGAGCCCGACCGCCTCAAAGATCTGGGCCCCGCAGTAGGACTGGATCGTGGAGATGCCCATCTTCGAGATCGTCTTCAGCAGGCCCTTGCCGATCGCCTTGACGATGCGCTCCTCCGCCTCATCGCGGCCGAGGTCCTCCGGCAGCAGCGACCGGTCGGCCAGTTCGTCGAGGGATTCGAACATCAGGTAGGGGTTGATCGCCGCGGCGCCGTATCCGATCAAGGTCGCCATGTGGTGGATGTCACGCGGCTCACCGGATTCGATGACCAGGCCGGTGCGCAGGCGGGTACCGCGCCGGACGAGGTGGTGGTGAACCGCAGCGACAGCCAGCAGCGAAGGCATCGCGACGCGCTCCGGGCCGAGGTTGCGATCGGAGAGGATCAGGATGTTGGCGCCGTTGTCCACGTAGCGGGCAGCCTCGCCGCAGAGGTCGTAGAGGCGTATCTCCATCCCATCCGGGCCTTGCTCGATCGGCCAGGTGATGTCGAGCGTGGCCGCTTCGAACACTTCATGGGAGACCTGGCGGAGCTTCTCGAGCTCAGCGTTGCGGAGGATCGGCTGATCCATGACCAACTGGTGAGCTTGGTCGGGCGCCTCTTCGAGAAGATTCCGTTCGGCTCCCACCCCGGCCTGCAGGCTCATCACCACCGACTCGCGGATCGGGTCGATCGGGGGGTTGGTGACCTGCGCAAACAGCTGCTTGAAATAGGCGAACAGCGGCGGCTGACGGTCTGAGAGCACCGCCAGCGCGGCATCGTTGCCCATGCTCGCCACCGGCTCCTCCCCATTCGCCGCCATCGGCGCGATGATCATCCGCAGATCCTCCTGCGAGTACCCGAAGGCCAGCTGCTTGGAGCGCAGTGGCTCGATCCGGGGAGTCCGCGGCTCGCGGTCGGGTAGATCGGCGATGTGCACGACCGATTGCTCGTACCACTCGCCGTACGGCTTGCGCCGAGCGACCCGTCGCTTGACCTCCTCGTCCTCGACGATGCGCCCGTCCTCGAGGTCGACGAGGAACAGCTTGCCGGGCGCGAGGCGGCCTTTGCGCTGGACGTGCTCGGGCGCGACCGTCATGACCCCCGTCTCCGACGCGAGCACGACGTAGCCCTCGGTGTCCTGGATCCAGCGGCCCGGGCGCAGCCCGTTGCGGTCCAGCACCGCGCCGGCGAGCCGGCCATCGGTGAAGACGATGGCTGCCGGTCCGTCCCAGGGCTCCATCAGGCAGGAATGAAAGTCGTAGAAGCCCTTCAGATCGGGATCCAGGTCGGTTCGAGTGCGGTAGGCCTCCGGGACCATCATCATCACCGCGTGCGGGATCGAACGCCCGCCGAGGACCAGCAGCTCGAGCACGTTGTCGAACGTCGCCGAGTCAGAGCCCCCCTCCCGGACCACCGGGATCACCTTCTGTAGGTCTTCGCCGAACAGCTCCGAAGCGAGCTGCGATTCACGCGCCCGCATCCAGTTGACATTGCCCCGCAGGGTGTTGACCTCACCGTTGTGAGCGATCATCCGGTACGGGTGGGCCAGCTCCCAGCTCGGGAACGTATTGGTCGAGAAACGGGAATGCACCAGCGCCAGCCGCGAGGCCACCCGGGGGTCACGGAGGTCTGAGAAGTAGCGCGGGAGCTGGGGCGCGGTCAACATCCCCTTGTAGACGATCGTGCGGGAGGAAAAGCTCGGGATTGCCAGGTCGCTTCCGGCCTCCCGTTCGATCAGGCGCCGGATCACGTACAGCTTGCGCTCGAACGCATCCTGGTCGGGGATCTCCTCTGAGGCCTCGATCACCACCTGGCGGATGAACGGCGCCGCCAGACGGGCGGTGTCGCCGACGTGGCGCTCGTCGACCGGGACGTCACGCCACCACAGCAGCCGCTGCCCCTCGGTCTCGATCGTCTCCTCGATCAGGCGCTCGAGCGCCTGGCGGCGCTCAGGGTCCCGCGGCAGAAAGCACATCCCGACGCCATAGCCCCCGGGGACCGGCAGCTCGACGCCGACCACCGCGCGCATGAACGCATCAGGGATCTGCAGCAGGATCCCCGCCCCGTCGCCGGTATTCGGGTCGGCTCCCTCGGCGCCGCGGTGCTCGAGATTCTGGAGCGCGTCCAGCGCCTTCTCCACGACGGCGTGGCTGGCCTCACCCCACAGCTTCGCGACCATCGCGATGCCGCAGGCGTCGTGCTCGTTTTGCGGGTCGTAGAGGCCGGTGGCCCCGGGTGGAGCAGAGAGCTTGTGCATAGAAAAGGGGTGGCCCTGGGAGCGGGACAGGGGAAAGCAGCGGCGGCCCGACTTACGGAAATCTTACCAGCGCCGGATGCGCCAGCGCCGCCGTCACGCATCCCGAGGCGGACCGGGACGGTCAACCCAGGATGAAGTGCTTACTCTTGCTCCGCGAGGGATGCCTGACGGCGTCCGCTGGCGCTCTTGGAGCCGTTGTTGCCCGACGGCTTCTTGGCCGGCTTTTTGGCCGGGGGCTTCCTCTTGGCCGCCGATTTCGGCTTCGCCGGCGCTTGCTCTTCTTCCCCCTCCGGGCGCATGGCGGCGAGGCTGGCTTCCAGGGCGGCCATCAGGTCGGGGGCGGCTGCGGGCTCTTCGGCCTGAGGCTGGACGGCGATCTCCTCGCCCGCGGCCTTGCGCTCGATCAGCTCGAGGACGCGGTCGCGGTACTCGTCGCGGTACTTGGTCGGTTCGAAGTCGGCCGACAGGGAGGCGATCAGTTGCTGGGCCATCTTCAGCTCCCGGTCCGAGGCCTCGGCGTCGCCGAGGGCGTCGAGCTCGTCGATCCGGTCCGGCGCGAGCACCTCGTCGCCGAACAGCATCGTCGTCAGGGTCAGCGCGTCGCCCGCCGGCCGTAGCCCGCACAGCTGTTGCTTTGAGCGCAGCACCACGCGGCCGATGCCGACCTTGCCAGCCTCGCGCATCGCGTCGAGCAGCAGCTTGTAGGCCTTGGCGCCCCCGGCGGTGGGAGCCAGGTAGTAGTTGTGGTCGTAGAAGATCGGATCGATGTCGACCAGATCGACAAATTCCTCGATGTCGACCGTGCGGGTGGCCTTGGGGTCAAGCGCTTCGAGCTCCTCGGGGGCGATCGTCACATAGCGATCCGGCGTGATCTCGTAGCCCTTGATGATGTCCTCGAACGCCACCTCTTCGCCAGTCGTCGGATCCACCCGCTTCTGCTTGATGCGAGCGCCCGTCTTGCCTGAGAGCTGGTGAAAGCGAACCGTCTTCGGTGACGTCGCGCTGTACAGCTTGACCGGGACGTTGACGAGGCCGAAGCTGATTGCGCCTGACCAGATTGCGCGTGCCATTGCCCTTTTTGTATAGCGAACGCTGTCGCGAATCAAGCGGTGAGCGAGGTATTGCTCACCGGTTGACCCACGACATGTCGGGATATCGGTCGCCGGAGGCCGCCCCCGCGGGGGCCGCTGCGTCGAGCTGGCGGAGGTCTTCCTCGCTCAGCGTCAACTCGGTTGCGTCGACGTTTTCCTGCAGATAGGCGCGACGTTTGGTGCCCGGAATCGGAACCAGGTCCTCCCCCTGATGCAGGACCCAGGCGAGCGCCAGCTGGCCGGGGGAGCAGTTGTGTCCCTCCGCCAGCTCCCTGACTCGGCTGACCAGCTCGAGGTTCCGCCGGAAATTCTCGCCCTGGAAGCGAGGGTTGTGCCGACGGAAATCCTGTTCGTCGAGATCCTCGGGCTTGGAGACCTGTCCGGTGAGGAAGCCGCGACCCAACGGGCTATAGGCGACCAAGCCGATGCCGAGCTCTCGGATCGTCGGCAGCACCTCGTCCTCGATGTCCCGGCTCCACAGCGAGTACTCGCTCTGCAGGACCGAGATCGGGTGCACGGCATGTGCGCGGCGGATCGTGTCGGCCGACGCCTCGGAGAGGCCGAGGTAGCGAACCTTGCCGGCATCGACGAGCTCCGCCATGGCCCCCACCGTCTCCTCGATCGGCACGTCACGATCGACCCGGTGCTGGTAGTACAGGTCGATGTGCTCGAGCCCCAGGCGGCGCAACGAGGCGTCACACGCCGCAAACACGTACTCCGGGCGCCCGTTGACCCCACGGATGGTGGGGTTCTCCCGATCGCGCACGATGCCGAACTTGGTCGCCAGAACCACCTCCTCACGGCGATCGGCGACCGCGTGTCCGACGAGCACCTCGTTGTCGCCGTACCCGTATGCATCAGCGGTGTCGAGCATCGTGACCCCAAGTTCGAGCGCGCGATGAATCGTGGCGATCGCTTCCGTCTCATCGGCGGCGCCGTAGAACTCGGACATGCCCATGCAACCCAGCCCTTCGGACGAGCTGGCCAGTCCCTCGCCCCCGAGTGATCGTTGCTCCATGAGCTCAGTGTCTCACGCTGTGAGCTTCGCCATCGTTCTATCTCCGTGAAGCTTCCAGCGTTCCAGGCGCTTCTCGACACCTACGGACGAGACGTCCACCGCTTTCTGGTGGCCAGTCTTGGACCGGTGGAGGCCGACGATGCGTATCAGGAGACCTGGCTGGCGGCCTTACGCGCCTATCCGCGGCTGCGTGACGCGTCAAATCTCCGGAGCTGGATCCTGACCGTCGCCCATCGCAAGGCGATCGACTCCACTCGCGCCCGGGGCGCCCGCGCGGTTCCGGTCGAGGACCTACCAGAACGCGTGACGCCCGTCGAGCCGTTGCCCGACGAGGGCCTGTGGGGGGAGGTCCGCCGGCTGCCACCGAAGCAGCGCACGGCGCTCGCCCTGCGCTATGTCGCCGACGCGGGCTACGGCGAGATCTCAGCCGTGATGGGAACCAGCGAGGAGGCGGCGCGACGAAACGTGCACGAGGCACTCAAACGACTTCGAACGGAGTACACGCCATGAGCGACGATGATCGACTCGGATCCGCACTGCGCGCAGCCGCGCAGCGCGAATCGCCCTACCTCCCGGACGTGAGCCGGGCGGCCGCCCGCGCCGGATTGCTCGACGTCGCCTACGCGACGCTGGACTCTCCGGTGGGAACGCTGCTGCTGGCCCGGACCCCGCGGGGGCTGGTCCGCCTCGCCTACATCGACGGCGCGGAGGACGCCGTCCTGGAGGATCTCGCGCTCCGGATCTCTCCGCGGGTGCTGGCCGCACCCGACGAGCTCGATCAGTCCCGGCGTGAACTCGATGAGTACTTCGCTGGACGGCGCACGCGCTTCGGGATCCCGTTGGACTGGCGGCTCACGCGCGGCTTTGCCCAGCGCGTGCTGCAGGCGACGGCGCGGATCCCCTATGGGAGCGTGTCGAGCTACAAGCTGGTGGCCGGGGAGGCCGGAAGCCCTCGGGGCTCGCGTGCGGCCGGCAACGCGCTCGGCCGTAACCCCCTGCCGATCGTCGTCCCGTGCCATCGCGTCCTTCAGGCCGACGGTGGTCTCGGCGGCTACACCGGCGGCGTCGAGCGCAAGCGGCAGCTGCTGTCGGTGGAGGGAGCGCCGGTCTAGCCGTTCGGACTCGGCACCGTCATGCGCAGGTTCGGGGGCGTCCGTATCCTCGTAGGCCCATTCCGAGGGAGGGACGATGAGCAAGCGAGAGATCAGGCGGTCGCTGCCGCCCGGGCCGAGGGTCCCGGGAGCGGTACAGATGCTCGCGACCTGGAAGCGGCCGGCGGCATCGCTGGAGCGATTGCGTCAATACGGCAAGCGGGTTACCGTGCAGCTCCCGTTCCAGCCACCGTTTGTGATCCTCTCCGACCCGGAGGAGATCAAGGAGCTGTTCACGGCCGCGCCGGATGTGCTGCACCCGGGCGAAGGCGCACGGATCCTCGAGCCGATGGTCGGTCGCAACTCGGTGATCCTGCTCGACGAAGGCCCTCATCTGGAACAGCGCAAGCTCCTGCTGCCGGCCTTCCACGGAGAGAAGATGCAGCGGCTGAGCGGACTGATGACCGAGCTCGCCGAGCGGGAGATCGGCAGTTGGCCGCAGGACGAAGCGGTACGCCTTCACCCGCGGTTGCAGCGGCTGACGCTCGAGATCATCCTGCGCGCCGTGTTCGGCCTCGAGCAGGGCGCCCAGCTCGACCAGCTCCGCGACGCGCTGACCGACGTGCTGGCATTCAGCGAGAGTCCGCTGTCCGTGTTGCCCTGGGTGCAGCGGACCAGCCGGTGGTTCGGACCGGTGAAGCGCTTTGTCGCGCTCACGCGGCGCACGGACGCGCTGATCTTCCAGGTGATCGAGGAGCGCCGGGCCGAGCCCGAGGACGGGCGTGACGACATCCTGGCCGTGTTGCTCCAGGCGCGCCACGAGGATGGTTCCTCGATGTCCCCGCAGGAGCTGCGCGACGAGCTGATGACCGCGCTGGTGGCGGGACATGAGACGACAGCCTCACAGCTGGCCTGGGCGTTCGAGCGGCTGGCGCGCGAGCCCGAGGTGGCTCGGCGGCTGGCGGAAGAGCTCGACGAGGGCGCCGGGGACGAATACCTGACCGCAACCGTCTACGAGGTGCTGCGACGCAGACCGGTCCTCCCCAACGCCGAGCCGCGGCTGACCAAGCAGCCCGTGCGAATCGGCGGCTTCGATTATCCGCCCGGCGTCGCGCTGCTCGCCAGCGCCTACCTGGTGCACCACGATCCGGCGATCTATCCGGAGCCGTATGCCTTCCGCCCGGAGCGGTTCCTGGGAACCTCACCCGGGACGTACACCTGGATTCCGTTCGGTGGAGGCCGCCGGCGCTGCCTGGGCGCCAGCTTCGCGCTGCAGGAGATGAAGATCGTCCTGGCCGTCGCGCTGCGCCGCTACGACGTCCTGGCCGCCGACGCACGCGCGGAGCCCACGGCCCGCCGGAGCATCACCTTCAGCCCCTCGGGCGGGGCGAAGGTGATCCTGCGCAGTCGTGACACCGCCGTGGGCGTGCAGGAACCGGCATTCGCCGCTACGGCCTGAACAACGTGTTGAACGGGTAGCCGACCGGCGTGGACCTTCTGCGCCCGGTCCGGGCCTTCGACGCAGTGCAGCAGCGGCACCGCTGGCTGGCCATCCCGATGGCCGTAGTGAAGAAGTTCGGCGACGACCAGGGGGGAAGCCTCGCCGCGCTCGTCGCCTATTACGCGTTCTTCTCGCTGTTCCCGCTGCTGCTGGTGTTCGTGACCATCCTCGGGTTCGTGCTCCAGAGCGATCCCGGCGCTGCGCATTCGATCAGCAATTCAGTGTTGAAGCAGTTCCCGGTCATCAGCGACCAGCTGGGCAACAGCGTCCATCCGCTGAAGGGACACGTCCTGGTGCTGGTGCTCGGGCTGGCGACGTCGCTGCTGTCGGGGCTGGGGATCACCAACGCCGCCCAGAATGCGTTCGACCGCGTGTGGGCGGTGCCGTTCAAGGATCGGCCTGACTTCGTCCACGCCCGGCTGCGCGGGCTGCTGCTGCTGGGATCACTCGGCGCGATGTTCATCGCAGCGACGGTGGCCACCGGCCTGGTCACCGGCGGCCTGCACCTGGGCGGGATACTGGGCAAGATCGCCGCCATTCTCCTCTCGCTGCTGCTCAATGTCGGCCTGTTCCTGGCTGCTTTTCGCTTCATGACCTCGGCCACGATCGCCACCCGCTGTCTTCGTGTGGGAGTGATCGTCGCCGCAGTGTTCTGGGAGATCCTGCAGGTCCTGGGCGGGATCTACATCGGGCACGTGTTCAAGCACTCGAGCGCCACCTACGGCGTATTCGGGCTGGTTATCGCCCTGCTCGTGTTCCTGCACCTCGGCGCGCAGATGACGCTCTACGCCGCTGAGATCAACGTCGTGGTCACGCGCAAGCTATGGCCACGCAGCCTGCTCGGCCCCCCGACCCGCCCAGCCGACGAGGACACGCTGCGGGCGCTGGCCAAGGTCGAGGAGCGCCACGACAACGAACAGGTCGACGTCGAGTTCAAGCCGAACTAGCGGCGCCCACGCGCGGACACTGGGCGGACTCGTGCCCTCAGAACAGCTGCTCGACCGTCGCGCGGCGCGTCAGCTCGAGCGGCCAGGAGCACAGCCCGCCCTCGGCCGGACACCCGGCGCAGATCGACCGTTGCGGGATCTCGGTGACCTCGAACCGGTGCTGCACCACGCCGCTGGTCAGCGCGCTCAGTTCGAGCTCCAGCGCGTCGGCCTGCGCGGACTCAAACCGCGCCACGACGGGGTCCGCCGGCGCCTCGAGGAAGACGTGCGCCACCTCGACCTCGGCCGCCCCGGCGCGGATCGCCGCGAGCGCGTAGATCAGACGCTGGCTCGCATAGGAGGCGCTCAGCAGTGCTGCGGGGTCGGCCCCGCTCAGACGGTCGCTCTTGTAGTCGACGACGAGCATCCGCCGGGGCCCCTCACGCGCCAGCACGTCGAACGCGCCGGTCATCAGCACCCCATCGGCGAGCAGGAACGTGAACCGATCCTCGCGCCTGACGTCGCTCGCACGCCCAAGGCGAGCCGCCAGGTCGCTGGCCGCGAAGCCAGAGATCAGCCCGTCGAGCTCGGCGGCTTCATCGCCGGTCGGCGCGGTCTGGCCAGGGGCGACGAGCGAGGCGACCGGTACGGCCACGCCGCGGCGGAAGTCAAGCCGCTCGAGCGCCGCATGCACGAGGACCCCCCGCTCGGTTCCGGCCAGCCCGTCCGGCGCCGCGCCGTGCCCGCGCGGGGCGATGGGCGCAAGCCCGAGGACGCGCTCAGCGTAGAAGCGATAGCCGCAGCGCCGGTACTCGGCCAGCGCGGAGTAGCTGAGGCGGGCTACCGGCGAGCCGGATTCGGCACTCCGGCGCTCGCCAGCCGGGTCGGATGCACCGAAACTCTCGCTGGGCGCGAGGAAGTGCGCGTGGGGCCCGGGCTGCGGTGCGGTCCGCGCCACCGCCGGCGGTGGCGCCGAAGCGTCCCCTGGGCCAACGACCGTCAACGTGACGCCGCTGTCCGTCACGCCGGAGCCCTGATTCACCCGGGTGGCGATGTCGGGCACGAACGCTGGACCGATCCAGGCCATTGGGCTCCCGCCGTTGCTCGGCCACGTCTCGAACTTGGCTGCGCCGCTCAGGATCAGGCGCTCCCGGGCGCGCGTCATGGCCACGTAGAACAGGCGGCGCTCCTCCTCGCGCTCGAGCCGTTGCTCGTGCTCTCCGAGCGCGTTGTAGGCCAGCGCGGGCTCCCGCTTACCGGTTCCGGGCTCGGCGAGGCGCAACCCCAGGGCCCCGTCACGCCCGACGCGGACCAGCGGCGCCCGGCGGATCGGCCCCCGGCCCAGGTCCGCCACGCAGACGATCTCAAACTCGAGTCCCTTGGCCCGATGGATCGTCATCAGCCGCACGGCGTCGAGGGCCTCGCCCTCCACCGGGGCCTCACTCTCACGGCTGCCGCCGGAGCCGCCCCAGCCGGCACTGCGGGCCTGCACGAGCGCGAGAAACCCGCGCAGATCGAGCCCGGCCGCGGCCTCGTGCTCACGTCCCAGCCGCATCAGCTTGCGCACGTTGGCCAGCCGCCGCTGACCACCCGGCAGTGCCAGCATCGCCAGGTCGTAGCCCGTCGATTCGAGCACTCGCTCGATCAGCTCCTCGACCCCGATCCGTGGCGCCGCGGCGCGCTCGGCCGCGAACCACCGGGCGAACTCGCCGAGCCGCTCGCGGTCCGCGTCCGCGAGGTCCTCCAGCCGCCCCTCCGGCTCGCGGATCACCCACCAGGGATCGCGCGAGGACGAGCGAGCGCCGGCCATCAGGCCGACCAGCCCATCGACGGAGAGGCCGACCAGCGGCGACGCGAGCAGGGTCAGCAGCTGCTCCTCGTCCCGAGGGTTGGCCAGCGCGCGGAGGTAGGCGACGAGGTCGACCACCTGGGGGTGGGCCCAGTAGCCACGGCCCCCGATTACGTAGGTCGGCACCCCCAGGTCCTCGAGCGCGCGCTCGTAGGCCCGCAGGTCCGTGGTCGCCCGCGTGAGGAGGACGATCCCGCTCGGTGCTGCGCCGGCGTCGATCAGCTCTCTGACCCGCCGGGCCAGCGCCGCGGCCTCGGCCAGCCGCCAGGGGGCTGCCAGCCCGTCCTTGGTCCAGTCCGCCCCCTTGTCGGCGACGAGCAGCTCAACGACCGGCGCGGCGGCGGGCGGCACGGTGCGGCCCGGGCGAAGCGGACGAAAACGCTCGGCCAGCACCACGGCAAACGCCGCATTCAGGGCGGTGAGAATCTCGGGGCGCGAGCGGAAGTTGACATCGAGCGTCGCGCGCGAGCCGAGCGCGGCAAGTCGATCGCTGAGCTGCTCGAACAGCTCTACGTTGGCGTGCCTGAACCCATAGATCGACTGCTGGGCGTCGCCAACCGTGAACAGGTTCCCGGCGGACACCGACTCGATCAGCTCGAGCTGTACGACGTTGGTGTCCTGGAGCTCGTCGACAATCACGTAGGTGAAACGCTCGCGGTAGTGCTCTCGCAGCTCGGCGTTGCGTGCCAGCGTCTGCCGGGCCAGCAGTTCCAGGTCCTCGAAGTCCAGTCCCGAGCCTGCGCGCTTGCGCCGGCTGTACTCGGCGTCGAAGCTCAGCAGCAGACGTTGCAGCATCCGGTGAGCCTCCCGCGCCCGCCGGTGCTCGCAGGCCTCACGGAAGCGGCTCAGCGCCTCCGCGTAGGCGAGGCACACGGGCGTCGACAGGGCGGCGCCGTTGCCCCCGGGCAGTGACAGCCGGTCGAGCTCGCCGGGCCACGGGTCGGCGAGCAGGATCACCTCCGCGCAGCGCTCGAGCCGGTCCAGCGCCTCGATCACCCGCACGGCGGGGGCGGGGAGCCCGCCGAGCTCCCCGGCCGCGGCGCTTGCAGCCTGCTCAAGCTCGTCACGCAGCGGATCGAGATCCGGAGCCGGTCCAAGTCGCGGCAGCGAAGGGTGCAGCTCCCCGCGGGCCCGCAGCTCTCCGAACACGCCGATCGTGGCTTCCCGGAGCGGTCCACTCTGATACGCCGCGATCAAATCGATTCCGCCGGGGTCGTTCTGGGCCAGGTCTTCCAGGGCGCGGTCGAAGGCCGCGTCGGCCAGTCGCTCGGCCTCGGGCTGGTCGAGCACGGTGAAGGCTGGGTCGATGCCGGCGGCGAGGGCGTGGGTGCGAAGGATCCGCGCGCAGAACCCGTGGATGGTCGAGATGAAGGCGCCCTCGGTGGCCCGCGCCGCCTCGAGCCGGCCGAGCTCACGCAGCCGTCCCCGGATCCGATCACGCAGCTCAGCGGCGGCCTTCTCGGTGAAGGTGATGGTCAGAATCGCCGAAACATCGACGCCATCCTCGGTCACCGCGCGGACAAACCGCTCGACCAGGACCGAGGTCTTGCCGCTGCCCGCGCTCGCGTCGAGCAGCAGCTCTCCGCTGCGGCGCTCGATCGCAGCCAGCTGTTCCGGCGTGAACTCCATCAGGAGATCCTGCAGATGCCCGGATACCGGCAGCCGTCTCGCGAGCACGTTTCCGGCCAAGGCTCCAGCACTCCACCGCGCAGCCGCGAGGCGAGCTCCACCGCCCGCGCGCGCGCCTCGTCGAGGACCGCCTCGAGCTCCTCGCGGTCACGTGCGTCGGTCCCCAGCACCCGTGAGCCGACCGGAGCCCCCTTCAAGAACACGCCTCGCGGTCGCAGGTCGCCACCGCCCAGCGGCTGGTAGAGGCCCGCCACCGGGTCAAGGCCGAGCAGTTCCCTGACCGCAATCATGTACAGAGCGACCTGGAGCCGGCGGTCGGTGCTCCACCGCGCGCCCTGCTGCTCGGGCCGCTTGGCGCCGCTCTTGTAGTCCCGTACGAGCGCACGCCCGCTGCCATCGGGGTCGACATCTACGCGATCGATCACGCCACGTAAGAAAATTCGGTCACTCCCGTCGCCCAGCGCCACAGGCGGCAGCGAGCCCTCCTCGCCCTGGAAGCCGAACCGGAGCTCGAGCCCCTGCGGCTCCCAATCGCACCCGTCGCGGGCCTCCTGGATCAGGTAGCGCCGCAGATCCGCCTCGATCGACCGCAGCGCCGCGGTGCGCACGGCCTCCGAGCGTCCCGGGGCGATCGTCGGCGGGACCTCAGCCACAACCTCGTCGAGGATCCGCAGGGCTTCGGCCAGGGTCCCGGACGCTACCGGCCCGTCGAGGCGCCCAAGCACCTCCTCCAGCGCAGCGTGCATGAAGCTGCCGCGGGCCATCGGGTCGGGATCTGGCGCAAAGCGCGCGGGCGCGAGCTGGCGTTCCATCAGCCATCTGACCGGGCAGTCGGCATAGCTCTCGAGCGCGCCCCCGGAGACGATGTCCTTGTGACGCACGTGAACCAGCGCGCGCTCGCTGAGCGTGTGCACCGGCGAAGCGCCAGCCGCGGCTGATGCAGCGGCGGACGCGCGGGCGCGAGCGAGCTCCCGCGCTGTCGGCGCGGCCGGCGGATCCCAGACCACGTCGCCCAGCAGCCGCCGGCCGCGGCGATCGGCCCAGTCCTCGACAAACAGGTCGGCCACGTCGGCCACGAACGGCGAGGGCAGCGCCAGGTTTCCCTCCTCGTCTGAGCTGCGGTAGCTCAGGACCAGCTGTTCGGTGGCCCGCGACACGCAGGCGTAGAACAGATACCGCTCGCGGGCGAGCGNYATCYKYKCTNCGCCGGCAGCCGCAGGCCCGAGGCAAGCGCCAGCTCACGCCTGCGCTGATCGGAGAGAAACGGCTCGCTCGAGCCCGGCATCGGGAACTCGCCCTCCCCCAGCCCACACACGAACACCGCGCGGAAGCGCCGCGCCCGGACGGCCAGCGGCTCGGCCAGCAGAACCGCGCCGGGGCGGACCGGCTGACCCGCCGGGATCTCGAGGCGCTCCAGCAGCTCGAGCAGCTCGGGCCCGCTCAGGTGCTCACCCAGCTCCTCGAGCTCGGCCAGTGCCGAGAGCAGCGCTGACAGCGCACGGGCATCCAGGGTCTCGGAGGGGCCAAGCAGCGCCGCGGTGCCTCGATACGGCGCGGCGAACATCCGCCGCGCCTGCCGAGCCAGCTCGCCGCTCTGCTCTTCCGCGGCTCGCAGCCGCTCGATCTCCTCGAGAGACCAGCCCAGCCGCTCACGCGCCTGCTCCGCGGTCTGCAAGGCCTCCCGGCGAACCTCGGATTCCAGTGCGTCCGCCAGCTCGATGCGCTCGAGCCGACCCGGCGCGCGCAGTAGATCGAGCAGGTCCCCGGCCTCAGCCTCGGGCGCCAGCGCGCACCTGGCCAGCGCGCGCACCGAGCGCCCCAGCGCGGTGTGCGAGAACGGCACCCGGTGAGCGCTGGCCAGCTCGACCCCGTAGCGGCGGAAGACTCCCGCCATCACCGGCGCGGTGCGAGCCAGCGAGCGGCACACGACGACGACCTCCTCGGCCGGGACCCCGGCACGCAGCAACGCCAGAACCTCCGCGGCCACGAGCTCGGCCTCGGCCAGCTCGCCGCCGGCCTCGAGCAGGCGCACCGCCGAACCGGGGTCGATGCGAGCCGGCTCGGGTTCGAACAGCCACCGCTCGACGTGATGGAGGGCCTCCCGGGCCGCGGGGGCGTAGTACTCGTCGAGCGCGGGCAGCTCCCTGATCCGCTGGGCGATCGCTCTCAGCTCCTGCACCGCCTCGGCCCGGGCGCTCAACGCCACGCGCGACGGCTCGTAGGTCAGCGACACGGTCACCTCCACGCCGACGATCCGGGCCAGGGTCTCGATCGCGTCGCGTTCGATCGGGAGCAGATCATCAAACCCGTAGAAGAACACGGGAGTCTCGCCCCAACGACCCGGTTGCGCTCGGAGGCCGTCGATCGCCCGCCAGGCGTAGAGCTCGGCGTCGACCCGACCGCGCCGCTCGAGCTCACGCGCGTAGGCGCGGTAGAGCGATCCCACCTCGGCCGCGTACAAGGCACGTCGTTCGTCCTGGGCCGCCCACGCCGCGAGCGCCTGGGCAAAGCGCTGCGGGGTGACCAATGATCGCTGCAGCTCCGCGATCAGCTCCCCGGCCGCCGCCCCGAATCCTGGCCCAGAGGCGGAATCGGCCAGAAGCTCGAGTTCGAGTCCGGCCAACGCCCGCGCCAGCACGCGCTCGCGCTGGAGCGCCGAGAGACGCCTGCCATCTCGGCCGACGCGCAGCGCAATCTCGCCGGCCAGACCCGAGAACGTAAGCACCGACCCCACGACCGTCCCCTGCTCGGCCAGCTCCCTCGTGTAGTGCTCGGCATCGACGGCGGTCGGTACCACCAGCAGCGCGTCGCGCCGGGCCGCGTCCGCGAACGCGCCCAGCACCTCGCCGGCCTTGGCCGAGTTCGCCGGACCGAGCACGAGTGTGAGCGCCATCGGCCTATGGTGGCGAGTGGCCCTGACGGCAACCGGGGCGCGCCGCGATTCGGCGCCGTGGTGCCCGGTGGCTAAGCCGCTGCGGGCTCTTGAGCGGGTGCCCCGGCGGACGCCGTGTCGGCCTCAGCCTCGGCTTCGGGCGGCTTGGCGCCCTCCTTCGCCCACGGCTCGTCGAACTCGACCCGCCACTTGCCCTCATCGCTCTGCTGGAGCGCCAGACGGGAGCGGAAGCTCTTCCCGGAACGACCCTTGAAGCCGGTGATCGCCTTTTCGGTTCGGCCGGTCTTGATCAGCTCCCTGGCCACGACGATCGGCAGCTGCTTTCCCGCCTTGGACTTCCAGATCACAAAACCGCACCCCGGATCGTCGCGTGACCAGCACGAATAGCCCTTGCGGTTTTCGATGATGTCGCGACCGCACACCGGGCACCGCCCCAGGTTGGCCCGCGGGATGCGGACCTCCTTGAGGTTGGCGTCGAGCTCGGCGACCGTCGCCTCGGTGAACCTGACGATGTCCCCCATGAACGCCTCGCGCGAGTCCGCCCCGGTCTCGATCTTGGCCAGCCGGCTCTCCCAGTCACCGGTCAGACCCGGTGAGGTGAGCGCGTGCTCGCCGAGCAGGCGGATCACGTTGAGTCCCTTCTCGGTCACCACCAGCGCGCGTCCGTCCCGCTCGATGTAGGCGACCTGCAGCAGTCGCTCGATGATCGCCGCGCGCGTGGCCGGGGTTCCGATCCCGGACTCCTTCATCGCCTCCCGCAGCTCATCCTCATCGACGAGCTTGCCCGCCGTCTCCATCGCGGCGAGCAGTGCCCCCTCGGTGTATCGACGGGGCGGCTTGGTCACCTTCTCCTCGGAGGCAATCTTCTTGACGTCCGCCTTCTCACCTCGCTCGAGCTTCGGCAGCTGCTGTTCGCGACCCTCGTCGTCCTCGGTGCGCTCGGCGTCGGCGTCCGCCGTCTCACCGTAGACCCCGCGCCAGCCCGGAACCAGCATCACCTTGCCGCGGGTGCGGAACACGTGAGCCGCTACCGTCGTCTCCACCCGGGTGTTCTCGAACACCGCGTCGGGATGGAAGATGGCCAGGAAGCGCTTTACCACCAGGTCGTAGATGCGGCGGTCGTCGCTACTCATTTTGTCGACCGGATGCCGCTCGGCGCGGGTCGGGATGATCGCGTGGTGGTCGGTCACCTTTGCGTCGTTGACCACTCTGGCCAGCGGCAGCACGTCGAGACCGAGCACGTACTTCGACCCCGCTGCGTATTCGCGCTGCTCCCCGACGAGCTTTGTGATCGGCTTGATCTCACCGATCATGTCCCCCGTGATGAAGCGGGAATTGGTACGCGGATAGGTGAGCGCCTTGTGCTCCTCGTAGAGCCGCTGTGCGGCGCCCAGCGTCCGCCGGGCCGAGAAGCCGAAGCGGCTGTTGGCATCGCGCTGGAGGGAAGTCAGGTCATAGAGCAGCGGCGAGCGCTCTTTGCGCTCGGTCTTCTCGAGCTTGGTGATCTCGCCCGTCTGATGCTCACAGGCGCGGACGATCTCCGCAGCCTCGTCGGCCGACTTGATGCGTGGGTTCCCACCTGCGTGATATCGGCCCTCGTAGACCCGGGGATCAGTTTCCGTCTCGAGCGTCGCGTCGACGATCCAGTACGGCTCGGGCGTGAAGTCTCGGATTTCCTGCTCGCGGCGGGCCAGGATCGCCAGCGTCGGCGTCTGTACCCGCCCGAGCGAAACCGCGCCGTCGAAGGAGGAGCGCAGGCGGATCGTCGCCGCGCGCGTCGCGTTCATACCGACAATCCAATCCGCTTCGGAGCGCGAGCGGGCGGCGGCCTCGAGCGAGGCAAGCTCGGTCCCGGGACGCAGCGCCGCGAAGGCATCCTTGATCGCCTGGGTGGTCATCGAGTTCAGCCACAGCCGCTGGACCGGCTTTTTGGAGCCGGACTTTTCGTACAGGTAGGCGAAGATCAGCTCACCCTCGCGTCCGGCGTCGCAGGCATTGACGACGTTTTCGATGTCGCCGCTGCCGAGCAGGCGTTTGACCACGTTCATCTGCTTTTTCGAACGCTCATCGCGGACGACCAGCTTGAAGCGATCGGGCACGATCGGGAGGTCCGCCATCCGCCATTTCTTGAACCGGTCTTCGTATTCGTCAGGATCCGCCAGCTGAACCAGGTGCCCGACGGCCCACGTCACCGTGTGTTCGGGCCCCTCGAGATATCCCTCGTGCTTGGTGAACACCCCCGGCAGGACGCGGGCGAGGTCGCGCCCCACGGACGGCTTCTCGGCGATGACGAGTGTCTTGGACATAGGTTCGGCGGAGGGTAGCGCTCACCGCAAGCCCGGCTCGGAGGCGATCCCGCCGCGCGCTAGGGCCAGCTGAGGTCCGCCGCCCGCCGCAGCACCGTCGCGAGCCCGAATTTGTGCGCCGTGGCGGTGCTGGCACGAAGCAGGTCCCGCGCTTTCTCGGACCCGGGACCGAGCATCCGTGCGTACTCGAGCCGGGTGTGGGCCAGGCAGACCGGCGCCTTCAGCGCCGCCTCCGCCACCAGCGCCCGCTCGAAGTGCTCCGCCGCTTCTCTCTCGCTTCCCATCGTCGCCGCCAGCCGCCCCAGGTACCGGGCCGCCGACCCCAGGCATACGACGGCGAGACCGATCACCACGTTGGCGTCGCGATAGGGCGTCAGAAGGTTGTAGAGATGCTCCGCTCGCTCGGCATCGCCGAGGTCGGCGCAGCAATCCGCGAGCAGGGCGACCGCGCTCATCCAGTCCCCATCCGGCTCGATGTCCTCAAAGCCCTCGTGAGCCAGCACATCCAGCTCACGCTTGGCCTCCTCGGTACGCCCGAGCTCGCACAGCAGGGTGACCAACGCCGCCCGCCAGGTAGGTCGGGCCGGGTTGCGCTGGACGAACTCCCGGGCCGGCTGCTCGAGCTCGCCCATCCGGCCCTGCTCCCGACGGATCGCCAGCAGCTGGGCGGCGTAGTACTGCGGCGCGGTGACGGTTTCCCCCGGGGCGCCGGCTGCCGCCTCCGAGGCGAGCCGGTCTGCCTCCTCGAGGTGGCCGGCCAAGAGCGCCTGCATCGCGCGCCAGACGGCTGCGTGCCACAGATACAGCGGCTGGCGCAGTCGCTCGGCCCCGGCGGCGAACGCCTCGATCTGCGCGTTCACCGCATCAGAGTCGCCGTGCTCGAGCAAGTCGACGACCAGCCAGGCGTGACCTTGCAGAACCAACTCGAGGTCGCCGGCCTCGCGCCCCAGCGTCAGCAGCTCCGTCGCGTCTGACAGCCGCTGCTGCAGATGCCCGGGGTCCCAGAACGCACGCCGCCGCGCGGCCGCGGCCAGCGCGCGGGCCACCGGATCAGGCAGTTCGTCGGCGATCGCGGTGGCCTCCTCGGCGAGCGCGGCCATCCGCCCGCGGCCGGGCGAGTAATAGAGCGCGCCGCACATGCGCGTCAGCAATGCCACCCGTTCGACGGTGCGCAGGCCGTCGGTCATTTCCAGCGCTTGCTCCAGCAGCGCGATCAGCTGCTCGTCGATCACCCCCGGGGGCTGGATGTAGCGCCGTGAGGCTCCGATCGCGGCCCGGGCCAGACTCGTACCGTCGTTCCGCGTGGCGGCGATCGTCGCCGCCTCACGGAAGATCCCCCAGGCCGACGGACGCTCCCCGGCGCGGACCCGCGCCTCTCCCGCCAGGAGCAGTAGTTCGCAGCGGCGCTCGAGGGCCTCAGGCGCGAAGCGCTCCTGAACCTCGAGCGCGCGCACGTAGTGCTGCGCAGCCTCCTCGTAGGCGAGCATCCGCGTCGCCTGCTCGCCCGCGCGGCACGCGTAGGCGATCGCCTTGTCCGCGTCCTGCGGTCCCGCCGCCCGTGTGAAGTGGAGCGCGAGCGCGGTCAGCTGGACGTCGTCCCCCAGGGCCTCGAGCACCTCCCCGACGCGACGATGGCTCCGGGCCCGGCGCGGCAGGGACATGCCCTCGTACAGGGTCTCCCGGATCAGGGCATGGGAGAAGCTGTAGCGGCCCGAGTCGCGCGGCGCTTCGAGCACCAATCCTGCCGCGAGCGCATCGTCGAGGGCGTTGAGGAACTGGTCCTCGTCGAGCGACGCGACCCGCTCGAGCAGTGACAGATCGAAGTCCCGACCGATCACGGCTGCCAGACGCAGCCACTCCATCGCCAGAGCGTCAAGCCGGCGGAGCCGCACCGCGATCACCTGCTTGACGCCGTCGGGAACGCCTAGCCGCCGCAGCTCACCCGCGTCGGCCTGATCTGTCCGCACACCTGCCTCCGTGAGGTGGCGGACGATCTCCTCGATGAAGAACGGGTTGCCCTCGGTTTCGGCGTGCAGCCCCTGGCACAGCGCCGGGGAGGGACTGCCGCCAGCGCGGATCCGCACCAGCTGCGCAGTCTCCGGCTCGGTCAGACCACCGATCGTGATCTGGGTCGCGATCCGCTCGCGCCGAAGCTCGGCCAGCGCCTGGTCGAATCCATCGGCGTAGCTCGCGGCGGCGCGATAGGAGCCGAGCACCAGCACTCGGCGCAAGTCCGGTGCCCGCGCCACATGGCGGAGCAGCAGGAGAGTTGGGCGGTCGGCCCACTGGAGATCGTCGAGCACGAGCAGCACCGGTACCGCGGTGGAGATCTCGCCCAGCAGCCCAACCACGGCCTCGAACAGCCGGTATCGCTCGGTGTCGGCGGCGCCCTCGACGGGCTCGGGGAGGTCTGGGGCCCGGCGACGAAGCTCCGGGACGAGCCGCGCCAGCTCCGAGCCGTACTCCCGGGCGCTGGCCCTCAGGTCACCGAACGGGACGTGGATCACGTAGTGACGCAGCGCCTCGACGAACGGCTGGTAGGGGAGAAGCGCATCCTGCGGTGAGCGACCGGCCAGCACGAAGGCCCCCTCGCCGTGGGCGCGGCGGGCGAGTTCGGCCATCAGTCGCGTCTTCCCGATGCCCGCGTCGCCGGTGAGCAGAGCCAAACGCCCCCCGAGGTCGACGCTGACGCTGTAGTGCTCTCTCGGACGTGCCTTGCCGGCGCGGGTCCACAGCTCCCAGAGCTGCTCGAGCTCTCGCTCTCGGCCGACCAGCGGCGCGTCACCGCGGGCCACCAGGTCCGCGGGCAACCCAACCGTCGCTTCCGCATTCGCTGCCGGCTCGCCTTCAGGCGCATCGGCGCCCGGCCCTGATCGCGCGGCCGGGCGCAGCAGACGTTCGTGCGCGGCGATCGTGTCCGGGGAGGGACTTGTCCCGAGCTCATCGCGGAGCAGTGCTCGCAGGCGCGCGAACACCCGCAGCCCTTCGGCGATGTTGCCTTCGGCGGCCAGCGCCTCCATCAGCAACACGTGCCCCGACTCCCGGTAGGGCTCGGCCTCGATCAAGCTGCGAGCGGTCCGCTCGACCGACGTTCGCTGGCCGCGGCCGAGGCTCAGTCCGGCCCGCCCGATCACCTCGAGTGCCTGGAGCCGGATGTCGACCAGCTCCCGGCGGCGAGGTTCCAGCCAGCCGGCCTGCGAGCCGGGCAACAGCCCCCGCGCGGCGATGTTCAGCGGGACCTGCGCCAGCGCCCAGGCACTGCGCGCATCCCGGCGCTCGAGCGCCCGCTGGGCGCGCTCCACCTCCAGCGCAGCGGCCTCGAAGTCGATCCACACCGGCGCGGGCAGGTCGAGAGCGAGCTCATCGCGCCCGGCGAGGGTGGCCGCACCGAGGGCCGAACGCAGGCGGGAGAGCAGCGTTCGCAGCGCCGCATCCTGTGAGACGGGGGCGTGGTCGGGCCACAGGGCGCCGATCAGCTCTTCCCGCCCCACCGGCCGATCGCGGTTGAGCAACAGATAGGCCAGCAGCAGCGGCACCTGCTTGCCGCGCAGGTCGTCGGCCAGCTGCGTGCCATCGATCTCCACGGACAGCCGTCCGCAGAGCTGGATTCTGGTTCGTTCGGTCGCGGGTCCAACGTCCGGCAACGATTTGGAAACGTATCGACAACGGGCGTGCGACAGCTTTCTGCCCGTGGTCACCGGGGCCACGCAGATCCGACGCCCTTTAGCGGGGCGCGCGAGGCGAAGCTGAGTCACACACATGGCCATGGCCACAAACCAGAGCGGACACCGCCGGATCGCCTTCTGCGAATGCGGGGCGCAACTCGCAGGAGAGTCCGAGCAGGAGCTGTTCGACGCGGCTCAGCGACACCTCGCCCATCATCACCCCCAGCTCCTTGGGGCGCTCGAGCTGGACATGGTGCATCAGATGGCCGAGGACGTCGGGGGGCACTAAAACGCGTAAGGGCGGGCGGTGTGCAGACCACCGCCCGCCCCCGGCGTTCCTGGTGTCCCGGTGGCTACGGCCTCATCGGTCAGCGCGAGCAGGGACCGGTGCCGACAGCGGAGGTTCGGCTCCGGGCCGTCGCAAGCTGCGCGCGCACCAGCGCGTTCGGGACGGCGAACCCGCCGGCGGTGGCGCTGTTGGCGCCGTTGCCCGCCCCCGTGATGGCGGCAAATACCGTGGCGGTCACCCGGCCGGCCGAATCGACCATCGGCCCGCCGGAGTTCCCGGGACGTACCCGCCCTCGCAGCGACACGATGCTGCGAACCACCGGCCCGTTGCCGTAGGCATCCTCGGTGCGCACGCGCTGGGTCTGACCGAGCCTCCCAGGCTCGGCGTCGAACGGCCCGTCGAGGGGATAGCCGAGGATTGCCGCGGCAGACCCTGGCCGTGCGGCCGGCGCGAGGCTGAGCACCGGGGCCCTCAACCCGGGCACGCGAAGAATCGCGATGTCGTCGTGGGGACTGAACGCGATCGCCTGAGCGCTCAACGAGGGCGCCGAGCCGCCGGGCTGCACGACCGTGTCAGATTCCCCGGCCACCACATGCGCGTTGGTCACCACAATTCCTGGGCCTGCGACCCACCCGCTCCCCTCGATGCCGAGTCCGCACGCCGTCCCTACGACGCGCACGACGCTGGGCGCAGCGGCGCGGACGCCGCGGGTGGCCAAGACCCTGCGGGTAGGGGCCGGGACGTCGGCGGCCGGGCCATGCACCGACGGCAGCGGGTCAAACCGCGCGAGCGCGTTGAGGATCGGACCGGAGGGCGGCAGTAGTTGATTGAGTCCGCGCAGGATCGCCGAACGCTGGAGATCCCGCCTCAGGTTCTCTGAGCCTGAGGACTGAAGCGCGACGGCACCGATGATCCACGCGATCCCGAGTCCCACGCAGGCGGTCAACGCCGCTCCGAACAGCCCGTCGATCGTCCGCAGGCCGGGAAGCCGGAGGGCGGCGCGGGCATGCAAGCCAAGCCCTTCGAAGCCGCTGGCCAGAACCCCGCCGACGAGCAACGCGCCGACCAGGCCGAACAGGGCCGAGTACTGCGAGTGCGAGCCGCCCGGCAACACCAGCGGCGCGATCCGGGTCCCCAGAAAGGCGCCCAGGGCAAACCCCGCGAGCGACAGGGCGCCCACGATGAAGCCCTGCACATACCCGTAGAAGGAGAGCAGAACGGTGAAGGCGATGATCAGCCAGTCGAGCGCGGTCACCTTCAGGAGGTTATCTGTGCGTCAGAAGTCCGGTGCATCCCCTACCGTCTCCGTTGAGGTGGCATCCGCAGGTGTAACTGGGGTGGGCGCACGGCCGTTACTGCGGCCCGTCAGACGGCGTAGAAAGTTGCTCAGACGGGCAGCGCCACTCGCCGTGTTGGCGGTGGTCGCGTTCGTCGTCGGAGTGGTGCTGTCCGGCGGACCCGGCCGGGCCGAACGCCAGCTCGTGACGCAGTACGTAGATGCCTGGGCGCACGGCGACTACGTCCACATGTACACCCTGCTCGACAACGGCTCGCGACATCGGATCTCGCAGGGGCAGTTCGTCCGGACGCTCGATGCGGCAGCGGCCACGGCTACGCTCATCTCGATCAGCCACGGAAAGGTTGGCTCTCGCTCCGGAGCAGCCATCCCCGTTCGGATGCGCGTGCGTACGCGCGTGTTCGGCACGCTGGATGAGGTCCTGGCGGTACCGCTCAGTGGCCAGGGAAGCAGCGCCCAGATCCGTTACTCGAACGCCCTCCTGTTCCCCGGTCTGCGACCCGGCGAGCGGCTGACTCGGCAAGTGTCGCTGGCCCCACGGGCGGACCTGCTCGCTCGCGATGGCACGCCGCTCGCCCAAGGGGCGGCGAGGACCTCCCCGATTGCAGATGTCGCGGGCCAGATCGTCGGCACCCTTGGCCCGATTCCGGCGGCCGATGCGTCGGCCTACGCCGCGCGCGGCTATCCGCCGAGCGCCCAGGTGGGACTCAACGGCCTAGAGCGTGTCTTTCAGGACCAGCTGGCCGGCACCCCGGGCGGGATGCTGCTGGCGGGGCACCGACCGCTGGCCACGGTCACCCCGGTGAAGGGCGCGGCGGTGACGACGACGATCAGCCCGGCACTCGAGCGAGCGGCGGTGAGCGCAATGGCGGGACGGTACGCCGGAATCGCCGCGATGGACCCACGCACAGGCGGCCTGCTGGCCCTGGCCGGCGTGGCCTTCTCGGCGCTTCAGCCGCCCGGTTCGACGATGAAGATCATCACCGCCGCCGGGGCGCTGGAGGCCGGAATCGTGAGACTCGGCGACGTGTTCCCGGTCCAGACCTCGGCGACGCTCGAGGGGTTCAACCTCCAGAACGCCAATGGAGAGGCATGCGGCGGGACGTTCTTGAACGCATTCGCCGTTTCGTGCAACTCGGTGTTCGCACCGCTGGGAGCCAAGCTGGGCGCCGCGCGGCTGGTCGACATCGCGCAGCGCTTCGGCTTCAACCAGCCTCCGTCGATCCCGGGAGCCGCCGAGCCGACTATCCCATCAGCGGGGAAAATCGGTGACGCACTCGCCGTCGGCTCCTCGGCCATCGGCCAGGGCATGGTCCAGAGCACGGCCCTCGAGATGACCGACGTCGGAGCCACGATCGCCATGGGTGGCCGACGCCCGATCCCCACGCTGGTCATGGGCGCCCGCCCGCGTTTCGTCCGCGTCGTCAGTCACCACATCGCCGGTCTCGTTCAGAGGCTGATGATCGCGGTGGTCGAGTTCGGGACCGGCACGGTGGCCCAGATCCCCGGAGTCACCGTGGCCGGCAAGACCGGCACGGCCGAGCTGCGCAACACCGCCGCTCCCGGCGCCACGAGTTCGCCGACAAATACGGACTCATGGTTTGTCGGCTATGCGCCCGCGGGCCATCCCAGGATCGTCGTCGGCGCCCTATTCCCAGCCCAGGGAGCCGGCGCCACAACCGCGGCTCCTGCCGTCCGCGACGTGCTGGTCGCGGGGCTGGCGGCGCACTGACGGTTGGCTCTGGTCACGGCTTCTTGCCGGACCCGATGCCCTGGGTGGGCGCGCTCTGCGCGGGCAAACCCCCGCTCTGCGGGGTAGCGGTGACGGAGGTTCCGCGACCGCGGCCAGATCCGGCACCGGCCCCAGACGGGGCTGGGGGTGGCGGAGTGACGACGGGTGTCACCGTCGGCGCAGGGGTCGGCGTGGTCGGGGTAGTGCTCTGCGCACCCACGGTGGTCGACGGAGCCGCCGGTGTGCGTGGCTTCGCTCGCTTGAGAACCGGATGGCGATGCCGGACCACCGCACGATGCTTGGGGACGTGAACCGGTGCCGTCTGGGGAGTTACGAGGGGCGTCGGCGCCACCTTGCCGGTGCTGACTCTTGACGCAAGTGGGGCCTTGGTGGAGCCGCCGCTCAGCAGGAGAAACGCCGCGAGCGCGAGCGCGGCAATCAAACCCAGCGCGCCGAGGACCCCAATCGCGCGCCCGCGGCGGGCCGGGGGCATCGACGCGGCGCCGGACGCCGAATGCTCGGCGGTCTCCCCCGCCATGCCTGAGGCGAGCACACCGACCTGGGCCGGTGCGGGCGCCGGCGGAGGCGAAACGGGCGCCGCCGGAGGCGAAACGGGCGCCGGCGGAGGCGAAATCGGCGCGGCCCAAGGCGAAATGGGGGCCGCCAGAGGCGAAATGGGCGCCGGCGGAGGCGAAATGGGCGCCGGCGGAGGCGAAACCAGCGCCGGCGGAGGCGAAACCAGCGCCGGCGAGGCCGCCGTGGCCGGGGGCTCCTCACCGCGTCTCACCAACCATGCCGCGCCCAAACCCAGACCCGCCGCGGCGGCTGCGGTTTCGCTCTTGCGCGGCGTCGGCGGGGCGACGAGCCAGCGTGCCGGGGGCGGACCCTCGAGCGCCTCCGCAAACGCTGCCTCGGCGCGGGCAGCACGCTGCTCCACTGCTCGGCACCGCGGGCAATCCTCGAGGTGCGTTTCGAGCGCGTCTGCGTCGGCCGTGCCCAGCTCGCCGTTGGCCCGGGCGGCCAGGCGCGCCGCGACTCCAGCACAGATATCCTCGTGTTCGGCGGCGAGCAACCCTCGCCAGCGGCCGCGCGTCGGGGCTTGAAAACCATGTTCCGCGGCCACCGAACGGGTGGTTCTGAGCAGCTGATCCGAAGCTGCATTGTCTGCGCTGCTCGTGAGGATCAGTTCGGTGACCCGCTGCGCAGCCTCGGGCGAGCAGAATTCCGCGCAATAGGCACTGACCGCGCCAACCGCGTGCTCAGGGTGATTCACCCGGGGATGCGAGCGCTGTTCGTTGGTCAAGAGCCACGGGGACGACTGCGCGAGGACTTCCCTGGCGCCGCCGGTGGAACCCGCGGCGCGTGGTTCCGGCAGCCAGGCCTCAGCACCGTGAGCTTCAGTCGGAGATCGCTTCACGGTTGGATCGGGCGCGGGATGCTGCGCAGCGGCGAGGCCGCCCGGCAGCCACCGGGCACGAGCCGCCTCACGGCTCGGCTCCCCGGGAGACTGCACGTTGCTCAGATCCTCTTCCTGCCCACCCTGATTGCGCGGCTCGTCATCCGCGACCGTCTCAGGTGCCACCGACTCGGCGGCCCACGTCGAACGGGAGGGCGCCGGGTAAGCGGAAACAGGGCGACCGGGCTCCCGCGAGGTCAGGAACCGACCCAACAGCCCACCCGTCCTCCGCCGCTGTGCCATCAGGCACAGAATAGTGGGACGCGCACGCGACGGGGCGCGGCTACCGTGGCCTGAAGTCCGCTCCGATCAGGCTCTGCGCGCGCGTTCCCTGGGTCCAAACCGCCAAGGCGCCCCCAACCGGGGTCGCCGCGAGGGTCAGGTCCGCAGCGAAACCCGTGGGCGAGACGACACTCGCGCCGGACATGCGCGTTGTCCGTGAGCTCGCCGCGAACACCTGGCCGTTGTAAATCCAGCCGACCAACGCCCTTCGGCCGAACGTCACGGCGACGGCCGGGGTCTGAGAGGCGTCGATCGCGCCCGGGGCCTGGACCGACCCGAACCGTCCGCGCCCCCGGCGCAGGACGACCCGGGTGGCGCAGGCGCCCGTGTTCGTGCAGGCCTTCCAGGTCAAAGCCTGGTCGCCGCGAGCGTCCGCGGCAAATGCCAGACCGGCAGCCAGCTCTTGACCGCTGGACACCGCCTGCGGATGCAGCGTCCCGGTCAGCTCGGCAACCTTGGCCACGGAGTGATAGTCCCCCCGCCCGTCAAACCAGCTCTCGATCCAGGCCAGTGTCGGCTGCGCGCTTCCCTGCGCGAGAGCCAGCTCGTCGATCGAATGGTTCGCCGGCACGGTCAGCGCGAGCCGCCCCCGCTGCGGCGCTTGATTGGCCGAGCCGGTCGAAACGAAGAGCGCCCTCGGTCCGGGTGAGGTCAGCTGATTCGTCCGCGCGGTCCACGCCACCACGCTCAGCGCACCGGGGAGGGCGATCGCGTCAAGCGATTGCGGAAGCTGGTTGGACGCGCTCAGTCGATGGGCGCCCGCAAAGCGCTCAGCACCGGCTGTGGACTGTGCCGCCCACACACCGCGCTCGGTAGCGGCGACTGCGAGCAGGCGGTCGGAAACGGTGACCAGGCGGGCGACGGTCGCGCCGGCCAGCGAAGCGAACAGCGTCCGGGCGGACCCGAGCGAACCGCCCCGGGCGGGGCCGATCGCCTGCACCTGGCTGCAGCAGGAGCGTCCGGGCTCACTGGTTCCCACCAAGAGACCGAGTCCCGAGCGCCCATACGCAAGGCTCAGAAGCTGCTGCTCGCCTGTAATCTGGCGGGAGCGTCCGAACCGGCCTCCGGCTCGGCGCTGCACGACTCGGGCGATCGAATCGGCGGGCGCGTCCTCATCTTGCACGCTGTATCCGACGGTGCTCGCACCGTTATGCGAGAACGCGATCTGCGCTGGAATCAGATCCAGTGCTGCAGGGGCGGCCAACTGGAACGGATGCGTCCACCCCGAGGCGGCCGCGGCGGAGGCATCCGCGAGGGCCATCAAGAGCATCGCCAGACCCAGTGCCCAGCGGGATCGTTGCGCCATCAGTCGCCTTCGATCAGAGATCGAGCGACACCACGGCCGGCTGCGCCTGACCTGCGGCGTTGATCTCGAGCGTCAGGGGCCGGCTGGAGTAGGCGCTGACGTTGAGCTTGAACAGCAGCATCGCACCCTGGGTTGGCCCAAACGCGGCGGTCGAGTCCGGGGCGGGCTCCGTCCCCAGCGGTTGTAGGGTCTGGGGAGTCCAGACGTACGGGTTCACCTTCGGGTCCACCGCGGCAGGGAAATACCGGTTGCCCTGCGTGTCGATGATGTCGAACGAGCCGGTGGTCGTCTGATTGGCACGCGTTTCATTCTTGGCCCAGAGAAACACCGCGAACCATGCCTCATCGGGCTTCGGCGGAGCGGTCGAGACGCCGCTGAGGTACCCGCGGTCCTCACTGTTGAACGGATTTAGCTGCCGCGAGACCTGAACCTGGTAGCTGACCGCCCCACCGTCGACATAGACGCCCTCGTTGTCGGCGACCGTCGGATGGCTGACCTTGTCTCCGCACGCCCCGAGACCCATCGCCAGCATCAGCACGCCGACCACGAACGGAAGACGACGGAGACGGGCGACTGGGCTGAGCGCTCTCATGGCGGCCGGGGAGTTTATCCGCCGGAGGGTCAGCGGGTGGCGACCGAGGCGCGTCGACCCCGTCCGCGGTCTTCCTCGAGGATGGTTCGCAGCCGCCGCATCGCCCGTGCCGCCTGCCGGCGGTTCCAGATGCGCCCGCCCAGGGCCTCGAGCATCCGGTCGGAGAGCATCGACGGCTCGGTCTCCAGCGTGTACTCAACCCGCGTGGTTCCCGAGGGACCGGGCGAAAGCGTGTACGAGCTGACCATCCGCACGCGATTGAACTTGCCACCCCGGCCGCGCTCGAGGATCCGAAATGGTGGCTGGAGCTCGGCGAAGCTCATGTCCGCCCACGAGAACCGGCTGAGCGGAGCCTTGATGCGAAAGCGCGCCCCGGCGCCCGAGCCGTAGGAATCGACCCGCGTCAGGTGCCAATCGACCAGGTAATGGTCGGTGAACTCGGCGTGGTTGGCGATGTCCGCGAGATATTCGAACACCAGCTCCCGCGGCTTGGCAATCATCGTTGAAACGGTGAACGGATTCACGGCGGCGAATTCTATGCCCGCCGCCCCGGACGCAACCGCGCGGTGACGCTGGCCTTAAGCCGCTGTGCGCTGATCGGTGATCCGCATCGTGTGCCCGAACTCCGGGCCATGCACGATCCGCGACGTCGCAGGGGCATCGCGCTCCGCGGCCCGGCAGAGCTCGCAGAGGATCTCACCGGTCTCGTAGGTGTAAACGCGCTCGCCGATCAACGGCGTTCGGTGGCAATGCCGGCAACGCTCGCTTCCGGCCGCCATGTCATCGAGACTGCGCCGGAGCAGCGCGAGCTCGAGGTCCGGCATGTCTCCCAAGCGGCTGTGCATAAGCCCAGATTCGTCATCCTGCGCGCCGTTCCTCCCCCACCCCGGCGGCCTACGGGGACCCTCAGGCGAGGGGTCACATCCGGGTGTAGGATCGCTGAACCGCGCGCTCATAGAGTTTGAACCGAACACAAACAGGGAAGCTCAAAGGTGTCGTGTCGCACCATCTATTGGTGCAAAACGGTGTTCAGATTCTTTACTTGGACTTTGACCCACCGGCTATGATCTGGCGGTCGGGTTGGCCAGCTCGGCGAGTCTGCAACAAGGAGAAACGCCCCAATGAAAGCTTGGACGTCGGGCAATGTTGCGGGGACCGGGACTTTTCGATGCACAGGGTGTGAGTACCCTGTTTCGCTCGACGCGGTGGACGAGCTTCCGACCTGCCCCAACTGCGGCGGCACGGAATTCGTCAGAGCGTCGTTGTTCACTACCGCGCAGGCAACCGTGGTCGAGGTCACCCCGGAGGCCGAGGATCATCTCTGGCTCGAGGAGCTGCGCGACGAGCTGAACAACCCCGGGCAGTACCTCGCCTACCGAACGCCGGACAGCGAGATCGTGACCTTCCCCCTGCAGCGGGAGTGGACGCGGATTGGCCGCAGTCTGGCTGCGGACATCCGTTTCGACGATCCGACGGTGTCTCGCCGGCACGCGCTGATCGTGCGCCAGCCGGACGGCCTGCGGGTGTTGGACGATCGCAGCCTCAACGGCGTGTTCGTCAACGGCGAACGGGTTGAGTGGAGCACGCTCGCGGACCACGATGAGATCGTCATCGGCCGCCACCACCTGCATTTTGTCGACGTTCCCGCGATCTCCGGGATGCGATTCGGCGACTCCGAGGAGCGCGGCACGCGCTCCATCGCCACCTAGCCGGTCGGCGCTGAGAGGCTCGCGGCCCGGGTGCCACCGGCCTCGGAGCCCCTCAGCAGAGCACTCTATAGTGGCGGCGCGATGGCCACGATCGCGGTCCTTTCCCAAAAAGGTGGCACCGGCAAGACGACCGCCGTTCGGACGCTGACCGACATCATGCGCCGGGTCGGCCTCCGGGTCCTGGCGGTCGACCTCGACCCTCAGGGCAACCTGTCGGACTATTTCGACGTCGACCCGGATGCCTCACCCACGGTTGGTGATGTCCTGGCCGGCCGAGCCAAGGCCAAGGCCGCCGTGCACGACGCGATCATGCCGGCCAACCTCGGCCTGGCCGAGTCCGAACTGATGCTGGGCGGCAAGATGGGCCGCGAGCTGACGCTCAAGAAGGCATTGCGCGAGGTCAAGGCCGACTACGACGTGGTGATGATCGACTGCCCGCCGGCGCTCGGCCTGTTGACGGTCAACGCGCTGGTCGCCGCCGACTACGCCCTGCTCTCGGCCGAGGCGCAGTACTTCGCGCTGCAGGGGGTCGAGCAGGCACTGGAAGTGATCGAGCTGGCCAAGGACAGCCTCAACCCCGGCCTTGAATGGCTCGGCGTGGTGCTGAACATCGCTGACATGCGAACCCGTCATTCACGGGAGGCCTTCGATTCGCTGCGCGAGCACTTCGGCGAGAAGCTGTTCGACGCCACGATCCGCTCCTCGATCGCCTACGCCGAGTCGGCGGAGCGGGCCGTCTCGATCGTCGACTATCGCCCTGATCTGGCGGTCGACTATCTGAACGTCGCTGACGAGCTGCTGCGCCGGCTCGGGCTCGAGCCAGCGCGGGCCGATCTGGCCAAGCTGGTCAGCTCGCAGGCCACCGCTTAGCTTCAACGACCGCGCGGCAGCACAGAGTGGCTACAGCTCACGGACGTCAGCGCCCTGGGACTCGAACGGCGCGCGCATCACCTTGGCCCAGCCCTCGGCTTCGCGGCCGACACGCTCCATCACCGCGCCCGTCTGTTCGAAATGCGACCACACGAGCACGGCCGGCCCGGCTCCGGAGATCGTCGCTCCGAGCGCTCCGAATTCAGATGCCCGCTCGACGAGCTCGGCCGAACGCGGATAAAGATGGGCGCGGTAGGGCTCGTGTAGCCGATCTCGCAACCCGGACGCGATCAGATCCCAGTTGGACGTGGTCAAGCCGAGGATCAGCTTCGCCGCGTGGGCGACGTTGAACGCGGCGTCGCTGAGAGGCACCTGGTCTGGAAGCGCCGCGCGGGCGTCAGCGGTCGGCACCGACTCAAATGGGACCACGAGCACGGCCTCGAGCCCCAGCGGCACCTCAAGGCGATGAACTTTCTCGCCATCGCATACCACCAGCCCGCCCTCGATCGCCGCCGCGACGTTGTCCGGATGGCCCTCGAGCTCGCAGGCCAGAGCGAACACGTCAGCGTCGAGCTCGAACATGTGGTCGGCCGCGAGCAGCCCAGCCACGATCGCCGCGGCGCTGGAACCCAGGCCTCCGGTCAGGGGGATCTTCGATCGGATCTCGAACCGGAAGGCGTCGACCGGATGAAGGCGCTCGAACGCTCGTACCACCAGGTTCTCTCGATCGCGAGGCACGTCGAGTGCGCTGTGAACGGAGAATGTCCCCTCCTCGACAACCTCGAGTTCCAGATGCAGCGCCAACGCAGCCGCGAGCACGTCAAACCCCGGGCCTAAGTTTGCCGAGGACGCCGGCACGCGGACCAGCCGCCGGCGCGCGAGCGTCATCGGAGCACCGCGCGCTCAACCGCACCGAACTCCGGCTCGCACGGAATCACCGCGCCCGCCTGGGCCAGCGCGGTCTGCGGATCTTTGAGCCCGTGCCCGGTGAGCACGCACACGACGCGCCGACAGTCGTAAGTCCCGTGGGCCAGCAGTCCAGCCACGCTGGCCGCCGAAGCCGGTTCGCAGAAGACTCCCTCGTTGGCGGCGAGGAAGCGATACGCCTCCAGGATCTGATCGTCGCTGACGGCGTTTACTGCGCCGCCCGAGGAGGTCATCGCGTCCATCGCCTCCTCCCAGCGAGCCGGATTTCCGATCCTGATGGCGCTCGCCACGGTCTCCGGACGTTCAACCGGTGCGCCGTTGACCAAGGGCGCCGCCCCGGCCGCCTGGAAGCCGAGCATTCGTGGACTCACCCCTGCCTCTTTGAAGCCCTTCCAGTAAGCGGTGATGTTGCCGGCGTTGCCCACCGGGAGGCAAACCGCGTCGAGATCACCGTCAAGGGCCTCGACAACCTCGAAGGCCGCAGTCTTCTGGCCCTCGATCCGAAACTCATTGACCGAGTTCACCAGCGAGATCGGGTGGCGCCGAGCCAGTTCGCGGACGAGTTTCAGTGCCTCGTCGAAGTTGCCGTGCAGGGCGATGACCCTGGCACCGTGCATCAGCGCCTGCGCGAGCTTACCGGTCGCGATCTTGCCCTCGGGGACGATGACCGCTCCGCGCAGCCCTGCTCTCGCCGCGTAGGCCGCGGCCGAGGCGGCGGTGTTGCCGGTGGACGCGCAGACGACGGCTTGAGCACCCTCCCGCACTGCCGCCGACACCGCGCAGGTCATCCCGCGATCCTTGAACGATCCGGTCGGGTTGGCGCCCTCGAGCTTCAGCCACACCTCGGTCCCGGCGCGCTCGGAGAGACGCGGGGCCAGCACCAGCGGGGTCGAACCCTCATCGAGCGAGACCACCGGGTCACCCGCCGCAAACGGAAGCCGCTCCAGATAGCGCTCGATCAGCCCAGGCATCGCCCGCAGCATGTCAGAGCACGGGCGTCGCCTACTTGTCAGCCTCGCGGGCGCGCACCAAGGCGACGGCCCCCTGCCCGGTGGCGACGAATAGATCCGTGCAGTCTTCGATCAGCTGCTCCCGCGTCACCGACAGGGTCCCGTCGAGCCAGGCCAGCAACGTCTCGGCCAGTCCTCCGACCACCATCAATGCGGATATCTCCACCAGCGCGTCGGCGGTCTCCTGCATTTCGTAGAAGTCACGGGCCTGGACGGCGACCAGATGGGCGAACATCCGCAGTGTCTCGAAGCGCCGGCGCGCCAGCGCCTCCGAGCCCATCGCCTCGACAAACAGCACACGGGCCTTGCGCGGATCCTCGGTTACCAGCGTCACAAACGCTCCGATCGCCACTCGCGCCTTGAGGCGAGCGTCGGCGGGAGCCGCGAGCACCGCCTCGAGCACCGCGGCCGCCGCCTCCTCGACGATGTTGTCGAACACCGCCAGCAGCAGCGCGTCACGGTCAGAGAAGCTCTCGTAGAAATAACGCGGCGTCAGGTGGGCGCGCGCGCAGATGGCTCGCACGGTCGTTCCCTGCCAGCCTTCGGTGCCGAGCAGCTCGAGCCCCGCTCCCAGCAGCTGCGATCGTCGGCCGGCTCGACGTTGATCCGCGTCGAGGCCACCGTAGACGCCAGTTGCAGCGCGGACCACAAATACATCTTGACAAACGCGAGCAAGTTCTGGAAACATGCGTTTGCAGATTCATCGTGGGTCCGAGCGATCAACACCCGGCTGGCGGCTACTTCCCTCGCGGGAGCTCGTGGCTGCGCCGGGTGCACGGAGAGCGGCTGGTCGGGCTCATGTACGGTCAGCGGGCTCTCTGCATCGGCGCCTGCGCACCGCTGAACTACATCGGGACGAGCGAGCATTCCTATGCGCGGTTGACCCCGTTTCGGCGCCTCGCACACACCGGCGCGGCGTTCGAGAAGATCTACTTCGGCACCCGCGAGGAGGCGGACGAGGTGCTGGGCTACGTGCGGCGGCTGCACGAGCGCGTCAACGGAGCGCTGAGCGAGGACGTCGGCGTGACCCCGGCCGGAACTCCGTATTCGGCCCTCGATCCGGAGCTGATGCTGTGGACGGTGGCGGTGATCGCCGATTCGGCGCAGTTCTTCTATGAGCTGTTCATCCGGCGGCTCGCCGCAGGTGAGCGCGAGGCGCTGTGGCAGGACTACGTCCGGTTCGCCGAGCTGTTCGGGATGCCACGCGAGAGCGCTCCCTCGAGCTACGACGACTTCCGCGCTTACTGGCGGCGCCAGCTCGCCTCGGACGAGTTGTTCCTGACTGACGAAGCCCGGTACGTCGGATACGCGACGGCCTTCGAGATTCCATTCCCCCGCCACCAGCAGGCGGCCAAGCACGTCCACGATGCGGTCATGCTCGGGAGCATGCCGCCCCGCGTTCGCGAGCTGTACGGGTTGCGCTATGGCCTGTCCCAGCAGGCAGCGTTCAACGCCGCCACGACCGCGATGCGCGCGGGCCGCCGGCTCACGCCGAAGCCGCTGGCGCGCGGCTACAACACCCGATCGTTCAAGATGGTCGCCCGCACCGAGCGCCGGCGGATCGAGCGGGGCGAGCCGACCCCGCAGGTTCGCGACGAGGGACCGGCGAACATCCGGCTTCCGGGCTCGCTCGACCGAGCGGCCTAGCCGGACCCGAACAACGAACCAACTCGCACCTGAGTCGAAGATCCTGGTGCGTTGTTCGAGCTGAGGCCGAACAACGCACCTCGATACGCGCCGCGCTGCGAATTTGGTTCGGTGTTCGCGCCGGGCGGGGCGGGGCGGGGCCGCGTCCCGCGGGGCCGCGTCGCGCGGGGCGGGCGGAGGGGCCCCGGGGGCTAGCCGCGCACGTCGAGCACGACCTTGCCGGTCGCGCCTCGGCCGTCGATCAGCTTCAGCGCTTGGGCGCTCTGCTCGAGCGGAAACCGCGCGCCGACCACAGGCCGCACATGCCCGGCTTCGATCAACTGCGACACAGCGGCGCCGATCTCCCGTGTGCAGTCGGGCTTGGACATCACGTAGGCGCCCCACCCGGCGCCGATCACCTCGGTGTTGCCGAGCAGGAGCCGGTTGACGCGGACTTCGGGGATGGACCCACCGGTGAAGCCGACGACCACCACCCGGCCACCCTCGCGGAGCGAGCGGATGCTGTCGGTGAAGCGATCGCCCCCCACCGGATCGAGCACGACGTCGACGCCGCCGCCGGAGATCTCCTTGGCTTCGTCCTTCCAGGATCCGCCGGAGCGCACCACGTGATCAGCGCCCGCCTCTCGGGCCACGCGCTCCTTCTCGTCACTTGACACAACGGCGATGGTGCTCGCTCCCAGACCCTTCGCGACCTGCAGCGAGGCGGTGCCAACTCCCCCCGCGCCGCCGTGGACGAGCACCCACTCACCCTCCCGGAGACGGCCGCGCAGCTTCAGCGAAAAGTACGCCGTGTGGTAGTTGAGCACGAGACTTGCGCCCTGGGCAAAGCTGAACTCATCGGGCAACCTGAAGCAGAAATACTCTGGGGCGACCGCCACCTCGGCAAACGCCCCGAGGAAGCAGAAGCCCGCGACGCGATCACCGACGCTCACCTGCGCCCCGTCGGGCGCGGCGCGGACGACGCCGCCGACCTCGCTGCCGGGAACGAACGGGAGCGGCGGCTTGAACTGGTACTCGCCCCGGGTCTGCAGCACCTCGGGAAAGGAAACCCCGGCGGCATGAACGTCGACCACCACGCCGCTGCCCGGCGTGAGCGGGTGCGACGGTTCCGGTTCGGGGATGTCGACCAGCTTCAGTGCCGACTCGGGGCCGGTCAAGTCGGTGATCTGGATGGCTCGCATCGAGCGGCACCCTAGCCGAACCCACGGTTTCTAGCCGAACTCCTCCTCCAGCACTCTGATCGCCCGCGGCGGCGCGCGCAGCACGGACAGCCGGGCGATCTCGTCCATCGCCGTGGCGAACCGCGACTCGAGCACGGGATGCACGACCATCACCAGCCGGGCCTGATCGCCGAGGCCCTTCTGCACGACCGACTTCACCGAGGCTCCGGCCACCGCCAGCGCCTGAGCGACCATCGCCAGCACCCCAGGCTCATCTGCCACCTCCAAGTGCAGGTAGAACGCCGAGACCACGTCCTGCACGATTTCCAGCATCTGAGTGGTGGCCGGCGTCGAGGCCGGCGGAATCATCGCGCTGATCACGTCGCTGAGCACTGCACTGGCGGTCTGCGGACCACCGGCGCCCGGCCCCGACATCGTGATCTCGGTGATTTCGGACGACTCGACGGTCACGGCGTTGAACGGTCCGCTGACCGAGGCCAGCGGGTGTCCGGGGTACAGAAACGCTGGATGCACCCGTACCGACAGTCCCCCGTTGATCCGCTCGGCGGTGCCGATCAGCTTCAACCCCAGTCCCAATTCACGCGCGTACTCGAGGTCGTCGGGCTGGATGTGCTCGATTCCCTCGTAGCGCACCTGGTCCAGATGCACCGGCGTGTCGAACGCGAGACGGGCCAGGATCGCCATCTTGGCGGCGGCGTCACGGCCGTTGACGTCGTCGGCCGGGTCGGCCTCCGCGTAGCCGAGACGCTGGGCTTCGCTCAACGCGTCCTCGAACGTCATCCCGGTTCGCGCCATCTCAGTGAGGATGAAGTTCGTCGTCCCGTTGACGATCCCGTGCACTCGGTCGATCGTCGCCCCGGCCAGCGATTCCTGAAGCACGCGAATGACCGGCACGACGCCTGCGACCGCTCCCTCGAAGCGCAGCTGCACACCTTCCCGACGCGCCAGCGCCCAGAGCTCCTCGCCGTGCTGCGAGAGCAGCAGCTTGTTGGCCGTGACGACATGACGGCCGGCTCGCATCGCCCGGAGCACGTATTCACGCGCAGGCTCGATCCCGCCCATCAGCTCGACGATCAGATCCGAGCGCTCGAGCAGATCGTCGAACGAGCCCCTCGAGCGGGTGAGTACCCCGGAGAGCTCAGGCCGCAGCCCCGTTATCCGCTGCACGCGATCCGCGTGGCGGGGCAGCAGCTGCTCGAACGCAGCGCCGACGGTGCCATGGCCGAGCAGGCCGACGCGGAAGCTCCTCCCGCCGCCGCTCACGGCCTGCTCATCCCTCCACGTCGCGGGCCATGAGGTCGTGATAAGTCTCGCGCCGGACCACCACGCGAGCGTCCCCGTCGCGGCAGAAGATCACCGGCGCCCGGGGAACGCCGTTGTAGTTGTTGGCCAGCGCGTAGCCGTAGGCGCCGGTGGCGGGAGTGACGAGCACGTCGCCGGGCGCGGGATCGGGTAGCTGCACGTCGCGGACGAGCACGTCGCCGGATTCGCAGTGCTTTCCCGCCACGTGGCAGCGAACGGTTCCAGCGGTCAGCGGTCGCTCAGCCAGCAACGCCTCATACACGGCGCCATAGAGCATCGGGCGCAGGTTGTCCGACATCCCGCCATCGACCGCGACCCAGGTGGCCACGTTGCGTTTCACGGTCTCGACCGTGTACGCGGTCACGGTCGAGTTAGCGATGAGAGCGCGGCCGGGCTCCAGCAGCAGGCGCTTGTCGGACCCAAGCTCCGCGTGCGCTGTGCTGACCAGCGCGTCGACGTACTCCGCGACCGAGGGCGGGTGCTGCGTTGCGGTGTACGCGGCGGCCAGTCCTCCGCCGAGGTTGTAGACGGGAAACTCGCCCAGCGCGGCGAGGACACGCACCGCGGCCCGGAACGGCTCGAGCTCGAACAGCTGCGAGCCGATGTGGAAGTGAAGGCCGACCAGCGCCAGGGCTTCGTCGTCGCGGAGGACCTCGATCATGGCCCGGGCATCGTCGAACGAGAAGCCGAACTTGGAGTTCGCCTGTCCGGTGGAGATCGCGGCGTGCGTATCCCCCGCGACTCCCGGGGTCACCCGGAGCAGCACCTCCTGGCGCATCCCGAGGGCGCTGGCCACCCCCTTGAGCCGCTCGGCATCGTGCGGAGAGTCGAGCACGACGTGGCCGACGCCGGCTTGCAGGGCTTCGCTCAGCTCCGCCGTGGACTTGGCGTTGCCGTGAAAGTAGATGCGCTGGGCATCGAAGCCGCCGCGTAACGCCAGGGCCAGCTCTCCGCCTGAGGCCACATCACACGAAAGACCCTCCTCAGCCAGCACGCGGCAGACGGCGGTACACGGGAACGCCTTCGAGGCGAACAGCACGTCGAAGTCGCGGTGGCGAGCGCCGAGCTCCTCGAGGAAGCTGCGCGCGCGGGCACGGAGGTCGTCCTCGGCGACGATGTAGGCGGGCGTCCCAAATTCACGCACGAGCTCGAGCACGTCGCAGCCGCCGATCTCCAAATGCCCGCGAACGTTGACCCGAGTGCCGGTGGGAAAGACGTGTGAGAGCTCGGCGGTGGTGGTGCTCATCGCCGTCCGATCATGTCACGCGGGTCGGTGCCTGGCATGATCGCGGTGTGCGTCGACTGCGCACCGTCATTCCCGTGCTCCCGGCCGAGACCGCCACCAGCGACGGGCTGGCCTACACGCTCTGGCTCCCGGCGCAGGGAACGATCCTGGGCGGAGTCGTGATCCTGCACGGCGCCGGCTCGTGCAAGGAGAGCCACCACGATTTCGCCCGGGCGCTGCTCGCTCCGGGATTCGCAGCGCTGTCGTTCGACCAGCGCGGACACGGTGCGAGCGCCGCTCCGATGGACGCGCGGGCGCTGGAGGACATCGCCGCGATGGTGGCGCTGCTGCGCGAGCGGATCGGGCGCGAGAAGCCGATCGCGCTGCGCGGCTCGAGCATGGGCGGCTACCTGGCCCTAGTGGCTGCCGGGCCGGTGCGGGCCCGCGCCGTGGTCGCGATCTGCCCCGCGAGCGCGAGCGGTCTCCAGCGCGGGCTCGCGGCCGGGACTCTGCGCTTCGAGGCCGACGTAGACGCGCTCGACCGGTTGCTCTCGGAGCACGATCTAGAGGCGGCGGTGTCCGCCCTGGAGATTCCGCTCTTGCTGCTGCACGCCGAAGGGGACGAGCAGGTGCCGGTCCAGCAGTCCCGGGAGCTCGAGCCGTACCTCTCGCACTCGGCGAGCCGCTTGATCGTGATCCCGGGCGGGCACCACCGGTCGATCCAGCACGATGAGGAGCTCCAAGCGGTGAGCTTGCGGTTCCTCGATCGCGCGCTGCGCGAACCTCAGGGACGCTCAGTGACCGCGGAGTAGCGTGCCGACGACGTGCCCCGGGGCCTGACCCGCCGGCTTGAAGGTGCCCGCGAGCGATGAGCTCAAGCTGTTGACATTGCTGGCGAGGCTGCCGGCCACGCCGCTGACGATCGAGCCGAGCGATGCGCCGGTGCCGGATACGGTGCTGCCAAGCGCGCCGGCGGCCGATTGCACGGCGCCGCCGAGGCCGCTGCCGGTCGAGCCCGAGCCGCAACCGGAGCTGCAATGAGGCTGAGGGCGCGCTGGGCTCACCGCGGTGATCGCGGGGCGCGGACTGGACGCGACGACGACCTGAGGACCGCGGATCGTGGCGACGGTGGTGGATGTCGCCCCCGAGCCCGATCCGCGGCCGGCGCCGCCGGCGGCGCGGGCGGTCGGGGCGCTGAGCGGAGCGCTCGCCGCGTTCTCAGCGGCAAGGATTGTGGCCACTCGCTGCGCGCCGGGCGAGCCGGCGCTGGCATGAGCCCTCGCGCGCACCAACGCAGGCGCGGACAGCTGATTGTCTAGCTGTGGCCAGCCTCGGAACGAAACCACGGCGCTGGCCAGAACGAACACCACCGCAGCGCCGGCGAGCAGGGAGCCGGCGGTACCGAAACCGGCGATATATGCACGAGTGGTACGCAGCTCAGCCATCTATCGGCACCCCACACCCGATCCTTTAGCGGGATGCCAGCGATTTTGTCAGGCCAGGGCCACTGCCGCGGACCTGCTGCCATCTGAGCGCAAGCCTCCACGGCGCCAGAGCACGATCAGCCACAGCGCGCCGGCGAGCATCAGCGCGATGCTCTCGAGCTGGGGCGCGGTGAGCCCGACCGCCACCACGTGGTTGCGTCGCACGAATTCCACCAGTAGCCGCTCCAGTCCGCCGAACAGCAGGTAGAAGGCAAACAGAGCCCCGGGCCGGAAGCGGTCGCGCATTCGCCACAACCACCATGCGACGAGCCCCATGACCAGCGTCTCGTAGATCGGTGTCGGCTGGACCCTGACTCCGGGGGGCGTTGGCACCGTCCCGTGGGGATAGCCCATCGCCCAAGGCAGGCTGGAGACCTTGCCGTAGTCGCCGTCGCCGGAGACCTGGCATCCGATCCGCCCGATCGCGTAGCCCATCGCCAGCGGTACGGACGCCAGGTCCAGCAGACCCAGGTTCAGCATCCCGCGCCAGGCCGCCCAGGTGATCACGGCGAGCGCGCCGCCGATCACTCCGCCATACCAGACGAGACCCGAACCGGAGAACAGGCTCCCGATCAGATCGTGTTTGACCTGACTGTAGTTTTCGATCACGTAGTAGACGCGCGAGCCCACGAGACCGCCCACGAGAGCCGCAAACGCCATCTCATAGGCGTAATCGACCGGCCGATCGAGCTCCTTCAGGCGACGCATCAGAATCGCCCCCGCGGCCAGGAATCCACAGGCGAAGACGATCCCGAAGCTCTTGAGCGAGAGACCGAAGATATGGATCTCGGGGCGCATGGGAACGAAGGTTGCCAGATAATGGTCGCGTGCTGCCGAGCGTCGTAATCCTCTGTGGCGGCCGCGGAACGCGGCTGCAGGAGCATGTCCCGTCGATCCCGAAGCCCCTCGTCGAGATCGGCGGACATCCGATCCTGTGGCACGTTCTGCAGATCTACATCGCCCAGCGATTCACGCGGTTCCTGCTGCTGACGGGCTACAAGGCGGAGCTGATCGAGGCCTTCGTGCGTGATACGGCGTGGCCGCAGGAGGTCACGGTGAGCTGCGTCGACACCGGGCTGGATACTCCGACGGGCGGACGCTTGCGCCGCGCCGCTGCGGCGATTTCCGAGCAGCGATTCTGCGCCACGTATGCCGACGGCGTAGCCGACATCGACCTCCACGCGCTGCTGGCCGATCACGAGCAGCACACTCCGCAGGCCACGATGACCGTGGTACGGCCCGAGCTTCAGTTCGGAGTGGCCGAACTGGGCAGCGACGGCGTCGTGCGAGGGTTCGTCGAAAAGCCGCGCAGTGAGCGCTGGATCAACGGCGGCTTCTTCTGCTTTGAGCCCTCGGTTCTGGACCTGCTCGAGGAGCAATCGGTGCTCGAACGGGAGCCGTTGGGGCAGCTGGCCGTGGATGGTCAGCTGCGGGCGTTCCGCCACGAGGGGTTCTGGGACTGCATGGACACCTACAAGGACGCGGTGCTGCTCAACGACCTGTGGGCAGCGCAGCAGGCACCGTGGAAGCTATGGAGCTGAAGGGCCGCTCAGTCCTCGTCACCGGCGCGTATGGGCTGCTCGGCAGCTGGCTCGTGCGCGCGTTGCTTGACGGCGGTGCCTCGGTCGTTGTGCTGAGGCGTGATGAGACGGTTCATTCGGCGCTGGCCCTGATGGATCTCGAACGTCGCACCGACGTCGTGCACGGCGACGTCTGCACGGAGGGTCTCGTAGCGCGGGCGCTGGCGGAGTACGAGATCGACAGCGTCTTCCACCTCGCCGCCCAGACGATCGTGCCCACCGCCAACCGCTCCCCCATCTCTACCTTCGAGACGAACATCCGCGGCACATGGCAGCTGCTCGAGGCGTGCCGCGCGGCCGGAACCGAGCGGGTGATCGTCGCCTCCTCGGACAAGGCGTATGGCTCCCACGCCGAGCTCCCCTACCGGGAGAGCTTTGCGCTAGCGCCCGTGTTCCCCTACGACGTCTCCAAGGCCGCCACGGACCTGATCGCCCGCTCCTACTGGCACACCTGGCGGATGCCGGTGGCGGTGACGCGATTCGCCAACCTGTTCGGGGGAGGCGACTTCAACCGCTCACGGCTGGTGCCGGAAGCCGTCGGCGCCGCGCTCGCCGGGCGCGCTCCGGTGGTCCGCTCCGACGGCTCGCCAGAACGTGACTTCCTCTACGTCGAGGACGCGGTCCGGGCCTATCTCGCGATTTGGGATGCTCTGGGTAAAGGCGGCGGGGCGGCCGGGGAGGCGTTCAACGCGGGCGGCGGGCGGCCGCACCGGGTCCTCGACGTGGTCGAGCTGATCTGCACCCTGGCCGGCACCGGCGTCGAACCGGATGTGCTAGGGGTCGGAACGCCCGCCGGCGAGATCGACCGTCAGTGGGTTGATTACGGCAAGCTCCATGCCCTCACCGGCTGGGAGCCATCGGTGAAGCTGGAAGACGGTTTGCGGGCGACGATCGAGTGGTACCGGGCGTACGCGCCGGTCTGAGGCGTCGCGGGAGCCGGACCCTTCACACCCGCTTATCCCCGTCTGCCAACATTAAGTCCCTCAGATGGCACGCTCAACCTCATTCGGCCGCGATCGTGGCCTTCAGACCCGGATGCTGCTCACGTTGTTCCTGCTCGGTCTCGTCTACGCAGTCCTGGTGGCGGTGCTGTTCGCCGCCGGTGCAGGCGCCGTGACGATCGCCGTCGTGGCCGGCGCCTTGTTCCTGGTTCAGTACTTCACCTCGGACAAGATCGCGCTCGCGTCGATGGGCGCCCACGAAGTCAATCCACAGCAGGCACCCGAGTTCCACGCGCTGGTCGAGCGGCTCTGTATTCAGGCGAACCTGCCCAAGCCGCGCTTGGCGATCGCCGATACTCCGATGCCCAATGCGTTTGCGGTGGGGCGCTCACCCAAGACCGCCACCGTCTGTGCGACCACTGGACTGCTCGGGCTCCTGTCCCCGGCCGAGCTCGAGGGTGTCCTGGCCCACGAGCTCACCCACGTCCAGAACCGCGACGTGATGGTGATGACGATCGCCAGCTTCTTCGCGTCGGTCGCCTCGTTCATCGTCCAGATGGGATTCTGGTTCGGGGGCATGTTCGGCGGCGACGACAATGACGAAGGTCCGGGTGCGCTCGTGGTGATTCTCGTTTCCGCGGTTGTCTACGCGGTCTCGTTCGTGCTCTTGCAAGCGCTCTCGCGCTACCGCGAGTTCGCCGCCGACCGCGGCTCGGCGATCATCACCGGCCGGCCCAGCGCGCTGATCTCCGCGCTGATGAAGATCAGCGGCAACATGCAGCAGATCCCCCAGCAGGACCTTCGGGCCGCCAGCGGCGAGCTCGCGGCGTTCTACATCTTCCCACCCGGAGCGAAGAAGGCCGTATCGACGCTGTTCGCGACCCATCCGCCGCTTGAGCAGCGGATCGCCGCGCTTCAGCGGCTCGAAGCGCAGTTGCAGGGCACCGCGTAAGCCCAGCTCACATTCTGCGGGTACTTTGTACCCGGCCGATGTGTATTTTATTGTACACGCTATTCGTGTACAATGCTTACATGAAGCGTGAGCAACGTCAGGCAAGCGGCGACCTCTTCCCCACCGACAGCCCGATTCCCGCGAGCCAGATGATCGGCCGCGGCGACGACGTCGATGAGGTTTCCCTGGCACTGGAGAACGGGACCAGCCTGGTCCTCGCCGGGCCACGGCGGACTGGTAAGACCAGCGTCGCCGACGCGGCGCTGACCCGGATCAGAGGCCACGGGGTCTACGTCGCCGCCGTCGACCTGTTCGAGTTAGCCGACGCCGCCGAACTGGCCGAGGCGCTGGCCTCTGCCGTGGTGTCCAATCGGCCGGCCGTACGGCAGTTGCTTCCGCGCGCCCGGCGCCTCGGCCGGCAGGCGCTCAGCGCCGCCCAGGCCGCGCTGATAATGAAGATGAAGACCCAGCTCGGTGATGCCGTGGAGCTGGCGCTGACTCCCGGACTGGCTGCCGATGATCCGCAGCGCGCTCTGGCCGGAGCTCTCGAGCTGCCCGAGCGTGTGGCGGCAGCTGACGGCCGGCGGTGTGTGGTCTTCTTCGACGAGTTCCAGGAGATCGCCAACGAGCGCCATCCCTACGGGGATCCAGACAGCCTGACCAAGCGCATGCGAGCGATCTTCCAGCGCTCAAACCAGGTCAGCTACCTGTTCGCCGGCAGCATCGAGCACGTGATGCGCGACCTGTTCGCGCCGGGCGACCGGGCGTTCAGCGGCTTTGGGAGTTTCCACCGCCTGCGCCCGATCGGCCCGGCGGAATGGGTCGAGGGATTGGCGGAGCGCTTCGCCGCCGACGGCTGCGCAGTCGACCAGACCGCGCTGATGACGATGGTCGAACTGGGCGAGCTGCATCCACGGGTCACGATGCTGATCGCCCAGCAGACACATCTGCTGAGCGTGCTGCTGGATCGCCACGACATCGACCGGGCGCTGGTGCAGCAGGGCTATGAGAGCGCCTACCACGGTGATGGGGCGCTGCTTGATCAGCTGATCGAGCAGATCCGCTCCAGTCATCGACAGGCCCTGAAGCTGGCCCGGCGGGTCGCCGCCGGTTCGACGCTGACCACAGGGATGCACCGCGGCGATGCCGACCGAGCGCTGAAGAAACTGCTGGAGGGCGGCGTGATCGAGCGGCTGGGACGCGGCGAGTATCGCGTGATCAACCCGCTGCTACGGCGCCGGCTGCTGGAGGGACAGCTGGTCTGAGCGCAGAGGGCACGCGGCGGTCCTCCGGGCCTGCGATCATCAAGCGCGATGGGCTTCCTCGATGTGCTCACCGGCAAGCGCAAGCTGGCTCAGCCTGCCCGGGACCGCCTGTTTGCGATCAGTACCGCCAACGTCACGTTCGAGACCTCGCTCCAGCTCACGCCAAAGGGCACCGCAGCGATCGTCTTTCAGCCCCTCTCCACGGCTGATTTCGACTCGATCGTCCGCGACATGGAGGAGGTGGTGCGCGCGACCGCCGGCGATTCGGGCACCACGGTCGAGACCTCCGACGACACCTACGGCTTCCGCTGGCTGGTCCTGCGCGGAGCCGGTTTCGACGACCTCGTGGTCGGCATCAATGCGGTCAGCACCGCACTGGAGGCCGGCGGCTACGGCGAGCGCGTGCTGTGCGCGGTGTTCGCCTTCGACGACGCCCAGAAACGCCCGCTGTACTGGATCTACAATTACAAGCGTGGGTCGTTCTACCCGTTCGTCCCGGCCGGAGGGGCGCAGCAGCGGGATAACGAGCGAGAGTTGGTGCTGAAGGCGCAGATCGGCACCGAACTTCCGATCGAGCAGGAGCTGGAGCGATGGTTCCCGCTGTGGGGGATTCCGATTTGAACCGCCCGGCTTCCCGATTCGTTGTTGCCCCAGGTATGTGCGGGCGTCGTTGCCTGCTCACCGGGCCAGCGGCAGCGTCGACGCCAGGTCCCAGCGGACTGGAAACCAGCGAACCGACGCCGTCGAACGGCCAGGAGCGCGCTGGTGGCGGGGGAGCGCCTCGCTGATCTCGAACCGTGCCTGCGGCGGCTCGTGCGGGGTGCGCAGCCCGACGCCTGTGGTCAAGTCCGCGCCGCACCAACCCGATCGGCTGCCCTGGCCAGCTCGGCGACCGCCGCGCTGTTGAACGCCGGCTCGCCGTGTCTCAGCGCGGTCTCGTAGCCGGCCGCGCGAAGGCGCTCTCGCAGTGCGGCGTCGTCCGCCAGCCGCATTAACGCGCGCGCGAGCGCGGCCGCGTCGCCGACCTCGAACAGCAGCGAGTTGTCCCCGTCGCGCAGGAAGTCGGCTGAGCCGCCCCGGCCGGTCGCCACGACCGGCCGCCCCAGCGCCATCGCCTCGAGCGGCACAAGCCCCCACGGCTCCGACCAGATGACGGGGAAGACGACCGCGTCGGCGGCGCGGAAGGCGCCGAACGTCGCGTTGCGGTCGAGGCTCCCCTCGAAGCTCACGCGCTCAGCCACGCCGAGCTCCGTCGCAAGCTCCCGGAGCCGTTTCAGGTAGGGCTCGTCACCGTCACCGACGATGCGCAGCCGGGCCGTCGCCGGCAGGTGCGCCAGCGCCTCGAGGGCGGTGTGGACGCCCTTCGGATCGACCACGCGGCCGATGTAGAGGAGCCGCCAGTCCCACGGCGGCGGCTCGTCGCGGCCACCCGCCGCCGCGTCGAGCAGCGGGCGCTCGATCCCGGGCGACAGCACGCCGGTGTCCTGGAGCCGCAACCCGGTCGCGAGCGTCTCCTGGCGGACGCACTCGGAGTTGAACAGCCAGCGCCCGGCGGCGGCCAGGTCGTAGCGCGCCGGGACGCCGCTGCGGGCCTCTACTACCCGTGCCAGCGGCGCGGCGTACGGACGGGACCAGACATGCGTCCAGAGATCGTGCGTGGGCCCGTAGCTGGGCCAGTAGTCGTGGACGAACAGGACCGCCGGCAGGCCGGCACGCCGGGCGCGTTCGATCAGGCTCAGCGACATGCCGCCCATTGGCCACCAGGCGAGGACGTCGGGGTCGAACTCGCGCACGTGGCGGTCGAAGACCTCGGCGTTGTGGCGCTCGAGCCGCCACCGCTCCCGCATGCCCATCGGCGGCCAGTCGTGATCGTGCCAGTACCACCGCAGCTCGCGATGCACATCCCCGTCGGCCTCGTCCCCCTCCCCTACGCCAGCGAGCCGGAAATCGCTGGCCAGCATCCGGCTCGCGTGACCGCTATCCCGCAGGGCGGCGGTCACGCCGCGCCAGACGATCTCGTAGCCGCCGAGCGAGTGTGGTGGGTAGACGTTGCCGACCGACAAGACACGCATGCGAGCGCGGCAGCGTACTGCTAACGGATCCCTACACCGACTTCCCGTCTGGAGGTCGGTGCCAGGACCGAGCGAGATCACGCTCGCAGACGCGCAAGGCGGGGTCCGTGCCGCCAGCGCCGAGATCGGCGAAGAACGGTCGCCGGGCAGCGCGACGATGAGCGCGAACTCCGGCTCAAGGCCCAGCTCGCAGGCGAGCTTCCGATAGTGCCCGAGCTCGGACGCTCATTCCCCTGTGGGGTGCGCGCCGATCTGAGTCGCCGCGGAGCTAGAGATCAGGTCGAGTACGAGTACGTGTACGTGTAGGCGTCGTCATCGCCGCGGTGCGGCTTGACCCCGGTTACGACCAGGCCGGTCGGCCGGTCCGGGAAACGCGAAAGCGCACTCTTGGTCGCCGCCGCCACGTCACGGGTCGTCTGGTATTCGCGGGCGCAGATGATCACACCCTCGACGAGCGGTACGACCTCGAGCGTGTCGGCGACGGGGAGCAGCGGGCTCGAGTCGAGCACGACGACGTCGTAGACCGCCGAGATCTGCTCGAGGAACTCCTTGAAGCGCTTGGATCCGAGAAGCTCGGCGGCGCGCGACGTCGGCGAGCCCGACGGGATGAAGACGAGGCTGTGTTCGGTCGCCTCCGGATGCTCGTCGGCGGCGGTCTCCGCCGTCGGTCCGTGTCCATTCAAGCTGGTCGCCGATCCGTTCAAGCTCGCGTTCAGTGGGTCGTGGAACTCGATCGTTCGAAGGATCTCGTCCGGCGTCGCATCACGGGCAAGGAAGTCACTGAGACCGGGGGACTGCTCGACCCCGAGGCGGGCCGACAGGGTTGGCCGCCGCAGGTCGCAGTCGACGAGCAGCGTCAGCTTTCCCGCGGATGCAATCGCGAACGCCAGCGAGCCGGCGACGGTGGACTTGCCCTCCTCCGGCAGTGCGCTCGTGACGACGATCGAGCGTGGCGAGGAATCGAGATCGAGGAACTCGAGGTTGCGTCGGATGATCCGGAACGCCTCCAGATCGAGAGTGCCGTCGCCGTTCGGCCCTCCCGCCCGGGCGATCTGACCCATCGCCTGGTTGCGGACGTAGCCGAGCACAGGCAGGTGGAACTGAGACTCGATCTCGTGAGGTCCCCGGAGGCGACGGTCCATCGAGTCGCGCAGGAAGGCGAAGAAGACAGCGACGAGCAGCCCGAGGACGAAGCCAAGGATTGTGCTGCGCACCGTCTTTGGCGAGATCGGGGTCGTGGGCGGGGTCGCCTGCTGGGCGACGGACGCGCCTTCCGCGAACTGGCTCAGGGTGTCCGCGCGGGCAAGCTCCTCCGAGTAGAAGGCCAGCTGCGAGGTGCCTGTCGTTAGCGGTACGCCGGGCTGGCCCAGCGTACCGCCACCGGGAGCGGCCCGCAATGCTTTGATCCTGGCCCGCAGATCGTCCGCGAAGGCCTTGAAGCGGGTGCGGTTGTGCTGATTGTCGAGGTTGACGAGCACCTGGGCGGCGGTGTTCGCCAGCCGGCTGGCGAATCCGGGGTTCGTCGAGGTGCCGCTGACGATGAGCAGCGAGGAGGACGGTGATACCGAGGCGGACAGCGACCCGCCGAGCTGGGCGGTCGACAGCTTCGTTCCGATCGTGGCCTTGATCGTGTTGACGATTTGCGCCCGGCTCAGCGTCTCGGCCTGCGTGGCCGCCTGCTGTGCCGGCGGCTCCACCGCGTTGGATCCGAACCCGACGACGCTGAGGTCCTGAGTCGGGTCCCGGAACTGCACCGTGGCGCTGGCCTGGTAGACGGGGGTCTGGCGCTTCGCGTCGACCAGCCCGAGTCCCGCACCGATCAGCGTGATCGCCAAGATGGCAAGCCGGTAGTGGCGAAGAACTCGTAGGTAGTCCCGGAGCGTCACATATCGCGCCGCTCGGCTCGTGTGTTCCATCGTCATCTGGTCCGTCCCTACCGCGCCTGGGAGCGCAGGTACCGTCCGTTCGCGTAGTTGGCTGCAAGCTAGCACGCTCGCAGACGGACATTCTCGCCTAAGCAACGCCTCAGCGACGCTCTGACAACCGACAAGCCGCACCCGGTGCCGGCGCGCCCCTCTACGATGCCCGTCGATGCGTGCGCTCGACGTAGGGGTCGTCACTTACAACACGCGGGACCTCACGGTCCAGGCGCTCCAGCGTCTGCTCGAGTCCGAGAGCCCAGGGTCGATCCGGCTGCTCGTGCACGACAACGCCTCGACCGACGGCACCGCTGAGGCCGTGCGGGCCGCCGTGCCCATGGCCGAGGTCGAGGTGTCGCCTGAGAACCTCGGCTTCGCGCGAGGGATGAACCGTCTCATCGCCCGCTCGTCGGGCGATTGGTTCCTGGCGCTGAACTCCGATGCCTGGCCGGAGCCCGGCGCGATCTCGCGACTTGTCGAGGCCCTGAAGAGCCGACCGAGTGCGGCGGCCGTCGCGCCGCGCCTGGAAGACCTCGACGGCCGGCTGGAGCCGTCGACGTTTCCGTTTCCCTCGCTCGGCTTGGCTGCGATAACCGCGGCGTCGAGCTCGCATCGCTGGTGGCCGGGGCTCGCCGAGCGGCTGATGCTGATCGGCGCGTGGCACCACGACCGGCCGCGCCGCGTCGATTGGGCGATTGGCGCGGCACTCTTGATGCGGCGGGAGGCGGTGTCCGCGATCGGCGGGTTCGACGAGTCGTTCTTCATGTACGCCGAGGACATCGAATGGTGCTGGCGGGCCCGCGACGGCGGCTGGGAGATCTGGTTCGAGCCATCGGCGCTGGTGCGGCACGTCGGCAACGCGTCGGGCGAGCGCACCTACGGGAACCGTCGCACGCGCGCGTACTGGCACAATACCTATCGGCTCTACGGGAGACGCCACGGGCCAGCCTCGACGCTGGCATATCGAGGGCTGAACGTGCTCGGCGCCGCCCGGCTCTACGGGCGCGCCGTGGTCAGACGCGACGCCGCCGCCCGGGGTTACTGGGCGACCCACGTCCGTGCCCACCTGGTCCGCACACCGTGAACGATCTTCGGCGGAATCCGACGGTGTTATGGGTCACCGAGGACCCGCCCCAGCTCGGTCGCGGCGGCTCCGGCATCCGCCAGCTGCATCTGCTCGAGGCGCTCGCAGCCGCCTTCCCGACCGACGTGCTGATCGTCGGCCCGGTTGTCGACGAGCGCGTCCGCGCCGCCGCTGGCGAGGTGATCGAGCTACCGCGGCGCCGCGCCACGTGGACCGAGCATCCGATTGGCCGACGAGCGCTCGAGCTCGCGATCGCGGCGGGGTCACCGTACCCCCTGCCGGCGTACACGCTGGGACCTGCGCGCCGCGCCCTGGCGCAAGCTCTGCGCGGGATGCACGACGGCTACGACGTGATCTGCATCGAGCACGAAGGACTCGCCCCGGTGATTCCCGCGGTACATAGCGGGAAGTGGGTGATCACGCTGCACCTGCTGTTCTCCGGGATGATCTCCGATGAGCTCGCCCGCCGGCCAGAGCGCCGGCAGCGTTTGTTCCTTGAGTGCGACCGGCGCAAGGCCCGCCGGATGGAGCGGCGGATCGTGCGCAGCTATGACCAAGTTGTCGTCTGCTCGGACGACGACGCGGGGCTGCTGTCGGAGATCGGCGGCGGTGCCGCGGGTAAGGTGGCCGTGATCCCGAACGGGGTGGATCTGTCCTTCTTCAAGCCGACGGCGCCACCCGCCGAGCCGCGGGTGCTGTTCCCGGGCTCGTTCGACTTCAGCCCGAACGTCGACGGGGCGAAGTGGTTCTGCAAAGACGTCTGGCCGCGGGTGCGGGAGGCGATCCCCGACGCGACGCTCGAGCTCGTCGGTCGCGCGCCGGTTGCCGAAGTGCGGGCACTCCAGGACCTCCCGGGTGTGAGCGTCCACGCCGATGTCCCATCGATCGAGCCATTCTACGAGCGCGCCCGCCTCGTGGTGGTTCCGCTCCGCATCGGTACGGGGACTAGGCTCAAGGCGCTCGAGGCGATGGCGGCGGCGCGTCCGATCGTCGGCACCACGGTCGGCCTCGCCGGGCTCGGCGTGCGCGACGGCGTCCAGGCGCTGGTCGCCGACGATGCAGCGGCGTTCGCGGTCGCGGTCACGAGGCTGCTCGAGGACGACGACCTCGCCGACCGACTGGGCCGTGCTGGACGCGCCCACGTCGAGGAGCGTTTCGGATGGGACCGGATCGGCAAGGATTACGTGGACCTGGTCTCGCGGCTGGTCGGCGCACCCACCGGGCCGCGGCTTACAGCAGCACGGTCCGGTACCGCACAGCGCCCCTAACCGTCGCGAGCACCTCGGCCACGTCGACGGCGAAGGCCGGCACCAGCATCGGGAGATGCCACTCCTTGGGTACCGCCCGGCGTTCGACGAACGTGCGGTAGTACGCCCACGGCACCAACAACGTGGCCCCGAACGCGGGCGAGCGTCGCGCGGACGCCAACCCGAGCAGCGCGAGCAGCGTCGGTACGTGGTAGCGCTTGTAGAACCACCGCCAGTGCAGATGCTCGCGGAGACCGGGATGCAGCATCACGGTCAGGGCGGCGAACTGACACCGCTGCGAGTAGCGGATCCACCCGAGCCAGTCCCGCACGACGCTCCCGGTCGTCGCGACCCGATGGAAGACTAGGGCGTCGGTTGCTGCCCCGAGTGTGGCCCCGTGCGCGACCGCGCGCCAACCGAGATCGATGTCCTCGCCGAACGGGACTGGGCCGCCCAAGCGCTCGTCAAAGCCGCCGAGCGCCTCCAGTAGGTCGCGGCGATACGCGATGTTGCAGGTCTCGAACTTGAAGCTCTGCGCGCTCACCGAAATCGTGCGGGCGTATGGCCCGCTCGAGGCACCGCGTGGATCCGGGTCGGTGCGCCCCTGGACGACGGAGGCACCAGTCGTGGCCGCCAGCAGCGCAGCGAGCCAGCCGGGCGTCGGCAGGCAGTCGTCGTCGGTGAACGCGACCCACGGAGACCGTGCTGCTCGCCAACCGACGTTCCGCGCCACGGCGGGGCCCGAGTTCGATGGCGTGCGAAGCGCCCGCATCCAGCCGTCGGCTTCCCCGATCAGCCTGGCGAGCACCTCGCCAGTTTCGTCGGTCGAGCAATCGTCGACCAGCAGAACCTCGTAGAGATCGCCGCAGTCCTGGGCCGCGAGCGCGGCGACCAGGGCCGGCAGCTCGCTCGAGCGGTTGAATGTCGGCACCACCACGGATATCGCAGGGGGGGCGCTCGGCCGGTCGGTCACGCCATGACCTTACCGAGAGGGCGAGGGGCCGCTACCGCGCCTATCATCTGTCTCCGCCGTGACGGAGGTCTCTTCCCCGCAGAGCGCCGACGATGCTGATCGCATCGTGCCCCGCCTCCCCGCAACGGTGCTCGTCTGCACGCGGGACCGCGGGGAGCTTGTGCGTGGGTGCGCTCAGAGCCTCGCGGCTTCTCTCGGCCCTGCCGACGAGCTGCTCGTCGTTGAGGCTGCATCCGACTCCGCCCGCGACGTGGTCGCGAGCCTCGGAGACCCTCGCTGCCGGTGGCTGAGGGTGGAGGCGCCCGGGAAGAGCCGGCAGCTGAATGCCGGGATCCTCGCGGCGCGCAACGACGTCGTAGTGATCACCGACGACGATTGCGAGGTGCACTCCGGGTGGGTCGAGCGGATGGCGTCACCGTTCTCCGAACCCGATGTCGGGATCGCCTTCGGGCCCGTCGACGGGGTCTCCCGGATACCGGGCATGACCGCCTCATTCCCCCCGCCGGGCCCATCCCGCACGGAAGGGACCTGGGGGTACGGCGCGTCGATGTCGGTGCGGGCAGTCGCGGCCTGCGACGTCGGCGGCTTCGACGAACGTCTCGGACCGGGCGCGCCGGTGCACGGCGAGGAGGCCGACCTGGCGCTGCGCATGCAGAGCGCCGGGTGGCGCTGCTGGATGGCCGATGCGCCCCCCGTCGAGCACATCGAATGGCGCAGCGGCGTCGAAACCGTCACCAACCTGCTCGTGTATGAGCGCGGCGGCGGTGCCTGGGTCGGCGCGGCGTTGCGAAGGGATCCGCTTGGCGCCGCGCGCTGGATCGAGACCCGCCTACGCTACCAGGCCGATCTGTTCTCTTCCGCGCCGTCGAAGCGGTTCGCCGCGCGAGCGCTGCTGGCGTTCTGCGCCGGGGTGCTCGCGGGGCTGCGCCTGGCTCCGGCCCGGTTCCTTCCACAGGATCCCTCGTCGTTGCCGCCCGGAGACGACTCGCCTGCCCGCGGCCCGTCGCTTCAATTTTCGTGCCCGGATGCTACACCGGCTCGCCTGTCGAGCGACGATCAGGCCGCGATCGAGACTCCGGTTTGGGAGCAGACGATCGAGATCGCGCCGGGCGTTGTTACTGCGGGACGGATCGATCTCCGCCACGCGCTCCCGCTCTTGCCGTGGCCGAGCGTTCGCGGGAAACGCTGCCTTGACCTGTGCGGTGGCGAAGGTCTGCTCGCGTTCGAGCTCGAGCGACGCGGCGCGGCCGAACTGGTATCGATGGACCTGGTGCGCGACCGGGCCGGCTTCGGCCGCGCCTCGGAGGACGCGGAGCGCCGGCTCCGTTTCGAGCTCGCGGCCCGGATCCGACGCTCGCGCGCGCAGTGGCGCTCGGCCACGCTCGCGCAACTCGCTTCCGGGGAGTTCGGAATGTTCGACGTGATCGTCGCGACCGGGCTACTCGCGCGCGACGAGCTTCCGGGTGAGGCTTTTGCCGCGATCAGCAGGCTCGGTCCAGCCTACTTCCTCTCGGTCGAGGCGCTCGAGCTCGGGCTGAGCATCTTTGGCCGCGGACAACCGCTTGCCCGCCTCGACGCCCGGCCCGGTGTACCTACCTCGCTGACGCCGAGCGGTGCGGCGCACAAGCAGCTGCTCGAGGCGGCTGGGTTCGAGGTCCAGAACGTGTCCAGGCCGTTCGTCGGCCACACCGCCGCCGACCGCGCCATCGGTGGCGCTGTCCGTCGCCGGATCCTGTCTGGCGCGCAGTGGGTACTCACGGGCGACCGCTCGGCAGGCATCCCAATGCGGGCGCTGCTCTGCCGACCGGCCGGTTGATCGCCTACACGAGCAGCGTCCGAGTCCGGGCGCTCCCGAGGAGCAGCGCCGCGCCGGAGAGCGCATCGATCGCCATCTCGACGGGGAGCACCTTGAGCCGGTCCGCCATCGGCGCGCCAGTGCGCGACAGTTCGCGATGACGGAGCACGATCCACCAGGCGAGCGCCACCACAGCCGTGCCTTTGCGGCCCGCGATGACGCTCGCGCCGAGCAGGTACACCGGCGCGCGCGTCCTCGGTCCGAGCTGGACGCGCCAGCGGCAGAGCGCGCGTCGCCGGAGCTCCGGAACTTCCTTGAACATGGCCGGAAACGCCGCGACCCGCGCCGTGCGGCTGACCAGCTCCGACCAGTCCCCGGGCGGGAAGACGTGGTGATGCACGAGCGCCTCGGGCACGTACTCGAACACGGCGCCCATGCGCAGCGCGCGCCACGCGAGCAGCGTGTCCTCGCCGAAGCCGTCGCCCCGGGACCGCCGGTCAGGACGGAACCCCCAGCGCGCGCCCACGGCGCCGTCGAAGCCTCCGGCGCGCTCGAACGTGCTGCGGCAGTAAAGGATGTTGCACGTCGGATAGAGCCCCTCGGTGTCCGAGGTCATCGTGCGCTCGAGCGGGAGCGGTGGCCGCGCCGCGCGGGTGCAGCCGTGCACCACATCGGCGCCCCAGTCGAGTGCGAGCATCCCGGCCTCTAGCCACTCGGGAGACGGCACACAGTCGCTGTCGGTGAACGCGAGCACATCGCCCTCCGCCACCGCGACCGCCGCCACCCGCGCCGCGACTGCACCGTTGCCACCGCCATCGATCACGCGAACGGCCCGCCCGGCGACGATCCGCCCCGCAGCATGCTCATCGGAGCCGTCGGACGATCCGTCGTCGGCGACGATCACCTCGAAGTCCCGGTAGCGCTGCGCCTCGAGACCGTCGAGCGTCGCCTTGAGCAGCTCGCGGCGGTTGCGGACGGGGAGGATCACCGACACGCGGGGCGCGGCGCTTACCGATGTTGCCGAACGCGTCGTTGGCAGCACTGACGCGGTCACGGCGTGAGGATACGGGCGTGCGGTCACAGGCGATGAGCGAAACGAGTTAGGAGCGACAGCGATGGACTGCCGTCTTGGCCGTAATGTACAAGCCGTTCGAGGCAATCCAGGCCGATTACTCACATCTGATCTACTCGATCGCGGCCGAGCACGGCGTGACAAGGGTGTGCGAGATTGGCGCGGGTGCGAATCCGTCGATGTCCCGCGCGTTCATCGAGCTTCATTCGCTCGACTACGTCAGGGTCGATAAGTCGGACAACGAACTCGCCTTGGCGCCCGCCGGATACAAGACGAGACGCGTCGATCTGACCGCAGACGGCCTCGACTCCGGAGCATTTGATCTCGTGCTCAGCCGGTTCGTCGCGGAGCACATCCCGGCACCCGAGCAGTTCCATCGCAACGTGCCTGGCGCACTGAGCGCGGGCGGACGGGCAGTTCACCTCTTTTCGACGCTCTACGGCCTCCCAGGGTTGTCAATCGCATCATTCCCGAGCAGCTCGGCGAGCAGGGGCTACTGCGCCTGCAGCCGTCTCGCGCGCCGGCGGGGACGAGCCCGAAGTTCCCAGCGCGATACCGCTGGTGCCGCGGGCCGACAGAAAGTCAGCGGAGACGCCTCTCCAACATCGGATCGATCATCAACTACTACGTCGAATACTTCGGCCACTCGTACTTCGATCGCTCCCCGACTATGAGCGACATGCAAGCGAGGTTGACCGCATTTCAGCTTCGCCATCCGGCTGCTCCTCTTACCACGTTCGCCCTGATCGTCGGGAGCCGACCGTAATCGGGTCAGCAGGTGTGGCGTTGCGGTCCACCGCCTCGGCATAAGCCCGCATGGTCGCCTCGGCGGTCGCCTCCCAGGTGAACGCGGCCGCCCGGGCCGGGCCGTCGGCCCGCAGCCGCGATCGCAGCGACGGGTCTGTGACGACCCGCGTCAGGGCGTCGGCGAAAGCGTTCGCGTCGCCCGCGGTGACCAACAACGCCGCCGCGCCGGAGACTTCGCGCAGGACGGGGATGTCGCTCGCCACGACCGGCAGCCCAACGGACATTGCCTCGAGCACGGGCAGGCCGAAGCCCTCGGCCAGGCTGGGCGTGCAAAGGAGGGTCGCGTCGCGATACAGGCCCGCGAGCACCCGGTCCTCGACACGACCGAGGATCGTCAGCCGCGCGCCGACGCCGAGCCGCCCGGCCAAGGCTCGCAGCTCGTCCTCCCGGCCCGCTGTCGGTCCGGCGAAGACCAGCTGGTGATCGGCGAGACCGGCCGCGGCGAAGGCGCGGACCAGCAGGTCGTGACCCTTTCGCGGCTCGAGCGTTCCGACCGCGAGGACGAACGGCGCCTCCGGCAGCGGCGGGTCGAGGGGCTCTCGCAACCGCGTCAGCCCGAGCGGGATCACGATCAGACGCTCCCGCGGCACGCCGAGCGCAGCGAGGGCGTCGGCGACGGTGCGTGTGTCGGTGATGACGACGGCTGCCCGGCCGAGCTCGGCGAGGCGCCGGCGCTGACCTTCCACAGCCCGCCGTGGGTGGAGCTCCGGCAGATCGGTTGCGACGAGGTCGTGGACCGTCACGACGAGCGCGTGGCGGGTGGGTGGTGGGAGGAGATCGAGCGAGTGGACGACGTCGACGCGGCCCGTCAAGTGCTCGGCGCGTGGCAGCCCGAGCGTCCCCCACAACGGATGCACCGCGCGGAGCGGTACCGGCAGGTGACGTACGGCCGCCGGCCGCGGCTCGGTCCGCCGCCCGATCGCGAAGCGCACGACCTCGCAGTCCTCACGACGATCCAGCGCCCGCCCGAGCTCACGGCTGTAGCGCGCCACCCCGGTCGACGCCAATAGCTCGGGCGTCACGTCGAGCGCGATCCGCAAAGTCACCGCTGCGCGCCGATCTGGCGCATCATCGAGCGCCAGGGCCTCCAGCCACGAGAGCACCAGCCGGCCGCGCCGAGCGAGCCGGAATCGTGCCCGAGCCCCCGTCGGTCACGTCGACGCCCTCGTCGTGGACACGGTCGGCGGGCGAGGCGCCGCCGGCCCGGCCGGCCACCCCGAGCGCCGCGCCCGCGAGACCCCAGAACGTCCATGCGACCGCAAAGTCCTGCCACGCCTGCAGGAACCAGGCAGCGACGGCGATCCCGCAGCACGCGGTCCAGGCCGCCGTCAGCAGTGGATCGGCGTAGTCCCGCGCCGCGCGACGTAGACGTGCGATGAGCGCGAGCGTCAGCGTGACGAACAGCACCATAGGGCCGATGCCGAGCTCCGACCCGACCTCGAGATAGTTGTTCTCGGGAATGTCGACGAATCGGACCTTCGTGCGAAAGAATCGCTGACCCGTCCCGGCGGCTGTGCCGAGTCCGAGGCCGAGCGGGTAGTGGGAAATCGTCGAGACCCCGGCCCAGAAGCCCGTGATGTGCCCAGCGGTATCGACCTCGCTCCGGTTCGTGCCCTGCTTCACCCGGTCCACGAGCCCGGTCCCTACAGCGGCCGGAACGGCGAGGATCGCGAGGCTGGCGAGCAGGATCGCCGCCTGTACTCGCCAGTGGCGCCGGCGACCGGCGGCGGGCTGAAAGGCGAGAAGCATGACGAGCAGGGCGCCGATGATCGCGCTCCGCGTCTGCGTCAGCAATAGGCAGGCGCCGATCGCCACGGTCATCAGTAACGCGTAGGAGGACGCACGGCGCATAACGCGCTCCAATCCGACGGCGAATCCGATGATCAGATAGAAGCCGCACGTCAGCTCGTTGAGGAACACCGAACCGACCCGGACGATGTGGCCACCGACCTGCCCGTACACGCGGATGTCGTCGACGTTGAATGGCGTCACGTTCAGCACCGCTACCTGATAGCGCGTGTACTTGACGGTGCGCACGACGAAGTCATTCCACGACGACGAGGAGATCGCCTCGAAGATGCCGACGCCGGCGACGACCGTGCTCGTGATCAACAGCGCGCGTCCGGCCCGCGCCGTGAAGTCGGCCGGCAGCGGCGCGTGGCGCGCGCCGACGAGAAGGAGCACGAACCCGGCGACGTCCCGGAAACCGAGCAGGCGCACGCTCATGGCGGACGGCGACTCCGGTGAGATCGTGGTCTGGAGCGCCACATAGACCGCCGCGATCGCGACGAACCCCAGCGCGAGGCGGTCGACGGCATCCAACCGCCGGTCGGAGCCGAGGTAGCTTCGCGCGCCCGCCACCACAACCCCGAGCGCGAGCACTTCCTTCCACGCGCCGAGGTGCCTGACGATCTGAACCGGGACGCCCCACGCCCAAAGCTTCGCCAGCACGAGCCCCTGGAACGGGAGCCCCGCGATCAAGATGATCAAGCTCACGTCCGGGCGCCGCGCCGCGAGCACCATCAGGCCAAGGACGATCAGGTAGGCGATCGCCTTGTCCGCCGTTATATAGTGCGGCGGCGCGCTGTAGACCAGGACGATCGCGAGGATCGGAATCATCCACGCGAGCACGCCCCGCCACCGCGTGCGCCTGGCCGGCGTGCGGAGCGGGATGGAGATCGCCGCTCGGACCCGACGCTTCAGTGCCGCGATAGTATCGCGTGGCCTCGACCACCTCGAAGCGATCACGGCCGCATCGTAGAGGGTGCCCCGTGACGACGTGTGCGCACGATCTCGCCATCTGCGAGGAGTGCGCGCGCCGCCCGGGTCAGGAAATCGTCCGGGACCGGAGCGTGGCGGGCGCCCCACTCGGGCCGCCTGGGTGAGGCAAGGGAGGCCCTGACGCCCGCAAGGAATACGCCGATCGCCAGCGTCTCCTTCCACGCCCCAAGATGCTTGACGACCGACACGGGCAGCCCCCACGACCACAGCTTGGCAAGCAGCAGCCCCTGGAACGGGAACAGGACGATCAGGATCAGCAGGCTCCGATCTGGGCGTTGCACAGCCAATGCGACGAGGCCCAGAGCGAGCAGGTAGCTCACCGCGCGGTCGGCGGTGATCCAGTGTCGCGGGAAGTCGTAGATGAAGACGATCGCGATAATGGGGATAAGCCACGCCAGCGCGCCGGTCCACCTCGCGCGTGACGCGGGCATTCGATAACGGCCTGCCCGCGTCACGAGTCTCCCCCCAAGCGAGCGGGCCAGATCGTCCTGATGGACGTCGCGCACCTCGGCCGGTCGGGATCGTTGGCGATGAGGTCTGCTCGGCAACCACTCGGCTCGCCGGTACGAAGCGCTCGCTGCAGGCAGGATTCCCATTCCTTGTCAGTACCGATTTGCGTGCTTCCGTGCAATGAGGACTTCGACTGGAAGATGCCGTCCTGTGGGTCAGGGAGTCGAAGTTGGAAAGCCTTCCTGATCGCGTCCTCGAGTTTCACGAGCGCGTGACCGAGGCGGAGTTTCAAGATCGCCAGCGCTACTGCCGCCAGTTGTGGGAACCCCATATGAGTCCGCACAGATTCCATCGCTGGCCGGCATCGGCGATTCGTTCCATCTGTTCTGCCCGTTAGCAAGCGCCGCCGATGACCCGACGAACAGGACCGGTCAGAACCTGAAGTAGATGAATTGCGCCATGGCCCCGCCGCTGGCCACGATCAGCGCGACGAGCATCGCGCCGACGATCGCGCCGCGCAGTGAGGGGGGGACGCGCGCGACGAACTCTCGTGTGCCCTGGCGCTGAGCGAGGTCGATCGCCACCACCGCCGCAAGCGCGAATGCCACAACCAGGACGCCGTCGGCGTCGACCGAGCCAGGGCGCAGGGCGATCAGCCCGTGCAGGTAGGCGATCGTGTCGCTGAAGCTGCGGGCACGGAATGGGATCCAGAGCAGGGTCACCGCTGCGACAGTCGCAAGGATCCGTCCGAGGTCCCCGAGGCGCACCGGCCGCTCGCCGCGGTCGCGCCGGCCGGTAGCCCGCTCAGCGGCCAGCAGAACTCCGTGCCCCCCGCCCCATGCAACGAATGTCCACGCGGCCCCGTGCCACAGGCCGCCGAGCAGCATCGTCACAATCAGGTTGCGGTAAGTCCGCAGCCTCCCCGAGCGGCTGCCACCGAGGGGCACGTACAAGTAGTCCCGCAGCCAGGTCGAGAGCGAGATGTGCCAGCGTCGCCAGAACTCAGTGATTGAGCGGGAGAGGTACGGCTGCGTGAAGTTGAGCGGCAACTCGATTCCGAGCAGGCGGGCGCTGCCGCGGGCTATGTCGGTATAGCCGGAGAAATCGCCATAGATCTGGAGCGCGAATCCAATGGCGCCGAGCAGCAGGGTAACCGCCGAAGCGCCGTGGACATCGGCGAACGCGGCGTTCACGAACGGCGCTACCCCGTCGGCAACGACGATCTTCTTGAACAGGCCGAGCAGGATCAGCCCGAGCGCGGTGGCAACCTGGTCTCGCCCGAGTCGCCGACGTGGCCGCTCGATCTGCGGAAGCTGAATCGTCGCCCGCCCGATCGGGCCGGCGACCAGCTGCGGGAAGAACGCGATGAACACCGCGAAGTCGACAAAGCTCGACGCCGGCTTCACCTGTCGCCGGTAGGAGTCGACCATGTAGCTGATCCCGTGGAACGTGTAGAAGCTGATCCCGATCGGCAGCACGAGGCTCAGCACCGGCCGGTGTGCCTGAAGACCTAAGTGCGCGAGCAGACGGCCGGCCGAGTCGACGAAGAACCCGGCGTACTTGAAGGTCGCGAGGATGCCGAGGTTGACGGCAAGGCCGCCGGCGAGGATGCGGCGCCGCTGGCCGCCTGCATCGATTCGCGCAAGCAGCGAGCCGACCCGATAGTCGACCGCGCTCAGCAGCAGCATCAGCCCCAGGAAACGCCAGTCGAACAGGGCGTAGAACGTCCACGACGCGGCCAGCAGCAACAGGTTCTGGGCACGATGACGTAAGCGCCAGTAGAGCACGACGATGACCGGCAGGAACAGCGCATAAGCCGGCGAGTCGAAGACCATCAGCGCGCGGTGCCGAGCGCCCTCGCGACGACGGGCCCGAGCAGGCGCGCGAGCCGCGCGGCGCCTGCACCGTTGAGGTGCACAGGGTCAGCGAATAAGGCGGTCGGCCAGACGCCGCCGCGCACGAACGAAACCCCCGTGGCAGCGGCAGCCGACTGAATCACGCTCGTCAGCGCGCCCACGTCGGCCGCGCGATGGGGCAACAACGGGACCACATCCTGCGTGAACGGCATCTCGGCGAGGACGACCGATACGGACTTGGCCTGCAGCGCCCGGATCAGCGCCCGCAGCCGCGCATCGAGCTCTGGCGTCACGGCGAAGTCGTGCAGTATCCCGCCGAGGAGCTGCGCCCTGCGAGCCGCGGGCGCGATCGGGCGCCCGTCGAACATCCCATAAGGGTCGTGGATGAACGTGACGCTCATCCCCTGACCGGTCAGGCGCGGATCCAGCAGGCCGCCGAGCCCCGGCTCCCATTCGCGGCGACCCTGGCGCAGCGAGGCGATCGGTCGCATCAGCAATCCCCGCAGCCGAAATAGCTCGCTCACGTCACCCGCGAGTCGTTCGAGACGCAGGGCCAGCGTCTCGCGCCCCATCGCCTCCCGCATCCCAGCGGAGTCGGCGAACCGCGCCTCTCCCGACACCCGGCCGGGCACATTCGCGTTTAGATCCGCGAATCCGAGGCCGAGTACCGCCACGCGCGGCCTCAGCCCCGGCTGCGCGACGGCCTCGGCCCACTGGGCGACGGCCCCCAATGTGATCCCGGACAGCGCCGCGTTGTAGACCAAGGGCAGTCTGCCGCCATTCTGGCTGTCGCGCGCGATCGCGGCCGAGTCGCCGCCGGCGTCCATCAGCGAGGAGCCGAGCAGGACGACGTCGGCGGTACCCCGCGCGTGGATTTGAGCGGCCTTGTGCTGCGCCTCAGGCGTGATCCAGATCAGCGGGTCGGGCAGATACGGCGCGAGCACGCGTGCAACTGCCTCGGCTGCCAGCAGAACCGCCAGCACCGCCAGCATCGCGACCCAGGAATGATGGTGCGTACGGAATGAGTCCAGCCTTCGCCGCGGCGGCGAGGAGAGCAGGTCGACCCCCGATGGGGAGTGATACGGCGGCAACACGCTTGCGCGGGTTGGCGATCGTCGGACTCGCTTGCCGGCTGTCACTGGTGCAGCCGGCGCGCGACCGCCAGCGCTGCCCGCTCGCGGGCGAGCCTCGGGATCTCGCGCGCGAGCGCCCGGACGAGATCCCCCGGCGGCATCCGGAAGGGGCCAAGCGGCACCGTACCTGCCGAGGCATCCCATGTCGCCTGCGCCGCCGCGAGGCCCGGCAGCTGGTCCAGTGAGAGCCCGAGCTGCCGTCCCTTCGCACCCACCCCGACGACCTGCATCGGCATTCCTCGATCCCCGATGCCGGCAACCCAAACGTCGTCAAACCCTCCGAGCATCGAGCGAAAGGCCTCTGGCGTGAAGCGGAAGTAGTCGTTTGGATAGCCGTGGATCCCGAACAGCATCACAGAGGAGATCACGCACACTCCGCCGTTCCCGACCACTCGGTGCAGCTCCCGGGACGCACCCACGGGATCCTCGCAGTGCTCGAGGGTGTCAAGGCAGATCGCCGTTCCGACCTCCCCGTCGGCGAACGACAGACGCCGCAAATCCTCGACCCGGTCGACGCCGGGACCGGCCCGCATGTCGGTGCCGATGTACCTCTGACCGTCAAACAACGGGCGAAGGTCGCCGTCCTGTCCTTCTTCGACCTGCAAGGAACCGAACTCGACGACCGGGTCCGGCAACTCGACAACCTTCATCAGGTCGATGAGGAAGCCCCTGATTAGCTCCTGCATCGCGGCGAGAATCATAGCCTCCTCGCGGACCTAGCCGCGGCATGGGCGACCCCAGCCGCGCAAACCTGGCCCACCAAGCCGGGCGCGCTATTGTCCGCGCCGGTGTTGCCACGGGCGCTGCGACGCAAGGAACGGACCACAGTGACCGGGAAGACCTCGGGTAGGCTTTCAGCTGTGCCGCGTGGGCAGCCCCCCGTGGCGTTCCCGATCGGCCATTACTACTCGCCGATGTACGACGCCCGCGAGTTGTGCGCTGAGCCGGCGCGCTCGCGGATTTGGCCAGCGACGCCGCGCACACAGCCTGGCATCAACTGGAACGAGGAGGGGCAACGGCGGTTCCTGCGCGATGTCTGCGCAGGTCAGGACAGGCTGATCTTCGCGGTCGACGAAGCGCTCGACGACGCCACGTATTACATGCACAATGAGCAGTACCCGCCTCTCGATGCCTGGGCGCTCGAAGCGGTCGTCCGGCACGCCCGTCCCCGAACGATCATCGAAGTCGGATCGGGGTTCTCGACTCTCGTCACCGCGAGAGTCAACCGTGAGTACCTTGCTGGCGAGGCGCAGTTCGTCGCGATTGAGCCGCATCCGCGGCCGTTTCTCACTCGCGGCGTCGACGGCCTCTCAGAGTTGCTCATCGATAGGGTCGAGAACGTCGGGCTCGACCGCTTCGACGCCCTCTCTGCGGGCGACGTCGTGTTTATCGACACATCCCATGTCGTTCGCACTGGCAATGACGTCGCGTGGCTTTATGGCCAGGTTCTCCCGCGATTGGCGCCCGGCGTCTATGTCCACATTCACGACGTCTTCCTTCCAGGCGACTACCCGGAGGCGTGGGTCGCCGACGGTTGGGGGTGGAACGAGAGCTACCTCGTCGAGGCGTTCCTGCAGTTCAACTTCGCCTACGACATCCTCCTCGGCATCCGGTGGGCCGTGCAGAACGCGATGCACGAACTCCGGGGCGCCTTCCCCGGCATCCGCGAGCACGGTGTAGGCGGGAGTGCACTCTGGCTGCACCGGAATGAGGGCCAGCGCTAGTTTCTCTCCACGGAAAGAGTGATGGGTTGTGCGGGGACGGTTTCGTCCGGCCTGCCCGTCGGACGATTCTGCTGAATGAGCTGGATTCGGTGCCGTTCAATCCTGCGGGGCCTCAGCATGAACGTGGCGCTACTGTGAGGCCCAGTACTTTATTGCGAGCTGCTCGCTCGACCCAGGGGGCGGGAGGTCCGTCCTGGCGTGACCCGACGGCCGTCGGCTGGCTTGCGGCCGACGAAGATGTGCTGGAGCGCGAAGAACGGCCGTAGAGGCCGCCACTTCGCCACTCGTGCCACAAGTGGGTCACGTGGGCCGGAAACGGCTCGCAGGGAGTACACCCGGCGGACATCGTGGGGCTCAAGCCCGGTTTCACGCAGGAGCTCGACTCCGTCCGCTGCGGTGAACCACTGCAGGTGGGTGCGGTCGAAGATTCCCTGCTCCTCCTGTCGCCAGGTACCGCGCACGGCGAGATTCCACAAAACGTCCCAATGCCGCACGTTCGGCAGGCTGACGACGGCGGTGCCCCCGGGCTCGAGCAGCTCGACCGCGTGCGTGAGCACCATCCAGGGATCGCGCAGGTGCTCGAGTACGTCGCCAGCGAGAATGCAGTCGAAACGTCCGAGGTCCGATTCGAGATCGGGACGGGCAATCAGCTCGTCGAGATCGGCCTGGACCACGCGATCGAGTCGCTCCGCCGCCCGCTGGGCGTAGCTGGGGTCGATCTCCACCCCCACGATCTCAACGGGTTGCCTGGCCTTGAGCGCGGCGCCGACCGCGCCCGACGAGCATCCCAGGTCGAGCAGGCGGCGCGCGGAGAAGGGCACGAACGGTTGAAGCTCCCGGCGGGGGCTCTCGTACGCCCACGCACGGACCTCCTCTGGTGTCAGCTCGGGCGAGGTCATCCACCGTCGTGGGGGCGGCCCACAACCGGCGCCGAGCCCTCGTCCCAGTCGAACGGCTCCACGCTCGTTCTGCCTGCGTCGACGGGTTGCGGCCTGCGCGCCAGCTCGAACCCCCGCCAGCATGCATCGGCCAACCCGTGTGGATCGTTGGCGCTGCAGCGCGCACGGGTCGCCCCTTCCGTGACCAGCTCCTTGGCGGGTTCGCTGGTCGTGACGACCGTTTGCCTGGCGCACGCGAGCGATTCCACCAAACCATTCTGAACGAATCGGTGGTCGATGCAAGGCACATGATCCATGCGCTCCCGTATCGCTCAAGCAGGCGGTCGGCTTCGCCGACGCCCAGTGCGTCGGCCCGAAGTTCTCGTGACGGCTCCTCACCAGCAGGCGCGGACGCGTGCTGGTATGGCGACACGAGGTCGTCCACGAAGCCGACCAGCTGGATCTGGTCGGGTCGCGGTGCGCCCGCGAGGACCGGGTCGAGCGCCGGCTGAACCCATGGTGCGATACCCAGGCCGGTCGCGTCGATGAGCAGATCCGCCACGCGAGATCGCCATGAATGGGCGCGCTCAGCACCCCCCGCCTCGCGACTGACCGCGGCCGGCGGTCTGGCATACTCGGCCTCCTTGACGATGATGGCATTGAACGAGACACATTTCTGCCCCGGCCCCGAACGAGGTGGCGCCGCCTGACCAGCGTGCTCGTCGCCGGGGCGGGCGGGTATGTCGGTGGGCGCCTTGTCGAGATCCTCAAGGGCGACGGCTGCGACGTTCGCGCCGCCGTTCTGCGCCCGAGCCCGCGCCCGCTGATCGATGAGGTAGTCGTCGATCTCGCCGCCGATCTCAAGCCGGTGCGCGATGCATGCCGCGGCGCGTCGGTGATCGTGCACCTGGCAGGCGCGAACGAAGTCGTCGCGGCCCAAGACCCGGGCGCGGCGCTCGCATCGACGGTGCTGGCCACGCTTCGGCTCGGCGAGGCGGCCGTTACGGCAGGCTCGCGCCGGCTCGTATACCTATCGACGGTTCACGTGTACGGTGATCGGATGCAGGAGGGGGCGCTTTTGGCGGAGGAAATGCGGCCCGAACCCCGGTCGGTGTATGCGATCGCGCGACTCGCCTCCGAGCACTTGCTCGCCGGCTTCGCGGCCAGAGGCATCGAGGTCGTCGTGTTCCGGCTCACTAATGCGGTCGGCGCCCCGTCGCATCCGGCGGTCGATCGCTGGAGTCTCGTCGCGAACGACCTCTGCCGGCAGGGCGCGATTGGCGGAGAGCTTGAGCTCCGGACCGCCGGCGTGCAGTGGCGCGACTTCATCTCGGTGACCGACGTCTGCTCGATTGTGGCCGCGGCGTGCAGGAGTGGCGAGCAGGAAGCACTACCCGCCGGCGTATACAACCTCGGGTCAGGCGCCGCAGTGACGATCCGCGACCTTGCAGGGCTCGTGCAGGACGCGTTCGAGCGGCGGACGGGCACCCGTCCTCCGCTCCGCGCCCCGGCACCACCACCAAAGCTCCCACGGCCGTACGACGTCTCGGTGCAACGGCTGAGCCACCGCGGCCTGGCGGCTACGACGCCACTCAGGGACGCAGTGGATGAGACGGTGCGCTTCTGCCTACGACATCGCGACGAACTGGTGACGGCCGGGAGGACTCAGCGATGACCGAGATCGAAGGTGTGCGTGTTACGCCCCTGCGCCGCATCCCAGATGAGCGCGGCGCGGTGTTCCATATGCTCCGGGAGGACGCTGAGGTGTTCGAGCGCTTCGGCGAGATCTATTTCTCGCTCATCTATCCAGGTGTAGTGAAGGGGTGGCATCTGCACCGGCGAATGACGCTCAACTACGCCGTGCCCGTCGGCATGGTGAAGCTCGTCTGCTACGACGACCGTCCCGGCTCGCGCACCCGTGGCGCAGTGCAGGAGATACACGTGGGCGAGCTCAGCTACTCGCTCGTGACGATCCCGCCGTTCGTCTGGAACGGGTTCAAGGGCGCAGGGACGAGCGCCGCGATGGTGGCCAACTGCGCCACGATTCCGCACGACCCTGAGGAGATCGAGCGGATGGACCCGTTCACCGACAAGATCCCATACGACTGGGCCCTTCGCCATGGCTAGAGTCCGATGAGCACGCGAACGCCGGATGACGTGAGTGTCACACGTCGAGTGCCGCTGCTGAGCATCGACTCGCAGCCGCAGTCACGCCGCAAGTGGCTGATGGAACTGTGGCAGCATCGCGAGGTGCTCTCACTGCTCGCGCGGAGCGATTTCCACGTGCGCTACAAGCGAGCGTCCTTTGGTGTCCTATGGGCGGTCGTCGTACCCGCGCTTCAGGCCGCATCGCTGGCATTTGTCTTCTCGTACTTCGTCAAGACCCACAACCAGTACAGCTACAGCGCCTACGCCGCTTCCGCCGTGCTCGGCTGGGGTTATGTGGGCGGATCGATGGCAGTCGGATCGATCGCGATCGTGGAGGGCTCCGGGCTTACCGACAAGGTGTGGTTCCCACGCTCCTTGCTGGTGCTCGTTCCCTGCCTGGCGAACCTCCCGGGATTCCTGATCTCGCTGCTCCTGTTCATACCAGCGCTCCCGCTGCTCGGTGCGCACTTCGGGCTTTACACCGTGCTTTTCGTACCGGCGATCCTGCTGGTCGTCGGTTTCTGCACGGCGCTTGCACTTGTCCTGGCGGCGCTGCACGTCTACTTCCGCGACGTGAAGTACCTCGTCCAGGCGGCGCTGCTGGTGATGTTCTACTTGACCCCGATCGCCTATCCGCAGAAGTTGCTCCGCACGGTCGGGCCGTGGATGGACTTCAACCCGCTGACGGGGATCGCGAACATGTTTCATTGGGCGGCGGTCGGGCACCCCATGCTCTGGGCCCCGGACATCGCCCGCTCGATCGCGGTGACTGTTGTCGCGACGTTCGGACTCGCATGGTTGGCGCTTGAGGTGCATCGCCGCCACGACCGCCTATTTGTCGATCGTCTGTAACGATGGCGCGGCATCCAGTCATCCGGCTCGGCGGCGTTGGCAAGCGCTATTGGCAGCTCGAGGAGCAGGCGATGCTGTTGCGCTCGATTGTGCCTCTATGGCGCCCGACGCGCAGCGAGCTGTGGGCACTCAGAGACGTGAATCTGACGATCGAGCGAGGGGAAACAGTCGGGATCATCGGTGGCAACGGCGCCGGCAAGACGACGCTTCTTCGGTTGCTCGCCGGCGTCACGCAGCCGACTTCCGGGCGGGTACTCGTCAGCGGACGCATCGCGCCGTTGATCAGCGTCGGCGTCGGCTTTCACCAGGAGATGTCGGGCCGGGAGAACGTGTACGTCAACGGCATGCTGCTCGGGCTCTCCCGCCGGGAAATCGAGGCTCGGTTCGATGAGATCGTCGCGTTCGCCGAGCTTGAGAAGTTCATCGATACGCCGGTCAAGTTCTATTCCTCCGGGATGTTCATGAGGCTTGGCTTCGCGGTCGCCGTATGCGCCGATCCTGAAGTGCTGCTCGTGGACGAGGTGCTGGCTGTCGGCGACGTGGAGTTCCAACTCAGATGCTTCGAGCGGATGCGCGAGATTCAGTCGCGGGGGACCACCATCGTGCTGGTCAGCCACTCGACCCACGCTATCCGGCTCATGTGCCCGAGAACGGTGCTGATTGCGGACGGGCGGGTCGCGTTCGACGGCGACACGCCGCAGGCGATCAATCTACTCCACCAGAACCTATCCGCACGTCGGCGCGCCGCGGACGGGCAGGAGGCGGTCCAGCCGGTTGTCGTGCTCGACCGGGCGCTCGTCGGACCAGACGGCCCCACCTTTCATCCCCGTCTCGACGAGCCCGTCACCTATCGTGCACGTGTGCGCTTCCAACGGCCGGTAGACGGCCCACAGGTTTCCTTCACCGTATTTACCGGGGCCGGCTCCGTGATTTACGGGCTGCGCACCTTCGCCGGAGCATGGCGGCGGTTTGAAGCGGGCGAGGAGGCCGACGTGGAAATCCCTTTCCAGCCTCGATTCGGCGGGGACACCTACCGCCTGACGATGGAGGTCCTCGACCGGACCGGCGAGCAGCTGTACACCGACCACGATGGACTGCTCGTATACGTGGCCCCGCGCCCCGGAGCCATCGGAAATGTCGACCTCGATGCGGCAATCTTGGTCGAGGGCAGGAACCTCACCGAGGGAGTCGACTTGCTCATGGACGGGCGGGTTGTGAGCACTCCTGACGCATCCGGGCCGGCACGTGGTCGCAACCATCGCACAATAGGGTCGAGCACGTGAAGAACGGCGATCGCCTGCTGCGCCCGCGCAGGCCATCGTGGCACGCGCTTGCGCAGGGGGTCCGCGAGCGCCGTTTCATGATGAAGGTGGCAGGGCAGACGATCCGTGACCTCACTCCTCCGCCGCCGTCGTCCTTTGCGTCCTTCGGCACGGACTCGGTGATCGTCCCGCCTGCGCGCGTGGCGGGCGCGCAGCATGTGCACATCGGCGAGGGCGTGGTGATCCTCGAGCATGCCTGGCTGTCGGTTGTCACGGCGATCGAAGCGATCACACCGAGGCTGGTCATCGGCGACGGCACCCGGATCGGCCGGATGGCGACGATTGCGTGCATCGACGAGGTCGAGATCGGTCCTCATGTGCTCACAGCTGATCGGGTGTTCATCGGCGACACGTACCACGGCTACCAAGACGCGACGCTCCCGGTTATCGCGCAGCCCGCGTCACCCCCCCGGAAAGTCACGATCGAACGCGGCGCATTCCTCGGCGTGGGGGCGATCGTCCTCGTCGGCGTGACCGTTGGGGAGGGCGCGTACGTTGGCGCCGGTGCCGTCGTCACCCAAGATGTCCCACCGCGCAGCGTGGTCGTCGGCAATCCCGCTCGGGTGATTCGACAATACGATCACGGGTCTAATGCCTGGCGACGGGTCGACGCGTCTACCGTTGGGGCGAGCTGAGCGGTGACCGAGCCCGTGCTTGTCTCTCTCCGGGCCCGCGCCACGCACAAGGCGCGCCCGGTCGTCCTCAAGGGACTTCGGCGGTTGGCGCGGACGCCCATTGTCGAGCGGCCGTTCCGCAGCCTGTGGTTCGAGCACGACCTCTGCCTGCACTTGCTTCCTGACCGCTTGCGTCTTCAGCGCGTCCCGCTGTCCTCGCTGTTCCCGGGCGCCGACTCGGTGGGCATCACGGTGGACGTTCTTCCGGAAGGCGGGTGGAGCACCAATCTTGTCGATCTGGTCTTACTGCTCAAGATCGTTCGCCTCACTTCGCCGAGGCGCGTCCTGGAGCTCGGCAGCTACCGCGGCACGACGGCGGCATACCTTGCCCGCACCGTGCCGGAAGGAGGCGCGGTCGTCGCGATCGACATCGACCCGTCCCACGGGTCGATGTATCGAGGCACCGAGCTGGAGTCCCGAATCGAGCGTCGTGTCGGCTCGATCGGTCCCGGGCTGTTCGTGCACGATCCCCCCGGCAGCTACGACCTCGTGTTCGTGGATGCGAGCCACAAGTACGAGGACGTTCGGCGCGACACCGAGATCGCCCTCTCGCTGGTCGCTTCCGACGGCCACGTCGTCTGGCACGACTACAGCAACTTCGGCTACTTCAACGGCGGCTGCGAGGTCCCGGAGGTGCTTCACGATCTCGCCAGGACCAAGCCTGTCGTCCACCTGGAGGGCTCCGCGCTCGCGCTGCATTCCCCTGCCTGGCCGGGAACTCACCTGTCGTCGTAGGCGGGCCAACCCCACTCGCAGTTCCGCCCACGGTCCGGTCACCCAGGCGCAACAACGCATACCGTGTCTACTATTAGCCGTCGATGTCGATCGCAGCCACCCCGTTCCTGCTCGATCCCGCCGTACTAGAGCGTCTTGCCGAGGCGAGAGCCGACGCCTACCGCTCGGCGACACCGTATCCCCACCTGGTGGTCGACGGTCTGATTCCGGCGGAGATCATCCGCGCCTGCGCCGCGGAGTTCCCGTCGACAGATGACCCCATTTGGGATCACTACCACGACGACGGGCGAACCAGGAAGGTCGCGTCGTCGGATGAGGGTCGAATGGGTCCGGTTACCCGCCAGCTGATCGCTCAGTTCAGCGGGCCGACCATGATCCGCTTCCTCGAGCGGCTGACGGGGATCCAAGCGCTGGTTCCCGATCCGGGACTGCTCGGCGGCGGCATGCATCAGCTCGAGCCTGGCGGCTTCCTGGACATCCACGCCGACTTCAACCGGCACGTGATTCTCGAGCTTGATCGGCGCCTGAATGTGCTGCTCTACCTCAACGAGGGCTGGCAGGAGGATTGGGGGGGGCAGTTCGAGATGTGGGACGAGGAGATGGAGCGGTGCCGCGAATCCCTCCTTCCGATCGCCGGGCGCCTCGTTTGCTTCAGCACGACGAGCAAGTCCTTCCACGGCAATCCGCGCCCGGTGGCCTGCCCGTCCGGCATGGCTCGCCGTTCGCTGGCGTTCTACTACTACACGAACGGCCGGCCCGACGAGGAGCGCGCACCGGCCCACACGACTCTGTACCAGCGACCGGGGCAGGCGCCAGGCGCCAAGGCGAATGGGCGTCGCCATGAGCGTGCGCGTGCGCTGGCGCGTGACCTCGCGCCGCCGTTGCTCGTGCGTGCGGCGCGCAAGGCGCAGACAAGACGTTCGTGAGCGGCCGCGATGCGACGGCGGCTCGCTTGGCGCGGGTTCCGCGGCGGCTGCGTGCGGTCAGCGCCGCGGGCGCCGACCGGCTGGCGAGGGCGTTACGGGCAGCCGACGCCGGCGCCGTCCGCCCGGCGGCTGACCCGGACAAGCTCGACCACTTCGCGGCCGTCGCGACGTGGTTCGAGCGTATTCGAGCCGACCGCCCCGACGCCGGACGAAGACCGAACTACCTCTGGTCGCTCCTTCACTGTGGCCGGATCGCCCGCACGCTCGGAGTGCCGCGGATCGCCGCGCTCGAGCTGGGGGTGGCAGGCGGTAACGGCCTGCTTGCGCTCGAGGCGGCCGCGGAGGCGACCCGCGACATGCTCGGCATCGAGGTCGAGGTTCACGGCTTCGACACCGGCGTGGGGCTGCCTCCACCGATCGACCATCGCGACGCCCCGTACCTCGTCGCCACCGGCCAGTTCGCCATGGATGAGGCTGCTCTGCGTGCCCGGCTGCGGTTCGCCGAAGTCCATCTGGGTCTCGTGTCGGAGACGATCCCCCCCTTCAGCGCCGCGACAGGGCCGCCGGTGGCATTCGTTGCGCTCGACCTCGACCATTACTCGTCGAGCCGCGACGCGCTGGCGCTGTTCGAAGCGCCAGCGGAGCGCCTGATGCCGAGGGTGCTGATCTACGTGGACGACGCGCTCGGATATCCGTGGGGTGATTCCAACGGCGTGCGCCTCGCTATCCGGGAATTCAACGACGCTCACGGCCAGCGGGTGCTCGACCGGATCGAGGGCCTGAAATACGCCCTCCCCGCATCCGAGCGCGACCAGCGGTGGGCCGAGTCGATGTGGATCGCCCACGCTTACGACCATCCTTCGTACGCGGAGGACGAGGACGTGACGTTCGGCGGGAACCTGCCGTTGAACTGAGGACGGGACGGCGCCCAATCGGGCGTTGTGCTGCCCCGACGCCCGGTCGGACGCCGCCTCGCACGATCCGGGCTAACCTACCCGCGGCGTGACGCTCGCCAACTTCACCCGTGCTGTGGGCTCCCCCGCGCATGAGCCGCCAGGCGGGTCAGCGGTGAGCTCAGGCGGTCCGCCCGACAGGGCTGCTGGTGGGCTGCGGGGGTCCGGTCGGTCTTGGAAACGTTGGCTAGTGGCGATACTGCTGGTCGCGTTGATCGTCCGGGTAGGGGTGGTGATCGGCACGCACGGATATGCGCCGGTCACGGACGACAAAGACTACGACCGGCACGCTTTGTCGATCGCCCGCGGGCATGGCTACCCGAACACGGTGATCGCCGCTCCAGGTCCGAGCGCGTTCCGGCCCCCGGCGTTTCCGTATCTGCTCGCCGGCGTTTACGCCCTCGCCGGGACGCACTCGCCATCCCTGCGCTGGACGGCGGCTCGTCTCGGAGAGGCCGTGCTCGGCACGATCACCGTGGCGCTGATCGCGCTGCTCGCGCTGCGGCTGTGGGGACCGCGAGCGGCTCTCGTGGCGGGTGCGTTCGCCGCGGTGTATCCGCCGTTGATCGTCCTTAGCGCCTCGTTGCTCTCGGAGTCGGTGTTCGTTCCACTTGAACTTGCGGCCGTCCTCGCAGCGCTCGAGATGCGCCGTTCCGGTCGTTTGCGACTCGGTCTGGCGACCGGAGGCCTCGTCGGCGCCGCCGCGCTAACCAGAGCCAACGGAATCCTTCTGATCGTTCCGTTGATTCTGCTCGCCTGGACCGGGCGTCCGTGGTGGCGGCCGCGGTCACTGGTCGGCCCTGGAGCAGTCGTGGTCGCTGCGGTTCTCGCCCTCGTCCCGTGGACAGTCCGGAACGAGCGGGTGATGCACGCCTTCATCCCGCTTGGCACCCAAGACGGGTACGCGCTCGCCGGCACTTACAACGAGGTCTCCGATCGGGACCACGCCTATCCTGCCGCCTGGCGGGTGCCGCTGTTGGTCCCACGGTTCAAGAACCTCCTGACACGCAGCGGACTCGGCGAGGCGGCCGCCAGCAGCCGGCTCAAGACCGCGGCCGAGAACTACGTTGTGGACCATCCGGGCTACCCGCTGAAGGTCGCTTACTACGACACGCTGCGCCTCCTCGACCTGCGTGATTACTCGCTCGACCGCGAGCAGTACGCCGACCTCGGCATGAGTCCCAAGCTCGCGCTGGCCGGCCGGCTCGGGTTCTTCTTGCTGCTGCCACTAGCGGCCCTCGGCGTCGCCGTTGGCGCGTTTCGGCGCGCGCCTGTCTGGTTCTGGCTAGCGCCTGCGCTCGTATTCATCAGCACGCTGCTTGTGAGCGCGTCCACGCGCTATCGCGCTCCGGTGGATCCATTCCTGATCTTGCTCGGTGCTGCCGGTGTCTCGGCCGTTTGGGAACGACGGACTGCCCGTCGTGGCTGACGCCACCGGACCGTCCGGGCTAGTCTCGCAACCAGAGGCGCGTCGGACGCCGCGGTGGCGTGTGGGAGGTATCCGGAAGGCGTGTCCGGTGGACGCGCCGATCGGCTCTGCGGGCACATCCGGGGGCGCGACGGGCAATTTTGATAGTTGGGGATGAGGGAGCAGGGATGCTGGCAGAACCGGTTGGCACGCCCGAGGACTCGGCCATTGGCGGCGCTCCGAAGCGGGTGAGGCTGTCGATCGTGATGCCCTGCCTCAACGAGGCCAACAGCATCGCAATCTGCATCCGGAAGGCTCAGGCCTCGCTCGCCAGCCTCGGCGTCCCAGGAGAAGTGATCATCGCGGACAACGGGAGCAGTGACGGCTCACAAGGCATCGCGCGCGACCTTGGCGCCCGAGTCATCGAAATAGAAGAGCGCGGGTACGGCAATGCGCTCTTGGGCGGAATCGCAGCCGCCCGCGGCGAGTTCGTAATCATGGGCGACGCCGACGATAGCTACGACTTCTCGAGGTTGGAGCTGTTCGTGGAACGCCTCGAATCGGGTGACGATCTCGTGCTCGGCAACCGTTTCCGCGGGTCCATCGCTCCTGGCGCCATGCCGACGCTTCATCGCGTCTTTGGAAATCCCGTGCTCACAAGAATCGCACGGCGGATCTTCAACTCGCCGGCAGGCGACATCTACTGCGGGCTTCGGGGCTTCCGCAAGACAGCCGTTGATGGTCTCGATCTTCGGTCCACCGGAATGGAGTTTGCGCTCGAGATGGTCGTCAAAGCGACCGTCTACGGACTGAGGATCAGCGAGGTACCGACGGCGCTCTCGTCCGATCATCGGGATCGTGCGCCACATCTCCGTACATGGCGGGACGGTTGGCGCAGCCTGCGCTTCTACCTGCTCTATAGCCCGCGCTGGCTATTTCTCTATCCCGGGATAGCCATGATGGCGGCGGGATGCGGAGTGATGGCCGCGCTGCTGCCGGGCGCGATCCGAGTCGGAGGGGTCAGCTTCGACGTACACACGATGCTGTACGCCGGCGCAGCGATCGTCATTGGCTTTCAGTGCGTGGTGTTCTCAGCGTTCGCGCGCCTGTTCGCAGTGACAGAGGGCCTGCTCCCGGAGAGCCCAATGCTCACGAGAGCGTTCCGCTATGTGACTTTGGAGGTCGGCCTGGTGGTGGGTGCCGCGACGTTCATTGCGGGCCTCATCGCCTCTGTGTTCGCGCTCCAAGTGTGGGAGGCGCATTCGCTCGGGCACCTCAACTACGCCCATACGCTACGGATCGTGATTCCGGCGGTTACGATGCTGATCCTGGGCTTCCAGACGATCATCTCGAGCTTCTTTCTAAGCATTCTTGGCCTCAGGCGGCGCTGATCCTCAGTGGCAGCGGGCATTGATCGGAGCGGCCGGAGCGATTCGGCCTCGGCTCAGCACGCACGGGCTGAGTTCGACTCATACGCTGGCGACTATGAGGACGCCTTGGCTAAGGGCCTGCGGCTCTCCGGTGAGTCGAGCCGGTTCTTCGCACAAGGCCGCGTCGACGCGCTCGCCGCGCACCTGAAACGCAAGCCGATCGGCAGCGTGCAGCTGGTTCTCGACTACGGGTGCGGAACCGGCTCCACCACGCCGCTACTCAAGCGCTTACCGGGCGTTGAGCGCGTGGTCGGCGTCGACGTGTCGCAGCGCCTGCTCGACGTCGCTCGCGCACAGCACGCGACCGACGGTGTCGATTTCTTGGCAGACGATCAGGTCCCCGAGGGTGCAGTGGACGTCGCCTATTGCAACGGTGTCTTTCACCACATACAACCAGCCGCACGCCTCGACGCCGTGAGAATAGTGTCCTGCGCCCTGCGCCCAGGCGGGTTGTTCGCACTGTGTGAGAACAACCCGTGGAATCCCGGAACCCGACTCGTGATGCGTCAGATCCCGTTCGATCGAGACGCCACACCGTTGTCGCCACCCGAGACCAGACGCCTGCTCCGTGAGGGCGGCTTCGAAGTCGAGGCGAGCGAGTTCCTGTTCTTTCTCCCCCGGCCGCTCCGAAAGCTGCGCCGTTGGGAAAAGCATCTCGCACACCTGCCGCTGGGTGCGCAATACATCGTTCTTGCGCGAAAGCCTCCGACGACAGACTGACCCCCTGACCCACAGACGGTGAGGACCGTCTCAAGCGGCTCGGCGCCGCACGAAACCGCTCGGGTTGAAAGTCGCGAGGAACTTCTCGCGGGTGGGGTCGATTTCGAAGTCGGGATGGAGCGGAAGCCATTCTCTGAGGGCATCCAGTGGTCCTCGTTCCGGGACCCAAAGAGTTGGATGGGTCTTTAGATTTGTGTCTTCCACGATTAGGTAACAGCCCGGGGTCACGAGGCCAGCGAGGGCCTCGAGCTCAGCCCGGACGTGCTTGGCGCCATGGTCGGAGTCGAGGATGACCATCGTCGGTCCGGTAGCGGCCGCCTCCTGTGCTGTTTTGATCGCCTGCTCTCCTGCCGAGTCGGCCTCTAGCAGCGTCACGCGGGGATGATCGTGCACGGGCTCCTCGACCAGGCCCAGATCGATATCGATGCCGAGGATCATCCCTTCGCCGAGGAGGTCGAACAGATGGGCGTAGTACAACGTACTGCCGCCGCGCCTGACGCCGGTCTCGATTATCACCGCGGGCCGCGTCTCGAAGATGATCTCCTGCAGCACCCATAGGTCAAGGGGAAGCTTCTCGGCGCCCACGCCCATCCACGACGTATTTCCCTCCCAGGTGTATTGCCCGAGGTGGTGGTAGATCCGGCTGAACCTATTCCCCGCTCTCCTGTAATAGGGATGGAGGGCCTTGCTGCTGAGCATGCCCTTCGCCAGGCGACGAGCAGTCGGCTCAAGTCGATCCGCGATCATCCGCGGATCGTACAGCCGTGCTCCCAACCACGAACAGTTAGCTGATGCAGCCCTCGTCTTGGACCCCCGATGGCTGCAGCGATCGGCGCCCTGGAACGGGAGCGCCTCGACAGCTCGCGATCGCGGCCTGCACGAGCGCTTGTCCGGAAGTCGGCCGACGGCGCCGGGCTCGGTCGTAGTACGCGGCGCGCACCTCGGCTCCGGCAGCCTGCAACGTCGGCAGAGGCGCCTCTGATGTAGCCGCTGGCGACGGCGACCAGAAGTTGCGTGAGTATGCCAGACGCTCGGCGGCCTTCCGCCCGCAACCTGGACCGCAAGCCGGCCGGTTTCGCTCAGCGCTGTCGCGGCGACGGCGCGACGGTCACGTAGAACGCATCGCCGTCGTGCACGCCCGGAATCGGGACCGTGACCTGGTGGCCCCTGACCGGTGCGTGGACCGTGAGGATCGGCAACGGCGCCGCGGCAACATCGTTGGCCCCGATCGGGCTCGTCGCGACGTTGGGAAAGCGTCGGACCGCGACGCTCACCTGCTTCAGGCGCCATGGAATCGCGATCGACACCGACAAGTCCGCCGTGCCGCTGGTAGGCGCGTGGAACTGCGGGCATTGCACCCCACCCCAGCAATGATCAGCACGCCCAAGGAGGACCTGCATGGTGCGGAGGCGATCGACCCGCGTCGCGAGCGCAAACACGTTCGCCGTCTTCGACGACACCGGTACCCGCATCCCGGTCATATGTGCATACGTGCTCATCACCCAGTACGGCATCTGTGGCGTGCCGGTCGGTCCGAGCAGACCGTCAAGGAGCCGCGTGCACGCTGACAGGGTGGCGCACGTGATCATTCCCTGGTCCGCCCGCGAGGCCTCCAGTGCGGCGAAATCGCCCACCATCCATCCCGGTATGTCGACGGCGAACGCCGGGCCGTACTCGTTGACGAAGATCTTCGTTCCGCGCAGTGCCGGATACTTGCCGAGGAGCGCCCGGGCGGCATTGACGTGACGTCCAATCGCCGCTGGTGACCAGTAGTCCCTGACACCGCCGGGCATCCCGAGCGGCGGGGCGCCCAGCGTCGGGTTGCTGTTCGGAATCTGGTCGACAGTGGTCCCATCCTCATGCCAGGTGATCGCCGCGAACCGCTTGCCCTCACGCATCTCCCAGTCGAGGAAGTCGGTCAGGTTGACGTCGCGGCCGGCGGAGGTGAGATCCCCTTGAGAGGCGATCAGGAACTGGGCAAGGCTAGGGCCGACGACGTTCGCGGTCGGATCGGCGGCCTTGATCGCGTCATACGCGGCCCCGTAGACGGACAGCCACTGGTTGATCGACGCGTAGATGTAGGGCTCGTTCCAGACATCGTAGTACTGAGGCGCGGAGTCCGACGCCAACCGTTGCTTCACGTCTCGGTAGATGAACCCGGAGTAGGTCCGCAGGTCCCGGTACGGGGTCGAGACGTTTGGATTGCCCGTGGCGGCCGCCCAGTTCTCCCAGTCGGTCGTGAGGTCGAGGCTGAAGGCCGCGGTGCGCCGGCACACCGCGCAATGGCCGAGCGCCGCGGCCGGCCCGCCGATCGGCCCCAGCACCCCGACACGCCACTGCCTTGGGTGCAGGTCAGCGACGAGCGCGCCCACACCCGGAGACGCACGACCGTCCGTGAATCCGTTCAGAAAGCCGTCGCCGACATGCGTAAGCGCTCCGATTCGCGTAGCGCCGACGGCAACCCGGCACCGCAGCGCGGTGCATTCATCTGCGGGGTAGTTGTAAGTGAACTGGTCCGGAGGAGAGATGAGCGAAGTGCCGCATCTATCGTGCACCTGGACGTCGACGGGGCCGCCGAAACCGGCCGGCACGACGGCCGATATTTGAGAGTCCGAGAGCACCTGAAAGCTCGACGGACGGATCCCATACCCATGCGGGATGTCGGTGCCGAACCAGACGTCGTACGAGCCGGCGCAGAGCTTGAACAGGCCGACGAAGCCAGAGCCGTTGATCGTGACCGTCTGGCCGCCGAGGACGCCGCCCTGGTTGGGCGTGACGGAGGTCACCTGCGGCAAGAGACCCGGGCTGTCGGCATTCGCCACGGGCACGCAGACACCGGCTGCGATCAGCACCAGGACGGCCGCAAGCACAGCAGCCGTGCATGATCTCCGGGCCCGCACAGGCATAGAGTGGCATGAGTCCGGCCTCGTCACAAGACCGAGCGCGACACGGGGCGCATGGCGAGGGCTCCGCTAGATTCACCTCGATCTCACGTGACGGACCTGCTCATCGACGCCACGAGCCTGAGCGATGACTCCGCCTACCGGGGCATCGGCACGTACGTGCGGCAGTTGCTCAGCGGACTCGCCCTGGACGAGCGGCTCGCTGTCACCGCGCTGGTGCGGTCGGGGACTTCGCTTCCCGACGGGATCGCAAGGGCGGGGGTCACGCGGATCGCGCCGGGCCGGCTCAGGCGGGCCGAGCAGGAGCTGCTGCTGCCGCTTGATCTGCGCCGCCGCCGGGCGGACGTCTTCCACAGCCCCGCGCTCGATCCCCCCCGCCATGTCGCGGGGCCGTGGATCCAGACGCTGCTCGACGTGATCCCGCTCATATTCGACGATCCTGGCCTTGCCGACGAACGCCGGCGGTGGCGACGCGTCGCGTCGCGCTACCGCAAGGCGCACGCTGTCGTCGCGATCTCCCGGCACACGGCCGACAGCGGCATCTCGGAGCTCGGCCTCGACGCGCGGCGGGTCGAGGTGATCCCGCTTGGCGTGGGAGCTGAGTTCATGCCGGCGGCGGCGTCTCGCGATGCCGGTCCGGACCGGCCCTACGTGCTCATGGTTGGCGAGTACTCACGCCGCAAGGGCTATCCAGAGGCGTTCGCGGTCGTCGCCGAGCTGGCTGAGCATGGGCATCCGCACGTGCTCCACGTCGGCGGACGGATCGCACCCTGGCTCACCGACACCGTCACGGGGGTCGTAGCAGCCGCCCCGCGTCCGGATCGGATCAAGCTGCTCGACTACGTCGACGACCTCGTCGCGCAGTACCAGCGAGCTTCGCTGCTGCTCGTGACGAGTCGCTACGAGGGCTTTGGGCTTCCGATCCTCGAGGCGATGGCGTGTGGAACGCCGGTCGTCGCATTCGACAACAGCTCGCTCCCCGAGGTCGTCGGCGATGCGGGGCTCGTCGTCCCCGATGGCGATGCGAGCGCGATGGCGGCGGCCGCCCACCGCGTCCTCGACGACTGCGGGCTGTGGCGCGAGCTGTCTGAGCGCGGGCTCGAGCGCGCACGGTCGTTCACCTGGGAGCGGTGCGTCGCCGCCCACGCCGAAGTCTACCTGGCGCTTGCCGCGTGACCGCGACGGACCTGCACGTCGCGCTCGACTGCCGGACCC
>JRHI01000125.1_pt1 | contig 82080 bp, 128 predicted proteins | sample 215371 | NCBI WGS metagenome assembly JRHI01 (sample SAMN02929681, study PRJNA255918) | sediment metagenome | biome: cave system; feature: Ice Cave; material: Sediment; isolation source: sediment from deep within a dark volcanic ice cave with no known source of... ... | reverse complement strand
CTATGCAATCTCAAGTAGCTCCTACGAACGTTCGAGCCTTCGGCATCGCTTCTCCAGATGTTGGAGTCGGCGCGATTACGCCGCAGATCTTCACACCATTTCCAATCCGACAAACTCCATCTCGTCGAGGACTCCGATGAATAGCGTCCAAAACTACGGCAATACTTCTCCGAGTGTTGGAGTTGGCGCGATCACGCCGCGTCCTGGTACTGCTTCGCTGTGCAACGGGACTTGGACTGCTGGATCCCAACCGTCTTGGTGGGCTTCACAGCCGGTCGCACAGCAGTATGTCGGCACAGACGGATCTCAGTGGGTCCTAAAGAGTGCGCCGGCGGGCTATGAACCTTCACCCCTTCAACCCATGTCGCCGTTCGAGCCCATATGGGCGCGCGTGACGCCTCGATCTGGCGTTCACACGCCGTTCCCCGTATCACCGCCGCAATGGTTTCACTGCACTCGACAAACCAGCACTTACCAACCGTTCCAACCTGCGCCAGTGACTCCACTTGGTCCGCAGCCTCTACCACAAGGGCTTCAAGTAGCTCCTACGAACGTTCGAGCCTTCGGCATCGCTTCTCCGAGTGTTGGAGTCGGTGCGATCACGCCGCGTCCTGGTACTGCTTCGCTGTGCAACGGGACTTGGATTCCTGTAACTGGTTTAAAAGGTCCGTCGTGGTGGGACTCACAACCGATCGCGCAGCGATATGCCGGTAAAGATGGATCTCAGTGGACGCTCAAAAGCTTTAATGGAGATACTTGGGCATATGTAGCGCCTAGTTATGTAGGTGTCTTCCATCCGACCCGCGACTTCGACCCAACGCCACCACTACCACCACCGACCAACGGCTACAAGTTTTGGACATATTGGTATCGCTGTGTCGCGGTCTCCAGCACTTACCAAACATTCCAACCTGCGCCGCTGCAAGGACCAGTACCGCTCACGCCTATGCAATCTCAAGTAGCTCCTACGAACGTTCGAGCCTTCGGCATCGCTCAGACACCTCCTGCTGCTCCAATGACTCCTGCGGCTCAAGTCGCTCATCAGCAAGCGATTCTCGACGCCATCAATCATCCGAACTTCGGGTGGTTCCAGCATCGTCATTTCGGTTGGGTGTACCGTCATCCGTACTACCCCGGATATGCACACATCTACGCGATCAACAGATGGGTAGGCCCGCAACACGTTTGCTCACAGTGGTCGGAAGTTTTCGGCACGCCTGCGAGACAGCAACAAATCGCAACGCTGCTCGGCAAGTCACTCAACGACCCAACTGTACTGAGTCAGTTCAACAGCGAGATCACGACAGATCTAGTTAGCGCAGGTCAACAATCGCTCTACTCGGGGCAGCCTGTTCGAATGTTCCGAGACGGCTTCGGCAACGTGAAGACGTACTACTTCACACAAGCAGCTAACGGCATTCTCGTACAAGTGTGCATGGATCCAGGCGTATCGTACGGCAATGCATACGGTTACGGCTACCCGAACTACGGCTACAGCTCAAACTATGGCTACCCGAACTACGGCTACACAAATGCGAGTTTCGGGCCTCTCTTCGGTACGGCGATCGTAGGTCGAAGCTACGGCGGCTACTAATTGTCCCAGGATTCGTAACGTCTCAAGGAGCCTCTCATGCACTTTCCAAACGGTGTCGCTCAGTTGCCTACGGTTGCGGCTCAGCAGTCCACTCTCAATGCGATGAACAATCCGTTTCCGGCAGCTTTCGCGAACGCGAACGCGTATCAGCAGCGACAGTACGCGTACCAGCCGTACCAGCAGATGTACCAGCAGCCAGTCGCCGTCGTTCAGGCATCTGGATGGATGCAAGATCCGAATCGCGGTTGGGTGTACCGAGATTCGAACTATCCGGGATACATCTACGTCGCCTCGTCTCGTAGTTGGATGGCATGTGGACCGAACGATCCTGCCTGCCCAACAGGCCCCGTACCGGGTGTCGGTCCCACCACTGCTGATGCATATTATCCCGCTGGCGGCTACTCGAATGTCGGACCGCTCTATGGCAACGCGATCGTCGGCCGAAGCTATGGCGGTTACGGTGGCATGCTCTTCGGTACGCCTGGGCAAGTCGGTGTCGGCCAGACCGTCGGAGCTGCCAGCATGCTCGACGCAACGACAGCCGACAACGCATGCACATCGACAGCAGGTCCGGGTGGTGATGGCTTCAAGTCTACAGCCCCGGAATTCGGAGGAGCAGGAACGCCCGCAGACGTGCAAAGTCTACTCACTCCGAACAACGACGTCAGCGGCCCTGATCCACGCTTCGCTCTCTACAAAGGCGATATCTATCGCTTCACGAAGCAAATGGGTTTCGCGAAGTGCGCCGGGGTTGACCCCATGAAACTTCCGGGCGCCACACCACCTGCAAAGGTCGGCGGACAAGTCGGCACCCCAAGCTGGGTACTCCCAGTCGTCATCGGTGCAATTGCCATCGTCGCTGGCGGAGCTGCCGCGTACTACGTAACGCGCAAGCCGAAGTCGGAGCAGCAGATCACGCGCGAAGAAATGTTCTCCATGGGATACGAGTAAGGATCTCAAATGGATCTCCAACACCAAGTTCAATATGGCGACAGTGCAGCGCGCATTGCAGAGCGCTACACGGGAGATCCCTCACGCGAGATAGAACTCATTCTCGCGAATTCTCAAAAACCTTATACGAATGTTAGAGAACGCCTTGCGTTCACAAACCTCATCGTCGGCGAGAAACTGAACCTGCCACAGGACTGGACACAAACCATGAACTACGGCCTATCTGGTATCGGTTTGGGATCGTCGAACATCGTTGATCTCAATACAAGTGGTGGCACCAATCCGTACTTCACTGTCACCGTCCAAGACTCGGACACGACCAATGGTGTCACCGGTACGGTAGATTTCACTGTAGATGGCACGCCGATCGGTTCGGTGTTCATCCAAGGAGGTAACGGGTTCGCGAGCGGAGCGTCACCAAGAACTACGGTCGCTGAAGGAAGTCACACTGTCCAAGCGAGCTTCCGACCGAACGGTGCCAACCAAAGCAACACTCCGGCTTCCAGAGATCTGCCGTTCATCGCGCAGAGCAACAATCCAGGTCCTCCGGGGCCGCCACCAGGCGGGAATGTGCTGGCCGCTGCTCAAGCCGCTGCCAGTGCTCTCGCGAACGATCCGAACTACTGCACGAGCGTGCATACAAATGGATCTGCGGTCAACAGCGCGGTCCACAACTTCAAGACCGCGTGGAACGCTGCAAATCCTGGTAATCGAGTGCCTGTAGGCACAGGCAACTACGAACCCACAACCGCAGCAGCTTTGATGCAGGCTCTCGGCGGTCAACAAGTACCGGGCGGGTGCGGTGGTGTTGCACCAGGACCGAGACCAGTACCGACACCGGTACCGTCAACACCGACTCCCCCATCGATGGTGCAGTGTCCAGACGGCACTATGGTTCCGGCGGGTACAACATGCCCTACTCCAGTTGGAGCTAAAGCGACGAACTGGGTTCCGTGGATCGTGGCCGGCGTTGCAGTTGCGGCCGGTATCGGCCTCGTCGTCTACTCGCAGCGCACAAAGGCACCAGCAGGCCCAGGTGCACAGCGGTCACTTGGACCGGCTGCTAAGGACGTTTTCGACGGTTACGGCTTGGGAGAATGCGATACCTGCGGTGAAAACGCGATGGAAAATCCACGCGGCACCGGACATCACAGAAGTCGTCGAACGTATCGTCGATCGCGCCGCTACTAATTCTCTCGAGGAACGACAAGGAAGCCACGAAAGGTGATCAACATGACCTGCGTAGGTTGTAAACCGGGAACATTGGGATTGGGCCAGACGCCCGGAGCAACCGGCGCGGCAACTTCAAGCTGGCTTCCGTGGGTAATCGGTGGTGTTGCTGCCGCTGTGGTTGGTGGTGTCGCGTACTACGCGCTGCAACCGCATCAGATGGCATACGGCAGCGCCGAAAACCCGACGCGCAAGAAGACGCCAGGTGCGTATCAGTCGGCCATCGCAGCTACGCTCATGCAGCGCTACGGCTTCTCGCACGAGAAGGCGTACGCAGCAGTGAACGACGATCAGATCGGTTGGAAGATCGCTTATCTCTTCAGCCACAACTACAACGTGTCGTACGCGACCAAGCGCATCCATCGCGCAGCGCGACGCAAGTTCTACGGCCCGTGGAAGACGGCTGGGTACATGCCGCTCTACCGTCCGCTTCCACCGATCGGCAGCAGCGCGCCAGAATACGAGCAGCAGACGCTGCCGATGGTCGCTGAGTACGGTTACTGATCTCCAAGTAGCGAAGCACGAGGATCGCCATGAACTTTCGAGGATTAGGCCAAATTCCGCCCAACGCTCCGCCGGAAATCGTCGCGATTTTGGGGTTGTTGGACCCAGCTCAGTTGGCGGCCATCGGCAACAATTGGTCAGGGTTCATGTTGTATTGGCAGCGAGGCATCGCTACATGCGGGCTCGATAGGCAAACACCGTCGACGATTGCACAGGCAGCGATCAATTGGGTTGCCAATGTGAATGCAGATCCGTGTGCCGGTCTTTCGCCTGCACCGTCGCCGACTCCTGTGCCTGTTCCGACACCGACGCCGACTCCAGTACCGGTTCCAACACCAACACCGGTACCTGTTCCGACGCCGACTCCTGTCCCCGTTCCAACCCCAGTACCAGTTCCAACACCTGCACCGCCTCCTCCGCCGCCCGTTGTCGTTCAACAGGCAGCGACGACCAACTGGGTTCCGATCGCACTCGGTGTCGTGGGTGCCGGTGCGGCAGCGCTTCTCATCTACACGTTCATGATGCGTAAGCAGCATTCACCTGCGGTGACGCAAGAAAACCCGATCTCGTACCTGCGCTATCGGGTGGCGCTCGCAAATAAACTGATCAATCAGTACGGCGTGAGCTACGACGATGCGCACGCCATTCTCGATTCACCTGGACCGGAAGGTTCAAGTTACGACTCGCTTGCGGCATATCTCTATGCTCACAAGATTCCAACTACCGAAGCAGCGAGCAAAATTGCTGAATGGCAGATGCGCTACAACTTACCGCAACACGCAAGTTCCTACTGAAGGAGAAGACCATGAAGAACATCACTGAAATCGTAGTCCTCATGTGCGGCGGTTCCGGCTGCTGTCCAGAAGCGCGCTTCAACGACGACGGCTCGATCGACATCGTCGATCAGGACGACGGCAAGAACGAGTGTGTTCATCTCTCCATCGAGCAAGCAAAGGTCTTGCGCGATGCACTGAACGCGAAGCTGTAACACCTGACGCATCGGCGTTTCGTTCACGCGTTTCATCTCCGCAGTAACTAGGAGTAGCTATGGCATTTCGCATCGGTCGCACCCGCGCACAGCATTCGTATCCCGAGCCTAGAAGTATTGCGGGATCAGGTAGTTCTGTGGGTCCGACAGGTCCGAGTGGCGGTCCTCCAGGCCCGACAGGTCCGACAGGTCCGAGCGGTGGCCCTCCTGGTCCGCCAGGCCCGACAGGTCCGAGTGGTGGTCCGCCTGGACCGCCAGGCCCGACAGGTCCGAGTGGTGGTCCGCCTGGTCCGACGGGACCGGCCGGTCCCGGCACTACGGTACTAGCCAACCATCAGGAGGGATCATTTGGGGTTCCAATAGGAGTTTCAGCTGTTACCGGTCCTGCGTGGATCTGTGGTGTAGTAATCACACCGCAACTTCTCGGTAACTTCTTTGTGGAGTTCATAGGCTTCTGGACTCGAACATTTGTGTTCCCTCTCACAACAGCGCGATTCCAACTTGTCGGTATTCAAGGTGCTCTCGCTATATCGAGTCCAGCTCCTGTAATAGGGCCGCCGGACGGCTTTTACGAAAATCTCGGAGGACTTCCTGCATCGTTTGTCGTGACAGGAACAAACACTGTAGTCCTTCTCGACACCGGCTTACCACTGCTCCCGGCTCCAGCAAACGGGCAGTCTAGCCCGATCAGTCTCGCTGCTTACCCCGCAGCAAATGCTACTAGCGGGAATCCCGGACCTGCTCCCACTCCTGCACCGACAAACTTTCCGGCCGGTTTGGGTAAAGTGTGGTTCGGTCTTCGACTTGTTTCTTCGGACGGTATTGTTGCGTTTTTCAATAACGGTGCTGGTCCGAACGGTACCTTCTTCGCTCAAGAAGTTCCGTAATGAGCGTGCTCGATTTCATCGGTCTCGTTGCGACGACGATCATCTTCGTGTGGAGCTCGCTCTTCGAGAAAGTGCGTGCCATCTACCCGAAGATGCTGAAGTGCGCGATGTGCTGCGGTTTTTGGATCGGCCTCGGCGGCTCACTCATTCGTCGAGGTCTCTACGCAGATCGATTGGACCATTTCTACACCGCGACCGCTGTGAGTCTGTTGTCGTTCGCGACATTTCTCATTCTTGAGCGCATCGAACTGCCACTCATCAAGAAGAACCAGTGAGGTTGTAACATGTCATTTCGAATTGGTCGTACTCGCGCACAGCACTCCTACCCGGAACCAAAGCAAGCAGGTAGTGGCGGCGGCAGTAGCGGCAGCTTCTTCGCGACTTTCGCAGGAATTATTCAACAGGGCCAATCCACCATATTCTTGGCGAACGACGTAGTCGGCTCGGCAACCTTTACTCCTATTAATTATCCGTCAATCGTTCCGACAATCACTGCCCATTTGGCCGTCACAATTCAAAACAATACCGTGGCTCCGCTTACTGTGTCGTTACTCAAGAACGGCGTCCCCGTAATGTCTATCGTTGCGAGCATCATCGTGCCCAATGGTCGATTCGATATATCTGGTCCGGTAGGCTACAACGGCACGTCTGACACCTTCGATGTACGTGTGAATACACAGGCCACGTCAGGATCGGCAGAAGTGTCCGCCACAGTGCAGTTCAGCCCATGAATTCGTTTTTAATCTGAGCGCATCAAACTTCCTCTACAAGACCAAATGAGCAATAAGAAGCGACAATCACTCTCCGTGGCTCCCTTGTCGGGTCCGAATGCACGCTGCATGCTCTGCGACGCGCTCCTCGACGACTGCGCCTGCGCGCTTGATATGGCTGCGCCAAGCATTTTCGCGACACCGATGATGCGTCTCGGTGCGGAGAGTGGGCGGCTGCTTGCTGAATTAGCTAGCGACGAACTGGAGGAAGAATGAGTTTCCGAATCGGACGAAAAAGCGCGCAACATTCCTATCCGGAACCTCAACACGGAATTGGTTCGGGAGCTGTAGGTCCAAAGGGATCTACAGGCCCGCTTATCACGAGCGTGGACCTGGCTCCAGGGACCGTTCTCGCAAGCGTAACGGTGACTCCGAAGGTCTCTGGCAAGTTCAAGCTCTCAGCGAGCGTTGTCGGACAAAACAACGACGATACTGCACACACTCTAGGGCTTCAGTTTGGACGGCGCTGTACCCGTTCGTCGCGCCCGTCGGTTTCGCCGTCACGTTCAATCTGATCGCTACTTCTGACGTTGCTGTCATCACCGGCAGCGTAAAGATTCCAGCGCACGGCGTGCAGCTCACGGTCGAAGAACTGCCGAACTAACTCTACGGAGTAGAGCAGTTGAGCTCGAGAGGAGGAAGAGAACTGTGCGTAGACACCTCAAAACTTTCCGAGTCAAGAATCACGCGCCGCAGCAGTTTATTGATGAAGCTGAGTACAACCAACGTGGCGGATCGACAATCAAGTCTACACTCGGTCCACGCGGATTCGATACGTACTTCAGGAGTGAAGGGCACACGGTTTCAGGTTCGCCTGATACGCCCCTGTTTCTTCGTTCTCGTACGGGTGGTCGCTGATCGACGTGCGCGACAAGTGAGGAAACCATGGGCTGGATCGGACCGACGAAGCGTGTAGAGGAGTGGCTCATAGCTCACGGAGCTGAGCGCGCTCCTACGGGTGAGTATCTCATCCAAGGTTCCCGTCCTACTTTTGGACTAGGCGGGGATGAAGTCGTTATTCCAGACGACACCTACGTGGTCGTTGACGGCGCAAAAGTCAATTTGGCTGATGCGCTGACTGCGTCCGGTGGAGGCGTCGGAGTGCGTGTCATCTCTGAGTACCAAGAGAATCCGCTCGCCATCAATCACGACTATCCGCGTGCGCACGCACTTCAATCTGATCTAACGCGCTACTACGAAGAGTGCAAGCGTTCGAAGTCGGCTCGCGGGCGCTTCATCGGAGGACGCCTCAAGCAATATTGCTCGGGTGTCGCATGGAAGCGCGTGCACCTTGCGGGTCGGTACAAAGACTACGCACGTTACAAAGGAAAGAAGTCCATGCGAAGAGCTATGCCAGTACGTCGTGCAGCCGAGATGCTCCAGAATCCGCTCGAGAATCAGCTCTCGCCAAGCGGGATGTGGGCACTTGGCATCGCAGGAGTAGCTGCACTGGGAATCGGGGCTTATTTGCTCTTCAGAGCGAAGCCTGCACAGACAACAACAGCTTCCTATACTTACCCGACCAGCCAGAATATCAACTTCTCAAACGGTGGCCACGTTTTCACGACACATGGCCGATGATCATGTCAAACCTCCATCAAATACAAGTCGGAAATATGCTCGGCTATTACGCCGATCGTCCGCGCGAGTTTGTGCTTCGCGTGCTTACCGATCATGATGTTCGATGGGATTACGTCCCTGGCGGCACATCAGCGATCAATGCCTATATGACTCCAGGCCAGGCGAAAAAAGTGTTCGCTGACATGAAGAGCCGTGGACGTCGTGAAGGTTTTCTATTTCGTGGCGGTCGTGTCGAAGAGGCGGCTCACGCTTTTCAGCGCGGTGAGATCATTACCGGCAAGAAGATGTTCGGGGGATCTGAAAACCCGCCCGTGAGGAACGCGCGAACATCGTACGCAGGTTACCGTGCGACACTCGCCGATCTTCTCATCAACAAATACGGATTTGATTCAAAAAACATAAACGATATTTTGGATTTGGATCTGACCGGCGATCCGTTTGCGTACTATCTCTTTAGCCAAGGCATTTCGCCGGCAGCGGCTGCAAAGAAAATAGCGGACGCTGCGCAGAGCGAGTCGAATCGCCACACAGTGACGGGGGCGGCAGGGCAACGGCTGCGTCAACTTTCTCGTAGGGAAAAACCCACCAGGAAGATGTTCGGTAACCCTGTCGAGCTCGATCACGGTGTTGAGGCAGAGTACCAGATTCGTGTTGACAGCTTGTCTGGTCAATATGCCGATCACCCGTGGGAGTTTGTTCAACGATACTTGTCTAGGTGGAACATCCGATGGGAAAGCGTTCCCGGTGACCCATCACTGATCAACGTGTACATGACACCTGCTATCGCGAAAGAGTTTTTTGAAGCGATAAAGCACGTAGGGAAGCGTGAAGGTTTCAACGTTCGAGCGTTGCTCCATTCCACAGGCGGAAGCGCTACAGTCGAGAACCCGAGTGCCGGCCAAACCGCGCTCATCATCGGAGGAGTTGTCGCTGTTCTCGGTGTGGCTGGCTACTTTCTCATCAAAAACGCTGCCGCAAAGATCGCGACCCAAGTCGTAGGCACTATCAAGAGAGGGGTCAATATTGATCAAACTGCTAACGGCAAGACGATCAATATCAGTGCAAGCAACGACATGCTCATTATCTCGTTGCCGTTCGATCGGAACGTTGCAGCATGGTCACAGCCGGTAGTCACCGGGCCGTTGACACTCGGTAACTACAGCTACGGCTTCGCCGTTCCTTCGCCGAGCTCCTACAGCTTCACACCGTCTGGTGTTGGCAGCGCAACAATCTCGATCCCGCAAGTCGACGTGCAAAGAAATGTTGTCGCGACATTCGTTGTGACTGTGAATGTGTCTCCATGAACACCGTGCCAGAAGGCTCCAACTCGAAGGGTGTTCGATTCACTGATTGGCTCGAGCAAGCGGGCATCGAGTCTTGGAGATGGACCGAGTCGGATTATCAGGCGTGGAAGAGAGGAGCAGATCCCGTGAGCTACCACGTGCATGAGAACCCAATCGAGGACAAAGCCAAGATTGAGGCTGAGATCGCGATACTCGACAAGCGTATCAGCGTCGGACATTACCGATCGCCAGCTCATAGCTCTACGCCTCCATACTCTTGGGATGAATTGGACGCGATGTACGCGCGCAGGGATTATCTGAAGCAAATGCTCAAACAGAATCCGCTTTCGTCATCAACACAGACAGCTCTTCTCATTGCTGCGGGTATCGGTGCCGTAGTCGCAGGTGGCGCAGCGATCGTGTACTTCAACAGCAAGAAGGCTCAGGCTGCTCTTCCTCCGGCTCCATCCCCAATTCCGATTCCAGCTCCACCGGTCCAGATAGGATTCAAACTCCGTACGGGAGTGACGTACTACGCAAGCGCACCGTATGTGAACAGCAAGCTCATTACGAATCCGCCAAAGAGCGACGCTGAGCTACAAGCACTTTGGATTGCATCGAAAGAGTGGGTTCCTGGCATACCAGCTCTATTGCAGATGCCGAACGGAGCTCCCACGGCATGGATGGCGGAATGGGCAGCGCAAGATCGCGCTCTCTTCGTTGCGACGTACCTCGGACCTGACAACGCCGACCCAGATCCCGGCTGGCACTTCTGGCCTGTACTTCTGCTACCTCCATCTCCATTGCCTCCGATAGGATCGCCTCAACCGCCATCACCAACTCCGTCTCCATCACCAACTCCGTCACCAACTCCGTCACCGACTCCATCACCGTCTCCAACTCCGTCCCCTTCTCCATCTCCAACACCTCAACCTCCACCTCAATCACCAGCTCCAGCGCCATCTCCACCGCAAGCCCGTCCTCCTCGGCAGTAATCGAGTTGTCATGAATCTCGTGCACAAAAGACGCGAACCACGTCGAGGGATACGCCGTAACCCCGTTGAACATGACAACGGGCATTCGCCAGCACTAAAAACAGCACTCTGGGTCAGCGCCATCGTTTCGATTGTTGGCGGAGCTGTATTTCTCGTTGCGTATCTCTGGCCATCGCCGCCACCTGAGCGTCTATTTTTCAGAGGTATCGTCTTCGATGTGACTCATACAAACGGCTTGTGGACTTCAGAATTTGCGTACGGAAACACGATGTTTTCTGTGAATGGCGAATCGCGTGATGACGCAGTTGCTAAGGCGCATGACCAGATCGATTTGCTCACGACCAGAACGGCGTGAAGGAGTATAATTGCTCAAATGGGTTACGCGTACGTACTAGATCGCATTCTCGCGCAGGGCTCGAAACCGCCTGAAGGCTCTCATCTCTATCCCGCCTTCGATACGCTCGTGTTAACAGCGATGGAGTACCAACCACCTTCAAACGCCTTTCCTGATGTACATGTTCTTCATGTGCCGCTCGATGATGCCAAGCCCACACGAGAGGAAGTTCGTGCATCCGTCTTGGCTGCTCGCAACGTCGCAGAACGCATTCGAAGAGGTGGTCGAGTACTGACTACGTGCCAACAAGGACGCAACCGAAGTGGCATAGTCAACGGCCTCACACTCATGGAACTCGGAATGTCTGCGGAAGAAGCGATCCAACGCATCCGTCAAGCGCGAGGACCGACAGCTCTAAGCAACTCGTACTTCGTCGAAGTGCTTCGCGCTTATGAGCAAGTGCGTCATCCAGCACAACCCTACGGATACGCTGCTGCAATGAAGGTGTAGTAGTATACGAAGGTGGACATCGGCGATCTGGCTCTTCATGCACTTGTGAGTATCGTCTCTGCGGCTGCGGGTGTGAGTATCGCTGCGTGGAAGATAAGCAGAGAGCTCCAAGAGACAAAATCAACGGCCAACGAAGCGAAGAAGAAGGCAGAGAAGGTCGAAACGAGCCTTGAAGTTTTCGCGAAAGAACAAGGTGACTCATGGCGACAAATGGATCGAACCCTCGGGCAAATCGAAGGCCACATCGGAGCGACCCCGCCAACGAACCCGAGGAAGAGTCGACCGGGACAGATCTGAAGTCACGAGTTTCTGACGGCGTAGTAGCTCTTCGTCCCATCCGAAAAGCTGCGCAAGAGAAAGCCGAACGCATCCTCGAGCAACTCAAGAGCAACGCCAAGTAAACCAAGGAGTAGGTTATGAAATCGATCTTGATTCGTCTGTTCGTCATTTGCTGCACGATCTCCGTATTCCTCCTCGCAGCAACGAACGCATTCGCGCAGGTCACCCCAACACCCGTTCCGTCGCTATCGACGGCGGCGATTGTTGTCACCGTCCTGGCGTTTCTGGTCGGCGTCACGAACCAGCTCACTCAGACGGGGAAACTCTTCAATCAGTGGCCGGTACCAGCGAAAGCAGGACCCTACATCGTGACCGTCGGAAGCTTTCTGGGCGGCGCTTATGCGTACCTACAACAACAACCGACCCCGCTTGTGATCAACGCCGCGACAATCTTCTATGCGTGCTCCGCCGGTGTTGGAATGCTGCTCGTTGCTTCAGCGCCAGGACAGGTAACGCACCTCTTTGGAGGACAGGTCAACAAGTCGCGACCCGCAGCAACGAAACCGTCTTCAAACGCGGTAACACTGCCTGCACCTCCCGCGCCTCCCGCAGCGCCTGATGCGCCGCCGGTTGCATGACAAGAGATCGGTAGCGCCTTACAGTTTCTCTCGGCACGTAGCCATGAGGAGGTCAACATGCCGATTAAACTGGACCCACGCATCGCTCGAGCAGTAAACGCGGCAGTAGCCGATATTTTCACCAGCCTCGTCAGTGCGGCAGCAGATGCCGCACTTGGCGAGGTGGAGCAGCGTCTTCACGATGGTGCTGAGGGCATTTCTCGTGCGCGAGGCAAGGTCCGTAAGAACAAGAAGCGCCGCTCGCCAGAGGTCATCGAAGCAACGGTTATCGATGAACCTCGTGGAAGTCGACGCCGGTAACCCTTCGTGGCTCCCTTGTCGTGCCGCAGAATCGGCCTGCCAAGGCTGTTGAGCCGATCGATTCGACTCTTCCAGCAATCACTCGAAGCGCGCTTCTAGGAGCCATCCACACGTTTTCCAGTTAGGATGGAACCATGCCGGGACCGAGCAGCTTCAGCACGTTTCTAATCGGCGGCCTTCTGGGAGTAGCTGCCGGTTTTGGTGCGGCGCTCTATCTAAATGAGCGTCAGCAGTTACCTCGTTTTCCTCTGCTTGCGCCGAAGGTACCTTACGACACGAGCCTTCCGCCGCGAGTCCTACCGGGGACGTTCAAGCCTGGCTGGTACCTCTTCTCGTACAAGGGTGGTGGCGGCAAACCGAAACAAGTAGAACGTCTGGCATCGCAAGAGTTGGCGATCACAACTTTCAACCACGCGATCTCCCAAGACGACGGCTACGTGCACAAGCTTGCAGAAGTTCGCACCGAAGTTGAGTTCAATCGAATCAACAACGCGACCATGACTCGCTCCGAGTACGACAGACTTGTGCAAGCACAGACACGCGCGAAGGCTGCGTGATCATGTATCGTATATATCGTAAGTACTATGTCGAGATCATCAAGAACGATCTCGTTAGTCCACCGCGACTGGACTACATCGTTGCGTCCTCGAGTCAGAAGTTAGCGGAAGGATTGTATCTCGCTGGTTTTGAGCGCTTTCAAGCGCCAGTTAAGGTTTCAGAGTCAGCGCTAGTACGCATCGCACCTGACTTTGAAACGATGATGCAACAATGTATGTCCGAAGGCCGAATGGTGAGGTTGGAGAAGAGACGCACAAGCATGTTGAACAGACATTTTTCATCGTGGATGGCCAAGAGGATGAAGCATTCGGACAAGCTGTTCGAGAAAATCCACTTTCGAAATCGAACGCGCTTCTCATCGCAAGCGGCGTTGCTTTCGGTTTTGGAGCGCTAGCGCTGATCTTCTACGGCGGTTGCGTCTGCGTCGAGCAGTACAACGCCAGCGCTTCCATCATGCACCGCATGGAAGTTCCCGACGTTCAACGAGCTCCCGCAGGATGTCGTTGCGCGTTCAATCGAGCTCCAGCACGATCTCTCAAAACCTATCGGCTATCAGACCATAGAAGTCTGGCACGGGATAACGTATCGCTTCAACGTTCGCATGCATCCGGCGAATCAGATCGTGAACGTTCCGCATCGAGGTGCGGATGTTGAAATCTGCACAAGCGTTGGGTGATCACAGATCGACGATGTCCCAAGATTTGACGATGCGATTTGCAGGCAAGAGCCCGTCATACTCAACCGAATGCACTGCTTCAAGCGTCGTCATCCAGTCGTGTAGATCGCGCGGCGATGGCACAACCCCACTCGCGATGAGTTTTTGCCAGCGTGCAGGTGTGATCGAGCGCTTCAGTCCAAGACGTCGCATCCAGTCAACAAGCACGTACTTCGGCGGAACAAGATAGGGTCGTGTATCGGCTCGGAGCTCTTTCTCGTCGGCTTCGACTTCAAGCACTACGGGACTGCTGACAGGCTCTGGTATCACGAGCGAGTTGATGTACGCTCGAGGCATGCGAACACTCCTCTTCGTCCTCGTTCTCCTCGTCGCTGCATGCGGACCTGCAACTCAACCCAAAACGGGTCCTGGAACTGAGTGGCCCTGCGGTACGCAAGGACTCGTTTGTTCCAACAAAATGTGCTGCGGCGAGGGCGATGTCTGCGGAGGCGATGACAAGTCGTGTCCGAAAGACATGTGCTGTTTCGCGGGACCGCAAGAGGGCGATGCGCTCGGCGCTGCGAGACGCGTTCACCAGGCTCAGTGGGCACCGAAAAGCGTGAACTGACTCGAACCATGTTCTCGCGTCCGCGCTTCATGAAACAAGGAAGAGGCCGACGCGTACGTGTGCGCGATGCAGTCGGCATCTACCGATTGAGGCTCGACTCGCATTTCATTGCGCACTCAATCCCCGACGACGGCAGCCCTCAGTGTCCACGCAACTTCTCGTACGAGCTCTACGGCGTCGACGCGGGCATCGCAGACGTGCTCCGCATTCTGAACACGCACGGCATTCCAACGATGACATCGATGTCGGGACTGCTTCGCGACTACCCCGATACGAAAGAGGGAGCGCAGTTCGGCTACATACTGTTTTTCAAACTCCCGCCAAAAACTGAAGCGCGCATCATCCGAGCTGCTCAGTCATGTGGAATGGGTGCAGAGCCTACGAAGAAAGGTGGATGGGCTCGCGGTGTGCGCGTAGACACAGAGCTTCTCAAAGGTGGCGTGAACGCGCGTGAACTATGGCTTCGTGCACGTCTAGAAGCTATCATCGTGCGCATGCCCACCAAAGTCGACGATGTGTTGGACCTCGAACAACTTGCGAAGCTACTCGGAGTGCCTGGACCGGACAAATGGCATGATTCCTACTCCGGAACGTACGGCTACGCCTACGATGATGCGATTGCGCACGGTTATACCGAAGAAGAGTCAGAAGAGATCGCACAGAAGGCCGAAGAAGAAGAGCGCGACGAGCTGTACGGCAAGTACCACACAGCTCTGATCGCAACGGCAGATCACATTTTCGGGGAGCACCTACTAATTCTAGTACCTGGCGGAAAGCAACGCGTTGTGAAACGCGGTCAAACGTACGTAGATGCGCCAACGAGAGGAAAGTACCCGTGGCAATACCGTGTCGTTCCTGAGCAATCATGGAACGATGCTGCGTACGAGATCATGAAAACTATCAACGGTGTTGGGTCGTTCGAATTCTCGAGTCTGCGCGAGTTCATCGACTCCGGTCCGTACACATCCGCTCGCCAAGCTGTGCTTCAGCATCTTCATTGGATGAAACGATACCCTGATGTCTACGGTGAGATGAGTACGGAGAGGTACTTCGAGAACGAGCTTCGATGACACGCTTCGAGCTCCAGAGTCTCGTCGGCAAGCGCGTGCGTATCTGGCTCGATCGCGAGAAAAACCGTTACGTTGAAGGCGTAGTCAAGGACAACGGAACGCAGTGGCCGTATTACATCCCGGATGAAGGCGGCAAGGGCAATTGGGTCGTCACCGAACGACGAGACATCGAAGTGCTGGAGTAGTCATCCACCAAACTCACCATCGATATCCATTAGATCAATTGTCGGTGCTAATTTGAGCCCGAGTTTGTGGGCTGCCCACGCTCTGTGAATGCCGTCTTGAGGCGATTGATGTCGAACAACAATCGGCGGTACGTCATTACCCTGCCGAATGAGTTCAGCCACGTGATCGATGAACTCGAGCTCCTCTCGATCACTCTCTTCATCATCGGTTTCGATAGGAAAGAGAAAATCCTCGTACGTCTTCCATCGAACAATTGCGTATTCCGGCAACTCTGACGTCTGGAGCATGTCCTCCAAGTTGTCGAGGAAGTGCGGATACCACGCAAACCGCTCGAGACGTACGAGAACAGATTTCTGCGGAGTGAGCCAGAGACTCATGACTCGTTGAAGATAACCGAACGCGGACTACTGGACATGATGCGATGAGCCGCGATGTCGGGAATTACTTGTTCGTAGAACCACTTCACAAGCTTCTGTGCGAACGGCTGGATGTCAGATCCAAGCTCGTTAGCCAACGCTGTATCGCGATTCCATACGTCGGCCAGCGCTCGGACAGGTCTGTCGATCTTGTACTTGCTCTCTGCGATGATGGCCGCAACGTTGAGAACGTACATCATTAGAAATGGAAACTTGGGAAATAGTGACGCAGCTTTAATACGATTATCTGGATGCTCACTAAGCTGAATCAGTAGATCAGCTGTTTCGTTATACGAACGACCTTGTACGTGATTTTCAAGCAGATCGATCTGAAAAAATTCGGTGAGCTTGTTCACATCTTCATCTGCAAATCCTCGCTCCATAAGTTCACCTCCAACATCGTTGGTGAATAGAGCGAGATCTATAAGATGAAGTTGGAGCGCGTGTACTTGGACTGCCTTGGGCTTTTTCACGCGCAGCTCTCAGTTGGCACGATTGACGATCGATGCGCCGCCGAAATTGAAGAGCCCGCCAAGCCCGCCCGACGCGGCGGCAGCTTCGGATTGAGCGCAGGCTTCCAGTCAAGATTGGGCGCGTGGCCGAAGTTGTTGCTGAACGGCACCCAAGATGGGTCTGTTGTTGGGTTGTTACGTATTACCTGGAGACCGACTTCGGCGGCAGCATCGGCATCGACAGGCGCAGTAGGCGTGCAGGCAGTGGTGAATATGACTGCGAAGAGGAGAACGAGACGAGCGATCGTGTTCATGACTTCCTTATCAGAAGTAGCTGCTAGCCATCGGCATTGCCTGCATGAAAAGCACATCGATGCGGTGTTTGGCTGCGTTGATGGCGTCCATTCGTTCTGGAGCGCAGATGACGTCTCCCGGATCTCCAACGAAACCCGCGACAGCGCGATAGTCCGCGCAGTAGCCGTTGTCGGACTGATGAACGTGAATGGTGACGTCCTTGTACTTCACGGTGGAGTCGTAGCGATACGGGTTCTCAGTCACGTTACCCTCGGAGAGTCTTGTTACGGACCCACCGTCGTACTCCTTCTCGATTTCTCCGTCTATCCACAAGACAACGTTCTCACCGTACGCTCGACCGCCTCCTCGGCGATTCTGCGAGAGGCCAACGTAATGCTCGAAAATATTGGCTGCTTCGGTGGCATCAGATCCATCGTAGACAGTGCCGATGTTGCTGACGGTGACCTCGTACGTGTGATCACCGGTCGGGTTCTCATGATACCCACCGTACTTTCGGTAGTGCGCCGGCTTTCGGCCCTCGAGCACGTTTTGAATCGAAGCCTCGAGTTCAGCACGATGAGCTTGGATGAACTTTCGCTTTGATAGCCGACTTTGTTTCCACCAGTCTTGGAGACCTTCGTCGTTATCTATCCACTGCTCGATGTCGCTGGTAATCAAGCGCATCTCACGAGGGTTCTCTCGCGCGCTGTTGGGGTACATCCGATCGATCACACGCTTAGCTTCAGCGAACGTGCCGTAGAACGAGTGTGCTGCAAGACGGCCGTTTTTTGTGATGGTCACACCGCCAGACGGCGAGATTTGAATCGTGAATCCACGATACTTCTTGCAAGTCTCACGAGGATTACTCCGAACACGCATGTAGTACGCGCCGGCAAGTACTCCCGCTACCGCAAGCGACGCGAGACCGACGTAGAGAAGCGCGTGGCTGGGTGCAACCTGAGCACCGATTACTGGTGGCAAGCTCGCACGGGAGTCTGGAGCGACAGCCCAGAGTTCGTAAATGATGACGCTACCGCCGGTCGCGTCGGTCGCGGTCGGCATCGAAGCGTCTTTTGTCCACGTTCCTTCAGCTCTGAACAACTTTTCGTCGTTAGAAACCTTGAACGGCATCTCCGATGGCCAGTCGCTCGGTAGCGTCGAGCTTTCTGGGTAGTACGTAAGCGGGACGAGCCCCAGCTTCGCGAGCGCGGCCGATGCGTCACTGTCTGCGACGTTGGCTTTCGGTCGCACAACACCGAACAAGCGATAAAGCTGACCTTTGGTGGCCTCGTAGGTTGTAAATCCAGGCGGGATCTTGACGTTCATGAATCTACGCAGCCTCCACATTCAGTCGATGAATCACGGCCCACTCATAGACCGCAGCGGCTTCAGCGCCTCCCATACGAACTGCGCTCTCGTGGTTCTTCCACTCAGATCGCGCAACGTTTACCGCATTCTGAACAATCATTCGAGCCTGATCGAACTGTTCGAACGCATCGGTATCGTAGAGGTAACGAAGAGCGTTGAAAACTGTACGCGAGATAGTGAACGCTTCCTGGCGCTTGCCGCCAAAACTGGAGATCGGGAAGTAGTACAGGCGTGAGCTCCACCAAATGATCTCATACGATCCCGGTTCTTCCTCACTCGAAATCCAGCGAAGCTTGCCGTATGTCGCGACGGGCTCTGTACCACTTGATTCCGTAGCGCTTGCAGGTTGTCCAGCAGCAAAAGGATGTTTGCGTATGTACCACCACGCTCCACCGAAGACGATGATGCCTCCAATGAACGCAAGCGTTGCAGGCAGCAGAGATGTACTTGGTGCGGAAGAATTTTCGTTAGGAGTTGGTGGAACTTCTACTTCTAGATACATCGGACCGTAGATCAAGTCGCCCGTACGCGTCGGCAGTGTAATCGCTTGCCCTTTCCACGTAGCGTGCACATTCGAAAGATGAGGAGCAGGCAGGTTCTGCCTCGCGAACTCGGCAGTGATTGCATTGACGACCGGTGCATAGAAGTCAGGCACTTTGCTGAGTGACGGAGCGCTGTTGGATATCGGCCCATCCCAACCTTGCTGCATAAGAAGAGCGAGCGCTTGATCTTGAGACAACGATTGCGGAGCAACAATGAGGAACATGTAGCGACTGCCTGGCGTGACTGTGCGCGCCGAATCCAGCTGCCAAACTTTTTCAGATTGTTGTTGCGCGAGCATTACTCTTCCTCGTCGTGATTCAGTATCTTTTTGAGATCGAGTCGGCGATCGAGCTCGCGATCGTATTCTTCCTCTGTCCAACCAGACTCGCGAAAGAGCTCAAGCTCCATTTCACGCATCTGTTGCCATACCTCGAACACAGCCTTGTCCGTCGGCATCGGTGGATTTCCTGTCCAGACGATGACGCCTGACTTCGGCGTGCGTTGAACTGTTTCCATGTACCTATCGTGCAAGTATGAAAGTGCATCGAGCAGTTGGTCGAAAGCCCAACGGGGGTTCTCGAAGGAACGGCCTATGCCATCGTGGCTCCCTGTCGTGCCGCGCTTCGAGGCGTAGATGAGTGCGGCTACTGTGCCTAAGAGGAGCACTCCACCGACAATGAACGGCGTAAGAGACGTTCCTGATGTCGATGACGGTGGAGGTAATGGAGATGGTGGTTGAGGAGAAGGTGGCGTGGGCAGTGAATCAGGAACCTGAACGTAGACTTCTGGGTACTCAACGCCGTCGGAATTTACCGGTTTCTCCGGCATCACAGTTGGAATTCCGTACCAAACTGCCGTTACGCGCCAAAAGTTGAAATCAGGGATCGTAGAGCCGGGATCTATTTTCAGGACACGAAAAGTTCCCTGTTCGATACCTGGAGGGTTGGTCTCGAGCTTCCGCTTAAGATCCGCAGCCGCCCACGCTGCTGGTGCGAGCACCAGAAAGTAGTACGTACGCGTCGGCGAGAGTTGCCGTGTGTCGTCGAGTTGCCAGGCCACGTCACGAGTGTATCGCAGAACGGGTACGACAGGGAGCCACGATTAGTTGGCTTCTTACCGAAGACCTCATTCGAAGAATGATATTTCCGTGCTGATCGAGAACGTAAATCCTTGCTGATTGCAAGCTAGAATCGTTGCGGTTTAGTCACACACACGATATCTGTAGAGCAGGTGCTGCGCCTGAACGGCGGTAGGAGAAATCATGGCATTTCGAATTGGTCGAACAGGCGCACGGCATAGCTACCCAGAACCGAAGCAGTCTGCTGCGGGACTGACAGGACCGAGCGGAGCTACAGGACCGAGCGGAGCTACAGGACCGAGCGGAGCTACAGGACCGACTGGATCTGCTGGACTCGCTGGACCGACCGGACCTACTGGTGGCGCCAATCCAGCGTTTTTGGCGCAGCCTGCGTGGTTCGTCGATCCGCGAAACGTGAGCGGAACGGCGAGCGACAGCAACAATGGTGCAACGGCGCTCACTGCGCTTCTCAGCAAGGCCGAACTGCTTCGTCGTATTGGCGCGCAGAACGGTCCAATCCAAGTTGGTATGACCGTCACGTTCCTGAGCGACGAGCCGCCCGGCGTCGGTGCGCGCGACATCATCGAAATCAACACGTCCCTCGGCGCGGTCATCTGGAACATGCCGCTGACGGTTGTGCAGAGCGGAAACCTGACGGCGGCTACGGCAAAGAACCGCGCTGCGGGTGTCGCAGGACGACAAACCGTGACGGCCGCACTTGGCTTCTCGCAGGGGCTCATCTTCGAGGATACGACACTCAACGCGCGATCGTACATACGAACCACGGCAGCGGCTGCGACGCCGGCTGTCATCTGCTCACTCGTGAAATTCGTGGCGCCGACACTGATCAACCCGTTCGCTGGATCCGGCAACCCACAGGTCGATCCCGTCGCGGGCAACGCCTATCGCGTACTGCAACCCGGCAATCTGAACATGCAGTATGCAGAGAGCGACGAAGGAATTTTTCCGATTGTATTCTCGAACGCGCACTTCACAGGGTCGACTGACGTATTTGTCGAGTTGTTCATCGGAAATATTCTTCTCAATTTCTGCGCCTTTCAGAACTTTTTGCTGACTACTACCGATGACGGCCTCCTCCTGCCGAACCTCACCAACTCGTTCAGCGCGAACGGTGGTGAGGGTTTCACGTCTACTATCCTCCTCACTATGTTCGAAGGTGGCGCGTTGGTTGGTAACGTCTTCGGTGCGTTTTTCTTTGATGGAGACGTGCTCATTGGAGGCGGCAGCGACCTCGCTAACGGATGCGGTTTCTCTCAAGTGTGTCTCGAAAATTTCTTTGCACTCGGATTCCGCTCCACCGCTCAAGGCGCGGTCTATCGCGTAGATAACGGCAGCTATGGGCCGCCCATTGTGTGGGGCGATCGAATGATCCTTTACCCCGAGAGCAAAGTCTTTTGGCGATGGGATCGAACAGCCGTACAGACATTCCTATGCACGCTCATTTTTGACGACAACACTCTACGAACGCCGCCAGGCACCAACTACCCACCGGGAGGTGGCAACGCTTTCGCGCGCAATTACGCGACAGGTGGATTCATCGGACCGCTCGTGCTTGGAGGCAACCCCATCCCTCCCGCTATGCTCGACGCGCTCATCGGAGGCCCCGGCTTCGAGGGATATGCAGTCACTCCAAAAAACGCGGTCTACGCAAAGGATGGATCGTGATGAAGACTGAACTCGTTTGCAACGGCAGCCCATCGCATTGGATTTTCTCGTCTGTAGCGGCTGCACAGGCTGCAATAGCAACCGATGGATCACTGCCGATAGACATGCAGCATTTTCCGCAAAAGCACATGATCAATCACAAAATCGGTATCCCTCTTGTGTGGACAATGCGACAAGTCGATGATGCGTACGCAGCCATGTTTCCCTTGATCGCATAAGAAGATTTAGAATCGGACGCTCACGCGCACAGCATTCCTATCCAGAACCGAAGCAGAGTGCTGGATTGTGACGTTCACGAGTGCACCACCGATCACAGATCCGATAGGTATGGACGTGTTGGATCTTCATCGACGAAAATAGAGCCGTTGCTCACACCAGCAAGCCAATGCGCAACGCGTCCGCAGGATTCACGGATTTCCTCTTTCGTCTTGTCAGTGAGAAAAATTCCTCGATCTTCAGCTGAAGATACGATCTTGTCTCGATACTCATCCTTCATGAGTTCTCGAGTGAGGTATTGAGCAACATAGCGATCAGCGTCTTCGATTGTAAAAGACATCGTCGTTCTCACGCATGCTCTTGCATCAAGTACCACCAGCTTGCACCGACAACCGCAACAAGTGCGCTCACTGCGACCACAGGAATCCAGCTGCTCGAGGGTGTTGCAGGAACTCCACCAGTCGGCATCGGCGCCCCGTAGTTGCCTGGCCCGAAGCGATCGTTGGGATTAGTTCCAGGCGCGTGCGGCGTGTTCAATACAGTGCGTTGCCACTTATCTCCAGGCGTGGTGGTGATCGAGTCCTCGATTACGTACTCATTGCTCGTGATGTGTGAACCCGCTTCCTGTTGCGCGATCCAGTAGTTCCAGCCTTGGTAAACCGTCGTCCAAGTCCCATCGACCAACGCTTGCACCCAATAGAAGGTGTTCACGCCTTGACCGAGTCCTATCTGCGAACGGTTCATCTCCGATGTCCTTATCATGTTAGGAGATAAGTATCGATCGTGCGTTTGGCTTCGCCTATAGCGAGCTCTTCACTTGGTGCAAGCATCTGGATGACTTGCTTTCTCCACGTAAACTCGGCCGCCCAAAGTTTCGACGATCCTACAGTTGTTGGGTGGGTTGCGATAGAGAAGTTCTTGTAGAATACTGTTTGGCCGGTTGATGAAGTAGATCCAATCGCGAGATATAGCCCTAACGCAAGAGCAGCACTGATCCCACTCAAAACAAGTGCTACTTTCGCTGGGCGACTGAACTTGAGTGGATTTTCCGTAACATCAGCGATGCGCCAAATATCTTTCGGATCGGCATCGCACAATTTTTCTATCCACTGTTCGACCTCTTCGCGAGAATCAAACCAGCGGCCGACATGTCGCAGGGATGTGCCGAGAATGCGCATAGTCGCATTCCATCTGTCACGCATCTGTCCGTACGTAATTTCAAGTATTCCGCAGCTTGCGACGTAAACGACGCCACCACCAGCTCCTCGACCTGATTTGATAATTGGTTTTGGGTTCTCGATCTCCGATAACGGGGGCACCCCAAGTGCAGCGCGCCCAGCTGTAGTGATGTAAAACCACTCACCTTCGACTCGAGCAACAAGATCGCGTTTGACGAGTGATTTAACAACACGATAGTCGTCTTCGTAGAGGTGTTGCCATTCGCCGTCCGAGAGCTCGAGCAAGAGCTTCCGTTGCAAATCCGTCAGCTTCGGTTTGACCGGGTTATTTCGAGCTCCGATGAGGCTTGCGTAGTGCATCGTTCAAACCTGAACGATCTCTTGCGGAGCGGTTTCGTACGGGCCTGTCGTGTAATAAACCTGCGGGCCGTTTGGGCTGAATTGTGGGAACTGCTCCTGCGCTACCGGTGGGACCGACGGCTTCGACGCTTGGTAGATGAGCATGACCCCCAGCGCTGTCGTTAGAACGGCTCCGATTAGGAGCGCCGTGTGGGCCTGGTCCGACAGCGGATTCTCGATGTAGTCGTTCATTGGCTTCGGGTTTCCTGGCGTATTCTACAGGTCGCCTATCAGGAGGAAGTGCCTTCAGCGCACTTCTGTGCGGACTCTGATCGAGTTTTGGGCGAGATTCATCAGTGGTCTCATAATACACCTTCGCCGCGACGTATCCCACACCCAATCCAGCCGCTGCCGTGGCTGTAACTTGCGCCACAAGCTTCCACCAGGACGATCTCGGAATAAATAGATTCGGCGAGACTATGAGCATGCTGTAAGGATTGATCGACGTTCCATCCGGCTCTTTAGTCTCAAAATGAACGCGACCCGTCTCACTGACGCGACCGATGATTTCTCCAACACGTACAGCTCGATCTTGACCAACACGCTCGATGTGCCCGTAGTTGTAGACAGCACCGTCGAGCGCGTGAAGTTCTAGTGTTTTGGTGCAAAGATCGAGTCGAATGTCGCCTGCATCGACAGAGACAACCGGCGAACCTTTGTCTGAGGAGATGTCGATACCGCGATGTTTTTCAGTCCAGTCGTCCGAGAACCCTGGAACGGTATCCGTTGTTGTCGTTGCGATAGGAAAGACTCGGATCATCTATTTCGTTTAGCTCGTCGCTTCATCCATGCTGTTGCCTGATATTCATCTGTGACACGAATCGATTCGATGACAGAACCGTCTTCCTCGAGAAGATGAAGTTCTTGTATCGAATCTTCATCTACGTTCATACGTATGAAATCGTCGATGTCGTCACCACGACTCCACTCAGCATTGTCGATGGCGTTGCCCTTTTCGTCGAACGTAACGATCTCCACCAAAGCAACGGGATTCGACAGCATGTGCTTCTGACGTGTGTAGAAGAAACCCGCGAGAGCTGCCGCGCCAACGAGCGCTGCACCAACCGCGACCTTTGCGCCGGTGCCGCTGCGAAGACTGAAAGTCTGGCCTGGTGGCGGTTCTTCCCAAGAGATCACACCAAGTCCGATCAGGCCGCTTTGCGCAACTTGTGGAGTCAACATCTTCTGTCCGATGGTAACACCGTGTCGATGTGCCCAACCTGCATTCGTTTCGAGCGCGTAACGCGACAGCCGATGCACACCTCGAATCACTTCGTTCAACGGTGGAACGTTCTCGACGATGCCGACAACTGTTCCGTCTTCGTCGATGAAGATCATGTCGAGCGGGATGTATGTGTTTCGCATGTAGAGCGTGTGATCGGAACGCCTCTCGAAATCGAAGAGCATCCCGTGGTCCTCGGGCATCGACTTTCGATGCATGAGTCCGCGCGTCATTGCAGGCCCCGGACGTACAACTTCGACATCAAGCTCTGCGCCGTTGCTGAACGTGAGCCGTTCGGTTCCGTTTGGAGGTGCTCCAAGTCCAGTCGTGAGCATGCAGGGCTTGGGTTCAAGAAGCCAGATGTTGAGCGCATACTTAATACCGCTCGTGACCGGCGCTCCGCCGTGAAGCACGCGTTGATCGATCGCTCCGTCAGACAGCAGACCTCGCCAGTAGACAGCTGAATTTTTCTCCGGTCGAACTGCGAGCCCAAGGTTCGGGAAAACAGTTTCGCCGCCCTGTCCCGGATTGAGCGTGTTGAGGTACGCGAAGATGGTGGCAGAACGCTGTCCGCCGACCTGACAGACGGCACGCTGTCCAGACGGTACATCTTCGGGATGTGCGTCAAGATGAGGCTGGAATTCCTGTCCCACTGTGTAGCGCACAACTTGAAGCGGCTCGACCAACGGTAATCCTGCGAAGACTTGCGCGCGCGCTTGAATGCGTTTTGTTACGTCGTCATCAGGCAAAAATGCGGTGCTGCTCGTACGTCTGTTGTCGACGCAACCTTCAGGATTCTCACACAGAACTGGCGMKCGCTGAAATAGCTTGTCGGCGACAGCGATCAGGTGCGCTGATTCATCATCGGTCAGAAAATCCCGCAACCGCATTACGAGCGGATCTCTAGACAGAACCTCTTCGGGAGGAGCCCCTAGAAAATGCGTAGGATTCATTTCTCTGTTGAAGATAACGCGCAGCGAGCAGAAAGCCCACTGCCGAACCGATGGCGCCGACGATTGCTACCGTCGCAGCGATAGGGATAAGCGGCTTGAGCCGCAAACCTTTCGACTGAAGCGCGTAGAGCTTTAGATCGGCCAGCGAGCCGTTGAAACGGTCCAGATCTACATTTCCCTGGATACCGGGCACTTGCCCGACCTCGCTGTACTGCCAGAATTTCCAATCCCGCCAACCACTAGGCAAGTTCGGACACTGCACGTACCAGTTCGCGACCCAGAGCGGCGTTGTCTCCTCGATGTTGGAGCTCGGAAGAGGGTTCCAGAACCCGCTTCCTGTATAGATAATGGGTTCGACACCCATTGTAGAACGGATGCGATCGATCCATGTCATCACACCGGAGATAACGGTTGCACCCGACTCTCCGTCCATCGACTCGAGATCTAGCATCGGTGGAAGGTCGAGTGCGTCGAGCGCGCCGACTTTGTTCCGAAAGAGGTCGGCTTGCGCAACGGCATCTTGTCCCGGACGAAAGAATTGATACGCGCCGCGTAGAACTCCAGCTTCTTTCGCACCGACCCAGTTCTGATTGAACAGGGGATCGGTGAATTGCAAGCCGTCTGTCACGCGAATGTACGCGAACTCTCGCCCTGATGCCTTGACCCGAGGCCACTCGATCGTCTTTTGGTAGTAAGAGACGTCGATGCCCTCGATGGTCGGACCTTTGGGACAAACGCCCATTGATCAGCCTTTGTAGTATCGCGAAATGACGAGCGCTGTCTTCGATGCAGGAATCGAGTGGTTGTAGTAGTCGTGGATGTCTCTGCTGTAGACATCGAGCGCTCGTTTCGCACGTTCGCGTGTAAAACCGAACGCGTCGACGAGCATGTTGTAGATGTCCGTGAAGTAAAACTTGCGGCGGTAGAACACTTGGCCGCGAGGGTTTTCTTTCGCATTGGAGATCATGACTTCCTCCCGACTAGCGCCAAATCCACACACGAAGACTCGCGATAGTCGGCAATGGAGCCGCAACGGTAGTCGTTGTTGTGATCGCTTGAAACTTGTAGCGGGCTGGATCTTCAGTCGGGTCAGGCCAATCCGCAACGACACGCGGGAGCCACATCGCACCTGCTTGCGCAAGCGCTAGCTTTGCCTGCCCGTAGTCATTGGGCGCGATGCTGATGCGATAGACTTGATTCGGTTGGAGCACGAACGGAGGCTGAACCGGCTGCCAAGACGAAGGTTGCGGAATCGGTGTTGGCGGCGGTGCCGTTGGGTAAACTCGCGGAGGCGGCGCTGTTGGGAACATAGGTGGTCCAGGCGGCATTGTCCCTCCTACGAGCGGTCCGGGTGGCGGCCCAACCGGAGCAGGAATGAGAGCTGCTGCGGCAGCTTTCGGCTTCATGATCAAGTAGACGCCTAGCCCTACAAATGCGGCTGTACCGAGTGCAATGAGCGCGACTGTAGCTGGCTCAACAGGGTTCTCTTGGTAGCCGTTCTCTTGGTAACCGTGTTCACGGCATCCGAAACAATCCATAGCTTCCTCCACATCTTTAGAAACGCTTACATCAAAAGGGGCTTTCGGTATCGATCCACCTTCGCCCTTCTGCTGTCAACGTGTAATAGACGTACGGGTACGAACTGCGCGTTGAGAGTTGTTTACGCACTTTGTTTTGTACCCAACGAACGCCTTCCGGCGTTAGCTCATAGATAGCAGGCAGCGCTCCTCCGCTACCAACCCTTGCTCTTCGAGGAACTCGTACGAAGATGAGCCCCTGCTGCCGCATACGTTTAAGCAGATGTTTAGCGACTGCGCGAGTGGTACCAACGTGATCCATTATCATTCGCAACGTGAATTGTGGAAATTCAACAATCACTTGGCGAAGACGTTCGATGACCGGGTCTTCAACGATCGTGTGCGTGAGGTAGCCTTGCTTCACAAGCACATTGATGACGCTTCTTACCGGAGCCTCTGACCGTCCGACGATACGCATAAGGTCTTCAGTACGAAAAGGCCCTCGAGCGACGAGCGTGGCAACGGCCTCTTTGTACCTACGCATTACATGTTGGCGAGCAACCCGATGCTTCTCGTACCAACGCTCAGGCATCTTCAAGCGCTTCGGTACTGCTGGCAGCAATATCGGAGGCGAGGGTAGAGGTGCGGGTGCTGGCGGAAGCCGAGGAACTGTTCGACGCGCAGGAAGCGCAGGCGCCATTCGGGACGCGCGCCAGATGTTCTCAATGATCTGCTTGCCTAAGAGTACCGCTTCAGACGCTCTCGGAACTCGACAAACAATTTTACCGTTCGGAATCGTACGCGTGTCTACGCACCAGCCGTGAGACTCCGTATCGTAGAAGATCTGATACAGAATATCTCTATGCTTGTAGCTCGCAGTAGATCCCTGAAGCGGATTCATTCACGCTCTTCTTCTTCATCATCGAGTTCTTCGTCACCTTCTTCAAGCTCGTCGAAGTCATCGTCGTACTCACCTTCGTCATCACCTTCGTCAGCGCCTTCTCCTGCTTCGATCGGGTTGGGCTCAAACTCAGCACAAGCGATCTCTATGTCGTAGCGCTCTTCAGCAAGCCCAGTGACTTCCTCAAGCGCGCCGAGCGCGTCGGAGAGAAAGAGCTTCACTTGATTCTGGTTGTCGGCAGTGAGCGCTTTGTTGAGACCGACGAGGTCTTCGCGCACACGACGCATCCAAATCCTCAAATCGCCCTTGGTCGGTCGGCTTGCCATGGAGCCATCCTACCTCGAACAGATCGAGACGTCAGCTAGGCAATCGTCGTGGAATTGGGCGTCCTGCGCGGTAAGTCACACGCTTTTTAGGCGCATAACCTTTCTCAGCACGAAGACGAGGGAGCTCATGTTGCGAGCTGCGGGTCGTACACACGTGGATCTGCAAGCACTCGTTTCTTTGGTCCGTAAGCTCACCTGTGTTGTCAATGAAGAGCCACAAGTCTTCGACAGCGTGATCGAGATCACCCTTCCACCAATCTGTCGGGTTCTCACTCATCTGCGGACTAGCGAAAACCCCGCGATAGCCTCCACGATAGAGTGTCATGCCCGTAAACACTGTTCCGAAAGCAGCGGTCGCGATCCCAGCAAGGTTTCGGTATTCGTACGCCGTCTCCTTGGCATCGAGCGCCGCTTTTTCTTCGGGAGACTCTTTGGTGCCGAACAAACCACGCAAGAAATTCGGACCGAGTGGCCAGTTCTGGGTTCTTGAAGACAAGCCAAACTCCGATGCCAACGAGTCCCAAGCCTCCGGCGACAAACCACTGCTGTTCCGTCGTAAGAGGGTTCTCTTGAATTGACGTTCGGCGTCGCCTCACTTCGTGGCTCCCTTGTCGTTCAGCGTACCAGAATCGCGGCACGACAAGGAAGCCACGATTGGAGTTCGCCGATCGTTCGGGTGGCGCGACGCCAGGCTTGCTATCATCGGCTCAGGATGAGCGCCATCTATCGATCGAATCCGAAGCGAGACCCGTTCATGGTGCTCGAAGCGATGGAGAAGGTGTCATGGCGCGTTCTCAGTCAGTGCTTCACACCTGACTGCTGCATTGCAGCGACTAGGGTGGGAATCGAAGCGCTGAAACCGTTCGGGATTGCTGGGCGAGCAATGCCGACGCGTACCGCTGCGATGAATGCGTCTTACTGGGCTTATACAAAAGGCGAGGTATCGACACCTGATGAAAGCGCACGCGTTCTCGTCGTTGACGACTCATGTGATGACGGCACTGGCTTTCCAGGGCATCTCGTCATTGTTGGCAAGGTGAAGGGTACGCCGTTTCTGATGGATCTCTCTGTCTTCCAACTCAATCGTCCGCACAAACAGATCGATGTTCCGCCGCAAGAACTTGTCATCATCTTGGACCCTACGTTCGAGTTCAAGAACAACTGGGCCATTCCAGTCGAGCTTTCTGCGGGAGGTGCGATCCTTTACAGCGCTCATCCGAATCCACCAGATCACACCAAAATGTCTGATTGGTATTTTCGCACACCGTGGCATCGTAAGGTCTTCGAACGAATGCGCTACGAGCTCATCGCAGCGGTACGCGCAGAGATCGGAGAATGAAGCCACATCGAGCTAGAACGCTGATGGTGTCTCGCTGGTCATCTCACGTGCGAAGCATTTCCAGTACTCCACGGTCTGATCGTCGTGTGAAACAGGTATTTCGATCTTCACGTAATCGAGCAGACTACGGCGCGTCCATCCAGCCCATTTTCTAGTGCGCGCTTGTTCAACAACGATGCCGCACGAATGCGCGCTTTTTAGGATCGACTTTATGGCACTCAAATTTGCTTCAAAGATAATCGATCCCCGACGGAGAGCGCCATGTAGATGGTCTTGGTCAAGACCTGAACCACGATTCGATCGAATTGTATCCGTAGCCGTTGAGTAGGCGTAATGTGTCCGCGATGCCGGCATCAATCCGATCGAATTCTCCGGTAGGTATCGTTGGTACGTTGCGTACTCGGCGTGTAGCTTAGTCGTTTGCTTGTTGTAGATCGACTTTTATCTCCATCATCAATCCACAAATACGGAGCTGAAACAGACGGTCCTCGCATCACTCGTCTCCGCTTGTATCTTCCCCGCGTATCGCTCGTCCTGTCGGTACTGTTACAGACGGATCAGGTTGCCCTACGACTTCACTGAACGTGGTGGGAATGGGAAGCAGCTCTGCGCACTGAATCGCGATGCAGTGACGCGCGCCGAGCATCCACTTGCTGTTTACTAGGTGCCATGTGCGTGTGAATTTGCGCTGCGCTGTGGAGCCGATTGGGTGTTCGTTGTGATCGGCGTCGTTCACCTTGAACTGACCACCCTCTACCGTATCGACTTGAACAGTGTTTGCATCGATGACGACGGCGTTTGTGATGCAACTCCCTGCGTGCACATCCTGACCGCTCCCGTTGTCAATCCACCAACCTCGACCTTTTGTGAGAAGTCCTGCAAACGTCTTTGCATCGAGGCCGCTGCCGATGTCCTTCCACGCGTCGTAGCGCTTGCAGAGACGCATCTGACGCGCACTGATGCCGCCGTCGAACGGCTCGTGCCCTGTAATCTCGGAGTCCGGTACGCCTGAACGACGCCAGCCGGCCTCTTGGGCAAGCTGACACGTAGAAAGCTTGTAGTTCTTCGTGTAGCTGTTGAGCATCGTGTCGCGATCGACCGGACGCGGGATGTTTTCGACGTAGCGAGGGGCGTCGACTACGGCAGAACAATCCACCATGCCGAGAAAGGCGCGTACGAGGCGATCTTCTGTCGATTCGTTGAAGATCTGATCGAGGATGTCAGCCATGAAGAGACTTTAGCAGTTCAACGTGAGTGAGACCAAAGATACATGAGGCATCCGAGAGCCAAACAGCCGCCGAAAGTCACTAAGAGGACGCCGTAAGCGTTGTTGCGTTCGATCAAAGCAGCCCCAATGCCGATAGCTGTGGCAGCCGGAACAATACCTAGACGAGCGAGATAGATGCGTGCCATCACGGATGTTCGCTCTTCTCGTTGACAGCCACCGCCGAATGTTCTCCTTCGTGATCTTGCGCAAGCGCGCAGCGCATTGGGCCGATCGGCTGGCCGCACGTCGACATCATCGGCGCGAGTAGCTCCGTGAGATGCTTGCGGTATGTCTCGGCGTTGAAACGCTCACGACGTGCCTCGAGAAGCTTGTCTGCAAACGTCGTCGCCATCTTGCAGAGCACATTCGCGTCGCGCTCGACGTCGCCGGCAGTCTCTTCACTGGTCGTGTAGTTGGCGAGGAGCGCTGTGAGTGTGTGCTTCGCGTAATCGTCCCATGCTCTCGCTTCATCGCTCGGGATGTTCGCACCAACGAGAAGCGGCGCCATCGCGCCCATCATGCCTTCCGAGAGTGACGCCATTTGCGACTTCAAATTCGGTGATTCGTGCTTGGACTTCATTCGTTCATCGTCCTTTGTTGGATCTTGAGGAGCCGATCGGCTGCGATATCAGGCTTCACACGATCGATCATCATCCACTTCGATACATCATCTTCATTGCTATCGATGAGCGCATCAACTTGATCGTCAGTAAGACCGTGAGCGGTTAGCTTTCTTGCCACTTGAATGACGTATCGAACGATGTACGAGATGGGTGGTTTATCTTCAGGTACGCCTGGAGCAATGCTTCGCATGTTGTAGAGGATTTTGGCAGCTGCTTCAGCCGCCTCAAACGTTCCATCATCGTAGAGTTCGATCGTTTTTTCATCGAAACTGTCGATGAGGCGCTCAGCCTGTGTGGGTTTCATTCCGTACTCTTCAACAAGCGGGTTTCATTCCATACTCTTCAACAAGCACGATGATAATCCCTGTGACAAAGGTCGCGAACTCCGCAAGCGGCGGCGGATTAGATTCTGTGTGTGCAGGCATGATGATCGAAGGTATCATTGTTCAAGATGGCTGACACCTCTTCGAAATCAGATACAGGAACGCTTCTCGCGCTTCTCGTTGCCATCCCTGTCGTTGCGTACGGCGGTTGGTGGTTGATCTACAAAGCGCCTCGTCTGGTAGATGCGCGTCGTGCCGAGCTTCGGTCGCCTCCGAGAAATCGATGAGTCGCAACCGTTTCGTTGCACCGATTCACTGGAGCGGAGAACCTGACATCGAGCTCGTAGTGACTGATGAGCAGCTCCGACGTGCGAAGAGCTTTGGTGCTGTCGGCTACGTATGGATGCACACGATGGACTTTCTTCTCCTGACGACGCCCGACGACAGCTACATCGACGACATCCTCGAGCACGCTCTACCGCTCGACATATACAACCGCTTCACTCGTGATCGCGAGATTTCTGTTATGCCGTTCCTCGATATCGATTTCGAGAGCGGTGAAGTAGAGGGTCACGAAGGGCGTCATCGCGCTGGTGCGCTCTACAAACTCGATCCCTCAGCCAAAATGCGTGTTGCGATCGTGCTGAAAGAAGGCAGCTACAAGCTCTACTACCGTGAGTTGTCGAAGCCTCCGTGGACCAAGACCTTCTTGACGGTGAAGGACATTCCGCCGGTGCTTCATACAGAGGATTTTCGAAAAACCACAACTCGATTCGCGCACATTCCTATCAATTTGAACAACTCGAAGGATTTCTGGTCGACGACGGAAACGAGCGAGCCAGTGTGAAGATCTCGAACGGCGTGATGCTCATCCACGGATCTCGTGGCCACGGCTCGTTTCTGTACTTTTCGAAGAGAGAAGGGATTATGACCGGTCCGTCGAAGAAAACTCCTCCTTGACGGTTGTCGTAGCTCGTAGCGAGTATAGCGTTTGCGGGAAGAAGCTGATTCGCGTAGCCAAGTCGTTCTGTCGGAGAGAGCGTGTACACACGTTTGTACGGAAGAGACGACTCGAGTTCAGGAAATAGATTGCGTACGTGCGTCTGGTAGCTCGCCGCCTGGATGTGAAGCATCGGCTTCCATTTGATATCCGGTGTCCACGGAACAGCGGGACCAGCCGTCGAGCGCATGAACTCCTCTCGTCGATGCTGCTGTTTATCCAAAAATGGAAAGAGCGAGAACATCAGCGACCTACGAGTGTGGCACGTCTCTGCAAAATATCGTCGGTCGATCCGGGCACGGCGCTTACTCCTCGTGCAAACCGCGACCAGCTTCAAGACGACGGTTCATCGATGCAATTCTTCGTGCTGCCACACGCGGTAGAACCAGTGGGTACAAGACAGCAAGCTCTTCGTCGAAGTCATCTACCATATCGAGCGAGTCCTCTGGTGAGTAGCCGAAATTGACTAGCTCACCGATAACGAGTGATACGTAGTGACTGAATTCGAAGAGAGACCGATTTGATTTCTGTTTCTGAAACTTGTCGGCATGCAGTTGAAGCAGCGCGGTCGCAGCTTTGTTAGCTGAGATGTCCTCTGGATACAGCTCGTTTTGAATGATGCTGTCGTATCCGTCGATGAGAAATTGAATTTCATCTTTGGAGAGTCCTCGATGAGAGAGATCAAACACGATGTATCTGACATACACGATGATCTCGGTCAGCTGGAACTCGTCATCCTCGAAGGCACCTTCAGGCGCTCTCATCGATTCGTCCATATGCATGATCTGAAGCCTACCACCGATCGATATTTTCCTGCATTACAACTTATTTGGTGCGGCTAGCGACCAATTACAGCCGTCAATAACGATGCTAACCTCGATCGGAAGATGAGGAAAAACCCGCTTCATACCGCGCGAATGAGCGCATCGGAACTGGTCGCGCTGGTCTCCGGTATCGGTGAAGGACGCGCGCTTCAACTCATCGACACGCTTGGTGGGTTTAAAGGTCTCGCACGCGCTGGTATGGGTGAAGTTGCAGCTGTAGTTGGAGACTCTGCCGCGATTCGCCTCATGGCTGCACTCGAGCTCGGTCATCGTGTGCTCGAAGAAGCTGCAAAGGAAGCGCCCTACAAGTTTCCTGAGTCCAAAGCTGTCTACGCATGGTCACAGGCTAGGCTTGCGCTTCTTCAACACGAAGAGTTGTGGATGCTTGCGCTCGATGGGCGCAATGCTCTTCGCGCTGCGCGTCTTGTAGCAGCTGGTGGATTGCATGGGATGCACATCGGCGTGCGTGATGTTTTACGTGTAGCGCTTCAAGAGGCGGCGAGTAGCTACATCCTTGTACATAATCATCCGAGCAACGACCCAACACCCAGCAGAGAAGACGTCGAATTCACTCGAAAAATCAAAGAAGCATCAGACATGATTGGAACTCCTATCGTCGATCATGTCATCGTGACTCGTTCAGGTGGTTTCAAGTCGATGCACGAGCTCGGACTTCTTCTAGGCTCGACGGAATACGACCCGGAACACGATTGAACAATGCAACTTGCAAGCTGACGCCCGTTCGCCAGGAATAGCGAACACTCCACCAACGATCTCTCCCCGTCTTCTCGATTCGTACGAGCTCCTCGCCATCGAGGATGCGATAGAGAGTGATGGGGTCCAAAAACACCGCAACGATTCCGACTTTGCCGTGCTTTGCTTGTGCGGCGACGGTAGCGTCACGATCGATAGCGATGCGAACAGAAGGCCCCACGATCAATCTCCAACGTACTGATCGAAATCTTCAGAGAATGGGCTGAGACGATCAATCGTAATGTCACTCTCTGAAAATTCTACGTCAGGTATTTTGGTCCACGTATACCCGTCTCCGCGCTCGTAGACGTAAGGTCGAATGTCCACGAGCCATACACCCGTCGTGTGTTGAAGCACGACGTAGACGTGGACTTCGTCATGCGCTGATACGGTAGTGCAGACGAGACTTTGATCGGACAACACTCCGACAATATCATCGGCAATGAGATGACAAATGCCGCCACTGCCTACTTCTTCGTCGTATCCGTTTTCATCTTGTTGCCATGAATCGTACTGCGCTTGTGCGACACGCACGATGTCGGGAATAGCTCTCTGAATAACATCTGGGATTTGAACAGGGTTCTCTTTCACACGATAGAGGTGCCCGCCCTTCGGGCGCTTTCGCAGATACACATGGTATTCGCGAGCACCTTCTTGGTAGCGTTCCAGATCGGCCGGTCCGCTATCTTTTATGAGTTGGATGAGTCCGGGATCGATACCCGAATTCGGTAATGACGAACTTACGAGCGCTTTCCGGTGACATGGAGACGACACGGAGAAACTTCTCGTGTTGCATCTTCGATGGATTCTTGAACACGTGCTCTTGTTCTCGCTCATCCGCTCTGATCATTAGGTCTTCGTGTCGCTGACTCAAGTCTAATTTGATTTCTTTGTTGAGTGTTTCTACGGATAGATAAAAGAACGGTCGACTAAGGCTCGGCACAACCTCCGGGCAAATGAAATATGTTTCACCTGTGATCTGCCCTGTCCCGCAATAACAGCCTTCTTGAATAGCCCAGTGGACGTGCGTCGAGATTGCAGGATTTTTCAACATGAGTCGATCCAATCACAAGCAAATGATGTGGAGCAGCGCTCCCTGAGGGCTGTAGAACTTTGTGCAATCGACACGACAGACCCCGTTCCTCCACACATAACCAACCGCGACACACTCGTTTTGCGTCGTCGGTACACTCTTCGATTTCGATTTTCTGCTCATCGCGAAGGCTACACCGCCAATGAGCAACGCACCGACACCTACGATCCCCACGGTCCATGCCGCGTGTTTTGAGAGCGGATTGTGTTGTACAGCTCCTGCGACACCCTTGTGCTCGATGCAGTCAGCTGGATCAGCAATGAGGCTACCTGCGAGAAAAACCCACAAGCATTGCCCGTTGTCATCCCAGACGATAACGGGATTCGGGTTGCGTGGATCCATACGACGACTACTTGCCAGATCTAGTGCTCGATTGGATGCGGATTCATATGTGTGAGCGACACTGAGCAGCATCATGCGTAGATCTTGGCCTGGTAGGTGTTCAAGCAGCTCTATATCGAAACGACCACGATTTCGTCGAAGGCGATACTCGTAGCGCGGCCACTGTGAACTCGCTGACGCGTACGGATTACGAACGGGACGACCTTGGAAGTAGGTCACACGCTTCTTCTGGCGGTACACACCGTGTGCATCCGATTCGTAGATGACAGCCTTGTCTCCGCCTAAGGGGTTAGGATCTTTGCTCTCGTATACTTCGATACGTGCCGGACTGTCTTCGTTGCCGACAATGATCGCTGACTTGTATTTAGCTAGATCGAGCTGAGGGAGATGCACATCTCGCAGCCACTTCATGTCTTCGAGCGTATCTATGAACTCTGTCTTCATCGTACGCCCCACGCCTTTTTCATGACGCGATCGTCAGGTAGCGCCAGATGCTTTGTGCCCAAACATTGAAACCCAAAGACGTAGGGTGAACTTTGTCACCGCTTATGGGAACCGATGCCTCTGGAACGACGTTCACGCCAAGTCCTTCGATCACTTTTCTTACAGCAGCAAGTGTGCTTCGACCCATAGTCGGCGGTTCTACCCAAACAACTTTTGCGCCGAGTGCGTAGATCTTGTCACGAATTGCTTCGTAGTAGTTTGCTGGTGGCGTCACGTAGCCCAAATCGTTAGTGCCCAATACGATGAGCACAACTTGAGGCTGGAAGCCTGCGAGCCAGTCACCGCACTGACCGCAAGCTTTTGCGTGTGTAGCCCATTGAAGAGGAGTCGTTCCGCTAAAAGCTTCTGTCTTTAGTACGACGTTACTGGCAGCAGCAAGCTTCGCGAGCTCGGGTCCGAGGCCGACCGCTAATGAATCTCCGATCAAAGCCACTCGAGAACCCTGTGTCACGAGCGGTGATTTCATAGGTCGAGTTACAACGTAGAGAACAGCAGCTCCAGCTGCGACCCCAGCGGCTACGAGGAGCGCTGTCTTTGCTGGTCGAGAGATCGGGTTCTCTCCTGGAAGAAGAAAGTGTTTCGGACGTCGAGAATAAGGTTTTCCTTGTGCATCTTCTGGGTGATGCACAAGGCGTTGGCCGTTCACGTAGATCGAGTGCGCGAACGTGATAAACTTTTTATCTATCTCCGAACTCGGCCAGCTTCTGCTCGCACCCACATGCTGTACCATCATCTGCTCGTCCGTAGCTTCACCCGAGGGCGTATTCATCGGATGGCTTTTGTACGGTTCGAAGTCGCGTGAGCGCCCAAGCACGATCACGGGTTCACCATCGAACTCAGCTCGAAACGAGTAATCCAGGTTGCGAAGACGTGCGATAGATTCCCGCCACAGTCGTGCGTGATGTTGACGTTCTTCGAGTGGTAGATCTTCGTAGTACCTACGTTTTGGAATGACGATCGCAGGCAGCGGTCGACGAAGAATGGTCGCTGCTAGATAGCGATGATTTCCGTCGAGTAGCTCGAGACGTCCATCGTTTTCGTACAGTTCTACAGGCTCTGCGTTATCGAGAACAGCACGTGCCCACGCCTCGCGCGAAGGATAGCGACCGCGATCGAGTACTGATTGAAGCTCTAAACGCACATTAGCAAGCACATCCTCATTCACGATGGTGATGAGATCTGTTGGAACAAGTTCAACTTGCAGAGACGGAGGCGCCTTCGGGCGCTCTGTTGGATTTGCGAAACGCTTCACGCATCGAGTCTACAACAAATCGCACGTGGTCTGCGCTACACTCGGTTCGTGTACCGGAACCCGATCGAACTGCCGCCTAAAACGACGGTCGTGTACGTCGACGAGGCGTATCTCACGGCTTACGGCGTGGGTGGCATCTGCATGCGCACACGCAAGCAAGCCGAACGAACGCTCAACAAGATCGGTCAAGCGGTTCGCGAGGTGCGTGCCTCCACAGATACGACCTGGAAAGCTCCAGAACTATGGCCGGCGGTCTCGCACTTCTCATCGGCAAAGCTTCGTAACGACTTCGCGCACTACAAAAAGCAGGTTCGTCGAGCGTACGCCACGTTTCCTATCTGTTTCTATCCACTCGTCCGTACGGCGCACCCTCATTATCCCGTTTTTCGTTCTGTCGAAACTCATGAACGTGCGCACGTCGTCATGTTTGAGCGTATGCGGCGGTACGGAGACGGGTGGATCTACCTTGCTGCGAAGTTGTTGACTCGTACGCTGCAAAAGTGTCGGGAAATTCCTGCGCTCATCGAGCTCGAAAACACGATACGAGAAATGTACATTCGTGCTCCTCGTGAAAATCGAGCTGTCTACAACAAACTTGTGATCCACGAGATTCTCGCACGCGTGGCATCCATACTTGACACAGACGAATTCAATAGGCCGTGGATCGGTTATCACGAGCTAGGTAATCGACCGAGTCAGCATCTCACCACAGTTGTAGAGTGCGTTGAGAAGCACTTTGGAACATTCAACGCGTTCGTTAGTCGTGTAGATCGGATGGCTGCGTGATGCCGACGATTCGAGTCAGCACCGATGATGAGGAGTGGCGAGAGACTGAGGCATTCTCCGACATCAAGCAGCCGCTCGTCATCACGCAATCGATAGAAGAAGGTGAGGAGGAAGAAGGTTTCTACGCGATCACGCATGTAAAAAGCGGTAAGCGTATTCACAGCGACATCGGTAGTCTCAGCTTTATCGAAGCACAATGTTCGCTCGAACGACTTCTACCTCTTGTGGATTGGAGTCTACCTGGAGAGGCGCTCAACAAAGAAGGGTTGTATCGGCAAGTCAGACGAATCATTGAAGATTGTAGAAACAACATTTCGCCAGCGACACGTCCTCAGACTCCAGTTCCACTGACTCCAACACTCAAACGTGCGACTCAAGCCTACCGATTCACTCTGAAGATCCGACGTGCTCTCTACGGTAAGCACTTTCGTCGTGGTGAGTGGGAAGTTGTCAGCTTCGAAGAGCCTGTAGCAGATGCACCGATCACGCAATTTTATGAGCACTTGTTGAATCGATCTAGTGCTATCGAAAAAGCGCGAGAAGTCGCGCATGAAGTTACAAAAATACATCACCCGCAGCTTCCTACGCGTGTGCTCGATGAATCAGGGGAGTGCCTTCTTACTGTTCATCTGCGAGCCGGCGAACCGGAAGAGGGACCGTGTCCGCCTCCGTTCTGGCTTCGGAATCCTCTAGACGTACGTACCGTCGAAGGTGTCGGCAGCGGGCTTGCGATCGTAGGTGGGGTTGTGCTCGGTGCTTTTTCATCACTGGGTATGGAGTACAGCAGCGACAAGACTCTACCGAGAATTGGTCGTGTGTTTTCCTACGGCCTCATTGGTTTGGGTGTCGGGCTCGCTGCGGCTCTTGTTGCGACACACTCGAGCGCGACAGTAAATCCGAGATCGAGATCGACGTTCATCATCCAATCGCCCTTCGAGACTGTCGTAGTTTCCGACCCTGTTACGATGCAAGCAGTTGCGTACCGCCTGTCAGAGACAGCTTCCATCTCGATTCGAGAAGTCTTCTCCGATGGCACGGGACGTTGGATTGTGGCGCCCGAACTTACACAGCCAGAACCTCAACTAGATCCCTTTGCAGAGTATGTTCGACGTATTCGCTACTGGCTCGTCATCTCGCATGACCTCACGGAAACGCGAGCAGCACGCGTCACGAACGATAATCTTCCCAAGATCGAGGACTGGTACGCAGAGAATTGTCCTGAGTGGCGAGTCGCTCGACAACTCGCGCAGCTGTTTGTCGGTCAGCGCTTCACCGCGCGAAAACGCAGAAGCGTTCCGCCGCGACAGATTTAGTCGGTGAAATCATTCCGATTGCGGGTGTATCGCACAACCGCTAATCTCATCGCATGATCTACACACAAGAAACGCACATGGGAACAAGACACCGCCGCTCGATGCGCCACGTCGCGCCGATCTATCGCAGCAATCCGATAGGTGTCTACGGACAGGAAGACGACGGCGCAACGGGAGGATTCGTTTCGAATCATCCATGGCTCACGTTCTTCATCGTGCTGGCAGGGATCTCTACAGTTGGTGCGATCCTCGGTGCGAACCGTTACTAACGCTCCGTAGAAAGGTTCTCAACATGTACGCTCTCAATCCACACCGCGCTTCACACCGTCGTCATCGTAGACAGATGCGTGAAGAAGAGTCGATGCAGGAGAATCCGATCGTTGGCAGCATCTTCGCATTGCTCATTGCAGCAGCTGTCGGCGGAGGCGGTGTCTACCTCTACATGAAGCACCGTGAGAGCACGGCAGTCATTGCAGATCCAGTGCAGATCGTTCAAGCCAAGGTCAATCTCTCCAAGTTCGCTGACCCAAGCAACGGCATCACGTACAACAAGAGCGCTGAAACTCAAACAGCACTGGGAGATATCACACCGCTCTTCACACAGGGACTTGTGCAATTTCAAGCTTTCATCAATACACTCGTCCCGTCAGACAAAGACAAACTTGCGCAGTTCAAGAGAGAGACGAACATCACTCCTCCTCCACTGCCTCTCCGCACTGACGGTGTGCTCGATCCCGCAACGTTCGACTGGCTCGTCATTGCACAAGGCTAGAGACGCATTACTGAACGACAAGGAAGCCACGAAGGTTAGTCGAGCGTGACGATGCCTTGAGGCTGCCAACCGATCAACTCTTCGCCCTGAGTCGGTGTTTCAGCCCAACCGGGATCTCGAACGATGAGCCAATTCTCGTCTTTGCGCGTTCCTACGTTGCTCGTGTGCAAGTCTGAAAGAAAGTAGATGCCGGCCGTGACAACGTAGAGATGGTGAATGGCCGCTGCCATGAGCTGCGTCTCTGGTACAGCCATCACCATTTCTTCGAGCCCCTCGAGCGGACGCTTGTCGCCAAGATACTTGGGACCATCGATAGGCTTGATCCCCTCATAAAGCCGATCTGTTTCTCGTACACTCTTCAATCCTTCACGCAGGATGCCGTAGAGAAGCGTTTTTCGCACACTTGGCAGCCAGATTCCGAACGGGCGCCTGTGAACAGTAGCGATTCCACGCATCGCTTCAGGATTGCGACGCTGTTCTTCAGCGATGACGTCCCATGTTCCTGCTTCGTCTTTGCTTCCCGTTACTTTGAGCACACGGTTGCCTTTGACCGCGAATGCGCAACCGATTTCACCGCAACCGAGAATGCGAGTGATTTCAATATCAAACGGTTTGATCACATCAAACAGATCGAAGAAGCGCTGGACCCATTTTACGTGTCTGCCTAGACCGACGAGGGGCACGAAGAGATGATAGCTTCAACTCGTGAAGTGTGTGGCTCCGCGACGCTGCATCTCATACATCGCCGTATCGAGATCTGCGTAACTCGGCCCCTCGCGAGGTGTGAAGCATCGAAGGAGATCGTCGTCGTCGATTTTCTCTTCATGGTTCACTCCTCAGGCTAACAGAAATCACGGGAGTTTGTTGTGGTAGCCTGGTTGCATGAAACTCGTAGCCAAAACGGTTGGACCAGGACTTTGGGCTGACACGAGCGAAACGTTGAACCTCTCGCAGTACCAGTATCTCGCGCTCGCCGGATACCGAGGATGCTCGCGTTACGTGCCGCTTGCAGGCGGCCACGGTGGGATCTCGCTCGCAGAGCTTCAAGCAGCGTTATCGGTCAAGTGCCCGGATGGTTCACCGTTCATGATCGATTTTGTGCAGTTCGCACGCACTTCTGGGCTCAATGCTCAATCGGGACAGGCAGATGGTGTAGCCGCTGCCGAATACGTCAAGAGTCTCGGTGTTCCATCGACAGTGTCTGTGTGGCAAGATCTCGCGCCAGGACTGAAAGCCGACTGCATTGCGTACTCCAACGCTTCCTACACTGCGATGGTGCAAACGTACCTAGCGGCATCCGCGCCCGGTATGTACGCCGAGCCAGGCTATCCACTAAGCGCAGACGAACGTTACAACTTGCTCAATCTACATCGCTACTGGGCAACAGCTGCGAACGACCCCAACCGCTTCGTTTCGCATCGCGGTGTTCAAGGCATCCAACTCTGGGAGTCGAACAGAGGAGAGTTCTTCCCGATTCCCGGTCTCATCATCGATGCAGACGCCGCACAGATGGACTACTTCGGCGATTTCTCTGTCGCTGTCGTTGCCGGCTGACGATCGGTAATCAGATGAGCAAGTGGCGCATACGCATCAATGGCGACATGCTCGATCTGAGCGACGTGCCGACAACCGAAGGTATTGACTGCCGAAGAGGCGTGGGCGGGTGGCGTCGCGGACTTTGGCGATCCCGAAGCCGCTGTCCTCATCGCGCAGATGCCTGGCTACTGGGATTATCGCAGCGCCATCGAAAATCTTTTGCGTGAACAACTCGGAGAACAGTTCATCATGTACCGTTCGATGAGTCCTGCGCGCATCGATGCATGGCTTGTCGATCCCGCCAATGCGGTGGAACGGCCATGGGCGTTTACTTTCTCAAAGACACTCGCACGGGCATGGGAAAACTTCGCTCTACAAAAAGGCCAACCCATGCGTGTCGTGACGACCATGATTTTACCGGAATGGGTGCAGATGCGCGGTGCAGCCTCGCATGCAGAGCTCGTTATTTGGGTCGGAGATTCAGATTTCCTACCCATGAATGTGGAATGAACCATGAACCCGTGCACCGCCATCCTCGCGAACAACGCCGGTGCTGTCGCATGTCGACGTAATCGTGCGAGCGGCACCGTCATCACTATCTACAACGGCATCGAAGCAGGTATGGAAAACGACCCAGAGATTCCGTGGTGCACAGTCTGCGAAGATCACTCCACGCTTGTCTGCCACTCGACGCTCACACTCGCGCGCAGTCACATGGCGTGGCCTGAGTGGTGTGAAGAGTGTCAGGAGATCATGCAGGCGAAAGGTCTCTTCGGATGAGGCGCAATCCATGGACTCCTACGTGGCCGAAGTACGAATATCGCGTACGACGCGTTCGCCACAATCGTTGGGCGTACGCACGCATCACGTTCGTCCCAGGCTCGCGAAGTCTAAATGAAACAATTCTGGTACCACGGCGGTCCGCGCGTCACTGACTGGGCGCACTTGCGATGGGATCGAGAAAGATTCCAATCCGATTCCAACGCCGAAGGTCCAGGCATGTATTGGACGACAGACGAAGAAGAAGCCTCGAGCTACACGTACGGCCATCCAGACGCCATGCTCTACCGCGCGACGATGCGTGATGAGTTCAAACTGTTACCGAAGAAGCGTCCGACGTTGAAAGCACTACGAGAGCTGTACGTTTTTGCAGATCACGACAGCCAAATGATCTTCATAGGAAACTTCTGTCTCACCGACATGCCTGAATCTGCGTCGCAAGCCGATATCGATCGTGCTCTAACGAAATTCGCACATCAGACGTCGCTCTTCGATGCGTACGTGTCTCTTTATGCGGAGCTCTTTCGTTGGGACGCCGACGAGTTTGTGAGCGCCATGCGTGCACTCGATTACGATGGCTACATCGTCGAACGAGGAATAACGGGCGGTTCGAATAGACGTAAGCATCTCATCTTGTGGAATCCGCGCGCGATGCGGATCGAAGAAGCGTACTAATAGGTGTTGTCAGCATGAGAAATCGACACGTCGCTCCCATTCACTGGAACGAGAACCCGGCAACGTGGTTCAACATCGAAGAATACATTCACGAAACGCTAGTACGTGAGTTGCACGATCCGTTACGTGAAGCCGGCACCGCTATCGCTGACCCACGCGCGGTCAGGTACGGCTCCCGTGATGACCGTTCTATGGTCTTCAAAGGAGTCACACGCGACGACAGGATCTTTTCGGGCGTTCTTCACATCGCGATTCACGGTACTCGTCTCGTCGGGAGCATCGAAGACTTCGCAGTAACCGGGGAAGCTCCTACGATGCCGCCTGTCCCGCAAGAAGTCCGTGCAGCGGTGGACGCCCTCAAAAGACTGCAAGAGGAGCGAGCGGCCAGCGGAGTCCGAAAAATCGATCAATACTTCATAGACGATGTGTCCAACACTGTCGAGCGTTGGGAGCAAGGCGGAATCATCGACCTACAAACTCTCAAATCGCGTTTTCGCAATCCGCCCACCAGTACCCCCGAAAATGTAGCGAAGGTTCTCCGTCGAGCTGCCGAAGCGATTCACAAGCTTCCTGGCGGGAAATGAGATGGCTGCCAAGAAGCGCGTGGCGTACTTCAAAGGACGTATCATCGGCCCAGAAACAGAGTGGGTTGCGACCTACGTTGATTGGACAACCGAAGAAGACAGTTTCGACGAAGGTTTTATCGGCAACGGCAATACGGTCCTCGCAGAGAGCATCAATGTTCGCGCAAAGAGACCAGATCAACTCCTTCAAAAACTAAGTAAAAAGTATTATTTGTCGTCGAATAAAGAAGCGTGGACCGTGTACGACGACGGACGCATCCAATGTGAATTTCTCGTCGACGCTAACAACAGCGAGGCATCACAACGACAGATCGATGCATGGAAGCTCGGTCAAGAACGTCTATGGATGGCGCGCGTCGACTTCGGCATCGAAGAAGTAACAGTGCACAAACCTACAGTTGAAGAGCTTGCAGCCGATTTCGGCATCGAAGACGCCTCGTAACGCGTGCTACGCTCGATCTATGAGCTGGGGAACAGTTGCAACGGCGTTCGTGCTCGGAGGCGTAGGCGGCTGGCTCATCGAGAACGCACTCTTCGGCCCACGTAACTCGAATCTTTTCGGCAAGCGCCTGGTGCCATTCTTGCCGGTCTACGCGTTTGGTGCCGCTGGTATCGCCGCCGCAGCTCCATATCTACGCAGCGTGCCTGTGCTCGCTCGAGGCGGTATTTACGCTGGCAGCCTTTCGCTTCTTGAGCTCAGCGCATGCGGATACGACCGCGCGATGGGACCGCCGTCGTGGGACTACAACGGGAGCTGTATAGATCTACCGCATGCTGCGGCGTGGGGACTTCTCGGTCTCGGAGCGGAACAGCTTGCGCTGATGGGTGAGTCGTCTCCAGCAGCTCAACTCCCGCCGCAGACGACAGTCACGACTCGATAAATTCTATTTCTAGATTTTCAGGCCACAACAGATCGCACGCAATTTTGATTCGATTCTTCCGTAACTCGCCATCGATGTCGTGACCGTGTTCGATGAAACATGCGTCGCAAAGCAAAATCCATTTTGCAACGTTCGCCACACCGTCCGGTCGCGTATACGGCATGCCGTTTATGATCAGATAGTATTGCGCACCGTGCGGACTGGGCTAATGAACACACCCGACGCAAACGTCACCCGGCTGTGGATGGTGTTCTTGGCGCTCGCTGAGTCGTTTGCCGATCATTCTATTCACACGCCATCTCTTTGCCGAGAACGAACGTCGCGATGCAACGACTATCGGTGTCGAAGAGTCGCACAGGGTTCGGATTACGAGGATCTAGTTTAGCTGAGCGAGTGCACGCGATACGCTTGGCAAACTTCACCTGCTGACCACCAGGATCGGGGAAAATACCTACCACGTGAGTGCGGCGATCTTGACCCGGAGCGCGCTCCGACTCGAAAACAACGTAGTCACCAGGACTCAACTTGAAGTTGCCGCTCTCCACTGAAGCAGGTGAGCCAGTAAAAGGACCGATCCACGTAACTTGATTCGGTACGTGCAGCACGTTCGAGTGCTTCACTACCGAAAGCTTGTATTCGTAGGCAAACCATTGCGAGCTAGCTGACGTGTACGGGTTCGATCGCAATTTACGGAAGGCGGGTGCGATGTATCGAGGATTCGGCTTTGGTGTTCGAGGTCCAGGAAGCGTCGAGATCATCGCAGCGATGTCTTCAGCTTGATTCTTCGTCAGAGAGACTGACGTACCCTTTCGATTGTTGCGTCCAGCGATGATGAGCGGGCCGAAGATCGGTCCCCAGTACGGAAGTTGTACGTTGACCGGAAGATTCATAAGACGTCCTTCTTCATTGAAGATGACATCTACGTTCTTGAAGCCTTTGAGTGGCACCATCTCGATGTATCCACCGACAACGCTCTGCATCGACTCAAGCGAATTGGAGATCGACACAATCTCCGGCGGCGAGCCGGGACGCTTCACAACAACGAGAATTGCGGCCATGAAGCGAGTCTAACTCTTCGTGGCTCCCTTGTCGTTCCCGTTATCGATCGCCGAGTCGGCCAAATCGAGCGTACGCACGCTTGAAGCGTTCGACTGGCAGTCCGTTCACCGCCACGATGTTTTCGAGCTGTATCTTCGGGAGCACGATGACTGATCCTGGACGCCAATCTGTAAGAGCCCACCCACCATGTCGATACGGCTTGTCCGGTTCGATGACTTCTTCAGAGGGCACGTCGGCAACAATCCACGGGGCATATTCGTTGTAACGGCGACGCGCGAGCTTCCACTGAACGCTCCCATCGAAGAGTCGAATGGCGCCGCTCTTAGGATCGTCAATGACACCGAAGACAGCGGTCGGCAGTTCGCTGTACTTCCCGCGTCCTTGAGGTTGCGGCTGGACACCGTTCTGCAAAATCGATTCGAGAATCTCCCATCGCTCGGCCACGTTTTCGGCGTTGATGAGACCGAAGTTGCGGTTCACGCGTACAAAGTCCTTCGGTACGGACGGCAAGAAACGGTAATCGTCGAGAGCATTGAGCGCATCGACCCAGACGTCCGTAACTTCTCAAGGAGCGTTGTAGAGATCTCGATTCGCGTCGAGACCAATCTCGGCAAAAGCCTGTTCAACCTTGTCGAAAGGCGCCATCGACAGTCGGCCCAAGTCAATCCACCGCACAGCGCTGAAGTCTACGATCTCAGCTGGCGTCCAAGGATGGCGCTTCACGAAATGAGGGTACCACGCAGCTCTAGTCGTCGTCTTTTCGACGCGGAGGCGGGCGCTTCGGGAGATTTTCTGGCTTCAAACATCTCGATCGTCGGTACTTTCGAGACGCTTTTGACCTCGCCGGAGCTCACGAGATTCTCGTAACCGGGCTCCTGCGCTTCGAGTTTCGATCTGACCCACGCACGCTGCTCGTCAGTGAGCTGCGTCTGCCTTTTCGAGTTGAGATTGAACTGCATGCTCGCGAACACTTCGACTTCATCGAGCGTTAGCTCTTCGTGATGCTCGTTGAGCAGCGTTCGAAGCATGCCCATATCTGTCTCGCGTGACGGTTTCTCAGTCGGGGTTCGCCAGTCCCTCATGCATCATGTTTTAGCAGATGTCTCTGGTGGCGGCCGGAACGGCCATAAGGACTGCCGCGTGACACCTGTTTTCCTTCACGACCGTAGATCCAACCTTTTAGATGGTATGTACGATCTCCACCGACGACCAAAATGTACGGAAAGTTATCAAGATCCGTATCGTATATGATCAAATGACCGTCTAGATGGTGTGTTCCACGCACGAAATAGCCATCGATGTCATCATCTTCTTCGAGGCATTTGTCGATGTACTGAACACCTCGATATTTCGCGACAGCAGCTTCGTAGCGTGAGCCTTCTAAATCATCGTTTGCGCGGGTTGGGCATTGAACGACTCCAGTCACGATGCACGCTCGTCAGAAGCGTAATCGCTGCATCGATGTGTTGAACGGCTCGAACGAGTGCCGCTTGCTGCTCTGCGGTCACGTCATCGTAGAAGTATTCGCGTTCTATACGGCCACGCTCGGCGCGTAGTCGTGTGATGGTGTCGCGGATCATGTGCGTTTCCTGGGCTTCGGTTGGTCGATCGATGGGTACAGAGTGACGCGGACCGGTTTCATCGGCTGTTCCTCGACGAGACGAGAGAACTCTTCGTCGAATTTCGCCATTTGCTCTTCGGTCATCTCGAATCGGCACCGAAAGTCCTTCATCTCACGCCTCGTTTCGCCATAGTTGTGGTGTATAGCAGGACTCGGCGTGAGGGAAGACACGAGCTTCAGCACGGAAACGCGAGAAACGCGTACCGATGTACCTCGACGCACAAAAGGAACGTTTTGCGCGTAATTGAGCGCACCGTCATCGAGTGCAAATTAGTTGCATAATACATGTAATCGCACCATCTCGGACTTGTCCCACACGTCGATTGGGTATACTTGATAAGGATATGAATCAAGAACGTGAAGACCGTGCGTTGGCGCTCCGACCGACAGACTCTGGAGCGCTCGCGAAGCTCGTAGAAGCTGACCAACGGGCTCAGGACAGCTTCGACGCGTCGATTCCGGAGAACACGCGTCGTGCGTACGTGTTCGAACTCCACTGTTTTGCGAGCTGGTGTACTCGTCACGGCCTTGCAGCGATGCCTGCTGACCCTCGAACCATCCGTGTGTATCTACGCGAGCTCGCTGACAGCGGGCGCGACGAGCGCGACATCCCACCGCAGAAGCAAAAGAAGGCGTTGAAGCAAGGCGGTCTGGGACTGGGGACTCTGATGCGTGCACTCGGCGCGATTTGCACTTCTCACGTGCGTTCTGAGCAACCGTCGCCGTGGAACCACCCCAAAATCGAGGAGATGCGAACAGCGCTCGAGCGCGAAAAGGGTGTTCGACCTAAGAAAAAGAAGGCCATCGACGCAGATCTTCTTCCGCGAATTGTGCGCAAAATTCCAACCGACACCCTGCTTGGAGTACGTGATCGAGCGCTGATTTTGCTTGGTTGGCATTGTGGTCGACGTCGAAGCGAGGTCGTAGGAGCGCGTGTCGAGCACTTCGAGAAGCGTCGAACAGGCATGATTTGGTTGATTCCAAAGTCGAAGACCGACCAGAAAGGTGAAGGGCATGAAGCACCGGTCGTTTTCGCTGACGACGAGCGCTTTTGCGCTGTTTTGTCGCTTGAAGAGTGGTTGAAACGCAGCGGTATTACAGAAGGTCCGGTGTTTCGAGCGATCGATCGCTTCGGCAACATCGCGAAGCAACCGTTGACGGGGGAAATGGTCGCGCTTCGTGTGAAGCACTATGCCGAAGCAGCAGGCTTGGACCCGAAGATTTTTGCTGGCCACTCACTGCGTTCAGGTTGGATGACCGCAGCCGCTGCCGCAGGTCGAGATGCGGCCTCAATCATGCGAACAACAGGACATAAAACCGAGAAGGTGGTGCGTGAGTACATCCAGCATGAGAGCGCACTCGACCGCGCTGCCGGCAAAGGGCTCATTTGATGAAACCGAAGTGCATTTGTGGGTCGTGCGCGAAATGTGTCGGACGCGAGTACATGCGTCAATCCCGTGCTCGCGATCCTGACGGACAACGCAAGAAAACATGGTTGTCCGTCGCGCTTTGTCTGATGCGCAAAGACGGCTGCTAGCTGTCTATCGACGAGCTGAGAGCGTGGGTCGAGCAACGTTTTACTGGCAAATGCGAGTGCTGCGGTGAAGTGTTCATCGCACGAGAACCGCAGATCGATCACGATCATACGAATGGGCTGCCACGCGCGCTTTTGTGCAGAACTTGCAACATAATTGAGGGCCATGCGCGTAAACGTTGGGACGTGCACGCATCGGAGGCACTTGTGAAAGTAGCGAAATGGATTGAGCTACAGGCATTCAATCGAGTTCTTGACGAAGAAGCCGCTGAAGAAGCTGCTGATGTGGAACTCTGGAGGCTGCTCGCGGAGGGATTCGACGAAGTTCCGCAAGCAATCGTGGAGATCAAGCCGTGAAGCACTCCGACTTTCACATCGGACTCGTGTTCTACACGCACAAACGCTGGCGCTGCACGGATGTCGGAACGCGCGTCATCGTCGCGATAGAGATCTCGCCAGAGCAGGACGAATCGTGGCGCGTGGGACCGCCCTACGCTGTCGCGGAGTACGTGTTCGACGAGCACGACATGCCTGGTTGCGCGCTCCTTCCGTGGGAAGCAGTCGATGCGGACTTCGGAACCGTCGACGACGAGAAGCTCCTCGAAGGCGTTCTCGGCAAAGGTTGCTGCGGCTGATTGCCGGCGCCTGGGTGCCCTCAGGACGCGCGATTCGACTTTGACGCACCCTCGGAGTCGTCCGGCGAACCGAAAGCGTTTTACGGGCCGTTTTAGAGCTTCCTTATTGCATCACTTGATACAGTCGATAGACTTCACGGCATGGCGTACCACTTCCAGTTTCTCGGGGCTCAAGTGCGTGGAGAGCCTGCAAAGGCCCGCAAAATCATCGAGGGCGTGCTCGCGAAGAACGATGGGAACGCCACGGCGACCGCGAAAGAGCTCGGCGTTTCGCGCCCAGCGCTCTACCGCTGGATGGAGTTTCTTGCGATTCCGACTCCGCAGCGCACTCGATCGCGTGCTTTAGCGGCTGCGGAAGACCCAAAAGCGACGGATGACGAGTAGTCTTAAGCGCTTAGGCCCATCGTGAAAATCATCCGCTTCCATGCCGACGGAACGCTCCGAGCCGAAGATCCACCGAATCTCGTGAACGCGCGCACGTCGCAACGCCTTGAAAAGACTAAGCGATGCAACGCTGCCGCTCGAATCGAAACCGACGCGGCGCGCGGAATCGAAACCTCGGTACGCGCGCTCGAGTTTGTGCAAAGAAGCTGTCCGTGTAGAGAATGCAAACGTTCGAGAGCGAAATAGCAAGATGTCGCATTAGTGAGACACGGTACCTGCGTAGGGAACGTGAGGGAACGTGCATATGCGTGATATCAAGCGAGTTATCATTGCGGGATCGAGGTACATCACGGAGTACGCGCTCGTGGTACGTGCTGTTGAACGTAGCGGACTACGCCCCGAAGTTGTGCTTTCCGGTACCTGTCGCGGCGTCGACAAGCTCGGGGAACGCTGGGCTGAGGAACATGATGTACCGATAGAGCGGTACCCCGCCGACTGGAATCGAAACCCCAAGTATGCGGGAAATCAACGAAACACGACGATGGTACTGGAAGCCGATGCGCTCATCGCGATTTTCGAGGGCTGGGGCGTACGCATCGATAGCGGTTCCGAGGACGTGATTCTCAAGGCGAGAACGCACGGATTAGAGGTTTTCGAGTACACGCCCGCCATGCTCCGTTAGAGTTCGGGCGTAAAGCCGCGTTCTCGCTACGGAAGCCAGGCAACGGTTCGCGAACCGCGAAGGAACGTCGTTCCCGCGTTCCCGGTACCGATTCCGAGGTTTCGCGTACCGAGGTACGGAGAATCACGGTTTCGCGGTACCGAGGTACGGCGATTTGCGGTTCGTGTACCTCGATTTCGGTGCCTGAGCTGCGCCTTCGTGGAGGGTTCCAGGGACCTGAGCTACCCGCAGGGACCGCCTCCCCGCCCGCAGAAATCGATTCTATGGCGGCTAGTTACGGCGTCGCTGGCGACCGCACCGAGCGCGTAGCCTCTTCGTGGCTCCCTTGTCGAGCCCGTGTCGGGTACGTTTGCGGGAAAGTACCCGGATTTTACCCGGTCCGCGCACCGCTTCGGGTACTGTACGCGCAGGGTATTTGGACCACTTCGCGGAAAAGAAGCCTAAATAACGCCCTGGAATGTACCGAGTAGGCGTACGTGCCGAATGTCCAAAGTCGAGCCCTTGCGCGAGCTTGCGCGGCGCTCCTACGCGCTTACGCGCGTGGACGCTCATACACACGCGCGTAAGCGCGTTCCCGCGCGTAGCAGGCGCCATACCGCACCACGGCGACTGTGAACGCCAGTTCACGCGAAAAGTTTTACGCATTTAGGTGCGTAAAGTACGCGCCTGGATGCGAACGGTGCGACGCGATTACACGCACTTGCGACCCGTTTGCACCCTGGCGCGTGGCGTGCTAGTAGTCTCTCACTTGATACGAAAAGGACCCGAAAAGATGGGCATCATGGACGCAGAGTTGGCGAACAGGAGAACGAATAATGCGGATTCATATCTACATGGACGCTGATTGTCTATACATAGACGATGAAGCCTACCAGGACGCATTCGAGGACGCTGTCACGGAGCGCCTCGAGGCCGACTACCCCGAGGCCAAAATCGAAATCGAGAGGTGTCTCGGCCCGACCAGGGTGTATGTGTCAGATAGCCCACAAAGAGACGATCGCGATGTGGAGAGGGACGTCGACTGGATCATGGACTATGTGCGGCGGAAAAACGATTTCTGGCCGCCCCCGTAATGTAGCATGCGCCTGAAACGGCGTACGCGCAAAAATTGGCCATGTATACATTCGAGTCAATCAACGGGACACGCCACGAAGCGAAACACCTTCTAATGCCGGAGGATCTCCCGCCTGGGTTCGGCGCGGTGCGCCGCATCTGGCAAGGTGACGCTTTGTTCTTCGAGTCCGCATCTGCTCCGCTCGCATCCACACACGTTCCCGAGCCCGCGCCCGCTGTCGAGCCCGCGCCCGCTGTCGAGCCCGCGCCCGCTCCCGAGCCCGCGCCCGCTCCGGTCTACTCGGACTTCAGCGGGGGAACCGTAATCGATCCGAACGCGAGGGCGCGCATCGATGCGCAGCAAGCCGCGCTTCGCGCGGAAGGCTACAAAGGCATCGGCTACACGGGCGAAGGTGGCGACGGAGAGCAGTTCTTCGCCAACGGTACGCGCATGGCCGCCGACGGCTACGCAACGCAACGCGGACGCGAGGTCGCGCACAAGGCGCAACGGCTCGCGGTCGATTCTGCCGACGAGCTTTCCGCGCGCGTGACCGGCGAGGGTCGCGAAATGCAGGTAGTGAGCACGGGCGAGTTTGGACGCGCTCTCAGCGTGAACGGCAAACTCACTGCGTTTGACTTTCAACTCACCGAGCAAGCGATTCGCGGTCTCGCGGGACGCTTGGAGTCGCCGATGCTCTCCTACGTGCTCGGTTTGCGCGAGCGCATTGCAGGCAACGTGCGCGAGTGCGAAGCCATACGCAAGGTGGACCGCAGCGACGCGGAAGCGCTCGCAGCGGCAAAGGCGCTCTTCGAAGAGCGTACGAAGGCGATGCACGCGGACCGCGAGCAAATCGCAACCGTGCTCCAACACGAGTGCAAGCGCAATCCTGACGTGAAAATCAAGCTGCGGACGCGCAAGAATCCGCATGACGTTTTCGCGATTGTCTCGCCTGCGTACGCGCCCGCCGACTGGCCGGAAGTGCGCGAGCAAATCTTGCGCGAGCTGCCGCGCGATGCGCGCGGTTCGTTCACGTATGACCCGACAGCTACCGCGTGGGAGCTGCGCGCGGAAGTCTGGACGCCGACGCCCGTTGACGAGCAGGCCGTAGGCGAGGCGTTCCGTGGATACGTTTCGTTTCAGTCGCGGGACAACGGAACGTCACGCTTTCGCGGCGGTGGCGGAATCGAGCTCCTTCGCTGTTTGAACGCGACTACGTATCTCGCGGAAGGAAACGAAGTCGCGCGCAAACATATCGGCGCCATCATGGCGGACGTCGCCGCGATGTTGAAAGGCAGCGTCAACGCGATTCACGCGCTCTGCAATGCGTGGGGCGTCAATCGCGAGGCCGTTGTGGAGGTTCCCGAGAAAATCACAATCGAGCAAGCGATTCCGGGTTTCTGGCGTCATCTGCTCCGCGACCGTCGCAGCGAGCTTGCCGGGGTTCTTCCAGGCCGCACCGATGCGCACGTTCTCAAACTGACCGAAGCGTTCCACGCCGAGCGTCGCGATTCCGAGCGCATCGTGCGCGCGGACTTCGCGCAAGGCTGGACGCGCTACATTCAAGGGCAACCGACAGACGTTCGGCGCGACGCTGAGGCGGCGGTCGGTGCGTGGGTGGTTTCGGGACGCGAGCTGCGTTGCGACCTACCCGACCAGAAGAGCTGAGCTACTAAGAAGAGCTGCGACGAGCGAGCCTGCAAAGCTCGCTCGTCGCGAGCAACTCTCAAAAACCGGATGCGCTGTCCTCGCATCTGGATTTCGGGCCGCTGTCCGCGTCCCGTTACTTTTGAGAGTTGCTCGCGACGAGCGAAAGGAGTGTGTCGCGCGAGAGGCGTGAGAGGCGGACGTGTGTCCGCAGGTTGAATCAGAGTCGTGTGTCAGAACAGACGCCGCACGCGCGCGCCTATCCGCTCGCGTTCCGTGGTCCGCGCGCATCGTGCGCGTGCGACGTCAGTTCGGGCGCTCGACGAGCGTTCCGCGCAAAGCATGTTGCTTCGCGGGAAAGACGATGACGCTTCGCACTGGAAGCGGTACGTTGCTTTGCGGCGTTCCCCGTTCGATCGTCGAAGCGGTTCGCGTGAATCCTCGGCCGAACGCCTAACTTCGGTAATTTCGGGAGGGCGAGCACAACAGCGAACGTGTGCTCGCTCGTCCGAGAAACGGCAAGGCTGCAAGCGCTACGTCGATTCGGAACGCGCGCTCTCTAAGATGTTTCAAGAAGATGGTTGAGCGGATCTACAAAGTGAAATTCAAATGATTTCCAAAAAAGACATCAATCGTGTCGCCCGCGCAATGCAAGACGCAAAGGTCAGTGGCCATCTCGCGTTGTGTGTAGTGATCCTCGACACAACAGACGGCACCACTGTTGTCGCGGCACCTCAGGAAGTAAACAAGGCCGAGATTCTTCGCTACGCGCTCGAAAAATACAGCGATCCGACATCGTCTCCGATCGTGAAAACGATCTTTCCAAGAGACTAGTCGATTGGCCTTGACGAGCCTCTACAAGCGTGTATTACTAGCGAGACACCTGTGCCCATCGATCGAGGCTGCCCCAGAGCGCCGAGCGAGCCTGGGCCACCCGACCGGGACACCAGCCCTAGATCGAAGTACGACAAGGAAGCCACGAAAGGGGAGGATTCGATGCCGACGCTCGCTGTTTTGAAACGTAAGGCTGAAGCACTGCTCCCTGACACTGCTACGCACGAGAACCGCTTCGAAATCAGAAGCGAGTCGAGCGACGCTATCTACATCATCGCACAGAGCAAGACTGGACGATGGTGGAGTTGCGGATGCCACGGTTGGATCAGACACAAGAAGTGCAAGCATCTCGAAGCGCTTGGCCTTCCTGGCAAGCACAAGCCGTACGAAGCGCTGGCGAAGTAAATGGATCCGCTCGACGAGGAAGTTACCGACGAGGAGCTTCAAATTCTTCGCATAGCGCGTGGACTTGGTCTGACAACCGTCAAACCATGGCCGCTGCTCGAAGCTCTTTGGAATCGAGGACTCGTCGTGCGAGACAACGTGCAGCCGTATACGTACCGAACCGAAGATAGCATCGCACGTGCACTCGATGCATCGGAAGCGGCGGAAGAGGAAGAATGAAACCTAAGAAGCTGACAACGCGATCATTCTATGTCTTGAACGATATGGTGGTCAAATACCCGTGGCGAAGACGGTGGCGGGCCAGTTGTAGACGTTCGAACCAAGGAGCCAAGCGCGCAGCGCTCTAGCAGCGCTCGCGCGCATTGACACCGTGCGGCGATGCGCCTACGCAAGAGAAAGCAAACCAATGCCGAACGAAGAAATAAAAGCGGCTCTGAAAGAGATCACCGTGGAAGAAGAGGACGAAGAAGAAGAAGAGGAGGAAGCCGATGCCTGATACGCCCAATTGCTTCGAATCTTGCTGCGAACCCGCGTGCTCGTGCTGCGGTCGCCTCGCGCGCTGCTGCGAGTGCCTCTCCTGCCCTACGTGCCGCAGGCCCGTGAACAACGACTATCACGGCTATTTCTATCACGTCGACTGCGATCGCTGCCTCATCTGCTGCACGTGCAACCGTAGCCAGCGAGGCGTGGGCGTGCGCGTCGAGAGAGACTGGAGCCCCACGATCCCGAGCGCGGTCACCGCGAGCACGCCACACGCAACGGACGACGGCACCGTCGAAAATCCTTTCAAAATTCACCACGCTGCGACGCCCAATCGCTGCGAAAATTGCGGCTTGCGCGCGGGATACGCGTGCTCGTGCTGCGGTCGCCTCACGTGCCTCTCGTGCGCGGGATTCGCGTGCTCGTGCTGCGGTCGCCGCGCGTGCTGCTGCGACTGCGATCGCTGCACCATATGCCACGCGCGCGTGCACGATTACGAATATCACAACGACTGCGATTGCTGCATCATCTGCTGCACGTGCAACCGTAGCCAGCAAGGCGGCGCAACGGACGGCGACGCGGCGTAGCACCATGAGAAGCGGCAACCCGCACCTCCACTGAACCGCTGGATCGCGGAAGACGAAACGCTCCAGTACGCGCTTGCGAAGGCGCGGATCAAATACCTCAAGGGCCGGTGAGTGGATCGAGGGCGCGCGATGCTTTCGACTTCAAAACGATCGGCTATCGGCTATTCGCTCTGCATCCGGTCTTCGCGTTCAATCACGACGGCACGCCTATTGCGATTGCGCAGGTCGAGTGATGAGTGCTCGCGCTAAAAAGAAAGTTTCCTTGGTCAACACGATCAAACGTCTTTACCGAGGTCGCTACGACGAGCAGAAACACATCGATGCTATGGAAGTGATCGCGTCTGCGATAGACGAGCTGAACGCGACAATCGACGAAATGAAGCGAAACAGTGCTGCGAAGGTCAAGCGATGAAAGCTGCGAAGAAGCCCAAAAAGACGTTCGCGGACATCGATGCTGCACGCAAGCGCTACAACCCTGAAGTCGAGGGATACGGCGATCCACAACAGTGGAACGAAGCATTTTTTGACCGAATGGGCTTCGAGGAAGCTCAAAAGATCATCTCCGACCAGGAGAAAACTCCGCGCGATATCCTTGGAGTGGGTCGTCACGCTACGTGGGAAGAGATTACGAAGGCGTATCGCAAGCAAGCAATGGCGTGTCATCCAGATCGCGTTGCGATTACTGGCATGACAGTCGAAGAAGCAACCGAAGCGTTCAAGAAGCTCGGTGCAGCGTACGCGGTGCTGGCGAGGGAGTTCGGGAAATGAGTCGATCGCCATTCACGCCGTTGGAAGAGGCCATGTTCGACGTGCGCAATGGCGTTGTCGGCGCGCACTGTACGACGCGCGGAATGCGTGAAGCGCGAAAACTTGGTTTTATCGGATACCGCCGTGCGTATGGCGAAATCAAGCTCACCGGGAAGGGCTGGATCGCCATGCACGAAATCGAAGCGGAGAAAGTCAAATGAGACAACATGAGATCGAGCAACTTGCGCGACTCGCTGCGGCAGCGTGTGACGACTACGACAATAAGAGTGGCAACTTCAGGAATGGAGTCGACTTCAAGTCTTTACTCATGTCTTTCAGCGAGCCTGAAGAGGTACTCGCACTTGGAAAGCGCGCGTGGGCGGAAATCGAGAAGAATGGAGGATTCGGACTGATCGTAGAGCCGAACGTCGAGGGAGAAATCGACGACAAGTCCGCCAACGAAAAAGTCGGTGCGTGCGGCAACTGCGGAAGCCTAAGCCCATGGCGATGTGGCTGCAACGCAGTATGCGCCGCATGTGGTGACGTGTTCAGCGTTCATCACATCGTCTCGAAAGACGAACACGAGTTCTGCTCGCTCGAGTGCGCGGACACGCCTCCGGAAGATTGGGTGAAATATGCCGGCGCGTAAGCAAAAAAATCCTGTCGTGAAGCTCGAACAAGATGCGGTTCGATACACTGAAATGCTGCTCTTCGAGGGCAGTGTCTTCGGTGGCAGGCCGCTGGCAACCTTGCTGAAGATGTATGAGAAGGACGGACCGGTACACACCCATCCGAAACGAGTTGATTCTGCATCTTCGTCGATGCGCGGATGCGCTGGCAGAAATGAACGCGCTCATCATTGCTCGTGCGCAGACAGCCGGACTTCCGAAGAGCAAGGAAAAGCGATGAGCTACTGCATTTCAAGCAGCACAGTGAACGTGCTCGAAGCGTGGATGGACGCAAGAGACATTGTCGAGCTTTGCGAGACTCTCAAAGACGAGCTGTGCGAAGCCAACTTTCTCGAACATCACCTCAAGGAAGCACAGAAGGTGCTTTGTACACGTTCACCATGCACGAAGTGCGGAACATTCAACGAGATCGATGCTGCTTTCTGCAAGAAGTGTGGTACAGCGATCAAAAAAACTTCCAAGGAGGCACTTCGCGTCAAGCTTCAGAACTTCTGGTGGCACGGTGATGGTGCGAGAGACGATCTTTTCGAAAAGATCGCGCCGAAAGTGATGGGACGTGCAGAAGTCGTCTTCACGTGGGAGGGCGGCGACAGCCACTCCGGTATCATCATAGGCGTGTCCGATGCGAACGAAGCATACGCTTCCGAGGGCGGAGCACTCCGCGCCATCGCGCTTGCGATCAAGACGTGGATTTCAGCCACTGGCTACGTCCGTGATTCGAAGACGCAGACGAAGCTCGGAACACTCTTTCAGCGTGAGCAATACCGCGCCATTCTGAAGTGCTGGAATGCGTACGCGAAGACGAAACACGAGCCGCGTGGCACGTATGGCATCGAGCTTCAACAACTTCAACAAGTGCCGTTCGATCCGAGCGTGCATGTCATCAAAACCGAGGTCGACGAAGCTGACGTCAAAGAAGAGTCGGCCAATGAGCATAGCCCTCGTCCGACAACGACAGTTCTGCGTGATTGTCGCGTCGACCCTTGCGACCTCTGCATCGCGCGCGCGAACGGCGAGCCGTGCGAGCCCGGATGCCTCGGCTTCCGTATCGACCTCGCCAATCGAGGCGCGTTGATTCCGTGTGAAGTCTGCGGGCTCTCCGACGAAGAAGTGCACGACCGCGTGCAGGATATTTACACGAAGCATCCTCCTGCAAAGAAAGATCACCCATCAAGCGATGGATGTGGACCGTACTGTCGTGGATGGGACGTCTTCGACGTCAATCGAGAAGATCGAGCGCAGCGATTCATGTGGCGTCTTCGAGTGGGACGATGATGCCATCACTGCCGCGTGCAAGTTCATTCACGAGGTGACGGGAACACCGTACAAAATGCTTGTGAAAGAGTACGTCGCACTGTGCTCGAAGTGTGAGGCGCCTGTCTTAGTCACCGACGCCTATCGCACTCGTTTCTATTGCTGCATCGAGTGCTCTGACGACCGCGTGATGCCGTGGAAGGAAGGAAACCCGTGCGACTGCTGCGGTGCAGATACTGGAGTGCCCTCTGTCGACTACGACAACACACTCGCTGAAGAGCTTGGCTGTGTGCTCTGCGAACCGTGTTGGGAGAAATTCAAGGGGATGGACTTCAAAGAAGTCGTCAAAAAGATCGCAGCAGTGTGGCGCGCAAACGGAAACCCCGCAGCGGCCGATAGGCTCTGTAACAACTTCAACGTACCTCGATCGTGATGCACGCCACTTCGGGGAGATCGAGAAATAGGATGCGTTGATTGGCTCCTGGAAGTGACAATCCGACGAGAACACCCTTCGGGTCTTTTTTCACGACGGGTTCGCCCGTGCAGTTGATATAGAGCGCTTCACCAGAGCGCATGATGATTGTGACTCTTACCTTCTTGTCTTCTTGTTCGGCCATTGTCTGACACTCTACATCGACGGCGAAAGGAAATTCAAATGAGAGCGTTTTGGACCGGAGACATCGTCTTTGGACTCGTCCAGATCCCCGTGAAAATCTACAGCGCGACAAAAGATCTGTCACCGACGTTCCATCAGCTCCACAAGACGTGCGGCGCGCGCGTCAACATGGTCCGACGCTGCTCATCCTGCAATCTCGATCTGGATTGGAATGACATGGGAAAGGGCTACGATGGCGCAACACTACGACGGAACGTGCAAAGCACTCTGCAAACCTGGACAGGGTAGTTTCCTTTACGGTTGGCAGTGGGACTTCGAGTTCGATCGCGATCACCCTACGGGCTTCAACAATCCAAACGAGGTTATCGAAGTCACTGCATCGACTCACGAGCTAGATTTGCTTTGCAAAATTACTGAAGCAGCTGAGGCAGATCCCACACTCGCGATGATGTTGAGAAGAACGATGCGTGAAGCGAGTGAAGAATGGCGTCGTCTGAATTGTTGCAAGAAGACAGGTCGGCGATTCGACGGCTCTGAATGCTTCGGATGCCTAGACTGTCAGAAGTAAACATGAACATCTTCGTCGTTGATCTAGATCCCGATGTCGCGCTACGTGCTGGACGATGGCCTGATGTGTGTTCGGAAGTGCCGATACTGCAAGCACGAACACGTTGTGTGGAACCGCTGGATCGTATAGCAGAATCGCTTGACGATCGTACGATCGTATAGCAGAATCGCTTGACAGGCCCATATACTGTGCGTTACTAGCGAGACACTGGTACGTTCACAGCAGCCAAGACACAGGATGATCATGAAAACGTACGCACTCATCCATCAGGACACAGGACGCGTCGTAGAAGGCACGAGCGGCCCTTTCGATGGTGAAACACTCGAGGACGCTGAGAACGAGGTCATCAACACCGTTCACATCTTCATGACGGATGCGTTTCGCAACGCAGATCGACCTGTCACTGCACACAAACTCCTTTCACATAGAAACGTGAAACTCGTCGAACTCACCATCGATCTCGCAGCCCAATACGAAAAAGCCGAGTGAAAGGAACGACAATGACAAGTAAGCTGACAGTCAAGAAGCAGCCTGTGAAGTCCAAACAGACTGCGCCTGAAACGAAGAAGCCGAAGAACCTCAACGAAGCAGTAAAAATCGCGATTCAATTCGGCGGAACGCACAACGAGCTCAAAGCAGTGCGTAAGGAGCTTGTTGCAAAACGCAACGCGATCGATGCACAAATCAAGCAGCTCGATTCCGCGACAGATGTCATCGAGAAGGTTCTCTCGGGCGCCCAGAAGATTCTCGCCAGCATCTGCGGCCAGTAAGAGTCGATGACGGCGACAAAAGAACGCCACCGCACATCTCTCGTGGCTCCCTTGTCGTGCAGCAGAGCGATTCAACGCACGACAAGGAAGCCACGAATAGAGCTCTCGGCTCGCGACATAAAGACTCTCATCCGCACGCGCATGGCTATGGAGTTCGGTCGCCGCATTTTCTCGTTTGGAGAACTGGTTGAGTTCACCAGCGGCAGGAACACAAATTGGGAGACGTGGCAGCGACTGAAGCGTCTGGGTTACGTCGCAAACACTCGCGGCGGCATCGGTGTGAAACTCACGCCGAAAGGCTTCATGAAGCTCAAACATCTCGGGAGGTGAGCGGTGAGGCACGTAAAGAAAAAAGTGAGGAAGTCAAGACGAACTTATCGCCCGAAGCGCGATAGGAACGCGCATCAGGTAGATCTGTACGCGCCCGTCGCTGCGTTCGCCAAGGACAGCTCGCTTCGAGAAGCTTATCGCGATTGGTGGCATCCGAGCGGAGGTGATCTTGACAAGCTGCTCCGCAGTGACCAAGTGATCTCAGGTTGGATTCTTTCGATGAGCAAAATCAACCCTGCGCAGCAAAAAAGATTCGAAAAGCTGTTCAGGGGACGCCGCAAGCCACGTCAGAAGACAAGAGCACCTGCAAAGGTGCGTATCGTACTTGACTATCCGCTATACAAACAGGTAACTAAGATCGTAACAATCGATCGCAGATTTCCCGGTGAGATCCTCGGTTTGACGCACGATTTCTACAAAGAGATCTACAAATCAGATGATGCTCAAGGCGGTAAATCTTCAACAGAAAATAAGTCCGGACCGTTGAAGTACAACCGGAGCTTCGGGCCGCTCGTATGGGGCCACGACATCGAAGACTTGGTCTTCGAGAGCGTGATGTATCACACGCTGTCGAAGAATAAAGAAGGTGTCGAAGGTGAGTTCACCTTCTGCATCGGAAGTTGATTGCAACAAACCGTTTGAAAGGCAACAGGAAAATCCCATGAGTGACAAGCGCGTTTCGATCAAGGTCAGCGAAGATCACGAGAAGTTCATCAACAAGTTTGCCAAGACACGTGGTCTCGAGCTCAGCGAAGCCATCGATCGCGTCCTGACGACGGCAGAGACCCGCATCAACGCCCTCAACAAGTACGCCGGCAAGACGGTCAAGCCGAAGAAGGCAAAGAAGGCGGCAAAGGCGAAGGCGAAGGCGAAGGCAGTGAAGGCGAAGGCGAAGCCGGCGAAGAAGGCGGCAAAGAAGGTGAAGAAGGCGGCCAAGCCGGCGAAGAAGGCGGCGAGCGCGAAGGTGAAGATGACCAACTCCTCGCCGTCCACCTCGAACGTCGAGTCGGCTGCTCCGGCGTCTGATTCGGCCGAATAGACTCTGAACTGCGTCCAGCCCTTGTTATTGTAACCAGCTCGAAGCTTTGATTCGAGACCAATCCAAGGAGGCTGAACATGGCCGCAGCGAAGAAGAAAGCAGCAAAGGCACCACCGCCGCGAGAGAAACTTTTCAAGGTCTGGAAAACGGCCGATAGATCTCTTCAAGTTTCTCTCGTGGCGGAGCCTAACGATATCGATCTCAGCGTCGAAAACGCCGACTCAGAAGAGTACGTTCAACTCGCTGTGTCCGTGGAGCAGATCGATGAACTGATGCACATTCTCGCAACCGCAAAGGGAACAATTTTGCGTTACGAACGCGGGGACCAAATCGCATCTGACGAAATCGACGAAGCGGAAGAGGAAGACGAAATCGACGAGGAAGAGGAAGTTGACTTCGAGGGGAACGAAGAAGACGACGTCGATGACGAAGATGAAGAAGATTCCGACGAGGAAAACCAAGACTAATCCTTGTCGGTCGGCAACGAATTAGCACCGTCAATCAAGGTTGACGTCTGCTGTCTCGTGTGTTACTAGCGAGACACCTGCAACGCAAGAAGGAGAAGGAGTCATGGCTAAGAGGAATAGCCGTGCCGACTCGTCGCGCAGTAGCGGCAAGGACGGCAGCGGCAATGAGTACCTTTACGGGAAGGGACCTACTATCGCAGCTGCGATTCGTATCGGTCGCACTGCCTCACGGGTCGCCAAACACGCTGCTCGCCTCAAGAGCTATGGTTTGCCAGATCCAACCATTGTGGAAGATCTCCAAGAGGCGCACAAGTGCTTGCGGAGTGCTGAGGCGAAGCTCGGCAAAGTACCTAAGAACTGGCGTCCGGTACGCGGCACGCTTGGCGCAACTCCTTTGGAAGAAGGCTCGTACGTCATGGTGAAGGAAGGATTCACCTCGCGCTACGAAGACGACTTCGATACGGACAAGCCAGTCAAGATTGTAAAGATCAGGGGCGCGAGGATCACTGTCGCAGGGAAGTACGAAGGCGCCAATGTTCGCACTGGTGTGTTGCGTTCGCATGTGCAGTCCGTTTCCAAGTAGGACTGACGATGAACTTCGACGTCGTTGTACCGTTTCTCGTCACGCAGGCGGCGCTCGTTTGGCCGCATTATGCGTTCAGATTCTCGGTTCGCTACTTCATCGGCAAGACCGATCCCTTTCAAATCACGATGACGGAAGACCGTGGTGACCGTCAGGGTGAGATGGTCTTCCTTCAGGCAGATGCCGCAGATGAAGCGTCAGCTCTCAGGCTTCTTGTCGCGCGGTTCGAGCAGAAGGTAACCGATAGCTGGCTCAAGCGCTCGAACGAGCACGCTAAGACTGAAGAAGTCTATCGCAAGCATATGGGAGCGGTCGAAGCTGCTCGCGATGAGCTCAAGAGATTCGTCGCGGAACATTGAGGAGATGTCATGCCGGCCGAGCTGACAGTCATACTGAAGTGCGATGGTTGTAATTGCACAGCAAGCATTGCAGCTACTGCAACGTTTGTTGTCGGTCTAGGCGGCACGAATCTTCAGGTTGATCTATCGAATAGATGGCTAATGTTTGGCGAAACGTTCGGCAGGAAGTTTCTCTGCGCATGTCCCGAACATACAGAAGAAGTTCGAGACTTCCTCTTCAAGTATGCAGACAACAAACCATCGAAGTGAGGCAACCATGGATCATCGCAAAGCCTCTCAACGAAAACCGCGCGAGGCGCCGTTTTACATCACGACTCACGCACAACAGCGCTTTCAAGAGCGTTTCGCACCCGGCTTCACTCTCGCGCAAGCGCTTCGTGAGGCAAAAGCACTTGCCACGCAAGCCGAACGTACTGATCAACGTACGTTGAGTGGTGATGAAATATGGATCTCAGGTGAGGTTCGGTTTCTAGTGCGACGGGAAAAAAGAGGACTCACTTGCATCACGATCTTTCCGAAGGATACCGATCTGGACAACTGGATTGAAGACTTGACTTGAACACCATCTAAAAAGGAAACGAACATGAACAAAGTCACAACGATCAGGGTCAAGCCTGGAGCAGTTACGGCAACACCGGAGAACATCGAAGTTCCGGAGATCGAGACGCACATCGCACCCTTCGTTCTGAAAGGGCTTTCTCCACTTCTCGTCAACAACTTCAGCGAGAAATCCAAGCAGCAAATGGAGGACCAGAGTACGGGCAAGGTCGAGAAAGGGAAGCCCGGTGCTCGTGGCAAGGCGGCACGCGTGCCGGAAGATGAGTACCAAAGCCGCGCGCATTCTCAACGCAAAAGGCGAGGATTGCGTTCCAGCACGCTGGGTGAAGGCTGCAATCGTGACTGCTGCCGGAATGCCTGATGTCGAGATGAGTAAGGTGCTCGTACGTCAAACCGTATTCGTTCTCGGAGATTTGATTCCGATCGAATCGGCGGACGGACCGCGCATGCGTACCGACTGGGTGAGTCGCGGGCGCCTACATCATTGGTGAGCGACGTGTCTCACCCACAGTGCAGTTTCTAGTCAGAGGGCATTGGCGAAATCAAGCCTGCGGCCCGAAAAATTCGGAACGCCGAATCACGTGGATTCAACCCTTCTGGAAAGGTCCCGAGGACGCACCTATTAATCTTCGTCCTCACGTATTACAGACTGTTACTGGTTCAGTTGCTGGCAACGCGATTGCAAACGAGAAGATACCTGAATGAAATTGTTGATCCTCTCCGATCTGCATCTCGAGTTTCACAAGGACGGTGGCAATTCGTTCATCGAGACACTCAATCCGATCGGCGTGGATGTACTCATTCTCGCGGGTGACATCACGACGTGCTCAAGTCTCAAAGAAACGCTCAAACACTTCTGCGATCGATTTCATTACGTCATCTACATCACCGGCAACCACGAGTACTACGGGTCGTCCCGCGAAGAGGTGCATGGAGCTCTGGAGCACCTGACTTCCACGCTGCCGAAGTTTCACTGGCTCGACAATGACGTCGTCGTCATCAACGGTCAGCGTTTTCTCGGTGCAACGCTCTGGTTCGCACGCGCTCCTCATGCACCCAAGCACCAGATGAACGATTTCTACACGATTCGCGACCTCGAAAAATGGGTCTACGACTCCAATCGAGATGCCGTGAACTTTCTCTCGCAAGAGACGGAGCCCAAAGACGTTGTCATCACGCATCATCTTCCGTCCCAGCAATCAGTCTCTAAGAGATTCGAAGGCAATCCGCTAAACGCGTTTTTCGTTTGCGACGTTGAGCACGTAATGAAAGAACGCCGGGAGCTTTGAGCTGATGAGAAAACCTGGATTGCTACCTTCGCCGCGTCGGTGTGGGAACCACGGCAATATCGAACCGTGCAAAAAATGCGATAGCGCGCTTGTCCCGATGCTTCTGTTCTTTCTTGTCTTGTCGATAATCTTTGTTGTGGGGATCTCACTTTGGAACACGCAACACTGACGTTGAGCTCTGAAAGACTTTGCTGTAAAGTGTCTCACAAGGAAGCCACATGGGAATCACAGAAATTCTTCAAGAAGAAGCTGAAAAGCAGCGCCGTGAAGACGCTGTTCTCGATGCTGCGCTGGCACTCTCGGCCGACAGTCGTAGGCGTGTAATTACACGTTTGATTGGAGCCATTGAGACCGCAGCAAAGCCTATCGAGCCGATCCAGAACGCACCACCACCGAACCTCTTGCCACGCGGCATAAGTAACGCTGTTTCGAGGGCGCTCTCTGCCGATGCGAATGGAATGGCTACAGTTGACAGTGAAGTACGAAAGCGTCGCAAATGGGCCTACGTACGCGGAGACACACTGGCGGAGTGGACTGAAAAAAAAAGGCTTACTGGTACTCCTGAAGAGCTAGCCGTCCAGTTTTTCGAGCGCGAGATCGGCACGCCGGTGCGCGTCAATCAAATGGCTGCTGATCACGACAAACCAGGCAGCGCATATATGTACGCTGTTTGGAATTCGATCGGTGAACCGGATATCGAGCCGCAGTTTTAGTGAGGACGAAATGGAACCGACGAAGAAACGCCCAGGTACCCTTCTAGGAAGCGGCTTCCCAGGTCTCACCTCACTGCTACATGGTGGGATTCCTCAAAATATCTTACAGGGAAAAAAGATCATTGTGACCGCTCTTAAGAACGCTGACGGCAACATCAAAGAAACTGCCAAGAATCTCAAGGTTGGTCGCGCAACGCTCCATCGGTGGCTCAACGACTACCCCGATGTTCGAGCTGTGCTCAACGACATCCAGTCGGGAAATGATCTCGCCGTTGCACGTACACTCATTGCTTGGGAAAAACAGTTCAAGTAAACACACTTCATTCGAGGGAGAGACGGAATGGGAACGATGGACAGAGAACAGAAGAAGCTACTCGAAGAACGTCTCGACATGCTCCGCGAGGGTGTCTATCTGCGACTCGAAGCTACCATGCACAACCTATCCGTCGATGGAGTAGCCCTGCGTCTGTCGAGAGCCAAAGCAGAAGGGTACGCCGAATTTCACGCACACTGCTTCTTCGCAGAGCGAGCGATCACCGCAGATCCACCGCTATCGAAAGAACAGTTCCTCGCTGAAATGAGCCAGGCGTACGACGATGCACTAGAAGCCCAAGAGGACGACGAGGAAGAAGAGGAGGGCCTTCTAGACGAAGAGGAAGAGGAGCCTGACGCCGCTGAAGTGCTTCAAGCCGCGCTCGATGCCACGACCCCACCTGCTCAACCTGCTGCAACTCTGCCTGCTCCGTCTGCTGAAGAAGCAAAGTAGAGCCTAACGCGAGAAGGAGAAGTACATGCCCGGCGAGAAGGAAGCCGTGGCATCGACGAACGCGATTGCGATTCTGGCCCGACTTCGGTTGTGGCCAGGATCTAATGTTGTGATCGTCGATGGAAAACACGTGCTTCGTGAAGCGGTGCTGAGCTACGCCTCAAAGTTCGGCATCGAGGGTCTAAATTTTCACAACGAATGGTGCAGTTCGAAAAGGCGTGCATGGAAGCACGTGCGCAGGTTCGCGAAGAGCTTCGTGTAACAATCACCAAATGCAAAAACGTACTCACTACAGCAAATGAGTTAGTTGAGACACTAGATAACTTGATCGTGGAGATTAAATCAACGTGAGCTACAGCCACTGGTCAAACGCCGACATCTATGTGTGTCTCGATCCCGAAGGACATTTTTGCTGCATAAAGTGCCCGATGAACAGCGGAACGGACTTCACAACTCAAAAACGATCTGAGCTCGTCACACACTGTCGTGCACATCAGAAACGAGGACACAAAGTACCCGGCAACCTCTTCACTAGATTAGGTGAAGAACTCGTGACGCTCGGGGATGTTGTTCGATTGGAACAGCAACCTGTAGCGAAGTTTCATCGCAGGAAAAGAGCGGTATGAGGTTTCTGTCTCACGAACAAGAGCTAGTCGTACGTCGACTCAAGCGAGTGGTTCAGGCCGCAGCCAAGGCAGGGTTGACGGTTGTTGCGGACTCGGACACTGTCGCCATTCGACTGATTCCAAAAAACGAACTGGCCGACAGCGCTGATTTGCGAGATCTAGGTGAAGTTGTCGAGGTACATGACGCTTGTGGCGGCGACGGAAGCAGCCAAAATCCAAATAGGAGTCGAGATGTTCACGTTTGACATGTCTTTCGAGCAGTACGCAGAGTCCATGAAGGTGATTTGCGATTGCGGATCATTACGATACAACATGCACACAGCGGATTGCTCTCTCATCCGCCTGCGTAAGAAGTGGTCACAAGGCAGCCAAGAGTTGTGGGAAGTGATCAAACAGAAGGAGTTGCTCAAGCAGAAAGAGCGCACAGCGAAAGAAGAAGCGAGCCACACGTAGGACGATGCTTCTGGTAGAGTTGAAGCATGCCATCGCTCAACGCACGCACCGCGTTCAATTACTTCGTTGCCAAGGGCTTGGAGCCCTTTCAGGCTGCCGGGATCGTAGGCAACCTGGAGCAAGAATCGGGTATCGATCCGACAAAGGTCCAGCCGAACGGACCTGGACGCGGCATCGCTCAGTGGTCAGTCGGTGAGCGATGGAAAAATCTGCTGACGTATGCAGGTCAAGTTGAACAAGATCCGTTGTCGTTACCGTTGCAGCTAGACTTCATCTGGCACGAGCTCACAACTGTTCCAGCTCTCGGTCTTGCAGCCTTGAAGGCGTCAAACGACATCACTGACGCTACGATCATTTTCCAAAACAAGTTCGAGATTTGTGGAACATGCAACACACCACGACGCGTTTCTAGCGCTAACGCAGTGCTGTCTGCGTACGCACCGAACGCACCGACGATGTCTACGGGACAAATGCTCGTTGGATACGCCTTGGGAGGAGCGTTCATTGGTACGCTCGCCGTCATCGCATACACGAAGCTTTATAAACAAACGCGCGAAAAACGATTCGCTAGATTCGCTCGACAAGGGCCGATCGGGAATCCGATGTCCAAAAAATCAACGGTCGACATCACCACAGAGCTGAAGAGGATTGGAAGATCGGATGTTGACCCGCGCCACGTCGAAGGCTGGATGCGTGCACTTAATATCGACATCGATAAGTTGGGGTCGAAGTCGTTTCGACGCAAAGTAGGACTCATGGTCGCCTTGATCGATAAAGGTGGAGCTCGCATGAGCGAAAAAGCGGCACGCCGTTACGGTCTATAAAAGCAGCACGCTTTCGGAGACAACCGAATGTTTCTTGTCAAGTGTCGTCGATTCGATGACAGCAGGTGGGCTCTGTCGAGTCCTTACGACGCACGCTTTGTTGAACTCGCACACACGCTGCCCGGTCTAAAGTTCGAACGGAAGCACAACAACGTGTGGGTCGGATACGGCGACAGCGTAAGTGTGTTCATCGACAGAATGCATTCCGAAGGCAAAGCCAAAGTGATGGGCGAGCTGCCACCACTCGTGGCTTCCTTGTCGGTCCGTGGTGACGTAGATCCCGGACTGCGTGAAAGTCAAAAGATCTCTGTCGCTTTTCTCGAAGCTGTGGCTCGAGAAGGTGCGATCCTCGCTGACGAGATGGGGGTCGGAAAAACCGCGCCCACGCTTCGAGCTCTTGAACGACTCGAGCTTCCAGCAGTCGTTGTCTGTCCTGCGATCATAAAAAACGAGTGGGTCAAGGAAGGCAAGCGACTCGGACTCGGTATCGATGTACTTGCACTCTCAGGCGTAAAGCCTCCAAAAGACGCTTCGATCAACAAGTCGGACGGCATCGTCGTTCTCAACTACGACGTCATTCATGCGTGGCTTCCGATGCTCAAGGGAACTCGGACTATCGTCTTCGATGAAGGCCACGCCATCATCAATGAAAAGAGTCGTCGAAGCAAAGTATGCAAAGAGCTCGCTCACCAGGCGAAAAATAGAATTGTGCTGTCAGGCACACCGTTTACTAGTCGACCGATTCAACTCTGGAACGTCGTAGACACGATCAGCCCAGGGCGCTTCGGTCACTACGTTTCCTACGGAAAACGCTACTGCGAAGGGCATCAAGAGGATGTTCCCAAACGCGGTGGTGAAGAAGGAGAGACACAGAAGGTCTGGAACTTCAAAGGAGCGTCTCATGTAGACGAGCTTCATGCTCGACTGAAGCAGTTCATGCTTCGTCGACTGAAGTCTGAAATAGCTCTCGAGCTCCCTCCAATGACGCGGCAGATGATCGAAGTTGATGTAGCTAAGCAATCGATCACAACCGAAATTCCTTTTGATGTTGACGAGAAGTGGATGCGATGGGCTCTCTCGGTCTCTGCACGAGGTAAGCTGACCCACGCAGTCCGACTTGCAGTAAACCATCTCGCGAACGGCAGCAGCATTGTCGTAACAGCCCACCGACACGAGATTGCACGTGAGCTCCAAACGCTTTTTGCGAAAGAAGGTGTTGATGCGTACATGGCAACCGGAGAGCAGACGATCCCAAGACGTTTGAAAGCGATCGACGAGGCAAGTCAAAACACTCCATGCGTGATCATTACGACAACACACGCTGTCGGTGAAGGCATCAACACGCTCACGTTTGCGGACGTTGCGATCGTTGTCGAGCTCGATTATGTGCCGCGATGGCTTCTTCAATTCGAAGGTCGTCTATTTCGACCTGGCCAGCGACGCAACGTACTTGTGCAGTATTTGATCGGGATTGGCACACTCGACGAGATTATCCGCGACAGAGTCTTGACGCGTCTAAAAGTATTTGAAGGCATCATGGGATCTAAAGAATCGCTTACGACAGATCTGGGTTCAGACAAGAACGAAGATGAGTTGCTGGCTGCGCTACGTGATGCTTTGCGAGACATGGGTAAATGATCTGGGCTCGACAAGGGAGCCACGATTTGTTGACGTTGCACTACGTTTCTGAGACACTGCCGAAATGCTCAAATCTTGCGTGTTGGCAACGTTTCTCGCTTCCGTACTTCTAGGTTGTCCTCCTGGGCCAGCACCTGTTCCAGTTCCTGATGCTGATGCAGCGAGCATCGTAGATGCCTCAGTAACTGATGCTCCGGTGGCTGATGCTCCACAGCCGCCAAAGTCGGACGCAACACCTTCGCTCGATGCAGCACCGCTGGCTGATGCCGCGCTGCCTGCACCGGATGCGTCTCTAGATGCATGCGCGCTCGCACAAGCGAACCTCGAGAAGCTCAAGTGCAAGGACGCACGTGGGCAGCTCATCGCTAGAAACAAGAACGATGCCGGGTTCGCTGACACATGCCGCTACGATTCCTCGAAGGGTCTTGATGTGAAACCAGTATGTATTGCGGTCGCGAAGGATTGCGCGGGGGTTATGTCATGTGGGATCCGCTGAACCCGCTTCCTCTTGTTACGCGCACCGGCATCCACCCCACAGCAACACTTCTTCGAGATCCAAAGAGTGTTGATCCTGATGACTCCTTCTCACTGATTCATCCGGCATTCGCAGCAAAGATCAATGCTACGAATGCGACTGGCGATCACGTCATCGACGACAGTAGTGTTCCACTGTTCGATCAACTCGCGCTCGGGTCGTGTGTGCTCAATTCCACGACCGCAGCAATGGAGATATTGCTCGCACTCGAGAAGCTCCAGTGGACTGCGCTCTCACGCAACTTCCTCTATTGGCTATGCTCGAAGTCGATGGGGACAGTAGGGCAAGACACAGGAACGTATGTGAATCTAGCCGTCGAACGTATAGGCTCGATCGGAATATGCGAAGAAAATGTCTGGGCGTACACAGACGATCCGAACACGTTCTTCATACCGCCGGCCGGCATGGGACTCGAAGCTGTCGTCGAAGCTTCTGACAACCGCCCAACGGGATGGTTCAAGATCGATGAGAGCAGCGCTACGGTAAAACTTCAACAGCTTGAAGTGTCCATTCGGGCTGACCATCCGGTTGCATTCGGAACGCCCGTGAGCTCGGCGATTCAAAGCTACCAGAAAGGTCAGGTTCTCAGTGTTCCTGATCCAAACAACATCATCGGTGGTCACAGCATGCTCTTCACTGGTGTCATCTACGTCGCAGGCAAGCGTCAGTGGATTGTGCGAAACAGTTGGAGCGCTGGCTGGGGAGACAACGGACACTGCGTCATCGATGATGCGTGGGCGGCAGATCCTGATCTGAGTGATCTGTGGATGATGACGCGTATCGCGTCGCTCAACTTCTAACCACGAACAAGGAAAAGAATCATGTACGTATGTGTTCCACTCTTTGTCGTGATCAACGTTGCTGACGACGCTGAAGCTGCGCGTGCAAAGGCAGCCATTCAGCAGCTTCTTCAACATGACATGGTCAACTACGCGCTCTCCAGTTCTGGCGTGCAAATACAGCAGACGACAGTTGGCGATCCTTATGCATGTGAGGCGCCTAAGCAACCGCAGCAGAAACAATCTCAATTCAACGGACGGAGATAGGTCATGGCCGCACGAAAAAAGAAGAAGCCTGCACGCATGGTGACAGCCAAGCTCCCTCGTCTTTTTGCCGCAGAGCAGGATGCGCTCGTCAATTTGTGCGTCTACTCATCGGTATGCCCGAAAGGCGGTCGAGTTTACGAAAAACTCGTCCTCAAAGGTTACGCCAGTCGTTTCAGGTCGTCGGCTGAAGCCTCCTCGAGAGGAGTACTTTTCTGCTACCGCGAAACCGACGCAGGAAAAGCTGCGTTGCGCTTGGTGCGCGCTGCGAAGAATGGCCGAAAGGTAAACGTTCGTCGTCGCGGTCGGTAGTTGCTATACATAGCGATCGGTCGGTGCTATACATCGACAAACGAACTGCGCGCAATGTAGCGATGGCAGGCTAAACGATTGCGTGATCACCACAGCACTGCCAGTGGATGGAAGTGATATGGATCAGCCCTTCATTTGCGGCTTTATCAAGCTGCGAAACGAGATCATTCGCGAAGGCAATGTCTATCGAGTTCTTCGTAACATTAGTCGCATTTGCGACTGTGGAGTCATATGTGACGACAACAGTTTCGACGGGACACGTGAGTACCTAGAGGCATTCGTTCGAGAAAATCCGACTTGGCGACTCATTGTTGTGCCGGCATCTGAGCAGAACTTTCAGCACGAGCTTCATTGGAAGCAGCGAATGCTTGAGGAAGTGCACAAGATTAAGCCTCGTTGGATCTTGTGGATGGATGGTGATGAAGTTTTCGACGATAGCGGCACAACACACTTTCGTAAGTGGGTTGAAACGTTGAAGGATCGTCCTGAGAAGGCGTGGGCGTTTCACTACACTCAATTTTGGCGAAATACATCGTGGGCACGCACTGATGGTGGATTTGATGACAGCAGGTTCATCAAGCTATGGCGATACAATCCAGAGTTGAGCTTCGAAGTTGTTAATCACACACATCATAACCAGTTTCCTCAACAGATCGATCTGAGTTCTGTAGGTCAGGGTCCGTTCGAACAACTGCACTACGGTAACTACGGCAAAAATCTGATCTGGAAGTGTATCCAGTACTATGGTGGGCTAGGTGGAGTAGATCGACATCTAGTTTTTCCGAATGCTTCGTATCGTGCTGTTGAGCAGTCGATCATCCCGAACGACTGTGAGAAGTACGAACAACCTTCGGTGAAGCCGTTTACTGATAGTGAAGTCGCGTACATTCGAGATATGAAAAATCTCTGCAAACTGCCTGGCTGGTTTGCAGTTGTTGTTCCCGCCTATAACAGGTCGGATACTCTACCCAGAGCGCTCGATTCATTGATCGCGCAAACGTACTGTAGGTGGATTGCGATTGTACTCGATGACGGTTCGACAGATGACACCGCACAAATCATGCGTGTGTATCAAGATCGAGATCCTCGTATTTTTTATGCGCGTTACCCGATCAATCGTGGCGGTGTCGCGATGAATGAGATCGGGATGACTATGGCGTGTGAGATGACTGAATACTGGTCTCGTCTAGGTTCCGACGATTGGTTTGCTCCACGTAAGCTCGAGCTTGATGTTTGTGCGCTCGTCTCCAACGAAGCGGTTTTCGGTCCATTTCAAGCATGTCGTGATGGACAACTCGCCGAAATTTGCAGTCCGCCACAATCAGCAATACAGGTACGGCAACGCATGGTTGACAATCTTGCGTTCGATGCCTCATGGGCTAATTGTGCAGTGCGTACTTCGCTGCTTCAGCGCGTTCGAGACAAGTACGGCAACTTCTGTGATCCAAGTATCAGAAACATGGAAGACTATTTGTTCAATGTACGCGCTGCACGTGAATCAAAAGGCTGGGTGTGGCGAGGTCTAATCGGCAACAAGCTGGTAATCGATCCACAAAGCAGTGATGTCGGCACAGTAACACCTGACGGCTTCTGGAATATCAACCCAGTCGGAGCGTCATCAAATACGGATCAAACTCGTCGCGATGAAGAGATTACTCTACAGTGCTTACGCAATGAAGCTGCGGGATTGATCATACAAGCCTCACCACAACCAGAGAGTAAAGCTATGACTACAATCGTTAGCGATGAGATGCGTAAATCCTGGCGACTTGCAACAACATTTCCGCCAGACAAAGAAGCCGTTTATCCAGAACATCGTGTGGTTCAAGAATTCGATGAGCATTCAAATAAACATGTTCTGGACTACGGCTGCGGCGGCGGTCCGGATACGATAAGCTATCTTAAACGCTATAACGAAGTTTGGTATGCAGACATAGTTCCCGAGAACATCGAGATCGCAACCAAGCGCATTCAAGCTCAAGGACTAAAGGCGAATGCGCATCATCCTGTACTCCTCGAGTTCAGCGCACCTTTGCCGCTACCAGATGAGCACTTCGACATCGTGAGCTCACACGGTGTAGTTCATCATATTCCAACACCAGATCCAGTCGTACAGGAGTTCCATCGGATCTCGAAGCCTGATGGACTCTGCTATCTCATGTTGTACACCGAAATGTTGTGGTCCAAGAGTCTGCCTGAAATGGCGATACGCATGAGAGCAGGTAAGTGCGCCGATTTCTTCGCGGCGTTTTCCGACATAACTGACCCCGGCACGCCGTATGCGCGATCATATACGGATGCAGAAGGACGTGAGCTGCTCGAGAAGGCAGGTTTCGTCGTGGAAAAGTCGACGGTGTGGAACAACGGGGACTTTCGTACATTCAAAGCTCGAAAGCCGGTGAGCGCATGAGAACGGGATTGTGGGCTGTGTACATGCAGCTTCAAACCGAATTGGCGTACGGGAACTCGATCGGGAACAGCCCGCCAAGTGAACATCAAGCTACCTATCTCGACCTACCTAAAGATCGAGACCTTGTGGGATCTTTGGTCATAGGTCCAGGTGGACCAAACGAGCTTAACGCGTTGTCGCATTTGCCTAAACCCATATCTGCGATGACAGCACATAGACCGGAGCTGGAGATCATCAAGGCAAACGTTCCTGATGTACTCGTAAGTCTAGGCGACATTCACGACATGCCGTATGCAAACGGCGCGTTTCAATTTGTCTACGCTTCCAACGTTCTCGAGCACTGTTTCTCTCCATACATCGCGCTCATGGAGTGTCGTCGCGTACTTCAATCTGGTGGAATCGCACATCTCGTGCTCCCTTCCTTTGCAGGTAGGGAAGGCGGCAGAGGTCCGTTCCATCTGCATTGCCTGACCGAAGAAGTGTGGACAGAACTGCTGCGTAAAGTCGGGTTCACTGTGGTTACTTCAGTCGTACCCGGTGGTGAGGATCCAGATGCACACTACGTGCACTACAAGTGCACTGCGGTGGAGCTCTCCTGGCCTCACAACGAGATTTTGAGCAGAGTCACCGCACTCAAGAACGCACAGTGAACACAGCGGTTGTAACAGGCGGTGCAGGAGCAATCGGTTCACGGCTTGTTAGTAGATTGTTGGTCGATTCCAGTACCGAACGTGTGATTGTGATCGACGATCTGTCCTCTGGACATGAGTGGCTTCTGCCAAAAGATTCACGAGTCGAGCTCATAAAGAAAAACGTATGCGATACTGCCGCGTTTCCGAAAGACTTGCGCAATCCGATCGTTTTTCATCTTGCAGCGTTTTTCGCCAACCAGAATAGTGTAGACCACCCATTCGACGATCTGCGCACAAACGGTCAAGGCACACTCAGTGTGCTCACATGGGCTCGCGAAGTAGGTGCAGAACGAGTTGTCTACGCGTCTGCGGGATGTTCGATTGCCGGACACGGTATCAACGCGCCTATTCACGAAGACATGCCCGTGAGTTTGCATCTCGATACGCCCTACCAGATCACGAAAGCACTCGGAGAATTCTACTGTAACTACTTCGACAAAGACGTTCCAACGGTGCGTTGTAGGTTTTTCAACTCGTATGGACCTAACGAAATACCGGGACAGTATCGCAACGTCATTCCGAACTTCATTTGGCGCGCGCTTCACAATGAACCGCTGATCATCACCGGAACAGGTAACGAGACCCGTGACTTCATCTGGGTAGGCGATCTCGTAGAAGGACTTGTATTGAGCGCGACGACTCCAGAGGCGAGAGGTCAGGCGTTCAACTTGGGAACAGGCCGACAGACGAGTGTTCAGCAGCTTGTCGAAAATATTCTGCGAGTCACTCACTCAAAGAGCTCGATCCAACACGTTGAACGTCGTCCTTGGGACCACAGTCTTCAACGATGTGCCGATATCACACGAGCGAAAACTGTGTTGAACTTCCGACCCGAAATGAAAATCGAGGAAGGGATCGAACAGACCGTCAAGTGGTTTGGTGAGAACTACGATCGCATCGCGAAAGAGCCTCGATGAAGATTATTGTCACAGGCGGCGCTGGATTCATCGGGTCTCATGTCGTCGATGATCTATGCACAACAGGACATGAAGTGCTTGTCATCGACAGCCTTGATCCAGGCGTGCATCGCGCTGTTCCAAGCTACCTGAATCGAAATGCCGAATACATTTTCGCTGATCTTCGATACATCGACTTCAACGACAGTCGTTTGGCCGATATCGATGCTGTCGTACATCTAGCTGCATTGGGTGGTGTAGGGCGAGCGAGTCGAGAAGCTGCGAACGTTATTGATGCGAACTGTCGAGGTACGGCACGTCTTGTTCAGGCGATGCCAACTCAACGAATCGTGCTCGGCTCGAGTTTCAGCATCTATGGATCTAACTACATCTATCGATGTCCTGTCTGCACATGTACTCGCGATGGATTTCGTAAAGCCGAAGATCTCCAAAGAGGTCAGTTCGAGGTGTTGTGTGATCAATGCAAAGTACCTACGAATGTGGTACCAATCACAGAGAAAGAAACACCGAATCCGCTCGAAGCCTACGGTGCCTCGAAGTACATGCAAGAGCTCTGCTTGCGCGGGCATTCGAACGCGACAATTCTCCGATTCTCATCCGTATACGGATCAAGACTACGTCTTGATGACGGCGAAGCTACAATCGTCGCACGTATCGCTGGGTGGATTCGTGATGGAAAGAGTCCAACGCTGTTTGAAGATGGCCAGCAGATCCGAGATTGGGTCTACGTAGGTGATGTCGTAGGAGCGGTTAGAGCCGTCCTTGACGGTCGTACCTCATCAATCATCAACGTTTGCACTGGCACACCTACAACGCTCGCTGATGCATGCAAAGATATCGCGCATGCAATGTGTAAAGACAGTACACCTGAAGTCGTAGGAGACTTTCGTGCAGGTGATGTTCGACACTGTCTAGGCAACGCGTCCGCTGTCACAGCACTTCTTGGGCGACCACCAATACCTTTTTGCGAGGGCGCTCTCTGTGCGTTTGGTTGACTCATGTGCGGCATTCTCATCACTTCTGGTATCGCTCGTCCTTTTCATCATCGACAGCTAAGCGATCTGCGTCGTCGTGGTCCTGACAGCATTGGCTTCTGGTCAGATGGCCGCACGAACCTAGCGCACACTCGCCTAGCAATCATAGGTCTTGACGATCGCGGTATCGAGCCGCTCGAAAACGATACATATGTCCTTACGTACAACGGCGAGATATACAACTTCATCGATTTGGCTAGGCGCCTTGCCGCAGAGGGATCGCAAGCTTCACTGACCAACGATGCCGAAGTGCTTCTCGAGGGTTGGACGCGCTGGGGCGAGCGAGTGCTCGACAAGATGACCGGATTTTGGTCCTTCTCGATTTACGACAAGGTTCGAAAGAAGCTATTTCTTGTACGCGATCAACTAGGGATCAAACCTCTTTACTACTGGAAGACTGATAGCGGTATCGCAGCATCGTCGCTTATCGGAGCGCTTCTGCAAGCAGTCGGACACAAACCAGAACTCAACTACGTCGCTATGAGCGAATACGTTCGCTATCAATTTACATTCGGCGACAAAACATTTTTCAAGCCGGTTCGAAAGGTGCTACCCGGACACATCGTCGAGTACGATGTCGAGACATGCGATCTCACGTCACGATGTTACGAAGACATTTTCTCGCTGAACTCGACTGAGGAACGCGCTACTGACGCGTGGATCAAAGAGACACGCGAGCTACTCATTGAGTGCTGCGTAGAATCTACTATCAGTGACACATCGTTCACGACGTTTTGTAGTGGAGGTATTGATTCGAGTGTGATCACAAAGATCACCTCACCTGAGGTCGCATACCATTGTAATTATTCTGACTCAGAATGCAATGAGACGTTCTATGCGCAACAAGTCGTCGAAGGAACATCAATCCGATTATTTGTTGTCAACGCTCAAGAACAGTTCAACATCGTCGAGAGACTCAAAAGCATCGTTCAAGACTTCGACGAGCTAACAATCGGATCTGTGATCTTGCCGCTTGATGATGTCCTCACTCAAGTCAAACGTCGATACAAGGTCGTACTCACTGGAACCGGTGGAGACGAACTGTTCGCGGGATATGTGCGATATCAACTTGCAATGGGACAGTGCTTTCATGATTCGTATCGCGCGCTGTTTGCAAAGATGCACGCTATACACTCTCCAGCCGAACGTTTCGAGCTAGCACATCGAAAAGGCGATCCAAGTTACTACAAGTTCTACACACCCGAAGTCGCGACAACGTTTCAAGAGATGTACGAAGCTTGTGGTAGCGGCACGGATGAAATGCGACGTATGCTCACATTTGATCGGCGCTATTTTCTTACAGGTCTTCTCAACATTGATGACAAAATGTGCGGTCGCCACTCCATTGAAAGTCGACCAAGTCTCCTTCATCAACGATTCGTTAGGCGCATTCAGCAGCTGAATTCCTCTGAAATGCTGCGCAGCGACGAGCTCAAGTATATCGGTAAACAACTTGTCTCACCGATGCTTCCTAAATCGATCCTACACCGAAAAGACAAGATGGGATTCACAACACCTATCGGAACGTTCGTGAATCAGTCGTCACATCTCATACGGGAACAACTAACAACATCAAAATTTCGAGATTTATACGACCTCCACAAAATGAACTTGACAGCAGAGACCAAGTTCTCACGAGAGATCTTCGGTCTGCTCATGTTGGATCTGTGGCTCAACAAGTACGCATGAATCTTCCGCTACCTCGACGTATGTCAATTGGTAGGTTCGATCGATCGCACGAGAGAACAATGCACTACTACGATGTCATCTTCTTCGACACAATTGGTATGCCCTATACGAGCTCAACACCCACTCAATCAGGTCTGGGCGGCAGTGAGTTTGCGGCCATACAAGTGGCAGAAGGTCTCGCGGCACACGGGTTGAAAGTTTTAGTGATGAACACCACGTCCAAGCACGTAATCGAAAACGACGTGGAATACTGTTCTTACTACGACACAAGTCGAGCTCTGCGATGCAAGACTCTTCTTGTACAGCGTTACTCGAGACTCATTACGCCGATCCATTATGAACGGTTGGTATGCGCTACATCAGACATGCCAAACAACTCGTACGATCATAAAAACCTTGTCTGTGTATCGAACTGGCAGCGTTCGCTTTTCCCAACCTCGCAACATGCGACAGTGATCTCAAATCCTTTGCCCGCTCTAGAAAAGCGAGCAAAGATACCAGGCAAGTTCATTTACGCGTCAGCAGCGTTGAAAGGACTCGCAGAGACCGAACGCATGTGGATGAAATTACGGCCACACGGCGCCACTCTGCACGTGTGCATACCAGGCTACGACCGACGCGATGACAGCCCTGTTCCAGAAGGTATTGTCATTGAAGGAAGCTTGCCGTTCCACGAACTGGGACGACACATGGCCGAAGCCGAAGGGCTCTTCTACGTAAACGTTTTTCCAGAAACGTTTTGCATTGTGGCAGCGATGGCTGAAGCACTCGGATGTCGAGTGCACATTTTGTGTCGAGGAGATGTTGGAGGACTTAGAGAAGCGGTCTCAAGCCCTCTCATTACACAAGACGAGCAGGTATTCGAAGCACAGTTTCGCGAGTCGTACGGATCTACCGATACAACTGATCCACGTTGGTACGGAACGCCAAAAGACTTCAGCATGAAGTCTATCCTTCCGCAGTGGCTTGAGGTTCTCGGGTTAGAAAACGCTCAAGTACATCCAAAAGCGGTCGTTTCTACACCGCAAGCAGATCCAGTAAAGCTTGCTGATCAGACGTTTGTTGTCTCGCTGCGTCGTCGTAAAGATCGACGTCAACATTTTGCACATCAAGCTGCCTCCAATCTCCAAGACTGGAGTTTTTTCGATGCGTTTGATGGACCAACCATGGGTCTTTCGACAGCACACGGTCAAAGCGGACGTAAACGTCGTGGTCAACTAGATCCCATGAGTGCTGGAGAAGTCGGCTGCTATCTTTCCCATCTTTCAATCATTCGCGCAGCCATAGCTATGAACTTGTCGTCGATAGCGGTTATCGAGGACGATATCGCCTTCGTCGACAACTTCCCGACTCGTTGGCAAAGATTTATCGATCACGTGCCAAATGATTGGGAAGCGTTGCATCTTGGTGTCCCATCTATGGGGCACTCTATCTCTCCTCAACCTATCAACGACGTTGTACATCGACTCGTCGGTGGAACATGGGGTATGTACTTCCTAGTTTTGCGGCGATCTGCAATACAAGTATTCAGCGAGCATTTGCAAGCAGACACCATGAGTTGTCCAATCGATCAACTTCTATGCGATATTGAACGTCAGGTTCCAATATACGGGCCAATCGAATCGTTGATCACACTTCCTGCAATGGGTTCGGACAATGACTAGTATATGCCTCACAATGATCGTGAAGAACGAGGAAGCTGTTATTGAGCGCTGCCTCAGTTCCGTCAAACCGCTCATCTCTTCATGGAGCATCGTCGACACAGGCTCGACAGATAAGACTAAGGAGATCATTCGTGAGACGTTGAAGGACATTCCCGGTGAGCTCCATGAACGTCCGTGGCAAAACTTTGCGTTCAACCGCACCGAATGTATCCAGCTCGCTGTCGGTAAGGCTGACTACGATCTCGTCATCGATGCCGATGACGTCCTAGCCGTTCCAGCAGACTTCAAACTGCCTGAACTGACACACGACACCTACGAACTAAAAGTAGAAGATATGAATATTGTTTACTACAGACCTCATATCTTCAAAAACGACGGCAGCTTTCGTTACGAAAGCGTGATCCACGAGTATCTGACTCGAGATGAGCCGCAAACAAAAGATCGGCTCAATGATGTCGTTTATCGACGTATCGGCGGCGGAGCTCGTGGAAGAAGCCCCGACACCTACCGCAAAGACGCGATGGTGCTCAAACGTGCTTTGCAGAAGGAGCCGAACAATGCTCGCTACGTCTTCTATCTTGCACAGAGTTACAAAGACGCAGGTGATCTAATCAAGGCTATGTCGGCATACGAACGACGTGCTTCGATGACTAACGGTTTCTACGAAGAGGTGTACATCTCGCTTCTCGAGATCGCGCGTCTCAAACAGCTGACAGGCGCAACAGAGCGGGAGATCATCGCAGCTTTCTTGCGTGCATATGAGTACAGACCTCAGCGCATCGAGTCCTTGTACCATCTCGCCAACTACTTTCGGTTGAAGGATCGATTTGTTTTGGGTTACTTGTATGCCAAAGCCGCGCTGGGTACACCGCTTCCACCTGACGTTTTGTTCGTAGATTATTCGGTGTACGAGTGGCGCATCATCGATGAATTCGCGATAAGTGCGTATTACATAGGCGAGATCGCGCAATCACGCGTCGCGAATGAAAAGCTGCTCGCCAGTCCACATCTTCCGCCCGAAGAGCGACCGCGTATCGAAGAAAATCTCACGTTCTGCATACTACAGCGATCGGCGTAATCGTTAGCGAAACCACCCCGATACAGCCGTACGAATAGCTGTTACATCGGCACCAACAGAACTAACAAAATGTGGTCGACCATCTTTAGGAACACTGAAGAGGACCATACTGTTGAATGTTGGAACGACGACCTTCTTGATGCCGTTCCAGTCGTCTTCGAGAAAGTGCAACATCCCACCCCATGTCGACAACCAGTTTTTGGTGCAGTTCCACACATGAGCCACTGCACCATTACCCTGATCTGAGTGCTTGGCGAGAAAACACTCACTCGAGTATTTTGAGCCGAAGATACTGTTAGTCGTAGTAACTCCTTCATTAGTAAGCAAGTTGATCATATCGATCATTTCCTTACTCTTAAAG
>JRHI01000124.1_pt1 | contig 82181 bp, 76 predicted proteins | sample 215371 | NCBI WGS metagenome assembly JRHI01 (sample SAMN02929681, study PRJNA255918) | sediment metagenome | biome: cave system; feature: Ice Cave; material: Sediment; isolation source: sediment from deep within a dark volcanic ice cave with no known source of... ... | reverse complement strand
GGGATCGTCAACGCGGTTGCCCGAGCCGTGATCTGGCTGCTGGCGGTGCTGGCGATCGTGCCTCTGGGCCTGGTCCTCTACTTCGTTGCGATCCGTGGCTACCGGGTCATGCTCGACACCGACTTCTTCCTGCACACGACGCGACCAGTCGGGGTCCCCGGTGGCGGCATCGCCCAGGCCATCATCGGCACCATTACCCTGGTCGGGATCGCCTGCCTGCTGGCGATCCCCCCCGGTTTGATCACCGGGATCTTCGTCGCCCAGAATCCCGACCATCGCTGGGCCGACCTGGTCAAGCTCGCCACCGACGTGCTCTCGGGAATGCCCTCGATCGCCCTGGGTCTGTTCGCCTGGACCCTGTTGGTCGCCCCGCTCAAGCACTTCTCGGCGCTTTCCGGGTCGGTGGCGCTGGCGGTGCTGATGCTGCCATTGATCATCCGGGGCACCGAGAACGCGATCAGCCTGGTCCCGACCGGCCTGCTCGAGTCAGCGCTGGCGCTCGGCGTACCGGTGTGGAGGGCCACGCTCCAGGTGGTGCTTCCGGCCGCCCTTTCCGGGGTGGTCACCGGGATCCTGCTGGCGATCGCGCGGGCGGCCGGCGAGAGCGCGCCGATCCTGTTCACCGCCTTCGGCAACAACCTCATCAACCTCGACCCCCGGCTGCCGGTGTCAGCGCTGCCGCTGATCGTGTACCGCAATGCTTTGACACCGTATGCCGAGCTTCAGGACCAGGCGTGGGGAGCGGCGCTGACCCTGGTGCTGCTGATCCTGGCCATCAACATCGTCAGCCGCCTGATCCTCCGCCGCCAGCTCCGGTTCGCGGGCGCCGCCCGCTAGAGCTGGGCGCCGCCCGGTCCCGGACGGCGCGATCGCGAGGCATCGGAGCGACAATGTAACCACCGATGTCCGGTCAGCACCAGATCTCCCAGCCGCCAGCGGTCTCGATCCCGACCGGCCTGGATCAGCTCGCCGAGCACCTGATCAACCGCGAGTTGTCCTGGCTCGAGTTCAACGCCAGGGTGCTGGCCCTGGCCGACGACGAGTACCGGCCCCTGCTCGAACGGGCCAAGTTCCTCGCCATCTTCAGCTCGAACCTGGACGAGTTCTACCAGGTGCGGTTCGGTGGCCTTTTGGCCCAGGAGCGCCAGTTCCCCGCCAAGCGCTCACAGGACGGGCTCACCGCCAGCCAGCAGCTCCAGTTGATCCGGCGCCGGGTCCGCGAGTTGCTCGCCCGCCACGCCCAGATCTATCAGGAGCGCTTCCTGCCCGCGCTGGCGGCGGCCGGGATCCGGATCAGCCCGTGGCAGGCCCTCGACGATGCCGCGAGGCACCACCTGGGGGCCTGGTTCGACAACCAGATCTTGCCTGTACTCACCCCCCTCTCGGTTGACAACGCGCACCCCTTTCCGTACATCTCGAACCTTTCCCTCAATCTGGCGGTGGTGGTGCGCGACCCGGTTACCGAGATGGCCCGGTTCGCCCGCCTCAAGGTGCCCTCCAACCTCCCCCGTCTGGTCGACGTCTACCATGCCGCCGGGGAAAGGCCGGCCAGCGGCGAACAGCTCTTCGTACCGCTCGAAGAGGTGATCGCCGCCCACCTCGACGAACTCTTTCCAGGCATGCAGGTGGAGAGCTTTCACAGCTTCCGGGTCACGCGTCACGCCGACCTCGAGTTCGAGGGCACTGAGGCCGAGGACTTGCTGGAAGCGATCGAGGCCGAGATCCGCCGGCGTCGCCGTTCGGAGCCGGCGGTCCGGCTCGAGATCGATTCCAGCGCCCCGCCCGAGGTGATCAGCCTGCTCACCCGTGAACTCGAGCTCTCCGCCCACGACGTGTACCGGTCGGACATCATCCACGATCTGACCTGCCTGTGGCAACTCCATGAACTGGACCGCCCAGACCTCAAGGAGCAGCCCTGGGTACCGCGGGTGCCCCCGATCTTCGACTACGACCCCGCCACCGATCCCGGGCGGGTGTTCGCGATCCTGCGGCATGGCGACGTGATGGTGCACCATCCCTATGAGTCGTTCTCCGCGACGGTGGAGTCGTTCATCGAATCAGCGGCCCGGGACCCCGACGTGCTGGCCATCAAGCAGACGCTCTACCGCACCTCCGAAGGCGAGAACCCGATCGTCCGGGCCCTGACCGTCGCCGCCGAGAGCGGCAAGCAGGTGGTGGCGCTGGTCGAGCTCAAGGCTCGCTTCGACGAGGTCCACAACATCAACTGGGCGAGGACCCTGGAGGAAGCTGGGGTCCATGTCGTGTACGGGCTGGTAGGCCTCAAGACGCATGCCAAGGTGACCCTGGTGGTGAGGCGCGAGGGCGATCACATCAGGCGCTACTTCCATGCCAGCACCGGCAACTACAACCGCCAGACCGCCGCCATCTACGAAGACATCGGCCTGCTCAGCGCCGATCCCGAACTGGCCCAGGACTGCGCCGACCTCTTCAACTACCTGACCGGTTACAGCCGGCACACCGACTATCACGGGCTGATCGTGGCCCCGCTGGCCATGCGCGAACGTCTGGTCGAGATGATCGGACAGGAGGCGGAGCGGCCGGGCGGGGGCAGGATCGTGATCAAGGGCAACAACCTGGTCGACGTGGAGATCATCCAGGCGCTCTACCGGGCATCTCAGGCCGGGGTGCAGGTCGATTTGATCATCCGCGGAGTTTGCTGCCTGAAGCCTGGGGTGCCCGGACTTTCCGAGAACATACGGGTCAGATCGATCGTCGGGCGCTACCTGGAACACTCCCGGATCTACCGTTTCGGGCCGGACGGCGACGCCAGCTACTACATCGGCTCCGCCGATCTGATGCACCGCAACCTCAGCCGCCGGGTCGAGATCCTGGTCCCGGTTCGGGCCGCGGCCCTGCGCCAGCGCCTGGGTCACGTTCTCGACCTATGCCTGACCGATGAGGCACTGGCCTGGACTCTGCACCAGGACCGGTGGGTCCGCCTCCGCGGTCGGCCCGAACTGAACGTCCAGCGCAGCCTGGAGGAGATGGCCGCCGACCTCCCGATGGAGAGGTCCTGAACCAGGTGCTACTGCCTCGCCACATCCGGCTGGCCGCCCCGCCCACCTTCCGCATGCCTCAGGTGAGCGCAGCCCTGCCCGAATTGGTGGAGGTGCCGGGCCAGCCGGTCCGACTCCAATCGACGTATCACGACACCGCCGACCTGCGGCTGGCGCGCTGGGGCTGTAGCCTGCGCTTCGACTCGGAAGCGGGCTGGCGGGTGAGCCTGCCCCTCCCCGAAGATCACACCCTGGTCGAAAGCGAACTCACCTTTCCAGGAACCGAGGCGCGACCCCCCCGGGAAGCGGTCAACCTGGTTCGCGCCTACATCCGCCATGCCATGCTGCTGCCGGTGGCCCGGCTCCGGGTGATCCGCCGGCCGATCGAGCTCCGCTCCGAGGAGCGCGGATTGGTCGCCACCATCCTCGACGACGAGGTCTCGGTCCTGGATGGCCGCCGCCTGGCGGCCCGCTTTCGGGAATTGGAGCTGGTCAGCGAGGAGACCATCGACGACGACACCCAGGCGATCCTCGACCGTCTCCTCCGGGCGGCGGGCGCGGGCAATGCCGACACCACCCCAAGGCACGTACGCGCGATCGGGCCGCGAGCGCTCGAACCACCCGAGGTCGAGCCGGTGGCGGTCGGCCGCCACAGTGGCGCGACTCAGCTGGTCAGGGCCGCGATCAGCGGCTCGGTGATCCAGGTGCTGCGTTACGACGCGGGAGTCCGGCTGGGCGAAGAGCCGGAGGCGGTGCACCAGGCGCGAGTGGCAACCCGCCGGCTCCGCTCGGATTTGAGGACCTTCGCCCCCCTGGTCGACCCCCCCTGGGCGGAGAACCTCCGCGAGCAACTGGCCTGGCTGGCCGGTCTGCTGGGCGTGGTCAGGGACGCCGAGGTGATGCGGATCCGTCTTCAGCAGCTGGCCGCGGAACTGCCTGAGGCCGACGCCGCGGGCGCCGCCATCCTGGTCGGCGAACTGGAGCAGGCGCGGCTCGACGGCCGGAAACGCCTGCTCACCGAGATGGAAGGAGCCCGTTATCTCGACCTCCTGGACCAGTTGGTGGAGGCGGCCCAGACGCCTCACACCACCCCGCTGGCTGAGCAGCCGGCGGTGGCCGTAGCCGCCACCTTGCTCGAACACCCCTGGCGCGGGCTCCGTTCGGCGGTGCGCCGGCTACCGGACCAGCCCTCGGATCCGGACCTCCATGCGCTCCGGATCCGGGCCAAGCGGCTCCGCTACGCGGCCGAGGCGTCGGCCAGCGTGCTCGGCCGGCCGGCCTCGCGCCTGGCCCGCGCCGCCGCTCAACTCCAGACCGTGCTCGGCGACCACCAGGACGCCTGCGTCGCTCAAGACTGGCTCAGGGCCGCGGCGACCAGGCACCCCGAAGCCGCTTTCGTGGCCGGTGAGATGTCGGGTCTCGAGCATGCCCGGGCCGAACAGGCCAGGAGCAGGTGGCGCGCCGCCTGGAAGGCCCTCGACCGGATCCGAGCGAAGATGAGCTGATGGCCGGGAGCTCGGGCACGCCGCCCGCCGAAGAGAGAGTCGAAGCCGCTGGCGGCCTGCTCCTGCGCAGGAGCAGGCGCGGACCGGTGGAGGTTGCCATGGTCCACCGACCGGGGCCGGGATACGACGACTGGACCTTTCCCAAGGGCAAGCTCGATCCTGGCGAGGACCACCTCCAGGGCGCCCTCCGTGAGGTCCAGGAGGAGACCGGCTTTGCGTGCGACGTGGGCAACTACCTGGGCTCGATCCACTATTACGACCGCCGCAACCGGCCCAAGCAGGTGCTGTACTGGACCATGCGGCCCAGATGGGGGATCTTCCATCCCAACCTCGAGGTTGACGAGCTTCGCTGGCTCAGCCTGGATGGGGCCGCCCGCCTGCTCACTTACGAGCGCGATCGGACCCTGATCGAACTCGTCCAGGGCCGGCTCCTCTACCATCACCCGGCGCTCCTGGCCGATCCATCCCTGCTGGAGACGATGATGCCGGTGCCGGTCGAGGAACCGGTTCCCGTCTACCACATCTACCTGCTCCGCCACGCCAAGGCCGAGGAGCCGGACAAGTGGACGGGCAACGACAACAACCGCCCGCTGACCAAAGCCGGCGAGAAACAAGCCGAGGAGCTGGCCGAGCGACTGGCCGGGATCGGCATCGAGCGGCTGATCTCGAGCCCCGCCACCCGCTGCCTGGAGACCCTGAAGCCACTGGCCAGGCGAACCGGGCTGCGGCTCGAGAAGTCACCCGCTCTGCGCGATCACACCTATCCGACCCAGGCCCTCGAACTGATCCGTAACCTCCACTGCGACGCGGTGCTGTGCACGCATCTGGACGTGGTCCAACTGGTGCTCCAGCAGTGCCTGCGCGCCGGGGTCGAGCTCAACGCCGAGCCGGACGCCCGCCGCGGGTCGGTGTGGATCCTGGAGGTGATGGGCGGCCAGGTGCAGAAGGGAACCTACGTGGAGGCCACCGGCTAGATCTGGAGTGCCAGCGGCCGGTTCCAAACCCGCCCCGACCGCCGGCAGGCTAATGCCTCAGCGGCGGCCGGTCGGGTCAGCCTAGGTGGGCTCGGCGGTGGGCTCGCCGGCCACGGCCCGGTCGGCACTGGCGGCGGCTCCTCCCAAGGCCACCGGCAGCGCCGCGAACACTGCCGCCAGCTGTTCCCGGGCCGCCTCGAAGTTCCGACGGAGCACCCGCGCCTCGGCCTCACGCAGCCAGCCCAGCACCGCCGGCCGTACGCCGGCTGGCTCCAGCGCCGCCCGCGCCTGACCGATCGCCTGAGAGGCGAAGAGCAGGCCGCCGCCGGGGTTGTCCATGATCTCGGCGGCATATGCCAACCGACTCCGGGCGACCTCGAACACCTTCGATCCACGCGCCAGAGGCACCGGCTTGGGCGCATACACATCGACTCCGAGGCGAGGCTGGCTCATGTCTCCTCGATTCTAAGGTGACCACCCACTGTCGCCTCCGCCGCCAGCCGGTCGAGGGCGCTGCCGCTCAGGTGGTACACGGTCCAACCCGCTGCCGGATCCGCGCCCAGCCGGCGGTAGAAATCGATCGCCCCCCGGTTCCAGTCGAGCACCGACCACTCCAGCCGGAAGCACCCCCGCTCCACCGCAATCGCCGCCAGCCGGGCCAGGAGCGCACGCCCCACTCCCTCCCCCCGGAACTCGGGGTCCACGAAGAGGTCTTCCAGATAGAGCCCGGGCTGTCCTTTGAAGGTCGAGAAGGTGGGGAAGAAGAGCGCCATGCCGGCCGGCCGCGAATCCAGCTCGGCGATCAGCGCCTCGGCCCGAGCCCGGGGCCCGAACAGGCCCTGGCGCAAATCCTCGGCGGTGGCGGTCTTGAGATGGAGCAGTTGCTCGTATTCGGCCAGACCGGTCACGAAGGCGTCGATCAGCTCGACATCCGCCTCGACGGCGGTCCGGATCGAGAGCCGCCGTCCGGTTCCGGTGGTCACGATCCGCAGCTCAGGGCTCGGATCCATCTCGACCCCGGCCGCGCAGGCTCGAATAGACCAGCAGGCCGACCAGCCAGCCACCGTACAGGCCGGGCAGGCCGAAGCCCGCCATCAGGATCCAGGAGCTGAGCTGGTCGGCTCCGAAAAGCCGGTCGTGCACCACCCCACCCAGGCCGAGCGTGGCCGCGAACACGGCCGCTCCCACCCCCAGTCCCAGGATCGCGGCCGGGAGCGCCGGGCGGCCCGGTGCAGCCGGCTCAGACATCGATGACGCTCAAATCTTCAGCCGCGCCCGGCAAAGATCCACGATGGATGTGGACGAAGATGAACCGGGTGTCCGGATGGCGGGTGGCCAGCGCCTGGGCCTGCTCCCAACCGGTGTGAGCTGGCACCTCCCCGGGCGCGGTGGCCTCGACCACTGCCACCTCCATCCCCTCCACCAGCCGATCCAGCTCCGGAGTCGGCTCGCAATCGCCGCTGTAGGCGAGGCGCCGGCCGTCGATTTCGAGCCGGTATCCGGTGCAGACCTGGTTGCCGTGCCGAAGCGCCACCGTGGAGTACCGTACGCGGTTGACCTCTCCCTCGCCAGCGGCTTCGTGAAAAGCGAGCGGAAGTGTCTGTCCGTAGCCCCGCCAGTCGCCGCCATAGGCGAGCGCCATCAGCGCCTCGAAGCGCCCGGCCACGCCCGGCGGCCCTACCACCGTGAGCGGCCGCGGCGCTTCGAACTGCCGGTAGAGCATGAACGTCGGGATGCCCAGGATGTGGTCGCCATGGAAGTGTGTGAGAAAGACGGTGTCGATCCCGCCCGGGTCGATCCCGAGGCGGGCCATGTGCGGCAGCAAGGGGGCCCCGGCGTCGAGCAGCAGCCGGCCGTCCACCACGATCCCCGAGTTGTAGCGCTCCCGCGAGAACGCGGCCCCGGTGCCGAGAAAGGCAAGCTTCAAGTCAGGTCGGCCGGCATGGGAAATGGGTTCGAGGCGCGGGCGGCGGGTGGCTCAGGCCAGGTCCACCGCCGGGTTCAGGTAAACGTCCTGGATTGCGTTAAGCAGAGCCGCCCCCTCCGCCCGCGGCCGCTGGAAGGCCTTGCGGCCGGAGATCAGGCCTACGCCACCGGCGCGCTTGTTGATCACCGCGGTCCGCACCGCCTCGGCCAGGTCGCCGGCACCTTTGGACTCGCCGCCCGAGTTGATCAGGCCGGCCCGGCCCATGTAGCAGCCGGCCACCTGGTAGCGGCAAAGGTCGATCGGGTGCTTCGAGGTGAGGTCGGTGTACACCTTCGGGGAGGTCTTGCCGAAGCCGAGCGCATCGAACCCGCCATTGGTCTCGGGAAGCTTCTGCTTGATGATGTCCGCCTCGATGGTGACCCCGAGATGGTTGGCCTGGCTGGTGAGATCGGCGGCCAGATGGTAGTCGACCCCGTCCTTCTTGAACGCCGGGTTGCGCAGATAGCACCAGAGTATGGTCACCATCCCCAGCTCATGGGCAGCCTGGAACGCCTCGGCCACTTCCTGGATCTGACGATTCGACTCCTGGGAACCGAAGTAGATGGTGGCGCCGACCGCCACCGCGCCCAGGTTCCAGGCCTGCTCCACGCTGCCGAACATGATCTGATCGTGCTGGCTCGGATAGGAGAGGAGCTGGTTGTGGTTGATCTTGACGATGAACGGGATACGGTGGGCGTACCTGCGGGCGACCGCGCCCAGCACGCCGAAGGTGGAGGCGACCGCATTGCACCCGCCCTCGATCGCCAGCTCCACGATCGCCGCCGGATCGAAGTAGTCGGGATTGGGTGCGAACGAAGCGCCGGCGGAATGCTCCACACCCTGGTCCACGGGCAGGATGGAGATGTAGCCGGTGCCGGCCAGGCGGCCGTGGTCGAAGATGCTCTGCAGGCTCCGGAGCACCTTCGGCGAGCGGTCGCTCTGGGCAACCACCCGGTCGACGAAATCGGGCCCGGGCCGGTGCAGCCGCTCGGCGGGGATGGTCGTCGACCGGTGCTCGAGGAGATACTGGGCCTCGCTTCCGAGAAGCTCGACGATGCCGTCGAGCGTGGCGGTGGAAGGGGTGGCGATCGCCATCTGACGCAATCTCCTAAGGTTCTGTTGATGTGGGTGTCGAGACGGCCCAGGGCCCGGCCACAGCCCCGGCCGGGCCCTGGGCCGGTCACCGAGTCATCGGCCAGGGTGGAAAAATCGGGCATCGCGGCCCCGAGCGCAACCCGAGTCTATCACCGCCCCCGGCCGGTTTCGGCCCACTCTCTGCCTCGATACGGATGGCTCGATGCCCGACTCTGAGTTCGGTTCCCGGGCGGGAACCGGCCCCGCCTGCGCGCTGCCGCTGGGCCGCGACTTCTTCGCGGCCGACGCCCGGCAGGTAGCGGTCTCCCTGCTCGGCAAGCTGCTCTGCCGCGATCCTGGAGACGGACTCCGGTGGGGACGGATAGTCGAAGTCGAGGCATACTGCGGCCCCGAGGACGCCGCCGCTCACTCGCATCGGGGGGAGACGCCGCGCAACCGGCCAATGTTCGGTCCCCCCGGTCACGCGTACGTGTACTTCATCTACGGTATGCACCACTGCGTCAACGTGGTGACCGCCGAGGCCGGCATCCCCCATGCGGTGCTGATCCGGGCGCTCGAGCCGGGCCCGGGCACCGGGCCCTGCCATGGCCCGGCCCGGCTGTGCCGGGCGCTCGCGATCGGACGCGAGCTGAGCGGAACCAGACTGGAGCCGCCGCGGCTCTACATCGCCGACGACGGATACCGTCCGACCGCGGTCTATGCGACCCCCCGAATCGGGGTCGACTATGCGGACGAGTGGGCGGCCCGGCTCTGGCGCTATTGCCTGGCCTCGCCTCACCTCTCCCGGCGGCTGCCCTCCGGTGTCACCGCATTCGATCCCGCCGGCTTCTGGGACGGGCCGGGCGCACCGTCAGCGGAGGTCGTGGGCTGGGAGCCGGCCTCGGTTGCAGCGGTAGCGGCCGGTCCGGCTTCCGACTCCCCGGCCAGCCGCCCGGTGCCGGCCAGGTACAGACGCACCCCCAGGTAGCCGACCAGCAGGACGACCACCACCACCACCACCAGGTGGGTCCACCGGTGGTTGCCCATGAAGGTCGTGAATGTGGATCCGAAGCGGGCCCCGACGAAGATCCAGAAGCCGGCCCAGATCGCGGTCGAGGCGGCGACACCACCGGCAAAGATCGGATAGTTGACCTCCAGGGTCCCGGCCACCACCGTGATCGGCACTCTCAGCCCGGGTATGTGACGGCCGAAGACGATCGCGAAGATGCCCCATCGGTGGAACCAGATTTCGGCCTGAGCCAGCTTGCGAGGGCTTAGATGCATCGCCGTCCCCAGGTTGCCGGCCAGCAGGCGCGACCCGAAGCGCCGGGCCAGCAGGTAGAGATTGCTGGAACCGGCCACCACCACCAGGATCACGCCCAACCACGACAGGAACAGCCGCAGAGGCGAACCGCGCGCGCCCTGACCCAGGTAGAGCACGAAGACATCGCCCGGCACCGGCATCGGGATGCCCGACTCTTCCAGGTAGAGCAGAGCCAGCGAAGCACCCGCCCCGTACCGCCGCAGCAAAGCGCTGGTGAAACCGGAGAAGTTGATCCGCCCGGCCAGGTCGCCGAATTCCTCGGGCAGGTCTCCTTCCAGGTACGCGACCACCAGCAGCACGAGCGCGGCCAGCAGCACGCCCGCCAGCACCAAGGGCCACCGCCGCCGGCGGGTGCCGGCCGCAGCCGGGATCGGTTCCGGGCCGTCAGCCACGATTTGCCGGGGCGGCTCGGGCACCGGTTCGGGCGGCCCCTCGGGCTTCARAGGCGCTCGATAATCGTCGCGGTGCCGATGCCACCACCGCAGCACATCGCCTGGAGACCGTAGCGCTTCTCCTGCCGCTCCAGTTCGTGGAGCAGCGTGTTCATCAGGCGGGCGCCGGACGCGCCCAGAGGGTGCCCGAGGGCGATCGCCCCTCCATTGACGTTGGTCTTCTCGAGATCGGCGCCGACCTCCTTCTGCCAGGCCAGCACCACCGAGGCGAAGGCTTCGTTGATCTCGAACAGGTCGATGTCCTGGAGCCGCAGCCCGGCCTTCTTGAGGACGGCGGCGGTGCCGGGGATCGGGCCCTCGAGCATCAGCACCGGATCGCAGCCGACCACCGCCTGGGCCACGATCCGGGCCCGCGGCCGCAGCCCGAGTTCTTTGGCTCGTTCCTCGCTCATCAGCAGGAGGGCGGCGGCCCCGTCCGAGATCTGGCTGGAGTTGGCGGCGGTGATGCTGTGCTCGGGGTTGAACGCTGGCGGCAAGGCGGCGCTGCTCTCGTACGATGCATTGGGCCGCGGCCCCTCGTCGACGGTCACCAGTTCCCGATGGCCGTTGCCGTCGACCGACACCTCGAGGGGCATGATCTCGCGCGAGAAGCGGCCTTCGGCGGTGGCCTGGACAGCGAGATGATGGCTGCGTACGCCGAACTCGTCCATCTGCCGCCGGGTGATCCCGTACTTGCGCGCCACCAGTTCGGCGGAGATCCCCTGATGGGTGAGATCGTAGAGTTCCATCAGCTCGGGCGGGAAGGCCCGCGCCTCCTTCTGGTTGCTGCCCATCGGGGTGCGGGTCATCGATTCGACGCCGCCCCCCACCGTGACCTCGCAAACGCCGCTCTGGATCAAATTCGCCGCGAAGTGGATGGCCTGCTGGCTCGACCCGCACTGCCGGTCCACGGTGGTGGCCGGAGTCTCGACCGGAAAGCCCGCCGCCAGCCACGCGTTCCGGCCGATGTTGAGGGCCTGCTCGCCAACCTGGGAGACGCAGCCGAAGACCACGTCGTCAACCAGCCCGGGGTCGATTCCGGCGCGCCGGATCAGCTCCTTGAGCACGGTCGCGCCCAAGTTGACCGAGTGCAGGTCCTTGAGCTTACCGTTCCGCTTGCCAACCGGGGTGCGTACCGCCTCGACGATCACGACTTCGCGCATCTGCGATATCTCCATTGCTCGACCGCCGAGCGACCGGCGGGGGCTCGCTCCGAATCTGCCGGGCCGGGTTCCGCCCGTTCATGGGGGCGGCCACGGCCACCCGCCTCTGGCGGGCTAGCTAGATTCTAGGGGTCGAGCCGCGGCCGCGGCGGCCTGGGCCCGAGCCGGCTCAGACCTCGATCCGATCGTCGGGTACCAGTTCCAGGATGTGCGGGAGCTGACGGTGGCGATCCCGGTATCCCAGTCCATACCCGACCGCGAACTCCGGGCCTCCGGGAAAGGCGGCATAGCGGAGCGGCACATCGACCAACCGGCTGTCGGCACGGTCGATCAGGGCGGCCACGGCCAGGCTGGCCGGCTCCCGCGAACGCAGCCGGCGGAGCAGAAAATCGAGGGTGAGCCCGGTGTTGACGACGTCGTCGATCAGCAGCACGTGGCGTCCCTTGACACTGGCGTCGAGATCACGCACGATCCTCACCTTTGGCGAGGGTCCGGCTTCGCCCTGGTCCCAGACGTCCCGGCGGTACTTGCTCAGCGCCACGTAGTCGATCTCGACCCCAACCGAGAGATGCCGGGCGAGGTCGGCCATGAGTACGGCCCCACCTTTCAGCACCCCAACCAGGAGCAGGTCCCGGCCGGCGTAATCGTGCGAGATCTGGCGGCCCAGTTCTCGAACCCGAGCCTGGATCGCTTCAGCGGAGTGCAGCACCCGGCCCAACTCCGGGACCTCGGCTCTAAACCCGTCCACCGGCTCGGTTCCGGCCAGCGGGGCCCCCTGGGCCAGGAGGCGGTTGTAGTCGCGCCGGTAGAGAAGACGGACGTTGACGCTCGGGTAGAGCTCCCGGAGCCGCCTCAATTTGCGGTTCTTGGGGGTGACCAGGCTCTGCCGCATGGTGGTCAGCTCGACGAACACCTCGTGATCGACCAGGTAGAAATCCGGGGTGAACATTTCCCGGGTCTCGGTGCCCTCCCAGCGGAGTGGGAAGGCGACCGGCTCGTACGCCCACCGCACCCGATAGTAGTCGAGCAGACGCGCGAACTCGAACTCGCTGGGGTGGGGGAAGTCGACCTGGAGGTGGGGTGGGCCGCGTCGGGTGCGCCTCCGGCTGGGAAGCCTGACCGGTTTGCGGAGGGCGCGCGACGCCTCGAGCCCGGCGCTGGCAACCATACCCAGCTCCGCGTTCACGATCTCGACCGCCCGGTAGCCCGGGGCTTGACCGCTGGCAACCAATTAAGTGTACCAGCCCCGAGCCCGATCACCAACCATCACCCGCCAGGCTACCGTCCTACGGNCGGGMCCKGCGCCTGGCKTCGCAGCCTCAGMGCAATCCGAGCATYACGGCGGTGACGGCCACCCGCCGGGCGCGATCGAACCGCGGCCGGCCGGCTGCGGGGGAGCGCCGGCGGCGGGCTTGGAGAAGGCTCCGGCGGTGGAGGCGGGAGAGGGCCCGGCGGCCGGCGTGGTAGTGTACGGTGCCCCTGGCCCACCGGGCCCCGAAGAGCGCGGCGGGCCGATCCCCTCCGGTCCCGGGCCGGCCGGGATCGGAGTCCCCGATCGGTAGGTCGTCGGAGACGGGGCAAAGCAGGCGGTGGTCACGATCGAGGGCGCATAGGCACCCCGCGCCGGCCGGCCGGCGGCCTGACCGGGGATCGAACCACCGGCCGGTGCCGAACTCGACCTGGGCGCGTGGCCGGCCTGTCCGGGGGCCAGGTTCACGCTGTTCACCGAACTCACGCTCGGTGTCGGTAGCGGTGCCGACGGACTGCCCGCATCCGAGTCGGTACCGTCACAGCGGCGCTCGGCGAGATGGCGCGCGAACCGGTTGACATCGACGGTGCCCCACCCCGAGGCCGCGTCCCAACCGGGCCCGGCCTTGAATCCGGTCACCGTGAACAGCTCGCAGGGCCGGTTCGGGAGCGGAACGCACAGCGGATCCTTCTGGAAAGTGAACGAGTTGTCGCCAACGGTGACGTCCACGACGCCCTGGTCAGCCGCCCCGTCCATCTGGTAGAGAAGTTGATTCACCGACCCGATCCGCTGTCCAGCGATCTGGTCGGCAATGGCCACCACCCCCGCGAAGAGCGGGGTGGCCTCGCTGGTGCCGCCCACCAGATGCCAGGGATTGGGATCGGCCAGTGGATTCGGAAATGAGTAATAGACGACGACGCTACCGTCAAGGCCGCCGCTCATACTTATGTCCGGTATCCCGCGGCGGAGCCCGACCAGAGGAGCCAAACCATCCTGGTAGTCGGGCCGCCCGAAGACGTGCGAGAAACCGCCTCCACTGGCACCGATCATGTCGTGCCAGACCTGGTCGGGTCGAATTCGGTTGCCAGCGCCGTCCAGCGACAGTTGGGTGGCGCCCACCGCGGTCACCAGCGGGTCGGATGCGGGCCAGGCGACCACCTGGCTCTGGTAGCAGCAGTACGTGTTGGGCAGGGCGTTGGTGGCGCCGAAGTCGCCCGACGCGGCCAGCACCGCGACCCCGTGTTCACGGGCATTGGCGAAGGCCGAACGCAGCCCCTGGATCTGGGCAGCACCGGCGAAGGTCTCCTCGGTGGCACCGAACGACTGCGAGATGACATCGCCGAGACCGTGATCGATCACATAGTTCTCGGCGGCCACGATCTCCGGAAAGCCGGTGATGCCTTCGGTTTCGGACACCGGGGTGGTCACCACGAGCAGGGAGGCGCCGGGAGCGATCGCATGCGCCCACTCGACGTCGAGGCTGGTCTCCTCGGCCCAGGCCACCATGTCGGGATTGTTGGGATCGAACCTGGGCGGCGGCCCGACCGGGGCGATCACCTTGAAGGAGGGCGGATCGGGCAGGCCCATCGCCTTGTCGAAGGCCCGGAGGTCGGCTTCGATGGTTGGTGAGCCGAAGGCCTCGATCAGCACGATGGTGTAGCCGCGTCCGTCGAACCCTTCGGCGGCCAGCGGCTCCAGGTTGTAGGCGTGACGAATCTGCTTCGGCTGGTAACAGGCGTAGCCGAGCTTGGCCCGGCAGTAGGTGGTGTCGGGTGGATTCTGGAAGGACACGGCGCTGACGTGATCGATCACGAATGGCACCGGCTTGGCAAAGTGGCGCTGATGCGAGGGGCTCGCCAAGGGCGGGGCCTGGATGCCGATCCCAAGGCCCAAGATGCCGGCGATGGCGCCGGCGGCTACCCTTGTCTTCCTCTGGCGGGTGATGGAAAACATGCTGTGGTCCTGGCCCTCCCTGTCGCTCTCATCCGGCCTGCCGCCGGAGTTCGAGCCCCATCCCTCTTCAGCCCCGCGCCCGGCCCGGCGCCGTCATCTCGGCACATAGGCCACCGAGGCCCTCCCCTCTCCGATCACCCCGCCATCCTGAACCAGGGTCACCTGGCAGAAGGCGAGCCGCCGCGCCCGATGTCTGACCTCCGCTTGGGCGGTGACCCGACCCGGCCGGCACATTCTGAAGTACTCGACCCTGAGGTCGGCGGTGGCGCACGCCTCGTGCTCGCCGGCCAGGGTGGCGGCGGCACTGGCCAGGGCCGCGTCGGCGATGGCGGCGACCGCCCCGCCGTGAACTATGTCTCCACGCCCGGTGGGAAACCCATGGGCGCCAGCGTTGGGTAGGGCCTCCACCACCACCCGGCCCGGCCCCGACTCGACGATCCGCATCGCCAGATTGGCCCACATCCCGCCGGCAGGCCGAATCCGGGCCCCTGCAGCGGTCGCACGTTCGTCGGCTTGCATGTCTCGTCCATCCACACTTGACCCACCGGCTCGCACGTGCTCTCCGACACACGCAAGCGCCCACCCGACACAGCGGGTCTTTTCAGTAGTTCTACCTATACAGGAGGCCCGGACGACTTAGCGACTTTCGAACACCGACTTTACAAAACGATGAAGGATGGCGTGTTCGTAAATGTTAATGAGGATTTGCGGAAATGTAGTGAGTTCCGGGCCATCCCGGGGCCGCAACCGCGCCCCTACCCGACCCGCCGGTTCTGACTAGACCGAGGGTCGCGGCGAAGGAGTGGAGGTCGCTGGCGACGGTGAGCTCCGGGGTGAGGACGAGCCGGAAGGCGAAGGGGCGGGAGAGGCACCGGCCGAGCCGCCGGCCAGGCTCTGGAGCTGGCTGAGGATCTTGCCGAGCTGGGCGATGTCATTGGCGTAACCGGCGAAATCGCCCGCCCTGAGCTTTTCCTGGGCCGATGCGTACACGGCGTTGGCCTGGCGAACGAGGTCTGCCACCTGCTGGGCGGGGGCGGTGCCGCCGGTCCCTCCGGTGCCCCCCGGTACCCCGCCGCCGGTGGGCGGCGCCTGCCCCAGCAGCTCGGCCAGGGCTGCCTGAAGGGTGTCCTGGTAGGCAACCGACCGCGAATCCGCCAGGATCACCTTCTTGAGTTCAGGAAGGCTCTGGCCTCCGGTCGCCCGGAGATACACCGGCTGGAAGTAGAGGAAGCTGCTGCCGACCGGAACCACCAGCAGGTTGCCCTGGATCACCTTCGACCCGGTCTGGTTGAGCAAAGTGAAGTCACGGCTGATGGCCGGATTCTGCTGGATCCGGCTGGCGATCTGCTGGGGGCCGAAGATCGCTTGGTCGCGGGGCAGCACATAGGCGACCAGTTCGCCGTAATGGGGCGGATCGTTGCGGGCCGCCAGCCACGCCACCATGTTCTGTTTGCCGCGCGGAGTGAAGGGCACGAACTGCACGTATTCGGCCGACATCTCGCCCGGCAGCCGGATCAGCGCGTAGTAGGGGGTGAGGTCGGAAGCCGGTTGATCGGGCGAGACCTGTTCGGTGGCGAACGACCAGACGTCCTCCTTGTTGTAGAAGGTCTTGGCATCCAGGATGTGGTAAGTGCGGTAGATCTCGGCCTGGATCTGGAAGTACCGGCGAGGCACCCGGAGATGCGCGCGCAGATCGGGCGACAGCGCATCCAGGGGCTTGAAGTATCCCGGGAATATCCGGGCGTAAGCGCGCACCAGAGGATCGTGGGGGTCGGCGATGTATAACTGAGTCTCACCCGAGTAGGCGTCGATCACCACCTTGACCGAGTTGCGCACGTAGTTCAGGCTGCCGTCGCTGGTCGCCGCCGAATAAGGATAAAAACTGCTGCGGGTGTAGCCGTCGAGGATCCAGTAGAGTCTGCCCTCGCTGAGCACCAGGTAGGCGTCGGGATCGACGTCGATGAAAGGCGCCAGCGCCGCCACCCGGTCCTGGATGTTGCGCCGGAAGAGCACCTGGCTGTCAGGGGCGATCTGGTTGCTGAGGAGCAGGTTGAAGTCGCTCAGGCGCAACGACCAGAGCAGTCGCCCGGCTCCGCTCAGCGGCACTCCCAGCCGTCCGTCGTAGTGCGAGGTGAGTTCGCCTTTGTCACTCGAATAGAGGATCTCGGCCTGGAGGCTGGGGGCGATCACGTAGTCATCGCGCAGGCTGGGGTCACGAACTTCGCCGAAGTAGATGGACGGCTGCTCCGGCTTGAGGATGCCCTCGGGCGGAAGCCCGCCGGCCACGAAGTCGGGAATCCCCTCCCCGACTACCGAGTTGACCGGATTGGCGGCAATCCCGTAGCCGTGGGTGTAGATCAGCCGCTGGTTGACCCAGGTCCGCGCCTGCTCGGGCAGCAGGCCGGCATCGAGTTCGCGGGCGCTCAGCTCTACCTGTGTGTAACGTCCGGCCAGCCGGTACCGGTCGAGATCGACGTTCTGGAACCGGTAGTAGGTGCGGATCGACTGCAACTGGCTGTAGACCTGTCCCACCACCCGGTCGTCCCAGAGCCGGAGGTTCTCGATGGTGACCGAATCGCTGGCCACGAACTCGGCCTTGACCGCCCCCTCGCCGTTGAACTGCCTCACCTCCACCCCGCCCAGGCCGTAAGCTCGCCGCGTGCCTTCGATCTCGCGCTGAATGTAAGGCTGCTCCTGGGTGAGCTCGGAGGGCGATACCACCAGCCGCTGGACGATCCCCGGGATCACCGCCCCCAGGAGCACCACCACCACCCAGGCGAGGGCGGCGCCGGCCGGCAGCCAGGGCCGGCGCAAAAGTGGATTGGCGAACAAAAGGGCGGCCAGCCCCAGGGCAATGAATGTCTCCAAACCCTGCAGGGGGAGCCTGACGTTGACATCGGCGAACCCGGCCCCGGCGATCAGCCCATGCCGCTGGTAGGCGAGGTCGAAGCGCGAGAGCCAGGCGCCCGCCGCCACCAGCAGGAAGAGCAGGCCGAGCTCGATCGAGGTCGCCGCCAGCAGGCGGCCTTCCATCCGCAGTTCGAAGCCCTGACCGCGTACCCCGGCCACCGCCAGGGTGACGATCAGGCCCAGGCCGGTGAGCACCTGCAGCCAGGTGACCAGTGCGTGCAGGAATGGCAGCTGGAGCAGGTAGAAGGAGATGTCGAGGCCGTGCAGGGGTTCGATGACCCCGCTCGGCGCCGAGTTCAAGAAGAGCTGCAGCGCCTCCCAGGTGCCGGCCAGGATGGCGCCGAAGACCAGCCCGACGACCGCCGCCCCGGCCAGAACCAGCCAGAAGGCGGCCGGGTTGCGGGCGCGGGCCTGGTTGAGGGCGCGCACCGGGCGGTGCCGGGCGGCCAGCCCGAGCCCGCCAGCAGCGGTCAGTAACCCGGTCGCCAGCAGCCAGCCGGCGGCGAAGAGCAGGACCTGGGTCCAGTAGCGGGTCCAGAAGAAGCCGGAGCGGCCGAGGCTGGAGAACCACTGCGCATCGGTGATGAAGGTGACCACCGGGCTGGTCAAGAACAGGATCAGCAGTGCCGCCGCAAAGAACCCCAGGGCAATCCATACGCGGCGCGGTGGCCGCGGGATCCTGAACTCTCCGGCGTACTGACCGGGTTCGAAAGGACCGCCGTCAAACGGATTGAACGGTCGATAGCGCTGGCCCATCGCATCCACGGTACGCCGTTCCGATGGTGGCGGCTCGCCCCCGAAAGCCGCTACCGGCGGCCCAGGGTTCGTCCCTAGAATCGGGTCACCATGGCCAGCATCGTGGGCAGGGCGGCGGGGGAGGAGGTCTTCGATCCGGCCAGCCCTCCGATCGAGGTGTTGGAGGAGATCCAGCGCAAGCTGCTCTGGCTGAGCACGATGATCGTCGACCACGCCAACCAGGGGCGGCCCAACCCGAGCGGGCTCAAGGTAGGCGGCCACCAGGCCTCGAGCGCCTCGATGGCCGGCATCGTGACCTCGGTGTTCTTCGACTTCATGCGGCCGGGCGACCGGGTGTCGGTCAAACCCCACGCCTCACCGGTGCTCCAGGCCGCCCACTATCTGCTCGGCAACCTGGATGTCTCCTACCTGCCCAGGCTGCGCCAGTTCCACGGCCTCCAGGCGTATCCGAGCCGGACCAAAGACCCCTACCCGGTCGATTTCTCGACCGGGTCGGTGGGCCTGGGCGCGGTCGCCCCCAACTTCGCCGCGCTGGTCGACCGCTATGTGCGGACACGCTTCGGCCGGCGGGACGAAGCGGCAGCGCCGCGGTTTATCGCCCTGGTTGGTGACGCCGAACTCGACGAGGGATCGATCTGGGAGGCGGTGGCCGAGCCGGCCCTGGCCAGCCTGGACAACGTGATCTGGGTGGTCGACCTCAACCGCCAATCGCTCGACCGAGTGGTGCCGGGGATCCGGGTCCGGCAACTGGAGGACATGTTCCGAGCCAACGGCTGGGCGGTGATCGAGGCCAAGTACGGCCGGCGGCTGGAGGCCGCCTTCGCCCGCCCCGGAGGGGAGGAGCTGCGCTCCCTGATCGACCAGATGCCCAACGAGGAATACCAATTCCTCTTGAGATCGGCGCCGGAAGTGATCAGGGACCGGATCGGTCCCGAACTGGTCGCGCACCTCGATGACACCGCGCTCCGGCGCCTGATCTCCGACCTCGGCGGCCACGATCTGGCCAGCCTGCGACAGGCGTTACGGGCGGCCGATGCTGAGCCCAGGCCGGCGGTGATCTTCGCCTACACGGTCAAGGGCTGGGGGTTGCCGATCGCCGGCGACCCCATGAACCATTCGGCTCTGCTCTCGCCGGGTCAGGTCGCCGACCTGGCCGCCCAATTGGGCATGGATCCACGGGATCCCTGGACACCGTTTCCCGCCGGCAGCGCGGCCGCCGAGATCTGCGCCGAGCGAGGCCGCGCTCTCAGGGTGCGACCCTCCCGCCCACCAGCCGGGTTGCCGGTACCGGCCGACCTGGGCTGGGACTACGGCGAGCGCACTTCCACCCAGCGCGCGTTCGGACAGGTGCTGACCCACCTCCGGCGAACCAGCCTGGCGGTGGCCGAGCGGGTGGTCACGGTCAGCCCCGACGTCGCCACTTCTACCAACCTGGGCGGCTGGATCAATCGGGTCGGCCTGTGGGAGCCGGCCGAGCATGCCGACGTGTTCCGCCAGTTGGGGCCCCGGCTGATCGAGTGGGACAAGAGCCCCCGCGGTCAGCACATCGAGCTGGGCATCTCCGAGACCAACCTCCTGATGATGCTGGGCCAGCTCGGCCTGGCCGCCGAGCTGGCCGGAGAGCCGTTGCTCCCGATCGGCACCCTTTACGACCCCTTCATCGCCCGCGGCCTCGACGCGCTGATCTACGGCCTCTACTCGGGAGCCAGGTTCATCCTGGTGGGCACTCCCTCCGGGATCACCCTGGCCCCTGAGGGAGGCGCGCACCAGTCGGTGATCACCCCGGTCGTCGGCCTCGGCCTGCCCCGGCTGGTGTACTGGGAGCCGTGCTTCGCGCAGGAGTTGGAGTGGATCCTGCTGGCCGGCCTGGCCGGCCTCCACCGGGGCGAGGACGCCGAATCTTGCTATCTCCGGCTCTCCACCCTCGGGATCGACCAGCAGCCGCTGCGCGAGCTGATCGAGCGCAGCGGCCGGGAGCGGGTGCGCGAGCAGGTGCTGAGCGGCGCCTACCGCCTGCTCGATCACCGGGGCGCCGGCCGCGGGCCGGAGGCGGAGGTCGAGATCTGGGCCACCGGGGTGATGGTGGCGGAGGCGGTCAGCGCCGCTCGGGAGCTGTTGGCAGATGGGATCGCGGCCAGTGTCGTCAACTGCGTCAGCCCCGACCTGTTGTACCGCCGCTGGCAGCAGTCGGTGCACCGCAGCCTGGCCGACCTCTCTCCGGTCCAGCTCCCGGCGGAGTCAGCCACGCCGATCGTGACCGTGATCGACGGCCACCCGGCGACCCTGGCCTGGCTAGGCGGCGCATCGGGCCGGCGGGTGGTTCCGCTCGGGGTCGACCGCTTCGGTGAGTCGGGCCGGCCGGACGAACTCTACCAGGCGGCCCAGATCGACGCCGAGTCGATCCAGGCCGCCTGCTTCGTCGCCCTGGGCGGCCACGACCCAACCCGCTGAGCTCGAGTCCCGGCCCACCCGCCAGCGGCGGCTCAGCCGCCGCCGGGTTCAGAGGTTGCCGGGGTCGAGCAGTTCCTCGCGCGGCCGGTTGATCGGCTGGCGCGCTCGCATGATCTCGATCAGCTTTTTGCGGCCTTTGGGTGGGCCGATCATCACCGCCCCGACCAGCCGGTCGTCCTTGAAGAACAGCTTGCGGAAGTAGCCCTCCGCCAACGAGAAGGTCTTGACCGACTCCAGAGTCGGATCCACATCCGGGGTGATCCCCATCACGGCCAGCGTCGACTTGAACATCGTGGTGGTGTAGGTGGGAACGTCGAAAAACGCCTCATCGCCGCCGGCCATGTTGACCGCCGCCGTACGTCCGTGCGCCTCGGCGTTGTCCCAGGTGCCCATCTGGTTGTGCCGGCCGAGCATCCGGTCGTGAAAGATGGCGACGTCGCCGGCCGCATAAACATCAGGCAGGTTGGTGCGGAGCCGGTCGTCGGTGACGATACCCTTCCTCAGTACGGCTCCGGTGCCCACCAGGGGCTCGATGAAGTAGTCGAGCCCGGCCCCGTAGCAGAGGGCATCGAACTCGACGGTGCGGCCGCCAGCGGTCCGGGCGCAGACGCGCCCGTTGACCTGGTGGAAGCCCTCGACCTCGTCGTTGTAGATGAACTCGACGCCCTGCTCCATGCCGAGCCTGGTGCACAGCGCACCGCCGTCCTCATCCAGGATCTTGCGCAGGAACCGGGGACCCCGCATCAGCCAGGTCACCCGCTTACCGCGCATCACCATCGCCTCGGCCAGTTCATACGCGATGAAGCTCCCGCCCAAAACCAGGAAGCTGTCGACTTCTTGCGAGCACTGGACGATGGCGTCGGTGTCGTCAATGGTCTGGAATTCGTGTACCCGGGGCAGCTCGGCGGCCCCCGGCCAGGGCGGCGGCACCGGCCGGCCGCCAGTCGCGACCAGGAGGGCGTCGTATCCGAGCACCTCGCCACGGTCGGTGTGCGCCTCATGGGCGGCGGCGTCCACCTTCACCACCCGGGTCGAGAACCGGATCTCGATCCCGCGCTCAGCCGAATCCTCCACCGTCCGCAGAAAGACCTTCTCCCGGCGCAGCTGTCCGCGCAAATAGCGAGGCAACGCCACCCGGTTGTAGAGAGGGTGCGGCTCGGCGGCGACGATCGTGATGGAGCAGTCGGGATCCGAGCGGCGAAGCTCCTCGGCACAGGTCTGCCCCGCGATGCCGTTGCCGGCGATGACATAGCGTCGGGTCAATTCGGACGTCCTCCTCCGGTCCGGGAGCGCACCACCACCGGCCCGGCGCCAGGTTCAGGGCTGGTCACCGCCAGGGCCCGAGCGAGAGTTCGTGAATCCACCGCCAGGCCGGATTCTGGCGGTTATCGTATCCGGCCCGCTCCAGGCTTTGCGCCAGATCGGAGCCAGCCGGCGCCCAGATCCCGGCCCCGGGCAGCCCGGCCAGATCCGCTTCGTACCGGAGCGACATCAAGAGGTCGGTGAGGGCGGCGGGCGCTCCCGCCACCAGCGCCACCTCCAGAGCATCGAGGCCGGGGCCGCCGGCCAGCAGCGCCAGCGAACCACCGCTGGAGGTGGTCAGCACCTGCCGCCGCCGAGCCAGCCGCCCGATCGTCTCCGGGGCCAGGTCGAGAACACCGAACCCGCCGGGGAATACGCCCGCATAACCAGACAACGCGTGGGCCTCGATCAGCTGGAAGAGGCGGTCGGCCTCTTCCGGGCCCGGCAGCCGGCATTCCTCGCCGCCCTCGAGCCGGGAGGCCAGCCACAGTTCGAGCGCCAGCAGGCGCCTGAACCCGGCCGCCTTCAAAAGACCCGCGCCGGGCATCCGGTCCGGACCCGTATCGCTGCCGCCGGTGGTCATCGCCCGCAGCCGGCCGGCGCCGATCCGGGCCGCCTCCGCTTTGGCCCTGGCCACCATCGCCGCCCCGACCCCGCGACCCCGCCCTTCGGGTATCACCCCGAGACCCTCATACCAGGCGAGATCGTCGCCGATCAGGCGCACCCGGTGGACGGCGACCACCTCTCCGTCCAGCTCGCCTACCTCGAAGAGCGCGCTGGGATCGGTGACCCAGGTGTCGAACGCCTCCAGCATCTCGCCGGCGGCGCCGAAGATCTCGCCCACTCGCGACCGGTCGAGGTGGCTGACCGGCCGGAACTCCAATTCATCGGGGCCTATCTGGGCGGACGCCAATGCAGCACCCCCGAGTGCGCGATGCCCTGGTTGAGGATCCAGCCGCCCTCCGGATCCGGCCGCAGGTTAGCTTCCAGCCAGGCTCGGGTGGCCACCCTTTCCCCGGGGTCGCGAAAGCCGCCCATCCGGTCGCCGGTCTGCTCGACCGCGGTTTCGAGATCGGCGAACCGCAGGAAGGCCGGGTAGGTGAGGGGGGTCAGATCGGGATGGCGGCCGAGGCCGTGCAGGACCAGGAACAGATCCGTGATCTCGGGCGTCCGGGTCCGGGGGGCACCACGCAGCTCGCTCCACAGCCAGTCGGCCGGGTGCCGGAGCTGGCCGTCGCGCAGATAGACGAACACCCGCTCGAGGGCGTACCGTTCCAGCTTCTCCACGAACGGCACCACATCCGCTACCGCGTAGAGGACATGCGAGCAGATCACCAGGTCGGCCGGGGCGGGCTCCGCATCCTCCCACCGGCTGCCGATCAGGGTCAGGTTGTCGACCGGAGGAATGCGTTCGCGCATCGCCTCCGCCGGTTCCACCGCGGTGACCCAGTCGAGACGGGCGGCGAGCGGAACGCAGTGACGGCCCTGGCCGGCACCGACGTCGATCAGCGTCCGGGTCGGGCTGAGGTAAGGGTCCAGGAAGTCCAGGAAGGGATCGGGCTGGCCCCGCATCGAATACCCGAAGCCGGCCGCGTGCCGGCGCCAGAACTCCTCGGGTTGGCGCGGGGTTCCGGCCGCTTCCGCCACCTCGGCCTGGCGAGCCTGAACCAGCCCGCGCCAGTGCTCAGCCCAGTCGGTGCTCCGCAGAAGGTCGGCGACTTCGATCACCGCGATAATGCTACTGACGCCATGGACTTTGAGTTCAGCGACCAGGAGCGGACGCGGCTCGCCCCCTACTTCACCAACCTCGACCGGCCGGTCTTCGCCCTGCGCGCTCTCCCGGAGGTGGTCAAGGGGGCCCTGTTCAGCCGGTACTCGCGCACCGAGAAGAGTCTCAGGCGGGTATTCCTGGACGAGTTCCTTACCGCGCCCGAGGCCGGACTCGACTCGGGCGCGCCGGCCGGCGCCGGCCGGCCGGTGGCGACCGAGCGCGCGGAGGCGTTCTACCAGCGGGTGCTGGTCGGCTACGGCGACGACTCGGTGGCGGAGCTGGCCGGCGCCCACGTCGCCGTGGAGGACGTGTCGATGCTGGCCGCCAAGGCGCTGGAAGACAGCCGGATCGGGATCTCGCCGCTGGAGAAGTCGACCCGCTATGTCCGCTTCGACCGCCCCGGCCCCGACGGCCGGTTCCGGTACCTGCGGGCGGCCGAGCTGGCGGCGGCCGGCTACGAGCCGGCGATGGACCGCCTGTTCACCACCTATTCAGAACTGATCGAGCCGCTCACCGCCGACCTCCGCCGCCGGTATCCGATCCAGGCCGGAGAGACCGAGCGGGCCTGGAAGGCGGCCACCCGGGCGCGTGCGCTCGACCTGCTCCGGGGACTTCTGCCCGCCTCCGCGCTCACCAACCTGGGCCTTTACGGAAACGGGCGCGCCCTCGAATACCTGATCACCAAGCTGGCCGCCGACCTCCCGGAATGCCGGCGCCTGGCGGCGGCGCTCCACGTGGAACTGACCCAGATCATCCCGGCGTTCGTACGGCGCGCCCTCGACCCCCGCCACGGCCAGCCGGCCGCCCGGCGGCTGGCCGAGCTCCGGGAGCGCCTGGTGGCGCTCGCCGAACCAGGCGCTCCGGAAATCGAGCAGCCGCCCGGAGCTCGGCTGGTGGCGCATGAGCCCGGGGCCGCGGAGCGGATCGCCCGGGCCGCGCTGTTCGGCGCCGGCAACCAGGCCTGGGACCAGATCGAACTTACCCCGGAGCGGATCTCGGCCGTGCTCGACGCCGTGCTCGGGGGCCGCGAACACCGCCGCCAGCGACCGCCTCGGGCGCTCGAGCACGCGCTCTACACCTTCGAACTGGTCGGCAACTTCGGAGCGTTCCGCGACCTCCAGCGGCACCGGATGCTGACCCAGGAACGGCAACCGCTGGGCACCGGCCTCGGTTACGACACGCCCGCCGAGCTGGTCGAACTCGGCTATCAGGACCGCTTCACCGCGGCCGTGGAGGCGGCCGCCGAGGCCCATGCCCGGCTGCTGCCGCAACTCGGCCCGGCGCTCGCCCAGTACCTGGTCCCGATCGCCTTCCGGGTACGCTGGTACGTTCGGGCCAACCTTCGCGAGATCATCCATCTGTGCGAGTTGCGCACGACTCCCCAGGGCCACCCTGACTACCGTTCGCTGGCCCAGGAGATGTGGCGGCGGGTCGCGGAGGTGGATCCCGAGCTGACCTCGCGCGCCGGGTTCGTCGACCTCGATCCGGGCGAAGAGCTGGAACGCCGGGAGAGCGAACGAAGAATCGATGCCCGTCTCAACGGCCTGGAGAAAGCGGCCGCCCGCGACTCGGAACCCGGGCTGGCGCCGGGCGTGACCAAGTCGGCCGGCTGAAACCGAGGAGCACCGCCATGACCCAGACCGAATCCACCGCCCAGCTGATCATGGGTGTGCTCCGCCAGTACACCCGCTCACCGATGTTCACCCTCAACGGCGGGCACATCTGGGGCTTCTATCTGGCCGAGGACGCTGGCCGCCTGATCGACGTGCGTCACGAGCAGACCGCGGCCTTCGCCGCCGAGGGCTGGGCCAAGCTCACCCGCACCCTGGGCCTGGCCGCGGTCACCGCCGGCCCGGGCGTGACCAACAGCATCACCGCGATCGCCCAGGCCCACCAGCACGACAGCCCGATGGTCGTGCTGGGGGGTCGCGCCCCCCACGCCCGCTGGGGCATGGGCTCGCTTCAGGAGATGGATCACCTGCCTCTGGTGCGCCCGATCACGCGCTGGGCGGGCACCGTGGAGGCGGCCGACCAGGCCTGGGACATGGCCGGGGCGGCGGCCGCCCGGGCCCTCACCCATCGCACCGGTCCGACCTACCTGGATGTGCCCACCGATGTGTTCATGGACAGCGCCGAGGTGCCCGACGAACCTCTGCCCAGACCCCACATCGGCGAGCCCGATCCCGACCAGGTGGACCGGGCCCTGGCTCTGATCCAGCAGGCGGAGCGCCCGGTGCTGGTAGCCGGGAGCAGCGTTTGGTGGGGTCATGCCGAAGCCGAGCTGAAGCGATTGGTGGAAGGGGCGGACATCCCGACCATGCTCAACGGCCTGGCCCGCGGCATGCTCCCTCCCACCCATCCCCTCTACTTCTCGAGATCGCGATCGTTGATGCTCGGGGAGGCCGACCTGATCGTGGTGGTGGGCGCGCCGCTCGACTTCCGGCTCAACTTCGGCATGCCCCCGCTCTTCAATCCGGAAGCCCAGCTCGTCTACATCGACATCGATCGCCAGAAGCAGCACCGACCGGCGGGCGCCGCGGTGATCGGCGACCTCAAAAGGTCGCTCTCCCTGCTCGCCGACCGCAAGCACCGGGTGCTCGGCCACCCACGATGGATCGCCCACCTGCGCGACCACGAGTTCAAGGCCCGGATCCGAGACAGTGAGCTATGCGCCAGCCCCGCCATCCCCATCCATCCCGCCCGGCTGGTGTACGAGATCGACCGTCTGGTCGACCAGGACGCGATCATGATCGGCGACGGCGGCGATTTCGTCTCCTTTGCCGGCCGGCTGATCGAACGCGACCGGCCCGGCCTGTGGCTCGACCCCGGGCCTTTCGGAGCTTTGGGTAGCGGCCCCGGTTACGCGATCGCCGCCCAGGCGGCGTATCCAGACCGGCAGGTGGTCTTGCTCAGCGGCGACGGCGCCTTCGGCTTCGCCGCCACCGACTTCGACACCATGGTGCGACACCGGCTTCCGGTGGTGTGCGTGATCGGCAACAACGGCATCTGGGCAACCGAGAAGAGCATGATGCTGCCACTGCTCGGTCAGGCGATCGCCTGCGACCTGGCGCCGGGCACCCGGTACGACCGGCTGGTCGAGGCTCTGGGAGGCTACGGTGAACTGGTCGAGCGGCCGGAGGAAATCCGTCCCGCGCTCCGCCGGGCCTTCGCCGCCGGCGTTCCCGCGTGCATTAATGTCATTACTGATCCGGAGGCCCAGTATCCCCGATCCTCGGTCCTGATGTAGGCGGGCGGATCTCAGACGGATCTTCAGCGGATCTTCAGAGGTGACGTCGTCGTGAGCATCGAGCAGCTGACCGAGAGTCCGTCCGGGGAGTACGACGCCTGGCGCACCGCCCAGGATCAGTTCGACCGCGCCGCGACGATCATCCAGCTCGAGCCCGAGTTGCGGGCGGTTTTGCGCGAGGTGCAGCGGGAATTCACAGTGCACTTCCCGGTCAAGCTCGACGACGGCTCGGTCCAGATGTTCACCGGTTACCGGGTCCAGCACAACGTCAACCGGGGCCCCGCCAAAGGCGGCATCCGTTACAGCCCGGAGGTCTCTCTGAGCGAGGTGAAGGCCCTGGCGATGTGGATGACCTGGAAGTGCGCCGTGGTCGACATCCCCTTCGGCGGTGCCAAGGGCGGAGTGGTGGTCGACCGGCGCCGGCTGAGCCTGGCCGAACTGGAACGGCTGACCCGCCGGTTCGCCGCCGAACTGACCGCCTTGATCGGGCCCGACCGCGACATCCCGGCCCCGGACATGAACACCGACGGCCAGATCATGGCCTGGATCATGGACACCATCTCGATGCACCGCGGTTACTCGGTGCCGGCGGTGGTGACCGGAAAGCCGGTGGACATCGGCGGCTCGCAGGGCAGGATCGAAGCGACCGGGCGTGGGGTGACCATCGCGACCGTGGCCGCACTCGAGAAGATAGGTCTCCAGCCGCACCAGGTGCGGGTGGTGGTGCAGGGCTTCGGCAACGTGGGATCGGTGTCCGCCCGGCTGCTCGACGAAGCCGGCTGCACCGTGGTCGCGGTCAGCGAGGACTACGGCGGGATCTACAACCCGATCGGGCTGCCCATGAAGAAAGTGCTCGAGTACCGGCGCCAGAACGGTACCCTGCGCGGCTTCCCGGGCGCGCAGGAGATCGGGACCGCCGAGGTGGTGACGCTCGACTGCGACGTGCTGGTACCGGCCGCGATCGAGAACCAGATCACTTCCGCCAACGCCGAGCGGATTCGAGCCCGGCTGGTAGTGGAGGGCGCCAACGGCCCGACCACGCCCGAGGCCGACCAGATCCTCAACCGCAGAGGCGTGCTGGTGGTCCCCGACATCCTGGCCAACGCCGGCGGCGTCACCGTGAGCTACTTCGAATGGGTCCAGGACCTGCAGTCGTTCTTCTGGTCAGAGCACGAGGTCAACCAGAAGCTGCGGGCGATCATGCTGCGGGCGTTCGAAGACATCTGGAACATCGCCCAGCAGCGTGGGCTCGACCTGCGCATGGCCGCCTACGTGAAGGCGGTGGCGGCGGTGGCGGCGGCCACCCGTGACCGCGGGATCTACCCTTGATTTGCCCCTGAGCTACCGGTGTTCCACCGGTGTTGCACCGGAGCCGCCAGCTCGGCGGGCCCCAACCGTCTCCCCGAGCCCGGGGCGGCCGGCTCCCCCTCCTGGGGGCTGCCCTTGTAGCGTAAGGAGAGGTTGAACCGCCGCGTCCTGATCCTCTACGCTGTCTCGGCCCTGGTCTTCGGAGCCATCAACATGCGCGCGCTGGCCCTTCCCCTCTACGCGGTCGAGGGCGGCGCGACCAGGGCCCAGGTCGGGCTGCTGTTCGGCTTCATGATGGCGGCGGCCGCCCTGCTCTCCGTCCCCTCCGGCTATTTGACCGACCGCCTGGGCCGCCGCCGGGTGCTGATCACGGCCGCCGTCAGTGGGGTGGCCGCCAACCTCCTGACCGCCACCACCCACAACATCAACCTGCTCTACCTGACCCAGATCATCCTCGGCTTCGGCTCCGGCCTGACCTGGACCGCGACGATGGCCGCCCTGGTCGACCTGGTGCCCCGGGCCAAGGTGGCCCGGGCGATGGGCCTGCTCTCTTTATTCATGCAGACCGGCATGTTGCTGGGGCCGGCTCTGGCTGGAGTGCTGCTGGTCGTGGTCGACCTGCGGACCGACATCCTGCTCTCGGCGGTTCCCTTCGCGGCGGTGCTCGGGCTGCTGCTCCTGCTTCCCGGCGACCAGCGGAAAGATCTCCATCGGGGCCCCCTGCTGGCTCCCGCTCGAACCCTGCTCAGCAGCCGTCACTTCCTGTTCGCGGCGCTCGGCCTGTTCGGCACCGCCACCCTATGGGGCACCCTCAACTCCTACTTCGCGGTTTTCGCCAAGGAGTCGGCTTTGYTGCCCGGCGCAATGATCGGCTACCTGCTCGCGATCCAGGCGGTGGTCAACGGTCTCTCCCGGCTGCCCAGCGGCTGGCTGATCGACCGGGTGACCAGCCGGGGCCGGCTGGTCACCATAGCCACCATCCTCTACGCGGTCGGCCTGGCGGTCCTGCCCCACCTTCACAGCTTCCTGGCCCTGGCGCTGCTCTTGATCGTCAGCACCCCGCTGGTAGCTCTCGCCTTCATGACCTCGAACGTGATCTTCGCCACCATCGCCCCGCCCGACATGCGTGGGCTGGCGATGGGGCTGAACTCCACCTTCCTTTACCTCGGGTTGGGCCTGGCGCCGACCGCGCTGTCGATGGTTTTCTCGGCCCAGGGTTACATAGCCGGATTCACCGCCGCCGCCGCGATCGCGATGCTGATCGCGGTGGGACGCGGGCTGCTCCTGCTGCCCGGGCGTACCCGCCCCGACCGGTCGCTGGGCTCGACGGTCAAGCCGTGACTCGGCCGCGGGTGCCGGGCGAGCCCGGCCTGGATCAGCTGCGCCTGGCTCGCCAGCGGCTGGGGCCGGCCATTCATCAGACCCCGGTGGTGACCTCCCACTCGCTGGGGGGGATGGCCGGCCGGCCGCTGACCTTGAAGCTGGAGATGCTCCAGCGCACCGGCGCCTTCAAAGCCCGGGGAGCCCTCAACCTGCTGCGCTCGATGTCCCCCGAGCGGCTCGCCCGCGGAGTGGTCGCGGCCAGCGCAGGCAACCACGGGCAGGCGGTGGCCTGGGCCGCTCACACTGTCGGGGCCCGGGCGACCATCTTCGTTCCCGCCATGGCCTCGATGGCCAAAGTGGCCGCGATCCGCAGCTACGGCGCCGAAGTGGTCATGCAGGGCGAGACCTTCGACGACGCCCTGGATGCCGCCCTGGAGGTGACCGCGGACGACGGCCGGCTCTTCGCGCATCCCTTCGACGATCCTTTGGTGGTGGCCGGCCAGGGAACGGTGGGGCTGGAACTGGCTGAGCAGGTGGCAGACTTCGAAGTGGTGGTGGTGCCGGTGGGCGGCGGCGGCCTGGCCTCCGGGGTGGCGGTGGCGATCCAGTCGCTCCGTCCCGGAGTGCTGGTKTACGGGGTCCAGGCCGAACGCTGCGCGCCCCTGGCCGGCAGAGACTATTCCGGTCCCACCATCGCCGACGGAATCGCGGTCAAGCGTCCCGGGCAGCTCACCGGCAGCATGCTGGAACACCGCCTGGACGGCTGCGTCACGGTCAGCGAGGACGAACTGGCGGAGGCGATCCTGCTCCTGCTGGAGCGCGCCAAGCTCCTGGTCGAGGGCGCCGGCGCGGCCCCGCTGGCGGCCGTGCTGGCAGGTAAGGTTCCCGGCACCGGTCGAGCTGCCCTGGTGCTCTCCGGGGGCAACATCGACGCCAGCGACCTGATCGCGGTGGCCCGCCGGGGCATGACCCGCCTGGGCCGCTACTCGGTGATCCTCACCACGCTGGCCGACCGGCCCGGCGAACTGGCCCGTCTGATCACCCTGATCAGCTCCACCGGCGCCAACATCGTCGGGGTTCAGCACCTGCGCGAAGGCATGCACCGAATCGGTCTCGGGGAAACCGACGTCGAACTCACGCTGATGACCCGCGACCACCGCCACCTGGATGATCTGGTGGCGCTGCTCACCGCCCGCGGCTACACGCTCGAAAAGCTGACCTGAGCCGCCGGCTCGGATCAGCGGCGCACCGCCGCCATCGCCTCGAGGCGGCGGATCCGCTCTTCGACCGGCGGATGGGTGGAAAAAAGCCCGGCCAGGCTGCGGCCCGACAGCGGGTTGACGATGTAAAGGTGGGCGAAGGTCGGCTCGGCGGTCTGGCTGGGCACCTGCTGCGAGGCGATCTCCAGCTTGCGCAGGGCGGAGGCCAGAGCCAGCGGCTCACCGCTGACCTCGGCCCCGGTGTGGTCGGCCTCGTACTCTCTGGACCGCGAGATGGCAAGCTGGATCAGGGTGGCGGCCAGCGGACCGAGAATGATGAAGAGGAGCGCGCCGATCGGGTTCATGCCCTCGCCGTCGCGCCGGCCGCCATACCCCAGCCAGAACAGCGACCACTGGGCGAGGTTGGCGATCAGCACGATCGCGCCCGCCAGCACCGCCACCACCGAGCTGATCAGGATGTCGCGGTTGTACACGTGGGCGAACTCGTGGGCCAGCACCCCGTACAGCTCGTCTCCATCGAGGATCCGCAGCAACCCGTCGTTCACGCAGATCGCCGCATGCGCCGGGTTGCGGCCGGTGGCGAAGGCGTTGGGTGAGGGGTCGGGACTGTAATAGACCCGCGGCTTGGGTACACCGTACTGCCTGGCCAGCCGCTCCGCCATCGCGTGCAACTCGGGAGCCTCCGACACCGGAACCTCGCGGGCCTGAGCGGCGGCCAATGCCAGCCGGTCGCTGAACCAGTAGGCGGTCGCGTTCATGACCAATGCCAGGCCCATCGCCAGGTAAAGGCCAGTGCGGCCCGCGACCAGCCCGCCCCCGAGCACCAGCAGGATGGTCATAACCGTCATCCAGAAGAAGGTCTTGACCCAGTTCATCGTGCCTGTTTTATTCCCAATTCGTGATCAGCCTGAAGCACCCCCCGGGTCCTGGAGCGCGAACCGGGTGAGTACCTCATGGTGGCTGGCGAAAGCCAACTCCGGCAGCCGGTCGAGCTTGAACACCCCCAATTCCAGCATCTCCTCGCCAGGTGCCGGCCGCTCTCCGGGCAGGGTTCGCGCCGAATAAGCGATCCCCACCATGCTTGGCGCCTCCACCTTGGGAATGTGCAGCACCCCGAGCAGGCGGATGATCTCCACCGCCGCCTGGACCTCCTCCAAACACTCCCTGACGGCCGCCGCGGCGGGGTGCTCGTCATGGTTGACGAAGCCCCCGGGCAAACACCACAGGCCGTAACCGGGCTCGATCGCGCGCCGGCCGAGCAGCACCCCGCCTTCGGCTTCGACGACCACCATGGTCACCACCTTGGGATCGCGCCAGAGCACGAAGGAACAGTTCGGGCAGGCTTCGTGGGGCCGCCCTTCGATCACCCGTTCGACCAGGGGGATCCCGCAGTTGACGCAATAGTGAGTCATCGGATTTTTGAGCTACCGTCGAGCCGGCGCCGCGAATCACATTATCGGCCGCCGGACGACCGCCGGTTGGCGGCCTGCTACCGTTCAGGGGAGTGACGAAGCCGCTGACCTTCGAGGAACTGCCGCTGGGTGGCGAGTGGACTACCAGGGGACGCACCCTCAGCGATTACGACCTGAGCGCCTTCAGCCAGCTGACCGGCAACGTCGCGCCGCTGCACACCGACCAGCGGGCCGCCCAGAGATCGGCCTTCGCCGGGCGGGTGGCCTCGGGCGCCTTACTCACCGCGGTGGCGATCGGCCTCGGCTCGGCCGATGTCCCCACCGCGGACACCGCGGGGGTGGTCGGTATGACCTGGCGCTACCTGGTGGCGGTGCGGCCCGGGGACACCGTGTACTCCCGCTGGCGGATCGGCCGCAAGCGGCCGGTCTCGGATCCCGCCCTGGGCTTGGTCGCCTGGCAGATCGACATCCTCAACCATCGAGACGAGCTGGTCGCCCGCGGCGACCTGATCCAGCTCATCCGCCGCGCGGTGGCCGAGCCGGCCCGGCCAGCCGCGATCGAGCGTCTCGAGGAGAGGATGGAGATCCCGCCGCCGACGGAGTCCCGGGATTGGGAGGCCCAGGACTCGCCGGACACCAGCCCCCGCAAGAAGCGGCGACGGCGCCGCTCGAAGGGAGGTGGGGGCGCCCCGATGACGGAGGACACGGTGCTAGCCGTCCAGGCCGCTCACGATCTCGGCAGCACCGCCGAGGCGACCGGCGCCTTCCTGCCCGGCCCCCCCAGCCCACCGCCCTCCGACGCCGCCGAACCGGCCGCCGAGGCCGGAGCCGGGCCGGAACTCGGGGTGCGCCGCCGCCGCCGCCGCCGCACCCCGGGTCGCGATCGGACCGAGCCCGAGTCCGCACCGCCGGCCGAGTCCGCACCGCCGGCCGAGCCCACGCCGCCGGTGGCACCAGCCGGCCCGCCCACCGCCATCGCCACCCCGGGCGGGCCGGAGCCGGCGCCCCGACCGTCGGGTCGGCGGCGCAAGCGCACCCCTCCTGCCACCGGTGCCCCCGACGGCGAGGTGGCGAGCCCGACTGGCTCGCCACCGCAGACCGTGCCGCTGGCGGCCCCCGAGCCTCCGGCCCGACCCGCTCCGGCAAGAAGGCGCCGGTCGCCCAGGGGAGGCTCCGCGCTCACTGTGGGGGAAGGGATGACGCCTGTTTCGGCTCCACCTCCGGCGGCACTGGCTCCTGCCCCGACTCCACCTCCGGCATCCGGTTCCCCGCCCGAAGCCACCACTCCTACCTCCACGGAAGCGGCGCCTGCCGCCCCCCGGGGCCGGCGCCGCCGGTCGCCGCGACCGGCTCCAGAACCAGGCGCGGGCTCGGGACCAGGCTGAGCCGGCGGCGCCAGCCGCCGGTACTCATCAGTCGAATGGCTCGATCGCTTCGATGTGCTCGATCACTCGCCGCGTGAGCTGACTGGGCGTGGAGGCGCCGCTGGTTACCCCCACTTTACGAACCCCCCGAAACCACCGGGGATCGATCTCGTCGATGTCGTCTACCAGGTAGGCGGGCCGTCCCGCCCGGTCCCTGACCACCTCCACCAGCCGCCGGGAGTTGGACGACCGGGGGCTGCCCACGACGATCACCAGGTCGCAGTCTCGGGCCTGTTGGGCGGCCGCCTCCTGCCGCTCCTGGGTCGCCATGCAGATCTCGTTGTGCACCTCGGCTTGCGGGTACCTTGCCTTGACCCGATCAATCAGGGCAGCTGTGTCCCACATCGAGAGTGTGGTCTGGGTGGTAACAGCGATCTTCTGGCAGTCCAGTTCGATCTTCTCCAGGTCACTTTCGTCCTCGATCAGATGCACGTGACCGGGCGCCTCTCCGATCACGCCTTCCGGTTCCGGATGACCGTGACGGCCGATGTAGATCACCTCGTAGCCGTCGTCGACCAGCCGCTTGACCAGGCTGTGGGTTCGAACCACATCGGAACAGGTGGCATCGATCGCCTTTAGGCCCTTAGCCACGGCTCTCTCCCGAACCGCGGGTGAGATCCCGTGAGCGGTGAAGATCACCGTACCCGAGTCGATCTTTTCGAGTAGCTCGAGCCGGTTGGAGCCGCCGTCGACCAGTTCCACGCCGTGCTCGCGAAGGTCATCGGTGACATGGTGGTTGTGCACGAGCATACCGAGCATGTATACCGGGCCCTGGTGCGGCTCAGCCCCCACCCGCTTCGCGATCCGGACGGCGTCGACCACGCCGTGGCAGTAGCCTCGGGGACGAATCTTCAGAACTTCCACTGATCCGAGTCTAGTTCGCCCCTTACCAGTCCGAAGTGTTCCATCCCGAACACCGAGGCGAAGGCCTCCCGAGGCACATCGAGGAAGAAGGCGCCGGGCGCCAGCTGGGAGCGGTGGGCCTGAAACGCCTCCCACTTGCGGTCGAGATGAGCCGACACGTCAAGGCTGAGATCGATCCGCTCCAGCCCGGGTGCTCCCGGCCGGGCGAAAGCCCCACCCCCCGGCCGGCCGGTCGCCGCCGCCAGCGCCCGGGCCTGGATCGCAGAGAAGACGCAGCCCAGGACCGGCACCCCGGCTTGATCCGGCAGCGCCGCCGCCACCGCTCGATGGGTCGCCACGTGGTCGGGATGCGGATAGGTGCCGGTGGCCGAGTAGGTCACCACCAGATCAGGCTGGACCTCGGCCACGATCCTGGTGATCAGAGCTGCCACCTGGTCGAGTTGGGCATTGACCAGGGCGCGGGGATCGGGGTTTCGGGCCGCGTCACTGAACCCGCTGTCGTGAAAGCCGCCCAGGTACAGCCGGGTCACCCCCAGCACCCGGCAAGCGGCTCGCAGCTCCGCTTCGCGGATCGCCGCCACCGTCCGGGGGACGACCGGGTCGGGCCGGCCGGCGATCCGGCCCCGCTCGCCCAGGGTCATCGTCAGCAGCGTGACCACATGGCCGGCGGCGACGGCGGCGGCGATCAGGCCGCCGGTGAAGATCGACTCGTCGTCCGGATGCGCATGGACCAGGAGCAGGGYCGCCATCGGGTGACTTACGCCCGGCCCAGGATGTGCTCCACCAGCTGCTTCACCCCACCTCGGCCGGGTCCCGGAATCACCATATCGGCCGCCTCCAGCAGTTCGGGCGGCGCGCCCTCGACGGCGACGCCCAGCCCCGCCCAGGCCACCATCGGGATGTCATTGCGGGCATCGCCGGCGGCCACCACCTGCGACGAGCTCACCCCCAGGCGGGCGCAGACGAACTCCAGCGCGCTCCGCTTGTTGGCATGCGCGTTGGTGATCTCCAGGTAGGTCGGCTCGGAGGTGGTGGCGAACATACCGTCCCCGAACCGGGCCGGGAACGCTCTCATCTCCGCCAGCATCTGTTCCGGTTCACCGACCATGACCAGCTTCGGGGTGCTCGGACCCAGCGCCGCGACCAGGTCCGGCACCAGGATGAAGCGGATCCCGGCATGGCGGGCGTAGGCTCGAGCCTCCGGTCGATCCCTTTCGATCAGGAGCTGGTCATCGCGGTAGATCTGGACGTGGATGTCCCGCCGGCGAGCATGCTCGATCACCCGGGCCGCCTCACCGGCCGGAACCCCGTCGTCGAGCAGCACCGACCCGTCGAGGTCCCGCACCTGGGCGCCCTGATAGCACACCACCGGCCCTGGCAGCCCGAAGCTCTCGACCCACTGGCGGGCGCTGGGGTAGGGCCTTCCGGTCACCACCACCACCTCGAKGCCCTCCGCCCGGGCCCGGGAAAGCGCCGCCACGTCCTCGGGCGCCGCCTCCAGGGCGGCCGAGACGATGGTGCCGTCCAGGTCGAGGCCGAGCACCCGGTAGCCGCTCGAGCCGGTCAATCCAGCACCTCCGGGTTGACCGGGTTGGGCGGCCGCTGGCCGGCCAGCACGGCCAGCAGGTTGCGGGCGGCCACCTCGCACATGCGCGAGCGCGTACGCACCGAGGCGCTCCCGATGTGCGGCAGCAGCACCGCGTTCTCGCAGCGCAAGAGCTCCGGGTGAACCGCCGGCTCCTGTTCGTAGACGTCGATGCCGGCGGCGAAGATGGTACCCGACTGGAGCGCCCGGGCCAGGGCGGCCTCGTCCACCACCGCTCCTCTCGAGGTGTTGACCAGGACCGCGGTGGGCTTCATGGAAGCCAGTTCCCGTTCGCCGATCAGATGGTGGGTGGCCGCCGTCAGCGGCGTGTGCAGACTCACGAAGTCACTCTCGGCGAGGAGCTGGTCAAGGCTCCGGAACTCCGCACCCAACTCGGCCTCCAGGTCGGCCGCCACCCGCCGGGTGGCGGTGTAGAGCAGCCGCATCCCGAAGCCTCGGGCCCGCCGGGCCACCGCGGTGCCGATCCGGCCCAGGCCGACGATCCCGAGCGTGGCGCCATGAATGTCCTGGCCGAGCATCATGTCGATCCGCCAGCGGTCGAACCCACCTGAGCGGAGCAGGCGCTCAGCTTCGCCGAAGCGCCGGCCGGCGGCGATGATCAAGCCGAAGGCGGCGTCCGCGGTGGTCTCGTCGAGCACTCCCGGGGTATTGGTCACGATCACCCCGTGGGCGGTGGCGGCGGCCACGTCCACGTTGTTGTAACCGACCGCGCAGTTGGCCACCACCCGAAGCCCGGGAATCGACAGCACCCGGGCGTCGATGGTGTCGGTCACCTGGGAGAGGATCCCGACACAGCCAGCGGCGGCGGCGGCGATCGCCTCACCGGTCCGGGGACCGCCTTCCGGCATGGTGCGCACCTCGCAGCTCGCCGCCAGTAGCGAGGGGGCCGGTTCGAGCAGACGGTTGGTGACCAGCACCACCGGCCGGCCCGGATCCGCTGACATCAAGGGTTGAGTCCGAGTTCTTCAGCGGCCGGTATCAGCGCATCCCGCACGAACGCCACGTGCTCGTCGAAGTCAACCCCGAGCAGGGCGGCGCCCGCCACCAGCTCTTCGCGGTGCACGGTGCGGGCGAACGCCTTGTCCTTCATCTTGCGCCGCACCCCCGCCGGCTCCACCGTCGACAGGCTGCGGTCCGGTTTGACCAGGGCGCAGGCGATGATGAACCCGCACATTTCATCTACCGCGTACAGACTCTTCCGCAGCGCGCTGTCGCGGGGCACCCCCAAAAAGTCGGCGTGCGAGGCGATGTCCTGGATGACATCCTCGGGCACGTTTTCCTCGCGCAAGATGGCCTGACCGCGAACCGGATGCTGATCGGGAGCCGCCTCGTAATCGAAGTCGTGCAGGATTCCGACCACGGCCCAGCGGTCCTCGTCCTCGCCGAACCTGCGGGCATATGCCCGCATCGCCAGTTCGACGGAGCGCATGTGGCGGATCAGGGTCGCGCCCCCGGTGTGTCGGCGCACGATGGCCCAGGCCCGGGCCGGGGTGATCGAGGTCTCCGCGGTCATGGCACCTCCAGACGCACGATTTCCCCCAGGTTGTCGACCAGGATCCGCTGCTGCTCGGGAGTGCCGACGGTGATGCGCAGGCATCCCGCCACCGGGGGACGGGTGAACAGGCGGACCAGGATCCGGCGGGCCTTCAGAGCTTCGTAGACGGCCTCACCGGGGACCCCGGCCGGAGGCCGGGCGAGGACGAAGTTGGCCGCGGAGGGCTCCACCTCGAACCCCAGTTCACGGAGATCGGAGGTCAACTCCGCGCGGGCGGCCAGGATCCGGGCCACCGTCTGGCGCAAGTAGGCCGTGTCCAGGATCGCCGCCGCCGCCCCCGCGATCGCCAGCCGGTTCATGTTGTAGGAGTCGCGAACCGCGCCCAGTTCGGCGATCAGGTCGGGATCCCCGAGTCCGTACCCGATCCGGAGACCGGCCAGCCCGTAGGCCTTGGAGAAGGTGCGCAGCACCAGGAGGTTCCGGTGCGTCCCCAGCAGGTCGAGCAGATGGCCGGGAGCGAAGTCGACATATGCCTCATCCAGCACGAAAACCCCCCGGCTGCGGGCGATCGCCCGGCTCACCTCGTCGCGCCCATGCCAGGCCCCGGTCGGGCTGTTGGGATTGGGCAGGAACTTGAGCGGAGCCGGATCGGCGCCAAAGGACTCGGGCAGCCGCCAGCCGCTCTCCAGATCGTGCACCGAAGCGGTCAGCTCGTGGACCGGACACAGCGGCAAGAAGAGCGGGTAGGTGGGATTGGTAACGGCAACCGTGTCGCCGGCTCCGGCGAAGGCGGTGAAGCACATCCGGATCAGTTCATCGCCGCCGTTGGTGACGATGACCATGTCCGGGTCGAGTCCGTGATGCGCGGCGATCGCCCGGCGCGCGGGCAGCGCGCTGGGACTCGGGTACAGGCGCAGGCCGGCGGCCGCTTCGCCGATCGCGGCCAGCACCGCCGGCGATGGCGGGTAGGGGGATTCGTTGGTGTTGAGCTTGATCCAGCCCTCGCCGTCCGGTGGTTGCTCGCCCGGAACGTACGGCTGGTAATTGGCAAGGCTGGGCTTCAGGAAGCGCGGCGACATGTCAGCAAGAACAATTCAAGCGCGAGCCGCGCGCTCACGTTCTGCTCGAGCTGGCCGAGCAGCCGGTACGACGCCTCCACCAGCCGGGCCCAACGCCCCGGTGCCGGATCGGCGAGCATACGCTGGCGAAGCCGCACCTGCCAGGACCCGATCGCGAACTGAAGGGGATCTTCGATCTCGGCTTCCGGTGCTTCGGATCCAGAACCGCCGGACGACTTCCAGGCCGAGTGCGCCTGGTCGAGTTCGGCCGCCAGATCCAGCGCGACGTGGGCGGGCGCCCCCGCCACCTCGTCCAGGCGGGCCGCCCACTCAGCGTGCCGCCGCATGATCTCGGAATCTCCGGCGAGCCGGATCGCCAGCCCCGGCCGGCCCCTCGCCAGCACCGCCAGCAGGGCGGCTCGCTCGGGCTCGATCCCGCGGCCGGCCAGCAGGGCTTCGATCTCATGGGCGGGCAGCGGGTGGAACATGATCCGCTGGCAGCGAGAAACCACGGTGGGCAGCACCACGAAGGGCGACAGGCTGGGCGAGGTGAGGATCAGGACCTGGCCTGGATGGGGCTCCTCGAGGGTCTTGAGCAAGATCCCCTGTACCTGGTCACGAAGCCGGCCGACATTGACGATCACGGCCACCCGGCGACGCCCCAGCGACGGCCGCAGGGAAAGAAAGGCTTGCAGGGTCTGAGCGTGATGCTCGCTTTGGCGGGCGGGCAAGAGCCTGATCTCGTCGATCCCGATCGGGGCGGCGCGATCGTCGATCCAGAAGTCGGGATGCCGGTCCAGGGTAGTCTCGGGCAGCAGCGCGCCGGCCAGCCGGCGCGCCACCTCGGTCTTGCCCAGGTTGTTCTCCCCGACCAGCAGGTGGGCGTGGGGCAGACGGCCGGAGGCGAGCTGGCGGCGTAGCCCCTCCAGCGCCCGCCGGTGGCCGGCGATCCCGGCGAACGGCTCGCCGGCGGTGACGGTCACCGTGGCAGCGGTCAGGGCAGGCTCTTGCTGGCGCCGCTGCCGCGGACCGCGGCCTGATCTCGGGCTGCGGTCCGGCGCTGAGCGCGAGCCTGCTGCCAGACCTCGTTGATCCGCTGCAGCGCGGTCAGGTTGGTGAGCAGGGCCAGCCCGTAGACCACCCAATTGAGCACCTGGCCCCAACCTGGCACCGCCCCCGCGATCACCAGGCCGGCGACCATCGCCACCACCCGTTCGGGGCGGGCGAACAGGCCGCTGTCGCAGCTGAAGCCGAGGCTTTGGGCCCGGGCCCGGACATAGCTGACCTGGAAGGAGCCGACCAGCGCCAGCACGCTCCCGATCAGCGGCCAGCGGCCGGTCGGACCCATCTGGCTGAAGTARAAGGCGAGTCCGATGTAGACGGCGGATTCGGCATAGCGGTCGGTGGCGGAGTCGAGGAAGGCCCCATATGGGTACATGCGGCTGCTGGCCCGGGCCAGGGCACCGTCGAGGACGTCGAAACTGGCGCTGAAGGCCAGCACCAGGCCCGCCGCCAGCAGCGCCCCGGAACCGACCAGAATGGCCGCTACGAAGGTGAGGCCGAGCCCGGCCACCGTGATCTGGTTGGGCGTGATCCCCAGCTTGGTGAATCCACCCACCAGCCGCTGAGCGTTGCGCCGGACGAACGCTTGAAACCTAGCCGTGAACACCGCTCAGGGTCACCTCCTCTGCCGGATCAGGGCGGGCACTTCTCACCAGATTACGCGCCTCCTCATAGACCGACACTATGCGCCGCGTCACCCGCTCCCAGGTGAAGTCCCGGGACCGCCGCAGGCTGGCCTCCGCCAGCCGCTCGCGCAGCGCCGCGTCACCGCTCAGACGCAGGATGGCGGCGGCCAGCGCTTCGGGATCGGCCGGCGGGACGATCAGGCTGTCCTGTTCGGGGGTGAGCACCGACAGATAGCCGGGGATGCCGCTCGCGATCACCGGGAGCCGGGTCGCCATCGCCTCCAGGAGGACGATGCCGAAGCTCTCGCCGCCGGTGGCCGGCGCGCAGAAGATGTCGGCGGTGGCGAGATAGCGGGGTTTGACCGCATCCGGCACGTGGCCCGCCATCACCACGTCCGGGATCTGCTGGGAGTGCACGACCGATTCGATCGCGCTCCGCATCGGGCCGTTGCCCACCACCACCAGCCGTAGCCGGGGATCCCGCCGGCGGGCGATCGCATATGCCCTGACCAGCTCGAGGACCCCCTTGCGCGGCTCCAACCGGCCGAGGCACATGACGTTGATGCGCCCGTCCTTGAGGTGGCGGATAGGCGGAAAATCCGGCCCGAAGCGAGTGGGATCGATCCCGTTCGGGATGATCGTGAACTCGGCCGGGAAGTACCGGCTGATGAAGTCGCGGGCCGCCGGACTGACCGCGATAACGCGATGCAGGCGGTTGAAGTAGGGCCGCAGGACCGGCCGCCCCATGTAGTACCCGAGATGCTTCTTGGCGTAGGCGTGAAAGGTGCCCACGTTGGCGGTTTCCGATGAATGCAGCAAGCTCAGGCTGACTGTCGGCATCAGCGGCTCGTGGAAGTGGAGCACATCGAAGCGCTGCTCATGCAGCAGTCGAGCCAGCCGGCGACGATGCTGGAAGCTGATCGAGACCCGCGCCACCGAGTCGTTGACGGGCACCTTGATCGGGCGGCCGATGCTGACGAAACCGGGGTCGCCGTCGAGCAGTTCCGGCAATCCGGCGGGAGCGAAGACCATCACGTCGTGGCCCAGCCGCCCCAGCTCGGCCCGGAGGAAGCGGATGTGCTCGGTCACCCCGCCGGGATGGGAGTAGTCGTATGGCGAGACCAGTCCGATCTTCACTTGGAACGTCCTGTCGGCTTGGCGGCATCGGCGGCGGGGATCCCCGCTTGCTCATCATGCGCCATGGCGCCGGGCGGGACCGCCGGGAGCTTGGCGGGCGGCTCGGGCCAGATCATGTGGGGCACGTGCCACTGCTCGGGATGCTTCCTGATCATGTCTTCCAGACACCGCACCAGCTGCTCGGTGGTCCGGCGGACATCGGCCTCCCGATCGCCGCTGGGAGCGGCGAAGACGGGCGGATAGGCCACCGCATGATAGGTGTCGTCCGGGTTGCGGGTGACGCAGACGGGAAGGATGGGAGTGCCGCCGCGCAAAGCCAGCGCCGCCGGACCGGTCGGGATCGGCGCCGGACGCCCGAAGAAGTCGAGCATCACCCCGGTGCCCAGGATGTCTCGATCGATCGCCGTGACCACCATCTCGTTAGCCGCCAGCGCCTCCCGCACCTGCCGCAAGCCGTGACGGTTGAGGGGCAGTACGCTGATGCCGAGCCGGGCCCGGGTGTTCCGGTACCACTCGTAGAGGGGGCGCGGCTCCAGTTCCTCCGCGAACAGGTTGACTGGAGCCACCGTGCTTGCCCAGATCGCCGCCACGATCTCCCACGAGCCCATGTGAGCGCTGACCACCATCACTCCCCGGCCCAGTTCACGGGCGCGCTCCAGATACTCGACCCCGGTGTAGCTGAGCTGCGAGCGCATCGCCTCGGCGTTGGCTCGCGGCAGCTGCATCAGGTCGATGTAGGCCTTCGCGTGATTCCGGAAGTTGAGCCGGGCCAGGCGCCCGATCTGCTTCGGGTCGCACTCGGGCAGCGCGGTCGCGAGGTTGCTCTCCAGCCGGCGCCGGGCACTTCGCGCCAGCAACAGGGCCAGCTTGGACAGCGGGATGACCAGCGCGTAGGCCAGCCGGCGGGGGATCCGCTCGACCACCCACTGGAGACTGATGAAGGCCCGGTACGTCCACATCAGTCCAGCCACATCCTGCGGAATGCATACCACTGGTCCGGGTACAGCCGGATGAAGGTTTCGAAGCGGTGGATGATGTGCTGGGCCAGCCGGGTGGCGGCACCCGCCCCCGGCCCGAACTCCTCGGCCCAGACCGGCGGGTCGAGGTGCACCCGGTGCTGGCTCCCCTGCCTCCGGATGAACGCGGTGATCACCGGAGCTCCGCGCCGGAGCGCGAAGGCGCTCGGCCCCGGCGGCACCATCGCCCGGCGGCCGAAAAAGCTCACCTCCACGCCAGCGCCGCGCGGGAGATCGCTGGGCAGGGCCACCAGCCGGTTGGCGGCCAGCGCCTCCTGGATCCGACGCACCGCCTGCCGGCCGGAGCGGACGATCTCGATCCCGGTCCGGGCCCGGCTCTCGACCACCGCCTCATCGAGCGAACCCGGCAGGGGGTCGGCCACCGCCAGCAGCGGATAGCCCAGGCTGGCCGCGGCGCCGCCGACGAAGTCCCAGGAGCCCATATGAGGAATCGCGAGCACACAGCCGCGGCCGGCGGCCAGCGCCGTCTCGATGTGCTCCAGGCCGTCGACGTCGATCGCGGCCTGGATCTCCTCCGGGGTCATGGTGGCGATCGAAGCGAAGTCGACCAACATCCGCCCGTAGTTGGCGAAGGCCCTGGCCGCCACCCGCCGTACGGCCGGATCGTCGGGCCGGCCGCCGAGGACGGCGGCGTAGTTCTCCTTCGCCGCCCGCCACTGCCCGGGGCTGAGCGCGGCCCACACCCGGCCGCCAGCGCCGGCCAGCGCGTAGCGCCTGGCCGGCGGCAGCGCCCGCACCGCCCGGGATGCCACCAAGTAACCGCTTTTCAACAGCTTCAGTTCGATTCCCCCGAACTCGTGGCCGCCGTCGAGACCACGGTCTCAGGTTCCAGGCCCGCTCAGGAGTTCGGGCGCTCGGCCGCGGCCTGGCCGGCAACCTCGGCCGCACCGCCCTGGATGAACTCCTCGGTCATGCGCCGGGCGACCTCGTCGGTGTACTGGATCGGCGGCGACTTCATGAAGTACGCGCTCGGACCCTCGAGAGTGCCGCTGATGCCACGATCCAGGGCCAGCTTGCAACACCGAACGGCGTCGATCACGATTCCGGCCGAGTTAGGAGAGTCGTGGACCTCGAGCTTCAGCTCCACGTTGAGGGGCACGTCCCCGAATGAGCGCCCCTCGAGCCGGATGTAGGCCCACTTGCGATCGTCGAGCCAGGGCACGTAGTCGGACGGCCCGATGTGGACGTTGTCGTCACCCACCGAATAGTCGAGCTGACTGGTGACCGACCGGGTCTTGGAGATCTTCTTGGACATCAGTCGGTCGCGCTCCAGCATGTTGAGGAAGTCGGTGTTGCCGCCGAAGTTCAACTGGTAGGTTCGCTCCAGCTTGACGCCGCGGTCGTGAAAGAGCCGGGTGAGCGCCCGGTGGACGATGGTCGCCCCCACCTGCGACTTGATGTCGTCGCCGATGATCGGCAGACCCGCCTTCTTGAAGCGGCCCTGCCAGTAGCTCTCACGGGCGATGAACACCGGGATGCAGTTGACGAAGGCCACGCCGGCCGCCAGCGCCTGCTCGACATACCACTTGGTGGCCTCCTCGCTGCCCACCGGGAGGTAGCTGACCAAAACGTCGGTGCCGGTTTCCTTGAGGATGCCGACGACGTCGGCGGTGGAGCCCGGCGCCTTCTCGATCACGTCGCTGAGATACTTGCCGATCCCATCGTGGGTCATGCCCCGCTGCACTTGAACACCCTTGAAACGGACGTCGGAAAACTTCACCGTGTTGTTCTGGCCGGAAAAGATCGCCTCCGACAGGTCCTTGCCAACCTTCTCCCGGTCGACGTCGAAGGCGGCGGTGAACTCGATGTCGCGGATGTGGTAGCCACCGAGGTCGATGTGCATCAGCCCCGGCACCTGCTCGCTCGGAGAGGCGTCGCGGTAGTACTCCACCCCCTGCACCAGCGACGATGCACAGTTGCCCACTCCCACGATCGCCACCCTGACCTTCCTGGAACCGGTCTTGCCCATTTGTCAGCTGCCTCCTCTTCTATGGCTGCTGTTGCAGCCGATCTCGAACCCGGCGTCGGCCACCGCATCCGTATGGTCCGGCGCTCGCCCGCCCGCGGCCCCGGGGCCTTCGATCAGTCCCATCAGCCGGCGGTGCATGGTCCGGATCTGGTCTCGGTCGAGCGAGCAGTAAACCTCGCGGCCCTCGCGCCGCTGCTTGATGACCCCACCCAGCCTGAGCATGCGCAGGTGCCACGAGACCCGTGGCTGGCTCATGCGCAAGGAGTTCGCAAGCTCGTTCACGGTCATCTCCGGCTTTTCGGCCAGTCGGCTGACGATGGTCAGGCGGGTTGGATTGGCAAGCGCCTCAAGATGAGAGGAGAGCCCACGCGGCGGTATGTCGGCCACATTCAATATATAAAGGATTCTTTAATCGACAGGCACGCGAAAGGCACCGGAGAAGGCACCGGAGAAGGAGCCGGCACGGCCGGCGGCTTCGCCAGATGGCGGGGCCTGGTCTTTGACTTCGACGGCCTCATCCTGGAAACCGAGGAAGCCGTCTACCAAGCCTGGGCCGCCACTTTCGCCGAACACGGGGCGGAGCTGACGTCCGACTGGTACGCGGGCATCATCGGCTTCGCCAGCGACCACGTCCACCTCCCCACCAAGCTCGAGCGCGAACTGGGCAGGCGGCTGGACCAGGCCGCGGTCGAAGCCGCCGTCCGGGACCGAATCCAGGCCCGGCTGGAAGGCCAGTCGGCCCGGCCCGGGGTGGCCCGACTCATCGACGAGGCCGCCCGGCAGGGGCTGAAGCTGGGGGTGGCTTCCTCCTCCCGGCGGGCCTGGGTTACCGGCCACCTGGCCCGGCTCGGCCTGCTCGAGCGATTCCAGGTGGTTTGCTGCCGCGAAGACGTCCGGAATGCCAAGCCGGATCCGGAACTGTACCTGCTGGCCTGCCGGCGGCTGGGAATCGCCGCCGAACAGGCGATCGCCTTCGAGGATTCGCCCAACGGCCTGCTGGCCGCTCGCCGCGCCGGCCTCTTCTGTGTCGCGGTTCCCGGCCCACTCACCGCAGGCGGCGATTTCCGACTCGCCCACCTGCGCCTGCCCAGCCTGGAGGGAGTCTCGTTGACCGGTCTGCTGGCCGCCGCCGGCTGAGTCCGGAGCTTCCGGAGGCGTTGGCAAAAGGCTTACAAAAAGCCCCGTTACCACTTCTTATCTAATCCGTTTTCCATGCGGCCCGCCAAAAATTGGTAGGTCGGCAACCCCTTCACGTGCGCTTCACACGGCGGGGGCAACCATTCGCAGGGGAAGGCGGTTAGAGGGATGTGGAAAGTACTCGTCGGTGTGCTCGGACTTGCGATCGCCAGCGCCACCATCTCGGTCACCCCGGCGCTGGCGGGTACCCCCACCGGCACCATCTCGGCCAGCCCGAGCCAGTCACCGGGCCCGGCGCCCACCACCGCCACCGCCAGCCCGTCACCCAGCCCGTCACCCAGTGTGGCTTCCAGCCCGGCCGGCTCCAGTCCCTCACCGAGCCCATCTCCGAGCCCCGCCCTGCCCGCTGGCCCGGCTCCGACTCCCACCCCTGTCCAGGCGCCCCGCCATCAGCTCTACCACCCGCTGAGCCCCTTCCGACTGCTTGACACCCGTTTCGGAGTCGGGGCACCGGCGGCACCGGTGCCGTCCGGCCAGGCGATCACGGTCACGGTCGCCGGCGTGGGCGGCATACCCGCTGGCGCCACCTCGGTGGTCCTCAACCTCACCGCCACCAACCCCACCCAGGCCGGGTATCTGACCGTGTACCCGGCCGGTGGCTCGATGCCGGTGGCTTCCAACCTGAACTTCGCCCCCGGTCAGACGGTACCCAATCTGGCCGTGGTCAGGCTCGGCTCGGGCGGCGCGCTGAGCATCTACAACTTCGCCGGCCAGACCGATGTAATCGCCGACGTGCAGGGCTATTTCGCTCCTGACACCGGCACCTCCGGCCTCTTCCGGCCGCTGCTGCCGAGCCGGATCATGGACACCCGATCGGGCGCCGACGGCAGGATCGGAGCTCTCGGTTCGCAGGAGACGTACAACCTGACCGTGGCCGGACGAGGCAGCGTGCCCGCCACCGGCGCCGGGTCGGTGGTGATCAACGTGACCGTGACCAACCCAACCCAGCCCGGATACCTGGCCGTGTTCCCGGCCGGCCAGGGCACTCCGGTGGCCTCCAACCTCAACTTCGCGGCCGGACAGACGGTGGCGAACCGGGTGATCGCCAAACTCGGCGCTGGCGGCGCGATCGGCATCTACGCCTTCGGCGGCAGCGTCGACGTGATCGTCGACGTGATGGGCTGGTTCACTGACGGCACCGATGCCGTCGCCGCTGGCGGCGAGTTCGTTGCGCTCGCCCCCAGCCGGGTGCTGGACTCCCGCACCGGCCTCGGCTTCGCCGGGCGCACCCTCGCCTACAGCCGGCGGGGCCTGACCGTCAGCGGCGGGGGCGGGGTGCCGGCAACCGGGGTCTCGGCGGTGGTCCTCAACCTGACCGCCACCGGCGGCAGCGCCGCCAGCTTCCTGACCGCCTATCCCGGCCAGAACGGCCTTCCGCTCGCCTCGGACCTCAACTTCCAGGCCGGCCAGGCCGTCCCCAACCTCGCCATCGTGCAGTTGGGGCCGGACGGCACCGTCAACCTCTACAACTATGCCGGTGCGGTGGACATAGTAGCCGACGTCTCCGGCTACTTCACCTCGGCCCCACAGCTGGGCCAGCCGCCCGGCGCACCCGGGCCGGTACAGGCCCAGGCCGGGGGCTCGGTCGGCCTGGCGGTAACCTGGGGCGCCAGTTCCACACCTGCCACCACCTACGCCATCACCGCTGGCTCCCTGACCTGGGCGGTGGCCGGGCCAGGCACCTTCACCAGCCCGCCGATCGCCTGCAACCAGACCTATTCCGTGAACGTGGTGGCGGTCGATGCGTACGGCTCCTCCTCCGCCGCCTCGGCTCCGGCCACGGTCACGTTACCCTGCCCGGCCGCGCCGCTCGACGGCTTGCGCTCGCTCACCGCGGCCGACATCACAGCCGCGACCGGAATTCCCGAAGGGTCATTCGGGATCAGCGTGATCGCCCCCGACGGCTCCGCCTGGGGGATCAACGACGAAGGCATGGCCACCGCCGCCAGTACCTACAAGATGCCCGTACTCGAGGTCGAGGCCCAGTTGATCGCGGCCAGCCCGGCGGCTGCCTCGGATCAGCTCTGCTTCACCGCCGCCGACTACGAGGACGGCCCCTTCAACGACTACTACGAGGGCTGGTGCTCCGATCGCCTCTCCTTGATGCGGCGGGTCGGCCTCCACTCCGACAACACCGCCGCCCACATCCTGGTTCGCTATCTCGGGGGCTGGGCCGCGGTCCAGGCCTGGATCGACAGCCTCGGCCCCAATAGCGACCGGCTTTACGACCCCAACCAGGCGACCGCCCACGACCTGGCCACTATCGCCCGCGGCTACGAGGCGATGTCGCCGGGCGCCCAGGCGGTCGCCAGCTCGGTAATGACCGGCAGCGACTTCGAGGCGGCGATTCCGGCGGCGCTGACTCAGGGCCAGGTGGTGATTCACAAGGTCGGCTGGTACGGCATCGACACCTGGGACGTCGCCCTGGTCAGGCTCCCCAACCAGGGAGACGTGGCGATCGCGATCTGGGTGTCCGGGGGCTGGGAGGACTTCAGTTCCGTGCACGCGATCGCCGCCCGCCTGAGTCAGGCCTTCCAGTAGCCGGCGGAGCTGCCCGTGGCAGCATGGACGGATGATCACGGCCAGTGAAGCCGCCCGCGCGCTGTTCGAGATCGCCTTCTGGCTCCGACTCGCCGACGCCGAAAACCACCGGTCGCGAGCTTTCGCCCGAGCCGCCCGCACCATCCTCTTCGACCAGCCCGACCTGGAGTGGCTCCGGAAGACCGACCGGCTCCAGAACATCGATGGAGTCGGACCGTCCATCGCCGCTGTGCTGCGGGAACTGGTGGACACGGGCAGCAGCTCCTACCTCGAGCGCCTGCGCCCGGAGCCGCCGGCGGCGGCTCCGGGTCTGGACGGTTACCTCGGCGACCTCCATTCCCACACCACCTGGAGTGACGGCCGGGCGCCAGTGGCCGAGATGGCCGGGGCAGCCGCCGCCCGGGGCTACCGCTACCTCGCGATCACCGACCACTCGCCCCGGCTTCGGGTCGTCCACGGGCTGGACGGGACCCGGCTGGCCGCCCAGCGCCTCGAGATTCAGGCCGCGGCCGCCCTCGTCCCCGGTCTGATCCTGCTCCAAGGCATTGAGGTCGACATTCTGGAGGACGGCGCCCTCGACCTGCCCGATGGCGTGCTGGCCGGGCTCGACGTGGTGATCGCGTCACCCCACGTGAAGCTGGGGATGGCTCCGGCCGAGATGACTTCGCGTATGCTGCGGGCGCTCGACAACCCTCATGTCGACCTGATCGGCCATCCCACCGGGCGCAAGCCGGGCGTACGGCCGGGCGCCACCTACGACCACCGGGCGGTCTTCCGGCGGGCGGCCGAGGCCGGCGTAGCGCTCGAGATCGACTCCGATCCGGCCCGAACCGACCTCGGGCCGGAACTGATTCCACTCGCCCTGGAGACCGGCTGCATGCTGGCCCTCGACTCGGACGCCCACGCCCCCGAGGAACTGCGTTACGTGGAGGTGGGGGCCTGGGTTACGGCCCACGCTGGCGTGCCCCGGGACCGGCTCCTCAACTTCCTTCCATTCGAGCGCTGGCCCGGGCGGCTCAGCTCACGTAGCGCTCGAGGCTGATCCAGCGCACGGCGAGCAGGAAGCACAGCGCCCCACCGGCAAAGAGGAGCAGGCCCAGCACCGGCAGCCGGGCCGGAATCGGGACCAGGAGCAGCACCACCACCGTGATCAGGAGGGTGGGCACCAGCAGCAGGCCGTTCAGATTGCCGGAGGCGCGGATGTCGCGGGTCAGGAGGGTCACCATCAAGTTGACCCCCAGCGCACCGGCGAGCACCAGGGCGAGCAGGAGGAGGGTCTCGGCCACGTACAAGGGCGGCAGCGGCACGAACCCGGCGGCGGCCCCCACCGCCACCAGGGCGGGGGGCAGGCAAACCGCGCCGGCATACAGGAGGTTGGCGATCAGCTTGGCGTGGAGGATCTCGGGGAGCGACACCGGAAGCGCCACCAGTAGCTCGGTGGTGCGCTGATCGCGCTCGCTGGTCAGGGTGTGGATCGAGGTCAGCATAGGCACGAACCGGCTGCCGAAGACCAGCCAGAACGGCATCAGGAAGTAGAGCAGGAACTCGCCCGCGCTCCCCACCACCGGCAGCCGCTGTTCAAGCAGGGCGCCGGGCCCGGCCAGCCTGGCCAGGAGCAGCATCTGGCTGACCGGGGTGACGAGCAGGATCACGAAGCCGGCCAGCAGTGTGGCAAAGGCGGCTGAAGGGCTGCGCAGCAACTGGCGCAGCTCCTTGTCGATCAGGATCCTGAGTACGTCGACGCGCACCGGCTAAGCCACGCCGACCGCCTCGAGGAAGACATCCTCGAGGCTCGCCTGTACCGGCCGACACTCGTATACGGCCAGCCCGCGGGCCATCAGCCGGGCCAGCAGCGAGGGCGCCTCCTCCCGGGGTGCCGACACCGGCACCCGGACCGCCTCGGACGACACCGGGATCGCCCGGTAACCCATGCCGGCCAGGTCGCGCAGCAATTGGTCGGAGCCGTCCTGGGCGGCGACCACCACATGCGGACTGGAGGCCAGCCGGAGGTCGGCGATGCTGGACTGGAGGACCACCTTGCCGGCGTTCAGGATCACCACCTCCGAGCAGAGCTCTTCCGCCTCGGCCAGGTTGTGGGTGCACAGGAGCGTGGTGCGCCCGCGCATCACCTCGGCGATGCAGCGCCGAACCTCGAAAGCCGCCACCGGGTCGAGTCCCACGGTAGGCTCGTCCAGCAGCAGCACCTCCGGCCGGGGCATGACCGCGGCGGCGATCAAGAGCCGCCGCTGGAACCCGCCGGAAAGCCGGTTCATTCGTCGACCCAGATATGGACCCAGGCCAAAGCTCTCGATCACCGGCGCCGCCGAGACGACACCGTGGAGTCGGGCCACCAAATGCAAATACTCGGCCACCGTGAAGTCGCCGTACATCCCGGGCGCCTGGGGCACCACGCCGATCCGCCGCCGGGCCTCCAGGTACCCGCGAGAGCCGACCGAACTGCCGAGCAGGGTGACCACACCACCGGTGGGCCTCATCACTCCCTGGAGAAGCCGGATCGAGGTGCTCTTGCCGGCCCCGTTGGGCCCGAGAAGACACACCGAGGTGCCCGCTTCGACCTGCCAGCTGACGGCGCTGAGCGCCTGCACCCCTCCTCGATACCGCTTCGACACCTGATGGAAACTCAAGGCCGCCGGCATGTCCCGAGAATAGCAATGCACCTGCCGGCCTCCTGATCGGTCCGCACCTCATGTCCGCACCGGGAACGGCTCTGGAGGCGACGGCGCACTGGACTCCGAATCCGGCCAGGCACCCCACCAGGCGGTTGAGGCGGCGCCTTTACGCTCGGGATTGGATCTTCCTCCTCGCGCCATTTATTTACCTCATATCCGCAATTTATGGATGGGGGAGTACGCCCGACGCTCGTACTCCGAGCCGATGTAACTGCCTCCGGCTCCCGTAATCGCTCCCGCGCAGGCGCGCAGCGGCAGGCTGCCAAAGGAATATTTACAAGTCGAAGGCCCATGTAAGAACCGTGTAATTCGTTAAATGTTGTGGAGATAAGTTGAGGGATTGATGAGCTCTAGCCGAAATTCCGGCTGCTTCCGCTCCCGAACTATTTGCTAGGTCCGAGCGATGCCATGCGGGCGCTCCGACCTGTCTTTGTGGGATACAGGCCAGCTAAGTTCGTCGGTTAAGATTGCGGCGGTGAGGTTGGGTGGTCTCGCCGGTCGAGGCCACGCCAAGGTATGCAGGAAGGAGTCCTTATATGAGCATGGCCTACCTGGAGCCAGGGCATCCGGGTCTGCGCGCAGCTGTCCAGACCGACCGCCCGGAACCTGGCGATGATGCGCTCCTGCGCACGGTCGCCCGCGAACTCCACGACGGAGTCGCGCAGACCCTCCAGGCTTCTCTGGTGCAACTGGAGGTGCTCAAGCTCGAAGCCGGTTCCCCCGAGAACGTTCGGCTGATCGCCGGCACCGTCCAGGAAGCGATCCGCGATTCTCTCGAGGGCGTGCGCACACTGCTCTACGGAATGCGGGGTCAGGACTCTCCGGGCGCCAACTTCATCTCAATTCTCGAGCAGGAGGTGCTGGCCGGCTTCCAGAGCCGGAGCTCGGCTTCGGTGACCCTGGTCGCCAGCCCGCCATGGCGGCAGCCGATCTCCAACGTGACCGCACTCAACGTGCTCAAGATCATCCGGGAGAGCCTGAACAACGTGGCCCAGCACAGCCAGGCCACCGAGGTGGAGGTGACCCTGTCCGTCCCCGACCGACAGACCGCCCGGGTGACGGTCCGCGACAACGGCAAGGGCTTCGCCAGCCCGATCGGTTTCGGGGCCGGCGGACTGGGTATGGTGGGCATCCGGGAGCGTGCCATGGCGCTGGGCGGCGAGGCGATGATCGGTTCCGGGGAAGGCGGCGGGACGACGGTCGAGATCGACTTCCCCCGGAAGATGTTGAGGTGAGTCCGAAGGGCGACGCGATCCGAACCCTGATCGTCGACGACCAGACCCTTTTCCGCACCGGCCTGGCGGTGCTCCTCGACCGCGACCACCGGATCTCGGTGATCGGCCAGGCCGGGTCCGGGCTGGAGGCGGTCGAGCTGGCCGAGCAGGTGCGCCCCGACGTGATCCTGATGGACCTCAAGCTGCCCGGAATCAGCGGCATCGAGGCAACCCGGATCATCACCAGCCGCATGCCGGGGATCAAGATCCTGATTTTGACCACCTTCGACTCCGAGAGCCACGTGGTGGAGGCGCTGGCCGCCGGGGCCGCCGGCTACGTGCTCAAGGATTCCAGGGCGGAGGCGATCATCGCCAGCATCGAGGCCCTGATGGCGGGTGAGAGCGTGATCGCCGGCTCGATCACCCACCGGCTGCTGGGCTTGCTCCAGGGCGGAGCCAGCTCTCGGACCTGCTACGACGGCCTGACCGACCGAGAGGTCGAGATCCTTCGCATGATCGCTCGCGGCATGCCCAACAAGCAGATCGCCTTCGAACTGGAGGTCAACGAGAAGACGGTTCGCAACCACATCAGCCGGCTCTACGAGAAGCTCAAGATCCACGACCGCGCCCAGGCGGCGCTCTACGCGGCTCGCAAAGGGCTGGTCGACCTCGGGCCCGGGTCGGGTCCGCTCGGATCCAACGGGATCGAGGCCTGAACCCGACCGGTCAGCGGCCTGGCTGGCCGCTCTACCGGTCAGGCCTGGTTCAGGGCCTCGGCCACGCGTTCCAGATCGAGCACGGTGAGTCCGGGATGGACCGGAATCGAGATCATGTCCTGGGCGGCTCTCTCCGCGTTCGGGAACCGCCCGTTTTCGAATTCGCGGTACGCGGGCTGGAGGTGGAGCGGGATCGGATAGTGGACCCCGGTGCCGATCCCGGCCTGCTCGAGGACCCGTCGCACCCGATCCCTTTCGGCCTCGGAGGCGGAAGGGACCCGGATCACGTACTGGTGGTAGACGTGCACCGCGTCGGGCAGGACGGCCGCCTTCTGGTACCGGTTCCAGTCGATCGTGGAGTCGTAGAAGGCGGCGTTGCTACGCCTCCGGGCCACGATCCCGTTCAACTTGTCGAGTTGAACCAGGCCGATCGCGGCCTGGATCTCGGTCATCCGGAAGTTGTAGCCGATGCGATCGTGCAGGTAGTTGCCGCTCGGAGCGTAGCCCTGGTGGCGCAGGCTGCTGATCAGGCGGGCGACCTCGGGGTCGCTGGTGATCACCATGCCGCCTTCGCCGCCGGTCGAGATGTTCTTGGTGGCGTAGAAGGAGTACGCGGCGGTTCCGAAATGCCCGAGCGGCCGGCCGCCGACGGTGGCCCCGTGGGCCTGGCAGGCATCCTGGATCAGCGGCAGCCGGTGGCGCTCGGCGATCTCTTTGAACGCACCCACGTCGAACGGGTTGCCGTGCAAGTGGACCGGCATGATCGCGCGGGTCCGGGGTCCGATCAGAGACTCGACCTGATTCGGGTCGAGGTTGAGCGAGCCGTCCACGTCAGCGAACACCGGCCTGGCCCCGGTCTGGACGATCGCGTTGCCGGAGGCGATGAAGGTGAGCGGGGTGGTGATCACCTCATCGCCGGGACCGACACCGTGGGCGAGCAGGGCGAGAAACAACGCGGTACTGCCGTTGGAGGTGGCGATCGCGTACTCGGCGCCGGTGGCGGCGGCATAGGCCTCCTCGAAGGCCCTGACCTTTCTGCCCTGGGCGAGGGCGCCGGACCGCATCACTTCGATGACCGCGGCCTCCTCGGCGGTGCCCAACTCCGGCCGGGCGATGGCGATGGATATCGGTGCGTTGACTGCCACGTGGTTGACCCCCTTCAATCCCTCTTCAGCCGACCGTCAGGTCGATGTCGTGCTCGAGTCCGCATACGGTGCAGGTGCCCCCGGCGTCGAGCCGGTGACCGCACTCGCACACCCAGCCCCGGATCCGGGCCGGGTTGCCCATGACCAGCGCGTGGGGCGGCACGTCTTTGGTTACCACCGAGCCGGCGCCGACCAGGGCGAAGCGGCCGATCCTGACCCCGGGCAGGACCGTGCAGCCGCCGCCGATCGAGGCGCCATGCTCCACGTAGACACCCGCGACCACCCAGTCGTCGAGCCCCTTGAGCCTGCCGTCGGGGGTGATCGCGCGGGGGATCCGGTCGTTGAGCAAGGCGGTGTGAGGACCGATGAACACGCCGTCTTCGAGGTGGCCGCCCAGGAACACCGARACCCGGTTCTCGAGCTTGACCCGATCGCCGACCACCACGCCGGCGTCGATGTACACCCCCTTGCCCAGGATGCACTGGGCACCGATCCTGGCTCCAGAGCGCACCTGCGCCTCGTTCCAGATCGCCGTGCCCGGTCCGATCTCGGCGCTCTCGGCCACCTCCGCGGTCGGATGCTTGCGAAACCCCGCTTCCGTACCCACGCTCTCAACCTAGCAACGGGAGGGAGGTGGCGGTCGGTCCGGTTTCGGAGCCGGGCCCGGCAATTCCGGTAGCGGCGACCGCCGACGTGTCCCGGATCTATTCCCGGATGTCCCGGTCTGACCCGGTGGGAGCGATCCTAGACTTACGTTGGAAGTGGTCGAGAACATGGGGCGGGCGGTCGACCTCGCCCATCTCAATCCGAAGGCGGCGACCGCGGCCGGCCGCATCATGAAGCGCGCGCTCGATCTGGCGATCGCGGCGCCGGCCGCCCTGGTGACGCTGCCACTGATGCTGGTGATCGCCCTGGCGATCCGGCTCGACTCGCCGGGGCCGGCGATCCTCAAACAGAAGCGGGTCGGCCTGCGCGGCGCCACCTTCGAGTGCCGCAAGTTCCGGAGCATGTACGTGAACAATGCGCCCGGGGTGCACCAGGAGGTGGTGGCCAGGTGGTTCCACGGCATCCCGGATGCGCACGGCGGTTTCAAGATCAGGCAGGATCCTCGAGTGACGCGGGTGGGCCGGTGGATCCGGCGCACCAGCCTGGACGAGCTGCCCCAGCTGTTCAACGTGCTCCGCGGCGAGATGAGCCTGGTCGGTCCCCGGCCCGCCATCGAGTACGAGCTCGCATACTATGAGGCCTGGTACTTCGACCGCTTCCTGGTCCGGCCGGGCATCACCGGCCTCTGGCAGGTGAGTGGCCGTGACCAGCTCTCGGCACCGGAGATGATGCGACTGGACCTCCAGTACATCAGGAACTGGTCGGTCGGGCTGGACCTCAAGATGATCCTGCTCACCGTGCCGGCGGTGCTGGGGCGCAAGCTGAAGGGGACGCACAGTGGTTGACGGCTCGATGAGCACGATCTGGGACGCGGTCCGGCGCCGCTGGTGGGTGATCGCCGCCCTGACCCTGGCCGGGCTGCTGATCGGCGGTGCCGCGGCGGTGGTGGTGAAACCCACCTACGAGGCCACCGCGCAGCTCTATGTCGACCCGCACTACGAGGGCACCCTGCAGGCATCCGATCAGCTGCTGGAGCGCACCTTCGTGCAGGCCGCCACCACCACCCGAGTGCTCAAGGCCGCCGCCGCCACCTTGAACACCGGCGACATCGACGGCTTGCGCAACCACATCCGCAGTGAGGCGCTGCGGGGAACCACCTATGTGCTGATCCACGCCACCAGCACCAGCCCCGGATTCGCGGCCGCGGAGGCGAACGCGGTAGCGCGGGCGGTGGTCGCCGACTGGCAGGCCAACGCACCCCGCAACACCGCCCAGCTGGAGACCATCAATGCCCAGATCTCGGCTCACGACGACCAGATCAAGGCGCTCCAGGATCGGATCGCCCAGCTCAACAAGGAGGCCGCCGCCGCCGCCGCCCTCAACCAATCGACCGCGGCCCAGGCGGCGGCGATCGCGGCCCTCAACAACCAGCTCAACGACCTTCAACTCCAGCGCAACGGATTCGTCCAGAAGCGGCTCGACATCCAGAACGCCACCGCGCAGGCGAAAGATGCGGTGACCCTGATCGAGACGGCCAGTCCCCCCACCCGTCCCAGCGGACCCTCTCCCGGCCTCTACCTGCCGATCGGAGCCGCCGGCGGCTTCGTCCTCGGGCTGCTCATGGCCATGCTGCTGGAGCGCTTCGACACCCGGCTCTTCGACACCGACGCCCTCGCCCTGGCCTCGGGCACTCACCTGGTGATCGGAGTTCCCCGGACCGGCGACGCCGATGCCGCCGCCGCCGAGAGCGTCTTCGTCCTGGTCAACTCCCACCTCTCGGCCCGTTCCGGCCTCCGCACCCTGGCCGCGACCGCGGCCTCCGACAGCGGCAGCGCCCGCTCGGTGGCCGCTCACATGGCCAGCGCCGCCTCCCACCAGGGGGTACGGGTGATGCTGATCCACGCCGCCACCGGTGGCGACGGCCAACCCGGGCCCGCCGGCAATGGCACCGGACCAAGGGTGGCCACCGTGGCCAACCTCCCCGACCTGGCCGAAGAGATCTCCTCCGCCACCCTGGCCCGGACCTATGAACGGATCTTCGTGTCGCTGCCGAACCCGGTCGACGAGCCGATGATCTTCGGCCTCAAGGGCAAGGTGGACGGGGCGATCCTGGTGGCCACCGCCGGGCAGACCACGTTCAACCAGGCTCGGGCAGCCGCCAACGCCATGCGCCAGGCCGGGTTCGAGCCGCTGGCCGCGATCCTGCTACCCAGGGGCGGGGGCGGCAGGTTCGCCGACATCCCGGAAGCGGCCGGCCAGAATTGAGTGGCCCCACGGTCCTGGCCTGGAGCCCGTTCCAGCCCCGTACCCGGGAGCTGGCCCGAGCCCTGGGCGGGCAGCCCGAGTTCATCACCCTGAACGCCACCGGCAGCCGGCTTCGGCTGCCCTTGCGCTACCTGCGCGACGCCGCCGCCACCTGGCGGGCGTTGTCACGCAACGATCCGCCGATGGTGGTGGTGATCTCGCCTCCGATCTTCGCCCCGCTGGTGGCCTGGCTATGGTGCCGGCGCCACCGGCGGCCGCTGGTGATCGACTGCCACACCAACGCCTTCAGCGGGCGCTGGAAGTGGACCCGGTCGCTGCATCGCCTCCTGGGCCGGCGGGCCGCCGCGGTCAGCGTGCACACCGACAAGCACTTCGAGGAAGTTGCCGAATGGGGCGTGCCCGCCCTGCTCCTCCCCGACGACCTGCCCGGCGCCGAGCTGGCCGGGGAGGCGGCTCCCGCCGACCGGCCGGTGGTTTTGGTCGCCGGCAGTCTGGATTCCGAGGAGCCGGTGCGGGAGGCGATCGCCGCCGCCTCGCTGGTACCCGAAGCGGAGTTCCGGTTCACCGGTGAGACCTCCCGCCAGCCGGCGGAGGCGATCGCCGCCGCCCCCGCCAATGCGGTGTTCACCGGCTGGATCGCCTACGACCGCTTCCTGGGCGAGATGCGGGCGGCGGCCGTGGTGGCAGCCTTCAGCACCGACCCCCACGTGATGAACCGGGCCGCGTTCGAGGCGGTCGGACTCGAAAAACCGCTGGTTCTGACCGACTACCAGGGCCTGCGCGACCGCTTCGGCGAAGCCGCCCTGTACACCCCCAACCGGCCGGAGGCGATGGCGGCGGCGATTCGGGACGCGCTCCGCCGGAGGGCGGAACTGGGCGCGGCCAGCGCCGCCGCCGGGCGCCGCCTTCGGGCCCAAAGGCAGGCGGCGATGCGGCGCCTGGCCGAGCTGGTCGCCCGGCCCGGAGCGCCAGCCGCGGCCGGCCGCCGGGCGGGCTGAACCTTGGCCGCCTACCCGCCGCTCGCCGAGGTTGGCGACGCGGTCTCCGATCCCAGGCCGGCGAAAGCCCCGCTGGACGGCCGGCGAGTTCTGATGATCAGCCAGCACCCGGTGCCCCACAACCCGACCACCCGCCGAAACGTCGAGTTCGTATTGGAGCAGGGCGGCCGGCTCGACCTGGTCTGCATGCGGGATCCGACCGGGGCGGCGCCCCCCGCCCATCCCCGGCTGCGGATCTACGCGTTCGGTCTCCGGCACCGCCGGTCGAGCCGGCTCTGGTACCCCTACGAATATCTGGCCTTCATGCTCAGAGCGCTGCCCAGGGTGACCTGGCTCAGCCTCCGGCACCGGTACGCCGCCATCCAGGTCGACAACTTGCCCGACTTCCTGGTCTTTCTCGCCCTGCTCGGGAAGCTGCGCGGCGCCCGGGTGGTGCTCTTCATGTTCGAGTTGATGCCGGAGATGACCGCCACCCGACTCGGTGTCAGCCCGGATCACTGGATCGTCAGACTCGCCCGCGGGCTGGAGCGGGCGGCCACCCGCTTCGCCGACCAGGTGGTGGCGGTAAGCGTCACCTGTCGCCGCATCCTCGCCCAACGCGGCGTACCCGAGGCCCGCCTAACCGTCGTGTACAACACCCAGCCGGAACGGGTCCCGGTCCCCGATCCGGAGCCGGGCGGCGACTACCTGATCACCCACGCCACCCTGGTCGAGCGGTACGGGGTGCAGGTGCTGCTGCGAGCCTTCAACCGGCTGCGCGACCGCCATCCGGACCTTCGCCTCCAGGTGCTCGGGGAAGGCGAGTACCTGCCCGAACTCCTGGCCCTGACCGCCCGGCTGGGCCTGGAGGACCGGGTCAGCTTTCCAGGCTATTTGCCCTGGGTCGAGGCGATGCGGAGGATTCGCGGAGCCCGGCTGGGAGTGGTCCCGGTGCTCGCCGACGGCTACGGCGAGATCATCCTGCCGATGAAGCTGCTCGACTACGTGCGGTTCGGCCTGCCTGCGGTCAGCTCCTACCTGCCGACCATCGCCGAGCACTTCCCCGAGGGCTCGGTGGCCTACTGTCCGCCCGGAGACGACGCCGCCCTGGCCGAGCAGATCGACCGGCTGCTGCGGCGACCGGACGCGGCTCGCCGACAGGCAGAACTGGCGGCGGAAGCGCTCGAGCCCTTGCGGTGGGAGCATTCCTCGCGAAACTACCTGGCCGCACTGACCGGCGACCGGTGATCCAGGTGCTTCGCCGACCGCGGCCGGTCGGACCGACCTTCACCATCTCGGCGGTGGTGATCGTGGTCGCCGCCCTGGCCGCGGCCGCGCTCATCCCCACCGGCCGGGTGCCGTTGCCCTACCTGGCCGGCGCGGTCGCCGCCCTCGGCTACATCCTGATCGTGGCCTGGCGGCCATGGGTGGGCATCGCCATCCTCTCCTTCGCCGTGCCGTTGACCGCAGGCCTGGGCCGCAACACCGTGATCCCCCTGCTCCGCACCAGCGAAGCCCTGCTGGTCCTGGCCGCGATCGGGGTCGCCGTCCACGAACTGCCCAGGAGGCGGCCCCGCCCCTTCATCGACCTCGATTTGCCGGTGCTCCTCTACACCCTGTCGGGGACGATGATTCCGGCCGCGGTGCTGCTGCTCTCGGGGCTCCGGCCCGATCTCGACGGGTGGCGGAACGTCGCCGCCCCCCTGCAACTCCTTCTGCTCTACCTGGTCGTATCCCGGACCGAGATCGAGAGCCGGGGACTCCGCCTGATCCTCAACCTGGCCCTGCTCGACACCATGATCGTGGCCGTGGTCGGCATCGCCCAGTTGCTCGACCTGCCCGGAGTCCGCTCCTTCCTTGGCACCTACTACAACCCGGGTGGGGTGGCCCTGTGCCAGTACGGGATCTGCCGCCCCACCTCCCTGGTAGAGCACTGGAGTTCGTTCGGAGTCTACTCGGCAATGGGCTATGCGATCGCCCTCGGCCTTGCCGTTCACCGGGTGCGCGGATTCAACCCGTGGTGGCTGGCCGCCGTTACCGTCATCGATTGTGCCGGGCTGCTGGCCAGTCAGACCCAGGCCGCTTACGTCGGCGCGGTGATCATTACCGTGCTCCTGGTCGTCCACGGCCGGCGCTTCCCGCCCCAACTGGCCGGGCTCGGAGCCGCCATCCTGCTGGGCCTGGCCCTGTTCGGAACCCAGGTGTCGGACCGGATCGCCCAGCAGCTCAACGGCACCGTCGCCACCGTCTCGACCCCCGAGAGCTTGCAGACTCGCGAACTGTACTGGTCCGAGCTCTTCGTACCCGTCCTGATGGACCACCCGGTTTTCGGAACCGGAACCTTGATCTCCAGCGAGGTGCCCTCCCGGCTCGAGAAGTTCGTCGACAGCGAATATCTGCGCCAGGGCTTCCGCTCGGGGGTGATCGGGATCGGCATCCTGCTCCTGCTGCTGGCGGCCCTGTTCTGGACCGGGTGGCGCAGCCGACGGCTGGCCGACCCCCTCGACCGGGCGCTGGGCGGGATGGTGGCTACCTACGGGGTGTCGCTGGCGGTGATGGGCTGGACCGCCGACTTCCTCACCTTCGCCGTGATCGCCCAGCAGTTCTGGTTCATGGTCGCCCTTTTTGCCGGCCGCCTGATCCTCCTCCGGCGGCCAAGCCTGTCCGGTCTGGTCCGCCTCGGGGTGGCCGAGCCCAACGCCGGGCGCTACCGGTGGCGCCCGGCCGGGGCCGGTTCGGAGGTGCCGGCCCACCCCCGTCGAGCGCGCGGGCCGGCGCTACCGGAACTCCTGCGCTCCGGGCTGGGCCGGGTGGCGCCGGCCGCCCGCCGGCTACCGGTGGCGGGCCCACTGCTCGCCAGCCTGTACCGGTCGAACGACGTACGCCACATCCTCTCGGTGGCGAGCCTGCAGTTCATCGCCAATTCCACCGCACGGTTCCTCGGCCTGGTCTTCCAGGCCCTGTCGGGCCGGCTGCTCGGCCCCAGCGGCTATGGCGTCTTCGCATACGCGCTGGCTGTGTCGAATGTCGGCTCGATCCTGGTGATCAATTCTCCGACCGGCATGGCCCGGATGCTGGTGACCACCCGGCACGACCGGGCCGAGCAGGTCAGGCTGTACAGCAACTGGGTGGTGGTGATGGCCGCCCTGGTCGGACTCAGCCTGGTGATTGTCCCCGGCGGCCTGCTCCTGCTCGACTCGCTGCCCGGCGCCGCCCATGGCTTCGCACATGGCCTGACCGGATGGATGCTGGTCGGCCTGGCCGGCTATCTGGTCGGGATCACCATCTTCCAGGGATACCGGGAGGTGAAGCGGGGCCAGGAGCGATTCCTCAGTGTCGCCGGCTTCTTCATCACGTCCAACGTGATCCAGGTGGCGGCGGTGGTGCTGGCCGCCTCGCTCGGCCTGCTCAGCCCCGCCGTGTTCTTCGCGATCCCGGGGGCCTCGTACCTGGCCGCCCTCGGCCTGTACACGCTGATCGATCCGATCCGGATCCCGGTCGACCTGTCCCGAGTGTCCTGGGAGGGAGTCCGGGCGGTGTTCGGCTATACCGGACCGCTGTTGATCCAGACCGCCTTCTACATGATCTGGTTCTATGCCGACCAGTTGGTGCTGGCTCACTTCGTCAGCAACTTCGAGCTCGGCAACTACGCGGCCGCCAAGACCATCACCAACATCGTGCTACTGGTGCCCAACGCGCTGCTGACCGCCATGGTGCCCCAGGTGGCCCGGCGGACCGGCCGGGACGCCTTCCGCTACATGCTCAAAGTGCTGGCCACCACCGCCGCCGCCTGCCTGCCGATTCTGCTCGTGTCGGTGGTGGCGCCGAGCCTTCTGGTCAGGATCGCCTATGGCGGAAAGTACCCGCTGGCCGGACACTTCGTGCCCTGGCTGGCCCTCGCCATGGTCCTGTACAGCTTCTACTCGGTGCTGGCCAATGCCTGGCTGGGCCTGGGCAACGCGCGCATCGATGCCGCTTCCACCTTCACCGGGATGGCGCTCACGCTGGTGGCGGCGGTGCTCCTGGTCCCGGCCATGGGCGGCATCGGAGGCGCCCTCGCCTTCGGGCTGGGCAGCCTGGCTCAGTTCGTATTCATTCTCGGCTTTACCTTGCGCTGCTGGCCGCGGACCCTGCCCGGAGAGGGACCCAGGCGGCGCCGGCGGCGCCGGCTGGAGGCGTTGCTGGGCCGGTGAACGGTGAGCCGTCTCAGCGAGCCGGGAAGGGCTCCGGGCTGAGCCCGAATCCGCGGGCTGGCGATGGCAGCCCAATGCGTGGCCCGGAGTGCGCTCCGGGTGATAGCTGGAGATCGACGACCGCGAAGCCCGGCTAGATCGCGGCCAGCTCCCCGATCACGGAGATCTCCGAGCGGATTCGGCCGACCTCTTCGTCGATCGCCACCCACTGACCGTTGCCCTTCAAGGAGCGGTCGATGGCTTCCAGCAAGGCCACCACCTGGACCCCCTGGGCGGCGTCGGCGACCGGGGCCTGGCCGGTGGTGGCGGCGCGCACGAAGTCTTCGCATTCGGCGCTCAGCGGCTCGCGCCAATCGAACTTGGCCACCGAAACCTCTCCGTTGCGGTAGTTGAGCGAGAACTCACCGTCCACGTCGACGCCCTTGTCGAAAATCTTGACCTTGTCGTCGGCGGCGATCTCACTGTACACGACCATCTTCTTCGAGCCGACCACCGTGAAGCGGCGGACCTTGACCGGATCGAGCCAGCTCACGTGGACCTGGGCTTTCATCCCACTCTCGAACTCGAAATCCATGTAGACGACGTCGTGCACGCCCGGGATGACACAGCAGTTGCCGCGCGCGCTGACCGCCGCCGGCAGTTCCCCGAACACGAAGGTGAGAATGGAGAGGTCGTGGGGCGCAAGGTCCCAGACCACGTTGCTGCGAGCGGAGAACAGGCCCAGATTGAGCCGGGCGGCATCGACGTGGAGGATGCGGCCCATGTCCCCGGAACGTACGATTCGCTTCAGCTCGATCACCGCCGGGTTGTAGACGAAAGTGTGGCCGACCATCGCCACCAGCCCACGCGCTTCCGCGATGTCGCGCAGTTCGATGGCGTCTTCGACGCTGGTGGCGAACGGCTTCTCGACCAGCACGTGCTTACCGGCCAGAAGGGCATCTTTGGCCACCCGGTGATGGGTGTGGATCGGAGTCGCCACCACCACCGCCTGGATGTCGCTCTCGAGCATCTCCCGATAGTCGGTATAGAGCCGGGCTTGAGGGAAGGTAGCGGCAACCATGTCGAGCCGGTCGGCCTGCATGTCGGCCACCGCCGCCAGCCGGCTGGCCGGCAGCGCGCTCAGGTTGCGGCTGAGATTCGGGCCCCAGTACCCATACCCGATCACGCCTACCCGCAACTGATCGGCGGCGGGCGCGATGTCCGTGGGCTGGCTGCCAACACCAATGAACTGGTCCATATTCCTCCCCTCACTCAACGCGCTTCCAGCGCCCGATCCGGTGAGCCAGTCGAGTCTGGCCATGGGCTGCGCCGGAACCGCTGAACCGCCGGTAACGCTGGCGACCGGGATCCACCCGGCTGCCACCATCACCGTCGGTGCATTCGTTGGCTGGCTCAACTCTAGCCGCACATGGCCGGCCAAGAGTCAAGTTCCTGTAAACGAGCCCGCGATTCCGGCCGAATGATCGCCCCGATCGGCGACCTGATGCGCGGTTGGTGGCGCCAGCGTTCGAGTAACCTTCGGGCATGGACTTCGATCTCAGCCCCAGCGAGCGTGCCTTTCGTGACGAGGTGAGGGCCTGGCTCAGGGCCAACCTCCCCGCCCCCGACGAGGCCGCCGAGGACACCCGCAGCCCAGACTGGGTGGAGCGCCGGCGGGAGTGGCAGAAGCGGCTTTACGAGGCCGGCTACGTCGGCATCGCCTGGCCCAAGGAGTACGGAGGGCAGGGCGCGACGCTGATGGAGCAGGTCATCTTCGACCAGGAGATGATCAACGCCCGGGCGCCCCAGCCGATCAACGCGATCGGGCTGGGGATGGCCGGACCGGTGATCATCGCGCACGGCACCGAGGAACAGAAGCGACGCTACCTCCAGCCGCTGCTCAGCGCCGACGAGATCTGGTGTCAGGGCTTCAGCGAGCCCAACGCCGGCAGCGACCTCTCCGCCCTTCAGAGCCGGCTGGAGGACCGCGGCGACCACTACGTGCTCAACGGTCAGAAGGTGTGGACCAGCGTCGGCCATCTGGCCCGCTGGTGCATCCTGGTGGCCCGGGAGCGCAAGGAGCCCAATCCCCGCGACGGGCTCACCTATGTGATCGTCGACATGAAGTCGCCCGGGGTCGAGGTCAAGCCGCTGGTCCAGATCACCGGTGATCCCGAGTTCAACGAGGTCTTCTACACCGACGTGGTGGTACCGAAGGAGAACGTGCTCGGCGAGCCCGGCCAGGGCTGGCAGGTGGCGATCACCACCCTCCTGCACGAGCGAGGCACGCTGGGCATGGCGCTCGCCACCCGCGGCCGGATCACCGCCGACGAGGTGATCAACCGCGCCCGCCAGCTGGGCCGGTCGAGCGATCCGCTATGGCGCCAGCGGCTGGCCCAGCACTACATCGAGGCCCGGGCGATCCAGCTCACCGCCTTCCGGGGTCTCACCCGAACCATGAAGACCGGCGTGCCCGGACCGGAGGGTTCGATGATCAAACTGGCCTGGTCGGAGCTCAACCAGCGCATGGCCGAATCGGGCCTCGACCTCGAAGGGCCGGAGGGGCTGGTCGCCCACGGGGACATCTGGGAATACAGCTACCTGCGCAGCAAGGGCAACACGATCGAAGCGGGCACCAGCGAGGTGCTGCGCAACATCCTCGCCGAGCGAGTGTTGGGTTTGCCCAAGAACCGCTGAGCGGGCGCGGCCGGGCGAATCGGTCGCGCCGGCGACGGTGGCCGCGGATCAGGGCTCGGCCGCCGCCGGCGGCCGGCGAATGCCCAGGCTGTAGCAGAAGGCGTCGACCTGCTCGGGAGAGAGCGCGGTGAGGGCGATCCCGGCCTGGCGCGCGCCCACCAGCAGCCGGGCCAGGAACTCCAGCGCCTCGGCCTTGAGCAGGGCCTCAGGGGGGTTGGCGGCCACCACCAGCGACCCATGGTTGGCCAGCAGCATGACATCGGCCGAGCTGGCGGCGGCCGCGGCGGCCGCCGCCAGCTCGGCACTGCCCGGGTTGTAGAAGGGCACCCTGGCTACCTCCCGGACGTAGTAGAGGCCGTCGGTGTTGACGTGGGTCGGCACCGGTTCCTGCGAGCAGGCGAGCAGGGTCGTCCAGGGCGCCGAGGTGTGGAGCACGGCCCCGGCATCGACCCGGGTGGCGTAGATCCGCCGATGCATCTCCACCTCGACCGAAGGCCGGCCACCGACCGCCGCTCCGGCCCCGGCGATGTCACAAAGCGCGAGGTGGCCGGGGCCCAGACGGTCGAGCCGGGCCCCGGCCCCGCTGATCAGGAAGCGCCCGCGGTCGAGCCGGCCGCTCAAATTGCCCGAGGTACCCCAGGTCAAACCGCGTTCGATCACCTGGCAGCCGGTTTCCCGCAACACCGCCTCGAGCCGAGCCCGGCGCCGACCAGTCATCCGCTCACCGTCAGCGGCAACCAGGTTGACGTGCGCACGTCGAGATAGCCGGTGGAGGTGATCCGCAAGAAGGGGATGGCGATGGTGGTCAGTCCTTCCACGCTCATCAGCGGATTGTCGAACTCGCAGCCCAGCTCCCGTAGCGTCCGGTTGACCTGGACGATCTCGGCCGCAACCTCGCCGGCGGGCCGGTCGCTGACCATTCCGCAGATCTCCGCCGGGGCCTCGGCCAGCACCCTGCCCCCCGCCGCCACCACCGCGCCGCCACCCAGTTCCCGGACCCGCGCGGCCGCCGCCAGCATGTCGACTGGATCCACTCCCAGAACCGTCAGGCAGGGAGCGTCCCAGGTGGCGGTGCAGGCGACCGCGCCGCCACCCAGACCGTAGCCGAGCACCAACCCGGTGAAGCGCCGGTCGGAGTGGAGACGGTCGAACACCGTACAGAGCAGGCCTTCACCCGCCGACTCGGCCTCCCGGGTCACCATCGGCGCCGTGAACCGGATTGCGCGATAGCGACCCCCGGCCGGCGGCCGGCGGAAGTCGGCAAGCTCCAGCCGTTCCAGGCGCACCCCTTGCCGCCATCTGTCGGACCAGCGATGGGCAACGCCACCTGAGGCCTCGACCCCACCGACCATCACCAGGCGGGGGCGAAATCTCCCATCCGGTGGGATCACCACCAGGTCGGCCATCATGGCCGGTCCCAGGCCGCCCAGCCACCGCCCCAGGCCGATCCGTTCGGCCACCGTCCGGCTGGCCATCCGGATCGCGGTCGCCGGGCTGAGGCCGAGTTCGATCGCATACTCGACCACCGTGTTGAGCGACTCGCCGGCAGCCAGCCGGGCGGGCTCCACCCCATCGGTGACCAGCGCCATCCGGTCCAGCGCCGGCCGGCCCTTCCCATTCCAGAGCCGGGCGATGTCGGAGAGGTCGCGGCGGGTGGCCCCGTGGCGAGCGTACGTGTACAGGCCGAGGCGCAGCCGGTTCAAGGCATCCTCGGCGTTGATGCCCTCATGGTCCGAGCCCACACCCAGCGCCATGTAGGCCGCGAGCGCAGCCGGACGGGCCCCGGCGGCATGGCCGTCGACCGCCTTGCCCAGCCGGTTGGCGGCGGCGATCAACCCTTCGGTGCGCGCGCCGCCGGAAAGCACCGCCTGCCAGTAAGACTCCCCGACGGCGACCACCAGCGGATGCTCCAGCCACCGGATCCATGGCTCCGCATCCCCCAGCCAGGCGTCATGGACCGGGTCCAGGCAGACCAGCGGCGAGAGGGCGAAGAGGATCCGTGCCGACTGCGCCTCGGCCTCGGCCACCAGCTCGGCCATCAGTTCGGTACCGCCCAGAAAGGCCAGTTCCAGGGTTTCGACGACAGTGGTGGTGACGCCCGCCCTCAGCTGTCCGGAGGCGGTCTCGGCGATCCCGATCCGGTTCAGATGGGTATGACCCTCGATCAGACCGGGGGCGACCAGGTCGCCCTCCAGCTCGATCACCCGGCGGGCGTTTCCGACGTGACGGTCGGCCTCGGGACCGACATAGGCGATCCGGTCGCCGGCCACTACCACCCCCCATCCCTCCAGGATCTCCTCGGAGAACACGTCGACCACCGCCCCGCCCCGCAAGACCAGGTCGGCCGGGGCCTGAGCTCGGCTCACCGCCACCAGGTGGCGCATGGTGGCGGGGCCGGCGGCGAAGCGGGCGGCGGGCGCCTGGAACGCCATACGCGGTTCAGATTACCCTTCGGGCATGGACTTCGACCTCTCGCCCGAACAGGAGGAGCTGCGCTCCACGGCCCGCGCCTACCTGCAGAGAACCTACCCGCCGGATCGGGTCCGCAGAATGGGCGAGAACCGCCGGCTGTACGACGAGTCGGACTGGAAGGCGCTCGCCGAACTCGGCTGGACCGCGCTCGGCATCCCCGAGGCCTACGGAGGCTTCGGCACCTTGCTCGACCTGGTGGTCGTGCTCGAAGAGGCCGGCCGGGTCAACCTGCCCGGGCCCCTGCTCAGCACCATGGGCATGGCTGTGCCGATCATCCTGGAGGCGGGCGGCGAGGCCCAGAAGCGAGACCTGCTCGGCGCGATCGCGGCCGGTCGGGCCCGCGCCACCGCCGCGATCAGCGAGCGGACCGGCCGCTGGGACGCTACTGGCATCGCCCAGGTCACCGCAGAACCCGCGGGTGCGGGCTGGAGGCTGAGCGGAACCAAGCACTACGTGACCGACGCTGCGGTGGCCGATCACATCGTGGTGGCGGCCCGCACCCGCGGCGAAGGCGAGGACGGCATCACCCTGTTCGTGGTCAGCGGCCGACCCGAGGGCCTGGAGATCAGGACCACGCCTACCCTGGACCTCACCCGGGACTGGTTCGAGGTGAGCTTCAACGGCGTCGAGGTCGATGATGGCGCGCGCCTGGGCCCGGTCGACCGCGGCTGGCCCCCGCTCCAGCGCGCGCTCCACTGGGCGACCGCGGCGCTCTGCGCGGAGATGGTGGGTGGGGCGGCCGAGATCCTCGAGCGGTCGGTGCAGTACGCCAAGACGCGCCACCAGTTCGGCAAGCCGATCGGGGTCTACCAGGCGATCGCCCACCGCCTCGCCAACATGCTGCTGGAGGTGGAGAACGCCCGCTCGACCACCTACTACGCGGCCTGGGCGGTGGAAGCCGACGCCGAGGACCGGGCCCTGGCCGCTTCGGTGGCGAAGGCCTGCGTGTCTGACGCGTTCCGTGACGCGGCCAACGGAGGGATCCAGGTGCACGGCGGCATCGGCTTCACCTGGGAGCACGAAGCCCATCTGTACCTGAAGCGGGCGAAGGGTTCCGAGAAGACCCTCGGGGACGCGACCTACCACCGAGAGTTGATCGCCCAGCACCTCGATCTCTAGGACTGCCGCTGGCGATGTCGAGCCCGGTCACTCTGGCCCAGCTCCAGGAACGACTGGACAGCTGGGAGTTCACCCGGCGATACGGTTTCCGGGCCGACTCGGCCGGCGACGGCATCGTCCGCCTGGAGGTGCCCTACCTGGAGGCGCACGACCGTCCCAATGGTCGGGTCTCGGGAATGGTCTACATGCACGCGGCCGACGTCGGCTTCTGGCTGGCCGTGACCACTCGCCTGGGACTGGACGCGGTGACCGTGACCACCCAGCTGAACACTTCCTTCCTGGCGCCCGCCCAGAAGGAGCGCTTCTGGTGCCGGGCGGAGGTGCTCAAGGTGGGCAGGACTCTCTGCTACGGAACCGCCACCTGCGTCAATGACGCCGGCCGGATTCTCAGTCACCACACCCTGGAGTACATCCGCATCGAGTGAGCCGGCGGCCTCAGCGCCAGGGCAGGAGCTCCAGTTGCTCTGAGCGGTCGGCGATCAAATGACGCATGGCCCGCGCCATCCGGCTCACCTTCTCGCGGTCGGAGACGGCGCCGAACTCGGCCTGGGCCAGGCCGTCGAGCAAAAGGTCGATCCCGCGCAGTCCGTTCGGCTCGTCGTACTTGAGCGCACGGACCGCCGCCAGCAACCGCTCTGCCCGCTCGTCCTCCCCGTGCCGGCGGAGAATTGCGGCGAGCTGGGAGCCGAGCACGGCGACCTTCCAGCTGGTCGGGTGCAGGTCGTCCTGGGAGAGGGCGACCTGCCTCGGCTCGGGCTCGGGCTCGGTCCGGGCCGGAGACGGCAACAGCCCCCTGAGCCGGGCCATCGACCGGCGCAGGTCAGGGCCCAACAGGATGATCATCCCCACCCCGAAGAGCAACAGCGCCAACAGGCCTGCCGCTGCCACCTGCATAGCTAAGACTGTACCCTTTAAACCTGATGAGCGATACGCCGGTACCCCGGGTGGCGATCGTCACCGGCGCCTCCTCCGGCTTCGGTTTCGCCACCGCCAGGCAGCTGGCCGGGCTCGGCTACACGGTGGTCGCCGGCGCCCGCCGGGTCGAGCGGGCGGCGGAGGCGGTGGCCGGTTCCCCGGGGGTGGCCCTGGAGCTGGATGTGCGCGACCCGGACAGCATCCGGCGGTTCGTGGCCGAGGTCGGCGGTCGCCACGGCAAGGTGGACGTCCTGGTCAACAACGCGGGTCTGGCGCTGGAGCTCACCCCGATCGAGAGCACCGACGACCAGGACTGGATCGGCATGTGGGAGACCAACGTGCTGGGCCTGCTCCGCATGACCCGCGAGTGCCTGCCCTGGATCCGCCGGGCGGCCCACGGCCACATCGTCAACGTCGGCTCGGTGGCCGGATTCGAGAGCTACCGGGGCGGCGCCGGCTACACCGCCACCAAGCATGCCGTGCGCACCATCAGCCGCACCCTGAGGCTTGAGCTCAACGGTGAGCCGATTCGGGTCAGCGAGATCGCGCCCGGAATGGCCGAGACCGAGTTCAGTCTGGTTCGCTTCAAGGGCGACGCCGAGCGTGCCCGGGCGGTCTACCAGGGGGTACAGCCACTGACCGCCGACGACGTGGCCGAATGCATCGTATTCGCGATCACCCGCCCTCCTCATGTCGACATCGACGAGATGGTGATCCGGCCGGTAGCCCAGGCCGCCAGCTTCATGGTCGCCCGCCAGCTCTCGACCTGAGCCGGACGCCTCAGCCCAGGATCAGTTCCCGGAGCGCTTCGAACAGCGGCGAGCCCGGTTCGCCCACCGTCTCGGTGGCCCGGAAGTGGTGAGCCCCGGGCTGGACGACCAGCCTGGTGAGGATGCTTCGGGCCCGCAGGTGAGCGGCGTACCGCCGGGTCTGCTCGTGGAAGGCGGGAGGCTCGGCGCCACCCACCGAGAGCACAGCCCGAGCCCGGCTCCGGATGGGAAGATGGATCGGGCTCAGCCGCCGAGCCGCCTCGGAGTCGAGCCGGAGGGCGTCGTTGACGCTGGTTTCGAGCAGCGGCAGCAGATCGAACAGGCCGCTGATGGCGGCGGCGCCGCGCAGCGGATCGGCGGCCAGGCCGAATGCCGGCCAGTCGGTTGCCAGCAGCATCGCCACCAGGTGGCCGCCGGCCGAGTGCCCCACCGCCACCATCCGTTGAGGATCGAAGCCGAGTTGACCCGCTTCGCGGTAGAGGAAGGCCACCCCCCGCCGGATCTGGTCGACGATCTCCGCCAGGCCGGCTTCGGGCGCCAGAGTGTGGTTGAGGCTGGCGAAAGCGACGCCGGCCTCCACCCAGGGTGGGGCGAGGAACGAGAAATCGGACTTGTCCATCGATCGCCAGTAGCCCCCATGCACGTAAATCAGCAAAGGAGCGCCCGGGCCGGCCGGAAACAGGTCCAGCCTTTCAGCCGGCTGGGGGCCGTAGGCAAGGTCGAGCCGCACCTGGAGCCGCCCCCGCGCCTCCGCGCTGGCCGCCGCCCAGGCTGCGAAGATGGTCGGATGCTCGGGCACCGACCGTCGGGCACTGTACTCGAGCTCGAGATCCCGGGGGCGGTCTGGCGGCTCACTCACTGGTAGCGCCGGCCCTGGTACTCGATCCATCCCGGCACCGGGCAGCCCCGGGAAGTCCTGGCGTGCAGGCAATGGATACCGATCCTGCCCCCGCCGTCGTTGTAGAACTGCCCGTGCAAGGTTAGCCGGTCGCCCGGCCGGACCGGCACCGGGGGGGCCAGGGTGGTGTTCTGATCCATCTCGAAGACCTGGCCGGCCGGATCCTTGAGCAGAGCCCGCTCGTGATTGCCCGAAATCTGCGGCTCACTGATCACGATCGCGGTCACGGTCACTGAATCGACCCTGGATTGCCCGGTCTGGAGCGCGCACTCGAGGTCGCAGGCGCCAGCGGCGGCCGGGGCCTGGCCGCCGCCGCAGGTGGTGATCGAAATCAGCAGCAGGAGGGCGGCCGGCCACCCAGCCAGATACCACCGGAGCCGCCCGCCTCCCATCAGGGCCGCGCCGCCGCCAAAGCGCTGGTGATCGTGACCCGACCCTCGTAGAGGGCCTTGCCGAGGATTACCCCAGCCGCGCCCGCCAGGCGCACGTTCGCCACGTCCTCGGCAGAACTCACCCCGCCCGAGTACACGACCGGATGCCGGAAGCGCTCGATCACTTCGGCCAGGCGCTCGAGGTCGGGGCCGGCGAGGGTGCCGTCGCGGTCGATCACGGTGAGGATCACGCCTCCCAGTGACATTGGGTTCCAGCGCTCGGCGAGCTCGGCCAGGCCGGCCTTTTCGGTGTCGAGCCAGCCGCTCACCGCGGGCCGGCCCGCCCGCAGATCGAGCGCCGCCAGCACCCGGCCCGGGGCAGCCTCCGTACACGCCTGGAGCACGTCCGGCCGGCGAACAGCGGTGGTGCCCATCACCACCGCCGCCACCCCGGCATCCAGCCATCGAAAGACATCGGCGAGACCGCGTATTCCGCCCGCCACCTGCACCTCGGTTCCGGCCTCGGCCACGATCCGGCTCACCGCCTGGCGGTTGTCTCCGCTCCCGGCGGCGGCATCGAGGTCGACAACGTGAAGGCGAACGGCGCCAGCGGCGGCGTGATCGCGAGCGATCGAGACCGGGTCGGACCCGTACACCGTCTGGTGCTCGAACGAGCCCCGGAGGAGGCGAACACAGCGGCCGCCCCGGATGTCGATGGCGGGAATCACCAGCACGGCCTAAAGTCTGCCCGAGCCCGGCGTCGGGTGGATCGCCGGGTCAGCGATAGTTGGTGAACTGGAGCGGTACAGGGATGTCGTCGGCGGCCTTGAGTTCGGCGATCACCGCCTGGAGCGCATCCTTCTCCCGGCTGGTAACCCGCAACTGGTCGCCCTGGATCCGGGCCTGCACCCTGGAACTGACCGCCTTGATCCGCTTCTGGAGGTCTCTGGCCAGGGCCTCGGAAATGCCGGCGTTCAGGGTCACCTCGATCTGGCCCCTGCCCCGCCCCACTGTCTTCACCTCACCAGGCTTGAAAAGCTTGACCGAGAGGCCCCGCTTCGCGCCTTTTTCGAGCAGCACCTGGACCATAGCCCGGGCCCGGTCCTCGGTCGAGGCCTCGAGCACGATCCGGTCCCCCTTCAATTCGACCGTGGGACCGGTGTCCTTGAAGTCGAAGCGGGTGCTGACCTCGCGCCGGACCTGGTCGAGAGCGTTGTTCAGCTCCTGCCGGTCGTACTCGGAGACGACGTCGAAGGAATACTCAGCCGCCATCAGGAACCGGCTAGAACCAGTGGAAGATCTGATTGAAGCCGGAGATCACCACCACCGCCGCCAGGGCCAGCGCCAGCAGCGCGGTGCCCCCCATCAGCAGCCCGACCCCGATCGTGCCGGCATCCAGCGGCTCCTCCTCGTCTTCATCCGGGCCGGGTACCGACGCCGGGGGAAGGTCGTCGAGTCCCTCCGCGGTGGCCCGGCGCAGGAGTTCGTCGAGCACCTCCCGGCCGGCGGCCGGGACTCCCCTCTCCTCGACCCGGGCGAGCGCCTGCCGCAAATTGTCGCCCGTCTCGCCGAGCGCGGTCGACACCAGGTCGAGGGCCCGGGTGGCGGCCGGCGACTGGTGCTCGCGGCGCAATTCGGCGATCAGGTCGTAGATGGTCATGACTCTCCACTGTTTATAGCGGAATCGCGAGCCCCGGCACCCCGTCCCGGGTCCTCCCTCCCGGGGCGGGACGGGCGACCCGGCTCGCGACCGGCGAGCGGCACCAGCAGCAGCGCCGCGGACAGAGCGCAGGCGGCCAGCAGGATGAAGCCGGCGGTCCACGAGGTGAGGGTGACGAACACGGCGAAGCCGGAGAGGGCCAGCATGGCTCCGGCAAAGGTGCCGATGTTCTGCAGCCCGAGCGCGAAGCCGCGCACCGACGGATGGACCAACTCGGCGGTCACCGTGTACGCCAGGCCGGTCCAGAACACCGACAGGGTGCCCCCAGCCAGAACCAGCCCCACCGTGACCGCCAGCGGCAGGCCCAGGCTGGCGCTGGTCGCTCCCGCCCCGGCGGCCAAAGCCAGCGCCACCCCCAGCAGCACACCTGCCCGCCGGCCAGAGGTGTCGGACAAGATCCCCAGCGTGATCCGGCCGACCGCCCCCAGCAGCTGGATCCCGGCCAGCACGTAGGAGGCATGGATCACGTCCATCCCCCGCTGGTCGTGGAGGAACACGACCGTGTAGCCGACGAACGCGAACTGAGGCACCACCAGCAAAAAACTGACGGCCACCATCCGCCAGAGGTCGGGGCTGCGCAGCGGCGAAACCGGGGCTGGACCCGGGCCCGGCAGGCGGTCGTCCGGATCCCGGATCAAGGCCCAGGCGATCACCGCCACCACCGCGCACGCCCCGGCCGCCGCCAGCACACCCCGCGAGGCATCGGCGGTGCCGGCCAGCCGGGGCAGCACCAGCGCCGCCAGCGCCGATCCGAGCGGCACGCTCATCTGCCTGAGGCCCATCGCGAAACCGCGCTGGGAGGCGGAAAACCAGCCCGCCACCGCGCGACCTCCAGCGGTGTTGATCCCCGCCCCACCGATGCCGAAGAGGAAAAACGCGATCACCAACTGGTGGAGGTCGCGGGCCATGCCGGCCGCGAACAGGAAGACGGCCGCCGCGGCCAGGCCGGCGGTGTGCACGGCTCGCTCTCCGATCCGGTCGCACAACCAGCCCCACCCGCCGACTGAAAGCATGGTGCCCAGATAGGTCGCTCCGAAGGCAAAGCCCAGCTCGGAGAGGCTGGCGTGGAACTCGGCCCGGAAAGCCGGGCCCATGATCGGCAGGCCCTGGGCGGCCCCGGCGATCAGGCCCTGGGCGATGAAGCCGCCGGCCAGCACCACCCAGCGGTAGCCGGGGCGCCCTCGGGCAGGGTCGCTCGCCCTCGCCGCCGGTCCCATCGATTCCAGCCTACCGGTCATAAGCGGACCGGCCGGCGGCCACCTGACGGGCTGGTACAGTCCAGGTGATGAGCACGGCACCACCCAACAGCTGGATCTACTTCGAGGGCGAATTCCAGCGGTACAACGACGTCAGGCTCGGGGTCATGACTCACGCGCTCCACTACGGCACCGGCTGCTTCGAGGGCATCCGGGCCTACTGGAACCCGAAGCGTGAGCAGCTCTTCCTGCTCGAGCCCCGGGCCCACTACGACCGACTGAGGCTCTCAGGTCGGATCCTGCGCATGAACCTCCGGTGGCCGACCGACGAGTTGGTGGCGGTGACCATCGAGCTCCTGCGCCGCAACCAATACCGGCAGGATGTTTACATACGGCCGCTGCTCTTCAAGGCCTCGGAGGTGATCGGAGTCAGCGTGCACAACCTGCCCGACACCTTCCTCATCTACACCGCCGGCTTCGGCAACTATGTCGACATCGAGAACGGCCTCAGGTGCTGCGTGGCCAGTTGGCGCCGGATCAGCGACAGCGCGCTCCCCGCCCGAGCCAAGGTGACCGGCGGCTACATCAACTCCGCCCTGGCCAAGAGCGAGGCGATCGAGAACGGCTTCGACGAAGCGATCGTACTGACCATGGACGGCCACGTCTCCGAGGGCTCGGCCGAGAACGTGTTCCTGCTCAAAGACGGGGTCTTCATCACGCCACCGGTGACCGACGACATCCTGGAAGGGATCACCCGCAAGTTGGCGATGAAGCTGATCCGGGAAGAGTTGGGCAAACCGGTAGTCGAACGCACCATCGACCGCACCGAACTCTACACGGCCGACGAGGTCTTCCTTTGTGGCACCGGGGCGCAGATCTCGCCGGTGATCGAGATCGACCGCCGTCCGGTCGGCGACGGCAAAGTGGGGGAGTTCACCCGCGAGCTGCAGGAGGCTTACTTCGCCGGGGTGCGGGGCGAACACCCTGAGTACACCGACTGGACCGTACCCGTCTACTAGGCTGAGCGGACCGGCTCGCCGGTGAAGGTAGTGGTCGCGCCGAACCCCTTCAAGGGCAGCCTGGGCGCGCCGGCGGCGGCGGCTGCGATCGCGGCCGGGGTGCGGCGGGCGGCCTCCGGCGCGGAGGTGGTCATGATCCCGGTCGCCGACGGCGGCGAAGGCACCGCTGAGGCGCTGCTCGCAGCCCGCGGTGGAAGGTGGATCGAAGTGGAGGTGGTGGGCCCGCTCGGTGACCCGGTGAGAGCCGGCTTCGCCCTCCTCCGGGGGGAGCGTACGGCGGTGGTTGAACTGGCCGCGGCCGCCGGCCTGGACCTGGTGCCAACCGGACGCCGCGACCCGAGGCGGACCTCCACCTTCGGCTTCGGCCAGCTGCTGGAAGCGGCCCGGCGGCAGGGGGTGACCGAGATCATCGCCGGGATCGGGGGCTCGGCCACCAACGACGGCGGGGCGGGCATGGCCCAGGCCCTGGGCTACCGCTTGCTCGACGCCACCGGCGCCGAACTGCCAGGCGGGGGCGGCGCCCTGTGCCGGCTGGCCCGGATCGAGGTGGGCGGTGCCACCGCCTGGAGGGGGCCGGGCCGGCCCCGGGTGCTGGTGGCCTGCGACGTCACCAACCCGCTCTGCGGACCCCAGGGGGCGAGCGCGGTCTACGGACCGCAGAAGGGCGCCGATCCCCAGATGGTGGAGGAACTCGACCGCTGTCTCGCCCGGCTGGCCGACCGGCTGGAGGCCGATCTGGGCGCCGCCGTCCGCGATCTACCCGGAGCCGGGGCGGCGGGGGGCGCGGGCGCCGGACTGGTCGCGTTCTGCGGGGCGGAACTGGCCCGGGGCGCGCCCATGGTGATCGCCGCCGCCGGGCTCGAGGAGGCCCTGGAAGGCGCCGACCTGGTGATCACCGGAGAGGGCCGCGCCGACTTCCAGACCGGGTTCGGTAAGGGCCCGGCCGAAGTCGCCGCCCGGGCGGCCGCCCGCGGCATCCCCTGCGTGATCCTGGCCGGCAGCTTGGGGCCGGGCGCGGAACGGCTCATCGAGTCCGGCTTCACCGCCGTGCTGCCGGTGGCGGAGGGCCCGGCCGAACTGGATTCGATGCTGGCCGACGCACCTGGGCTGCTCGAACGCGCCGCCGAGCGCCTGACCCGGGTCTTCCTGGCCGGAGCCTCGGCGGGGGCCGCGAAGCGTCCGGCAGAACCGGGGCCGAAGCATAGAATCGAAGGGTAATGACTGATCACAACGGCTCCAACGGAGCCCCGGGAGCCGATTCGGTGAAGGCCACCTTCAAGGTCAAGGCGGGCCTGGCCGAGATGCTCAAAGGCGGCGTCATCATGGACGTGGTCAACGCCGAGCAGGCCCGAATCGCCCAGGAAGCGGGGGCCTGCGCGGTGATGGCGCTGGAGCGGGTGCCGGCCGACATCCGCAGAGAAGGCGGGGTCGCCCGGATGTCCGACCCGCTGCTGATCAGAGAGATCATGTCCGCGGTGACGATCCCGGTGATGGCCAAGTGTCGGATCGGGCACACGGTCGAGGCCCAGGTCCTGGAGGCGCTCGGAGTCGACTACATCGACGAGTCCGAGGTGCTCACCCCGGCCGACGAGGAGAACCACATCGACAAGCACGCCTTCAAGGTGCCCTTCGTCTGCGGCTGCCGCGATTTGGGGGAGGCACTCCGCCGGGTCGCCGAGGGCGCGGCGATGATCCGCACCAAGGGTGAGGCCGGCACCGGCAACATCGTCGAGGCGAAGCGGCACCTGACCCGGGTCCAGCGCGACATCCGCCGTCTGCAGGGCCTGAACTACGCCGAACTGGTGCACGAAGCCAAGTTGATCGGCGCCCCGGTCGAGTTGCTCCGGGAAGTCCAGGAGCTGGGCAGGCTGCCGGTCGTCACCTTCGTCGCCGGCGGTATCTCCACCCCGTCGGATGCGGCGTGGATGATGCAACTGGGCAGCGACGGGGTGTTCGTGGGCTCCGGGATCTTCAAGTCGGAGGACCCGCTCAAGATGGCGCGGGCGGTGGTCAGCGCCACCACCTACTACGACCGCCCAGACATCATCGCCGACGTGTCGGCGGGGTTGGGCAAGCCCATGCGAGGGATCGAGATCGCGACCATTCCGGCCCAGGAGCAGCTGGCCGGGCGGGGCTGGTGACCCGGGTCGGCTGAGGCCGCGGCCGGCTGGCGGTACTCAGCCGAGTGGAGCCGCCCGGCCGGCCGGCGGCCGGCTTTTTGGGGATTGGATGGGTGATGCCACGGGTAGAATGCGCTCATAGGCTTCACCACCGCGACTTCGCCGAGCACAACCACACACGAAGAGGGGACCGCAAAAGGCACCGTAGTCGGCGTCCTGGCTCTGCAGGGCGCATTTCGTGAGCACGTTCGGGCTGTCAACCGCTGTGGAGCGGTGGCCCGGACCGTGCGGCTGCCCGAGGACCTGGAGGGCGTCGACGGCCTGATCATCCCCGGCGGCGAGAGCACGACCATGCTCATCGTCGCCAAGCGGCTGGGCCTGTTCGAGCCGCTCAAGCATACGGTCAACCAGGGCCTGCCCACGCTCGGCACCTGCGCCGGGATGATCATGCTGGCGACGCGAATCGACGATGGGATCGACGGCCAGATCGGCTTCGGCACCCTCGACATCGAGGTTCGGCGCAACGCCTACGGCCGCCAGCTCGACAGCTTCGAATCGCCGGTCGAGGTGAAGGGTCTCGACTCACCGTTCCCGGGTGTGTTCATCCGCGCCCCGGTGATCGAGGACACCGGTATGGCCGAGGTGATCGCCCGCCACCGAGGCCGGCCGGTGGGAGTGCGGCAGGGCGCGGCGATGGCCCTGAGCTTTCATCCCGAGTTGAGCCACGATCTGAGGCTGCACCGCATGTTCCTCGAGATGGTGAACCAACACCGGCGCTGGCCGGCCGGCGGTGCCCACGTAGGTGCCCATGCCCACAGCGGCGACCGCCCGGCGAAGACCGGGGAAGGAGCCGGGGAACGGCTGAGTTGAAGGTTCGCGCCGCCAACCTGCGAGACCTGGGCTCGATCGAGGCGATCTACAACGATGGCCGCCACCTGGCCCCCACGCCGCCTCCCGCCCGGCTCTGGTCACTGGTCAGTCACACTCTGGCCGCGATCCTGCCCATGTATCCCGAGAGCCTGCTCTATGTGGCCGAGTCCAACGGCAGGGTGATCGGCTTCATCCAGGCCGCGGTCCGGCCGAGCAGGATGAAATCCCCCCTGGCCAGGAGCCTTCAGGTGCTCAACCTCTGCGTGGCCGACTCCGCTGACGACGGCGAGATCGCCCAGAGCCTGATCGACCAGCTCTGCCGGCATGCTCAGGCCCGGGGCGTGCTCAAGGTTTTCGTGCGGATGCCGCTGGACGATCCTCTCGCTCCCGCCTTCCGGGGCCGCGCCTTCCGCCAGTACGCGATCGAGCACGTTCTCTTCGCCGACAGCGTGGAGCCGGTCAGCGCCCCGGCTCCGGCCGGCCTGCGCCCCACTCGCGGCCGCGACCACCGGCTGGTCTATCAGCTCTATCGGAAGGTGACCCCACCGGCGGTGGCGGTGGTGGAAGGACGCAACTATTCCGAGTGGCGGGCCGCCCGTGACGACGCCGCCCTGCATGGCGGAGGAGCGGTCCAGGAGTTCGTGGTTGACCAGGTCGAAGTGGTCGGCTGGCTGCGCGTCCAGCATTCCTCTTCCACCCACCCGCATGCGCTGAGTCTGCTCTGCCTGCCGGAGGGGCCGCTGCCTCGGGAGCTGGTCGATCACGCGCTCAGCCTGGTCGGCCCCAGCGCACCGGTGTGGACCAGCCTCCGGCACTACGATCACCACCTCTTCGATGCCTTCTACGCACGCGGGTTCAACACCCTGGTCAGCCAGTCGCTGATGGTGCGCGAGCTCGCGCTCAAGGCGACCCTGGCTGAAAAGGTCCTGGTGCCCTCCTTCGGATGACTACGTACGCCCTTGCTGAATTCGTTCAGGAGACCGGATGACGCTCAAACAGTGGTCTGAAGAACTCGAGCTGCTGGCCGAGACTCTGCCCGCCAACCTGGATGGCTCGCTCCGCGAGCGGATCGACCCCGACGTCCTGCTGGAGATCGTGCTCGACCTCGGTCGCGAGCCCTCGGCCCGGGTTCCGGGCAGCGAGGTGCTGCTCTCGGAACGGCCGGTCAGCCACGACGACCTCGAATACGTGATCGAACGGGTGGGAGAGTTCGGCGACGACAACCGGGCCGGCATCGAGCGGACCTTGCATCGGATCAGCGCGATCCGCAACCGCTCCGGCCAGATCGTTGGCCTCACCTGCCGGGTGGGTCGCGCCATGAGCGGCACCGCCGAGATCATCCGCGACATCGTGGTGGGAGGCCACAGCGTGCTCCTGCTCGGCCGCCCGGGGGTAGGCAAGACCACCATCTTGCGCGAGTGCGCCCGTCTGCTGGCCGACGAGCAGCGCAAGCGGGTGGTGATCGTCGACACCTCGAACGAGATCGGGGGAGACGGCGACATTCCCCATCCCGGAATCGGCCGCGCCCGCCGAATGCAGGTCGCGAAGGTGTCGCAGCAACATGCGGTGATGATCGAGGCGGTGGAGAACCATATGCCCGAGGTGATCGTGATCGACGAGATCGGCACCGAGTTGGAAGCCGCCGCCGCCCGGACCATCGCCGAGCGCGGGGTGCAGCTGATCGCCACCGCCCATGGCCAGACCCTCGAGAACCTGCTCGTCAACCCAACCTTGAACGACCTCTTGGGCGGCATCCAGAGCGTGACTCTGAGCGACGACGAGGCTCGACGGCGAGGCACCCAGAAGTCGGTGCTGGAGCGGAAGGCGCCGCCCACCTTCGATGTCCTGGTCGAGATCCAGGAGAAGCAGCGGGTCGCCATTCACATGCCGTTGGCCGACGTGGTCGACCACGCCCTTCGCGGTCAGACTCCGACTCCCAGGATCCGGGTGCGCAATTCCGACGGCCGGGTGATCTCCTCCGTGCAGGAGCCGATGCTCAATCTTTCCGACCTCGCCAACCCGGCTCCGATCGGGCTGAACAGCAACGGACACGGGCACTCCAACGGCAACGGCGCCGGCATCGCGGCCGGCAAGCCCGGTGCCGAGGCGCCCGCCAGCGAAGCGCCGCCAGGCCGCAGCCGCCGGAGCCTCGCCCTGTTTCCCTTCGGGGTCAGCCGCACCTACCTGGACCAGTCGATTCGCGAGCTGGAACTTCCGGTACGGGTACTGAGCAACATCGAGGGCGCCGACGCCGTGATCACGCTCAAGAACTACTACCGCCGGCGGCCGACCAGCCTCCGCCAGGCGGAGGGCATGGGGGTGCCGATTCACATCCTGAAGAGCAACACGGTCACCCAGGTACGCGAGGCGCTGATGCGGATCTACGGGCCGATCCAGGGCGACGAATCCACCGCCCGGGCCCTGAGCGAGGCGCTGGACGGCGTCCGCAAGGTCAAGGCCACCCTGCGACCGCTGGAACTGGGGCCACAGAACGCCTACAACCGGCGCCTGCAGCACCAGTTGGTGGCCGAGCACGAACTGGTCGCCCGCTCTACCGGCAAGGAGCCCCAGCGCCGGCTGCGGATCGAGCATCCGGGCATCACCGAGTGAACGCGCGCCCGGAGCCCGGCTCCGGGTTCTTTTTGAGTTTCGAGGGTACCGATGGGGCCGGCAAGGGCACCCAGATCCGGCTTCTCGCCAGGCGACTGGAGCGGCTCTCTCCGCTGCTGGTCAGGGAACCGGGCGGCACCCGGCTGGGTGAGCAGGTGCGGAGCCTGGTCCTGCACACCCAGGGCCAGGTGGTGCCGGCGGCCGAGATGTACCTCTACATGGCGGCCCGGGCCCAGTTGGTGGACGAGGTGATCCGGCCAGCGCTGGCGGCCGGACGCCTGGTGATCGCCGACCGCTACCACGACTCGACCCTCGCCTACCAGGGCTGCGGCCGGGGCCTGGAGGTGGGCTGGCCTCGCGGTTTTCCCAGGCCCGACCTGACCATCCTGCTCGACGTGCCCCCGGAGGTGGCGGCGGAGCGGCTGGCCAGCGCCGGGCGGGAGCCCGACCGGCTGGAGCGGGAGGCGGAGGACTTCCACCGGAGGGTGCGCAACGGATACCTGGAGCTGGCCGCCGCCGAGCCCGACCGGTTCGTCGTGATCGACGCCGGCCGCCCCCCCACTACTATTCATCAAGACGTACTCACGGTGGTCGAGACCGCCCTCACCGCCGCCGGCCACCCTGACAAAGGAGTGTCGACATCAAGCTGATCATGGCCATCGTGCAGGGAGAGGACTCGCCCCGCACGGTTCAGGCGCTCTCCAACGCGGGGGTCAGCGTCACCCGCTTCGCGTCCAGCGGCGGCTTCCTGCAGCAGGGCAACGCGACCCTTCTGATCGGTGTCGAGGACGACCGGGTGGAAAGCGTGATSGAGATTTTGCGGGAGAACTGCCGCGAGCGCACACACTACCTGACCCCGACTCCCCCGGTGGTCGAGCCGGGCGAATTCTTCATGCCCTATTCGGTGGAGGTCCAGGTAGGGGGGGCGACCGTCTTCGTGCTGCCCGTCGACCGCTTCGAGAAGCTCTGAGCAAGCGGTCGCGATGGCCCGGGCCCAAAGCCAACCATGAACTTGGAACCGCCGAAACCGGGAAGCGGGGCGGACCGTCGCCGGCCCCGCCAGGCGCCGCGCGTGGATCCGGAGCGGCCCCCTCCCAGCCCGCTCCGGCCAATTGCCGAGAGCATCCACGGGATCACCGTGACCGACCCCTTCCGGTGGCTGGAGGATGTTTCGGCGCCCGAGGTGGGGGCGTGGCTCGCCGGCCAGCGGCAATATGCTCGCTCGGTGCTCGACCGCCTGCCGGCCC